>QRFC01001203.1_pt1 | contig 21815 bp, 17 predicted proteins | sample 1861061 | NCBI WGS metagenome assembly QRFC01 (sample SAMN09711282, study PRJNA482702) | Human gut metagenome, whole genome shotgun sequencing project.
GACCTTCTCCTTCGGAGCAAGGTCAACACCCTTAAACCTCGCTTCGCTCGAGAAAAGAAAAAAGCAGCGTTTTAACGGATTTTGTCACAGCCCCTTTTTGTTATTCTGGAATTTGTTTCTGTGATTCTGAAATGAGGTCTTCGTGGCCTAGTTCTTTCAATCGTTCACTCGTGATGCTTTCAATGTGTTTGCATACACCGTTAAAATTGAAGAAGATATCAGCTTCAGAGTACCTGAGAACACCGTTGCTCGGAAGTTCGCTTTTCCGCTGATTCCACTTTTCGTATGACAGGCCCAAATCGGAATGCCGGCTTTTGTTCTCTACTTCTATGATGAGTTTTGCTTTAGAGCAGTAGAAGTCAGCAATATAATTTCCAATCACAAATTTCCTTCTGAAGCGGGGCTGATGCTTCCTGAGGAACCTGAACCAAAGATTCGATTCCATACCTGTCATTGTTTTCCTCTGCGCCTTGGCACGTTCTTTCATTTCTCTGTTGAGGGGCGTAAAGTCAGCCATAATTTTCTCCTTTCTAACATTTAAATTTTTTCCGGATACTCTTCTTTATTTATACTATATTAATTACATAGTACGCAATATACTTTTCACAAAAAAGGAGCAGCCCTTTTCAGAACTGCTCTTTCTAATTCCTATTCAATTAATTGTTTGCAGATTTCTCACTTCTAAGGAGGATGACCTGGTTCTTCCCTGCGCCTTTTGCGGTGTAGAGGGCGCTGTCCATTCTTCTGTAGAAGCTTTCGAGTGTTTCTCCTTCGTAGGAGGTGGTGACACCGAAGCTTGCAGTGACGGCTTTGCCGTCTGGCAGGATGTCTGCTTCTGCGAAGTTTCTTCTCATGCGGTCAGCTACTTCCTCGGACTGGTCGATGTCCGTGTCCGGCAGGAGAATGACGAATTCGTCGCCGCCCCAGCGGCCGGCATAATCGGTCGGGCGGACGCCGCTTTTCATGATGTCGGCAAGGCGGATGAGTACATCTTCGCCGACGCTGTGTCCATAGGTGTCGTTGATATGCTTGAAGGAGTCGATATCAATCATGATGGCTGAGAATGTGTGGTGCGTCTTGTTGGTGTCTTCTATGAGGTGGCGGAGGACCCACTCGATGCGGCCTCTGTTCAAAAGGTCCGTCAGGCTGTCGTGGCCGGCTACGAAGGCGAGCTTCTGGTAGGCGTCGGACAGTTCCTTGGATGTGACGGTGATGAAGGAGACAAGGCACTGAACGGTGGAGAGGAAGTCATCGAGGTTCAGTGCCGGGTCGTTTTCCATATGCGACGGGTCACCGGTGATGTCTGCGATGGTTCTCTTATGGTCTTTCGTTTCTTCACGGAAGGCAGCGGAAACAAGGTTCATGTTCATTGTGTAAACGTGGCCTTCGATGCGGTCGATTTCACCTCTGGTGTAACCACCGGCAGCAGGCGTGATTCTTTCGTAGGCACTCAGGATCTGGTTGACGTCGTCTTTCAGATAGTATCTTCTGACGACGCAGGAGAAGAGGAGCATGCCCTGCGGTCCGAAGTCGCGGATGCGGCCTAAGACTCTGCGGCTGCCATTGATGATTTTCATTCGGGTTGCCGTATGCCATGCGGAGCTTGTCTCCAACGTGGAGGGCGATGTTGAATACGAGGGAGCCGTCTTTGCGGCAGCTCATCGGAAGGCGGGCGAGTTCGACACCGTCTTTTTCGACGACGAGCGAAAAGCTCAGTGTCTTCTTGTCGAAGTCGACGGAAGGGTCGATTTTCAGATATTTCTCATAGAAGTTGACGGCAATATGGTCGAGTTCCTTGATGACCATATTGCCGTCCATGGCGGTAATCGTGACCTGACGGCCCAGCGGCTGCCAGCCGAGTACCGAACGGGTGAGGACTTTGACGGTGCCTCTGAAGAGCATGATGACGAATCCTTCATTCATGATGGCTTCTTTATCAAAGATATAGGATGGCTGATTGAGATCATCCGTGTCTGCGCCGCCGCCGAAGATTGCAACGGATGGCGGGAGCGCTGAAATAGCGTCCAGGAAGGGCTCTACATTGCCCGTGAGCTGGGTTTCCAGGATTTCCACTGCGCGAAGATCCTTCATGTTTCTGCAGACTTCAAAGCACTTCTCAGCCGCATCTTTGATGCTCATGTCTTTCATATTATAGTGCAGCACTTCGACAGGACTTTCGTCAAAGGCCATGAATGAAAGGATGGTCTTTCCCGTATTCATTTGTCCGTCTTCTATGCCGCCTGCGGTCGTGAGCCCTGCGATAGCAGCTCTTGGAAATGCTTTTGAGAGCCCGTCTGTCATTGCCTGGATCAGCGCGGGATCATTCCAGTGTGTGAAAATCGAGATGGAAAGATAGGGTGCAGGAGTTGGGTGAGCTTCCTGGAATGCTTTGATGCATCCGGAAAGTTCAGCAATGTCCTGCAGAGTATACGTGTTTCGATACAAAGCCAATCATTTCCTTTCATGATACTGTGCTCGGTTTTCATTGAAAGCTAAAGCTTCATTGAACTATATACCGATTTGGGAATACTTGATTATTTTCTTGAACATATATATAACTTTATATTTAGTTTATAATAATAATCACGCTTACACATTATAGCACTGGAAAAAGTGTTTTCAAATGAATCCTTTGAATATTTAAATGTCTTTCTTACCACATGCCGGCGGGCATTTTGTTTCATAAAATCCTATTCTTTTTGAGATCTTTGCCCACCTCGCTTTCATAGAAACATGTTGATATCTACTTATATTGTAGTACTTTTACAAAAATAAATAAAGAAGATTATTATAAACTATGCAACCGATTCGCAATAAGTGGCCATAAAGGATGCCCTGCTGCCTATCATGCAGGGAAAACGTAAAAATACGGGCGATAATAGCCGCTCTCACCGTAGCGGAGGGTAGCTGCGAAACCGGTGAAAATATCCTTTCGTACGAGCAAAGCGAGGTTTAGCTGTCCCCGTTAGGGGAAAGTGGCGCGAATGCGCCGAAAGGGGTTCATTTTGCTAATCGCAGCTCGGTTGTATGGTGTATAAGAAAGCGCACCACTCAAAAACCGCTGCAGGAGAATGATGGCACATTCTCCTGCAGCGGTTTCCTTTTTTATTCTTCTTCTTTGACTGGATTGATTGTCCTTATGATCCAGCGTTCTCCGCCGGTGAATTTGCTGTTGTGTTTTCTTGCAGCGTCTTCACTTCTCTTGGAAAGATCCTTGACGGCTTCTTCGAGGGAGTGGATGGTTTTCACGGCTGTATCAGAGCGCATGTCTTCTCCGCATACGGGGCAGACGGGCGGGTGGATGAAGGAGGTGTTCACACGGGATTTGCAGTGCGGGCAGGTGATGAAGTCTGCGCTGAATTTCTTCTCGTTCTGCTCTTTGGAGTAGGAAGCGAGGCGTTCCTGCTTTTCCTTCAGCCTCTTTTCGAGGGAAATCATCTGCGGGGACGGTTCGATGCCGATCTTGTACTTGACGGCGTAGGTGGTCGGGATGGTTTTCAGGTATTCTTTTGCCTGGCGCTTCGTGTTGAAGACTTTTTCCTTGAAGGTGAGGCCTTTGAAGACGCGGTTGGCTTCGCGCTTCGTGAAGCCTTCCTCGACCATGGAGGATTTCATGGCGTCCTTGATCTCGGCTGACGGGTGGGTGATGTCGAATTCCCAGTATTTGTCAGCCCAGAGGGAGGAGGCTTTCGTTTCTCCTTCAGGCGCTGCTGCTTCTTCCTTGGGTTCTGGTGCGGGCACAGGGATGGATTTCCTCGTTCTTTTCGGCTTGGGCGCTTCGCTTTCCGCCTTCTTGCTGCGGGACTTTTTCAGTTTCGCAGGGCCCGCTTCAAATGAAAACAGGTCCGTTTCAGTAAAGTTCGGATCTTTGGACATGTTTAAACTCCTCCGGTAAATAGTTTTGGCTCTATCATACCATGGATATCAAGTATGGTACAGGCGTTCCATGAAATTTTAGCAGAATTTTACAGATTTCCTGAGAAAAAGCAAGAAATAAACCGAAAAAGACGATGGAGCCTTATAGTCCGTTTTCTTTTTCTACCGGATGGTTTATAATGTAAAAGTAACTTCATAGAAATGGACAAGGGTGTCCGCGGCATTGTATTTGCCGCGGCCTTTTTTGCGTCCGGAGGCGGGAAAATCCGCAGTTTTCGTTGAAGCGGCGGTTTTCTCATGCTAAAATGAGGGAAATGCATTGACCGGGCAACCAGCTATTTAGGAGGAGGATGTAAGTATGTACAGTATTGCTGCACCACATGCAAAAGGAAAGAGCGCAGAAGACAACATTTTTGCTGCTAACAACAGAGCGATCGCACTGGCTAAGGAAATCGGCGTGGAAAACGTCACCAATGCCACAGTAGGATCCATTCTTGAAGAAGACGGAAGCCTCGTCGTTCTTGATGTCGTCAAGCAGGAACTGAAGAACCTGACACCGCCGGAATTCTGCGCATATGCTCCGATCAAGGGCTATGATGAATTCCTGAAGGATTGTATCGATCAGTGCTTCGGCAAGTCCCGTCCGGAAGGATACATCGATGCCTGCGCAACACCTGGCGGCACCGGCGTCCTGCACCATGTCGTGCACAATTATTCCGAACCAGGCGATGAAGTGCTCATTACTGACTGGCACTGGGGCGCTTATGACAGCCTGATCGACGACAACAACCGCAAGGTCCGCACATTCTCCTTCCTGACAAGCGACGGCCATTTCAATGCCGCTTCCTTCAAGGAAAATGTAGAAGATATCCTGAAGAAACAGGACAATATCGTCATCATTCTGAACGGCATTGCCAACAACCCGACCGGCTACTGCATGTCCGTGGCTGAATGGCAGTCTGCTGTCGATGTCCTCAAGGAAGCAACCAAGGATGAAACAAAGAATGCCATCCTGATTGCTGACGTTGCATACCTCGACTACAGCGGCGAAAAGGAAGAATGCCGTGAATTCTTCAAGGTATTCGGCGGACTCCCGAAGAACATCCTCGTCGTTTGTGCATACACCCTTTCCAAGGGCTTCACGATGTACGGCCAGCGCATGGGCGCTATGATCGGCATTTCCTCTGACAAAGACGTCATCAAGGAATACGTCGATATCAACCAGTACAGCAGCCGTGCTACATGGTCCAACTGCAACAGTGCAGCTCAGCATGCAATGATCCGCATCTGCCAGGATCCGGAAAAGATCAAACAGCTCGACGCTGAAAGAGCCAAGTACTACAAGCTCATCCAGGAAAGAGCCGCTATTTTCGTAGAAGAAGCACAGAAAGAAGGAGTGAAGTTCGTTCCTTACATCTCCGGTTTCTTCATCACAATTCCTGTCACCAATTCCCAGGCTGTCTGCGACATCCTTGAAAAGGATCATGTATTCATGGTTCCGCTGAAGAAGGGCATCCGCCTTGCCGTATGCTCCGTTTCCAAGAAAAAGATGCACGGCCTCGCTCACAAGCTCGCTCTGGCTATCAAAGAAGCTGGCGCACAGCAGTAATCTGAAGGGCTTTCTGGAGCCCTGTAAATAAAAAATGAGGGGTGAAGCTATTGGAAAACTTATTTGCAGCTCTGAATGCAGTACTCAGCTTCGTCACTCCGGTTTCTGACTTCTTCTGGGATTTCCCGAAGATGTTCGGTTTCTGGAAGGACATCCCTGTCTTGGGGTCATTCTCCCTGGCCATCATCGTACTGGTGGGATCAGGCATTTATTTCACACTTCGCCTCGGATTCGTACAGATCCGCCAGTTCATGACGGGCGTGCGGACCCTTGCCACGAGAAGAAGCATCCACACGGGTATTTCTCCTCTGGCGGCCTTCCTCCTTTCGACGGCTATGCGCGTCGGCCCGGGCAACATGATCGGCGTCACGGGCGCGATTGCTGCCGGCGGTCCGGGAGCGCTCTTCTGGATGTGGATTTCCGCTTTCTTCGGCATGGCGACAGCCTTCACTGAAGGCACGCTCGCACAGATTTTCAAGGAAAAACGCGGCGACAACTTCGTCGGCGGCCTTCCTTTCTATGCAAGGCGCCTTTGCGGAAATAAGGCATGGGTAGGCGTGGCTCTGTCTGCTCTCTATATCTTCTACGCGCTCATGTGCCTTCCGGCGCAGGGCCTGAACGTCATCACATCCCTGGGCTCGATCGTCGGGCTCGTTGGCGGAGAGGAAATTCCGCTGCAGTCGACATTCTACTACGTCATGTCGATTCTTCTGCTTGTCTTCATCACCTTCATGGCGTTTGGCGGCATCAAGCGTATTTCCCGCTGGGCAGATATCCTTGTCCCGGTCATGGCAGTCATTTACATCGGCACGGCCATCCTTCTCATTCTCACGAACCTGGGAAGCGTTCCGTACTTCTTCCATGCCGTCTTTGCAGGCGCCTTCAAGCCGGAAGCTGTCTTCGGCGGCGTCCTCGGTACTGCACTCCTGCAGGGCGTCAAGAGAGGACTCATGTCGAACGAAGCCGGCCAAGGCACCATCACGATGGCAGCTGCTTCCGCTGAAGCGCACCATCCGTGCGAACAGGGCATCATTTCCGCTCTCGGCGTATTCCTCGATACCCACGTCATCTGCACCATGACAGGCTTCATCATCATCATGGCTCACCAGTGGGTGCTGAATCCTGAAGAATGGAAAGCGGCAGGCACCTATCCGAAATTCCTGCTCTCCATCCATGCGCTGACTCCGGATCTCCTGCAGACCTTTGTCATGGTCATGGTCTCCATCTGCTTCTGCCTCTTTGCATACACCTGCGTCATGGGCTTCGTTACCTTCTCCGAAATTTCCGGGAACCGTATTTCCAGTTCCACTTCTTTCATCACCGTTCTCCGTCTGCTCTGCGTCTTCGTCACTGCATTCGGCATTGCCTGCAGCATCGCCGGATACGACCTGTCGAACCTCTGGGCATTCTCTGACCTTGCAAACATCATCATGGTATACTGCAACGTTCCGATGCTCTACCTCGGTTTCCGCTACGTAAGAAAAGCCGCTGCCCACTATGCAAAGAACGACGGCACGCCTTTCACCTCCGAAACCATCGGCATGAAAGTCGACTACTGGGACGAAAGAAAAGACGACTAAAAATAAAGAGATGTGGAATCCGCTGTGGGTTTCACATCTTTTTTGTTGGGGAAGGCCAGCCGGGGATGAAACATTATTTCAAGAACGTATGGCGTTTTCTCTTTCTTTTGCATTTCTTTCGCAAGTTAAAGAAAGATTTATAGATAGAAATATAGAAATGTGATAAGTGAAGTGTTATAATGAACTTGAAGGGTAAGAAGACCTTTCACCAACCACTGCCGCAAAGGCAGCGAAATCGGAACACATGCGTTTTCTCCTTTCCGGATTAGATTGTATGTAGTGAATGATAGTTCATGAAACTTGTATGCTTTTTTTAGGATTTGAGTTGTCAGTTCTACTGTTAGCTGTTCCGTGTTCCGTACGAGAAAGCTCCGGGAAACCGGGGCTTTTTTGTTGCCTCTGAAAGGTGAAGATTGACAGGAAGGCGCTCTGCGTCTTATCCTTATAAGATAAACAGGAAAAGAGGGAAACCATGAAGACGATATCGATTGTGATGTTTGATGATTTTGAAACGCTTGACGCATTTGGTCCGGCAGAGGTCCTGTCCAAACTGGATGGATACGAGATCCGCTCCGTATCGCTTCTTGGCGGCATCGTGACAAACAGCCAGGGCATCATGGTCGTGACCGAGCGCATGCTCGACGTGCAGGATTCAGATATCCTCATCGTCCCGGGCGGCATGGGAACAAGAACCCTTGTCACCGACGACTGGTTCCTCTCCGGCCTCGGCGATCTTGCCTCGAAGACGAAATGGGTGCTCTCAGTCTGCACAGGCTCTGCTCTTCTGGCGGCGGCAGGCATTTTGGACGGCCGCCACGCGACGACAAATAAGAATGCTTTTGACTGGGTCAGGAACCAGGGGACAAGCGTCCTCTGGGAAAGAGAACCCCGCTGGGTCCGTGACGGCAACATCTATACCGCCGCCGGCGTCTCCGCAGGCACCGACATGGCAGTAGGCTTTGTCGCCGACCAGTTCGGAAAAGAAAAAGCAGAAGAAATCTGCAAGCAGATAGAATACCACTGGTACGACAACGCCGCCCATGATACTTTCTGATGTGTAAAAGAGACTGGGGAAATTCGGTAAAATGCGGAACTTGCCTTCCCAGACGGGGAAGAAGGGCCGTAGGCCGGTCTTAAGCTTGCCCTGGAAGGGAAGGTGTCTCATATACCAGTTGTCTTTAATGGTAATGCCATAAATGACTCATAAGTTGGTGTATGAGACGGATGAGTTGCATTTCTTCAGCCGAAGGTATATAAGTTCAAAACAAATCAGAACTGATTTCTTATATTTCACGTCACCGAACTGTCCCCGGAGGGGAAAGTGCCCAGCCTATCACTTTTCTGATGCTGGGCGAAAGAGTTGCATTTTCTAAGAAGGCGAAGTATCCTTTATGGTTTTCAGATTGACCATCTGCATATCTATGTTAGATAAATCCTCTAATCGAATATACCCACACAAAAAGAGCTGTGGCAAAATGTGTAATCATTTTGCCACAGCTCTTTTTGTGCATTATTTCTTTACCGGTCTTGGTTTCCTTCCGCTCGACTTGATGAACTTCTGCATATAATAGGAAATCTCCGCATAGAGAATTGCAATCGTCAGATGGGCGAGAGCGAAAGCAGGCACATTCGGTGCGCGCATGCGCGTCCCCGTGACAGGAAGCAGGAAAATACGATTTCCCATGTGGAACCCGAACGAGAAGTAAATTCCTGCAGCGGCTAGTACCACAGCAAGCACCTTAAGGAAAATGGAAATAGTCTTCGTATTTCCCAAGTGCAGAGCCTTCTTGAAACGCGGAAGAAGAGCGCTCCAGTGAATCCCCAGGTGCAGCCCGATTGCAACGAGCATCACATAACCGCCGATCCGGTGAATCCTGTGAACGATGAGCGGCGCATTGATATCCAGCGACAGCTTGTAAGAAATCAGCGGCGCCGTGATCATGACCGCGAGAAACGAACCTATAAGCACGACATCAATCAGAAAAGTGAACCGCCTGTCCCAATTCCAGCGCCCGCGCGGAAGAGACTTGTACCACTGCCTGTTCAAATAATTATGGAAAATGACAATGACAAAGAAAATCATCCCGAAGATTTCATGATGCGAACTCCCGATCTGGCGGTAATCCAGAATTGCGAGGAAAAGGAAAAGCATCACTGTGTCTACAATCATACGAAGCTTCATAATAAACCTCCCATGAACCTCTTTTCTTCATTGTAGCATGCGGTAGGATACCATGTGAAATGCGAAATATGACAGAGAAACTATAGAAGAAATGCATGGGAAATAAAAAGGGCTGCAACGAAATATACAATCATTTCGTCACAGCCCTATTGCAGTCAACGCACAGGTTTTGCCGGCGCTTTCCGTCCCAATTTTCTCAAATGCATCTGAATGAAGTAAGACACAGCGCCAATGCCGATGACATCCACTAGATGCCCCAGCATACCGATATACACGCCGGAAGAATTCAGATTCGGGCGCGTGCCCGTCGGAAGAATAAAGTAAATGGCACCGAGAACGATTGCAAGGACCACGAGCCGGACGATTATTCCAACTGTCGAAACATTAGCAAGATGCAGCCCGTTCACAAAACGAGGTTTCAAAATCGCCCAGTGAATCCCAAGATGCAGCCCGATCGCCGCCAACATAAGAGCGCCGCCCGCTTTATGGATACCCTCGAGAAAATGAATATTGAAACCAAGAGAGTAGGAGCGGGAAATGAATGGAGCTGTGAGAAGGACAGCCAGGAAAGAAACAATCAAAAGCCCGTCAACCGCGGCCGTATACTTCCTCTCCAGTCCCCAGGATCCCTTCTTCAAAGACTTGTACCACTGCCTGTTCCAGTAATTGTGCAAAAACACCAAAACAAAAAGCACCATGCCCAAAGTCTCATGCCAATAATTCCCAAGCGGCTTGTACCCGACTACGATCAGAAATACAAACAGCATCGTCATATCCAAAATAAACCGCTTCTTCATCCCGCTCGCCTCCTTGCAAAATCTGTATTGATTCTTTTCTATATTTTAGCATGAACAAACGCTGAATTGTGACAGTTAAACAAAATTTTATCTTTGACATGAGGGAGAGGAAATGCCTGGCATAAAAGTTTTTTATAGTACATTCCTATGACAAAGCGTGACATGTTTATTTGTTATAATAAAAACAACTTATTAAAGATCCGTAAATAAAAAATATAGAGATGAATCATTTTTCGAAGAGGAACTGCGATGAAAGAGATTCTGAAGAAATCGAATTACAAAGCGATTCTGCATTCTAAACGTGCCAATATTTATTATCTTGAGAAATGCCGAGTCATGCAGAAGGATGGACGTGTCGTCTACTTGACTGAAAGCAGCGATGAAAATTTATTCTGGAATATTCCTGTTGCCAATACGACGGTCATTCTTTTGGGGAGCGGCACATCCTTGACCCAGGCAGCTGTTCGGGTGCTTGCTTCTGCAGGTGTCATGATCGGATTTTGCGGGGGCGGTGGTACGCCTCTTTTTGCCGGTACGGATATTGAATGGATGATGCCGCAGAGCGAATATCGTCCGACGGAGTACATGCAGGGGTGGATTTCGTTCTGGATGAATAAAGAAAGACGCCTCGAAACGGCTAGAGACTTCCAAAGAGCCAGATGTGATTTTCTTGAAAAAACATGGGGGAAAGATAGGGATCTGCATGAGGAAAATTTCAATGCGGACGATCCTGAAATCGAAAGAGCATTGGCGGTTTATAGAGGTAAGATAGACAGTGCAAAAGACGTGACGGAATTGTTACTGTCAGAAGCAAAATTCACCAAATCCCTCTATAAATATGCAGCTAAGAGAACCAGACTTCCGGATTTTACCAGGAATCATGACGGTGATGATGAAGCGAACATCTTCCTGAATCATGGAAACTACCTCGCCTATGGTTTGGCAGCTTGTACTCTCTGGGTATTGGGAATTCCGCATGGGTTTGCGGTCATGCACGGTAAAACAAGGCGCGGCGCGCTTGTCTTTGATGTGGCGGACCTGATCAAAGACTCAATTATTCTGCCTTGGAGTTTTATTTCAGCAGCCAGAGGCGATGATGACAAGCATTTCCGTATGACGTGTTTGAATAAATTGACAGAACATAAAGCACTGGATTACATGTTTGAAATCGTCCAACGCAGTAGTTTGAAATATGGGCCGGGTGATTTCCTATGATGGTATTATTGATCAGCCGAAGCAACGGTAAGTCACAGAAAACGGTCCGTACGATCTTGGACAGCTTTGCGGAAAGAATTGGGGATGACGCCTGGCGCACGGTCATAACTTCGGACGGTCTGGAAGCAGTGCGGACTGCGCTTCGGAGAAATGCTACAAAAAATACGGCGGTTTCTTGTCATTGGATCAGGTCGAGGGCAAGAAGCGATCTGCTCTGGATTGTCGGTGACAGAAGCCAGTTCAATGATGCAGGCGCTGTACCTGTTAATACGACGAAAAAGAAAATCATCCATTCTGAATGGGAAAACGACTGGCAGTACCTGCCGATTATTAAAGAGCTGGCCGGTCTGGCGGGACTTTTTCACGATTGGGGCAAAGCATCGGATTTCTTTCAAAAGAAGCTGCGCTCAGGAACGAAAGAGCGGGATCCGTTCCGTCACGAATGGATGAGCTGCAAGATGATTGAAGCATGCGTAGAAGCATCAGGCGATTTTGAAGATGATACACCTTGGCTCAAGAAATTCGCTGATGGCACATTTGAAGAAGAAATCGTTTTAAATATCTTGAAAAATGAAGCTAAAGCGGGGAAATCAGATGTAACGAAGTTAAAAAAGCTTCCGCCTGCCGCGGAATGTCTCACGTGGCTGATTCTTTCACATCATAAACTTCCGGATTTAAATAAGGATGACCGGCGCGCTTATGAAGATGAAAAACGAGAAACTTTTTATGAAATGATGAAAAGTTTGAAATCATCATGGGGATACGAAAATGATGATCCGGATTTTGTAGAGAAGCGGCAGGAATGTTTCCGCTTTTCTCATGGGATACTTTGGAACGAAGGAAACATTTGGAAAAAGCATCTGAAGAAATGGACCGGCAGACTTCTTCAGGATTACGATACCTTGAAGCAGATCATGAAAGATCCTGACTATGATCCGGCTTTCCGTGAAATACTGCTTAACGCTCGCCTGGCATTAGTTTTGGGAGACCATTATTTTTCCTCTTTGGATGGCGATGCGAAGCAGGACGACGGGAAGTGGAGCGCGAGAGACCTTTGGGCAAATACCTTTTCTTTCAGGAATAAGAAAAGAAAATCTGAGAAGAACCAGTTTCTGGAGGAGCATATGACGGGCGTTTCAGATCAAGCACTTCGCGTAGCGCATCAGCTGCCTAGATTTGCGGAAGAGATGGAAAAGACGTATGACGTCAAAGCTTTGAAGAAGAGAAGCCCTGGAAAGTTTTCCTGGCAGGATAAGGCGGCTGAGACAATACGAAATTTCCGCAAAGATCGTGGAGAAGATCAGGTATCTTTTGTTGTAAATATTGCAAGTACTGGCTGCGGTAAAACTTTTGCCAATGCAAAAATTATGAGAGCGCTTTCTCCAGGAGGAGATTCCCTGCGTTACATTCTGGCATTAGGACTCCGTACTCTGACACTGCAGACCGGCGATGAGTACAGAGAAAGAATCAAACTCAGCAAAGATGACCTTGCTGTATTGATCGGGTCAAAAGCAGTTCTGGAACTTCACGAAGGAGATAAGGAGCTGGAAGAAAAACGATCAGCAATGGAAGATGAAGACGGCGAAGATATATCTCTCGCTGAAGGGCTTGCTTATGAAGACTCTTTGAACGATGAGCAGCGAGCTTTCATGAATATTTTCTTCAAACCTGCGAGAGGGATCGATGCAGATAAGAACAGTGCTTTCTTGTACAAGCCCGTTCTCGTTGCGACAATCGATCATATGATGGGGGCGACAGAAACAATACGGGGCGGACGCTTCATTCTTCCGATGCTCCGGCTGATGTCCTCTGATCTAGTTATCGATGAAATCGATGATTTTACGCAGAAAGACCTGACTGCCATTTCCCGGCTCGTGCATCTGGCGGGAATGTATGGAAGAAATGTTGTTCTTTCTTCAGCGACAATTCCTCCCGATTTGGCAGAAGGCATGTATAGAGCCTATATAGCCGGTGTGAAATGCAGGAACAGTTTCTTTATTTCCAAGAAACGTGTCAGCGTCGTACTCTGTGATGAATTCCGAACTGAGATGAAGTTCATGAATACAGATGATGATTCCGACTATAGCGCATTTCATCAATCATTCATCGAAAAGCGCGTCGCGAAATTAACACGGCAAATAACAAAGAGGTCAGGATACATAGCAGATTGTGAGGATGAAGACACTGAAGATGCCAAGTCTGATAAGATGCAGTCGTACTTCGAAAGCATCCGGAAACAGGTTGTCCGTCTTTCCAAAGAAAATTTCGTTGTAGACGAGAAGACAGGCAAAAAAGTATCTATCGGTGTTGTTCGTATGGCAAATATTGATCCATGTGTAAAAGTCAGCTTGTACCTACTGCAGAATACGGATTGGGATAAAGATGATATAACACCGCGCATTATGACCTATCACAGCCGGCAGATTTTGCTGCTTCGTCATGAGCAGGAAAAGTATTTGGATAGTGTATTGAAGAGGAAAACGCTGTATGGAGAGCCTGTTGACATCAAGGATCCGGTTCTCCGAAAACATATTGATCAAGCAACAACAGATTATGTCGTTTTCATTATTGTTGCAACGCCTGTAGAAGAAGTAGGACGGGATCACGATCTCGATTGGTCAGTGATTGAGGCTTCGTCGTATCGCTCGATTATCCAGCTTGCCGGACGAGTCCTTCGTCATAGAATCATGAGCGAAAATATTGAGAAGAAAAATATAGCCGTCATGCGATGGAATCTAAGAGGATTAAATGGAAAGGCACCTGCCTTTATATATCCAGGCTATGAAAGTGGAAAGAATAAGCTGGAAAGTCATGATCTTAAAGGTATTTTGAAAGAGGATGTTTTAAAGAGGATTGATTCCATTCCGCGTATTAGAAAAGAGGACCCGCTAACCTGGAGAACGAATTTAATTGATCTCGAGCAGAAAGCGATGGAAGATTTCAACGATAAAGAAAGCAGCGGAGCCAAAGCGGTCAATGGATGGATTTTGGAATATTGGTGGATGACAGCATTGCCGCAGCGTTTGAACCGATTCAGAGAAAAAACGTATCCAGATGTACGCCTGACCGCATTGTTTGAAGATAATAAGATCAAGTTTTCTGAGTATATAGATAGGGAATTTGTTTCAGTAGGAAGGAAAAGAAGCATTGAAGCGTTTCCAAAATTTAAGGAGGGGATCGAGAAAAACTTATGGCTGAAGAGGGATTATAAAGAAGCATTGAAACGTTATGTAAATGATTCAGATTTCAGGCAGGAAGAAGAAATTCTTTTTGAAAAGTCTGAGAAGTATGGAGAAATTATCATACCTGACAATTTAGAAAAAGAATGGTTTTATTCTGACCAATTCGGATTATTCTCGAAAACGAGTGTTTAAGAAGGAAGGGAAGGGAGAAATTTGGGAGAAATTGCGGAATTTCTTGAAAGTAGAGCAGTCGCTAAGAAAATTGTCGAAGACCGCAAGAAACTACCAGACGGTTTTCTAGATGAAGAAGCCAGGCGTGTTAAGATAGGCGTCTGGGTACGCGATCTCTTAGAGAAGCAAATATCTAAATACACATTAGCAACACATGTGGGAAGATTTGCTAATCCTGACAGTACTGTGCATCTCTATGTAGAGAGCAAAGAGAGGCCTGACGGATATTTGACAACGGAAAATACACAATGTGAGACGGATATCGTGTATACGAATGCCAATATCATGACAGCGGCTATGCTTTTCTTGTATAAAATGGAAGACGGACAGTCTATATTGGAACACATTCTGAACCAGGATGGAAAAGCCGATGAACTGAAGCTTTATGGAATTGACTCGGAGAAATTGTATCAGCAATTTAAGGACCTTAAGACAGGAACCAGGGGATTTACAGATAAGAATTTAAGGCAGGTTTATTTCCCAATAAGTGAAGGAGAATATCATCTTTTGACAGTAATGCCAAGCACTAGTGAATTGGGAACATTGTTTGATAAGCTGAACATCATTAGAAGAGAATTCTCTGCTGCAAGGGATCCTAAAGATCCTAATTATGGGAAGGACTGCAGCAATGTCTGGGATAAGACGGTCATCACCTTCGGCGGGACAAACCCGCAGAACATTAGTGGGCTTAACACGCTGCATCATGGGGAAGGATATCTGGTTTCATCACTTCCGCCTGTTTTGAATGAACGGGATTTAATTCTTCCAAAGAGGAATTTCTTTAAAGAATCCGTTCCGTATTCCGAATACAGATCTTTCGTATCACGTTTGCATGCATTATTTAAAATCAATTGGAATAATGCAGGTATTAGAGAGAAGAGAGATCGGATCCTTTGGGGAATCATTGATACGGCCATGATGACTGCCGGAAGAATCCGTGAAGAGAATCCTTCTGGCTGGAGTGATGATGAAAAGTACAATGGGCTTCCACGTTTTCAGAAAATCTGGCTCGACAATGCATACGAAAGTGAAAGAGAAGGAGACGCGTGGGTAGAAGCTGTCAGCAAGGATTTCGCGCGCTGGATTATTCGTACATATGAAAAAATTGAACGAGACGAAAAGGTAACTCTCGGAGATGCAGAGACGGATTACTTCAGAAACACCATTTATGATCAGCTGCGTGAGGAGGTGAGACTGGGATTATGAGTACATATCTTGTGATTAGGAAAATGCAGATTCATAACGCAAATGCAATGAGCAGTACATATACGATCGGAGTTCCGGCTATGACAGCATGGCTGGGAGCTGTCCATGCTTTAGAAAGAAAAGTTCGCGGTCTGAATCAGAAAAAGAGAGAAGATACTGATTTTTCAGAGATCCATTTCACAGGTGTCGCAGTCAGCTTTCATAAAACAAGGCTGCATGTGTTTAAAGGAGCGTATGGGAATGCTGTTGTTAATACGGCGAATCCATTAATTAAAAAGGGGGAAAGGCCACCTACGATTGAGGAACCGCACATTGACCTTTCGGCTTCCATCTTAATCGAGATCGATGGACTGGATCCTGATGATAAAGATGCCATTCTTGAAAAAGTACAGAGCGAAATCTGGCGGATGAAAATCGCTGGCGGTGATATCAACAGGATACAAAGTATGAGCATACAGTATACCGATGTAGATGATCCAGCAACAATCCGCAGAGTAAGAGGTATGCTCATGCCAGGATATGTCATCATTGAAAGACGGGATATCCTTAAGCAGGAAATGGAAAATGGCACTAACGGTCTTGATGCGCTTCTTGATTATACGAAAGTCAATATGAGCGCAAGGAAAGATGAAAATGGGAAAATTACGGGATGGAATCTTTCGAGAAAGGGCACAGGCTGGATCATCCCGATCTCTGTAGGTTTTAAGGGATTGTCACCACTGGGAATCTGCAGAAATCAGCGTGATAAAGAAACGCAGCATCGGTTTGCTGAAAGTGTCGTAACACTCGGTGAATTCCGTATGCCGTATCATTTCGATTCAATTGACGATATGATGTGGCGGTATGCTTATGATGAAAATCAGGAATTATATCTTTGCAGAAATCAGAAAATTTAATTAGGGAGGAATGTAAAATGGCAAAAAAAGGTGAAGTACTCGCATTCGAAAAGAAACTGGTTGTATCTGACGGCTATATGTATGGAACGACATGGGAAGACAGAAGCGGCAAAGCTGTTCCAGTCAGACTTCAGGAAAAATCAGTTCGCGGCACAATTTCTAATCGTCTGAAAGGTGCTGTAAAAAATGATCCGGCTAAACTGAATGAAGAAATTCAGAAAGCAAACCTGCAGACTGTCGACAGCGCTTCTTTGACGATGGATGAAGATACATTGAAACTTGAATTCACTGTCAAAGTACTCTCTGGCGTTCAGTATCCTTCGGCGTGCAATGATCCAAAACATTATGAAAGCATCAAAAAAATGGGAGAAGATTTCATTGCAGAAAATGGATTCAAAGAACTGTCTCGCCGCTATGCGCTGAACCTTGCAAATGGCCGTTTCCTTTGGAGAAACCGTGTCGGCGCAGAAAAAATTGAAGTCCATGTTGTCGCGCTGAAAGAAGATGGCGTGGAAAAAGAATGGATCTTTGATGCATACGATTTCTCTCTGAAAGATTTCGGTGACACATCTGACGATGTAGAAGAACTTGCAGGTCTCATTGCTGAGGCACTTTGCGGAGAAAGAAACTATCTCCTCTTGAAAGTCACTGCATTTGCCTTCGAAGGACAGGGACAGGAAGTATACCCCAGCGAAGAAATGATCCTGAACAAAGATAAAGTGGAAGGCAGAGAAAAGAAGAGCAAAATCCTTTATCAGGTAAATGATATCGCAGCTATGCATTCACAGAAGCTTGGCAACGCTATCCGTGCTATCGATACCTGGTATCCGAGCTTTGATGAAGTAGAAACCGGACCAATTGCTGTTGAACCATACGGCGCCGTAACAAACATGGGCATGGCTTACAGAACACCGAAAGAAAAGAAAGACTTCTACACGCTCTTTGATGATTACTCAAATGGCGTAGATCTTGATTCCGATGATGACAAAAACTATGTCATGGCAGTCCTGGTACGCGGCGGTGTCTTTGGCAAGAACGATGAAGAGTAATTTATTATGATGAAATACTATCAAGAAATTACATTGATTCCGGATGCTGAAATTCCGCCGGATTTCCTCTGGACAAAAGTCTATGCACAGATCCATTTGGCATTCGCCGACCGGGAAAATATAGATCATAAACAAATCTATGGAGTCTCATTTCCTGAATATGCTGATGAATCTATGGGAGAAAAGGCAAGAGTTTTTGCACCGGAAGAAGCAGATCTGAAAAAACTGGATCTGAAAAAAGCACTGAGACGATTGAGTGATTACGTTCATATCACAAGCATTCGTGAAGTACCGGAGTCCAAAGTCAAAGGGTATGTAAAATTCGCAAGATACCAGCCGGACAGCTCCATTGCCAGAAAAGCCCGTAGATATGCAAAAAGGCATCCTGAAGTTACCGAGAAAGCAGCTTTCAAGATGCTGAAACAAAGAGAAGAAAAGTATGACCTTCCCTTCATTCAGTTAAAGAGCTTATCTACAGGGCAAACCTTCAATCTTTTCGTCAAAAAAGAAGAAAAGAAAGAAGAAGGCCAGGGCGGATTTACAACTTACGGGCTGAGCAAGGGTGCAGCAGTACCCGAATTTTGACCCAAATAAAAAAGGCTTCGGAAAAAGAGCGATAAAATCTAACTTTTTTCGAAGCCCCCTTTTAAAAGGGTTTTGCATCACGTAATTCCGGATGGTATGATAGAATCTAAGAAATCTCTATGCACATGCATGATCACTGCCGCATAGGCAGCTTAGAAAGAAATAACCATAACGGAGAGCTGATATTGCAAGATCACTGCCGCATAGGCAGCTTAGAAAGAAATAACCATAACGGAGAGCTGATATTGCAAGATCACTGCCGCATAGGCAGCTTAGAAAAGCTGCATTCAAGAAGCAGAAGATCACTGAAGGATCACTGCCGCATAGGCAGCTTAGAAATACCACCCTCAACCGCATCATTGAAAAAGTCCGATCACTGCCGCATAGGCAGCTTAGAAATGATTGATCGCATACAAGTCTTCCCAGAGATTGATCACTGCCGCATAGGCAGCTTAGAAACAAAATGTAATTGAAATCTACATTGAAGAAATGATCACTGCCGCATAGGCAGCTTAGAAATCTTTGTTTATAAAAAGGAGGCTTTTTATTATGATCACTGCCGCATAGGCAGCTTAGAAATTTTCATTTCCCTGCAGAGCGGTGCGGATTTCGATCACTGCCGCATAGGCAGCTTAGAAACTGGCAGTCATGCCGTCGATGAGCACATCGTAGATCACTGCCGCATAGGCAGCTTAGAAATACCCCAAATCCTAATGTTCTAAAGCCCAGCGGATCACTGCCGCATAGGCAGCTTAGAAATAATCAGTGCGGCCAGTGATTACGTTGAAAGGGATCACTGCCGCATAGGCAGCTTAGAAATTACTCAGGACGAACTTTCTAAAATAACTGGCGATCACTGCCGCATAGGCAGCTTAGAAACTGTATTCAAGATTGGAAGCAAGTATGTCATCGATCACTGCCGCATAGGCAGCTTAGAAATCCTCTCACAATATGCATAAAGTCACGATTCGGATCACTGCCGCATAGGCAGCTTAGAAATTCAGGTTGAAAAAGTTCGTACTTTTATAGTGGATCACTGCCGCATAGGCAGCTTAGAAAAGCAGGAGTATGAAGGCCTTACAGAACAGATTGATCACTGCCGCATAGGCAGCTTAGAAATTTCTACCCAATCCTATTGGGTAAACAATGCCGATCACTGCCGCATAGGCAGCTTAGAAAATGTATCGGTTGTGGTGCCGTCACATGCATCGAGATCACTGCCGCATAGGCAGCTTAGAAAGGTCACGATACCTTTGGTATTGACTGTTACCTTGATCACTGCCGCATAGGCAGCTTAGAAAATAAAGACATTGAACAAGTCGAGCAAACCTATGATCACTGCCGCATAGGCAGCTTAGAAAATAAAGACATTGAACAAGTCGAGCAAACCTATGATCACTGCCGCATAGGCAGCTTAGAAACCAATCTCGGCTCCCTGGATTTCAAGTTCAACGATCACTGCCGCATAGGCAGCTTAGAAATCCACACGCCACGCCTCCATGCACCCCCATACGATCACTGCCGCATAGGCAGCTTAGAAAGTAAATCGGCAGCAACTGAGGTAGCGGAAATGGATCACTGCCGCATAGGCAGCTTAGAAAGTAAATCGGCAGCAACTGAGGTAGCGGAAATGGATCACTGCCGCATAGGCAGCTTAGAAATGTAAAGCTGTTATTTTTTTCCATGATAAAACGATCACTGCCGCATAGGCAGCTTAGAAACTAACCTGGGACTATAACAATATAGAATAGGAGATCACTGCCGCATAGGCAGCTTAGAAATCGAAAGCGTAGTAATCAATCAGCGTATGGTCGATCACTGCCGCATAGGCAGCTTAGAAAATACATGGTAGACAGCGGAGAATGTGACTTCCCGATCACTGCCGCATAGGCAGCTTAGAAATGACAATAGACTTGCAGGGTGGCAGTGCACAGAGATCACTGCCGCATAGGCAGCTTAGAAACCCTCGTCCCGTTTGGAGAAAGGCGAGAGCCACGATCACTGCCGCATAGGCAGCTTAGAAAACCGAATTAACTCTTTAACCGTATTCAACAATTGATCACTGCCGCATAGGCAGCTTAGAAAAAAGAAAGTGGAGTATCACAAACTGTCAGATGGATCACTGCCGCATAGGCAGCTTAGAAATGCAGGTCTTGAGCTGATTTTGCAGCCACTTCGATCACTGCCGCATAGGCAGCTTAGAAATGTATCACTATGTATGCTCAAGTGTAGAATGTGATCACTGCCGCATAGGCAGCTTAGAAATGTAAACAAGAACATTTTTTCTCAAGAACATTGATCACTGCCGCATAGGCAGCTTAGAAAGGTAAAACTGTTATTTTTTTCCATGATAAAACGATCACTGCCGCATAGGCAGCTTAGAAAACAGCCTGTCTATACTTTTCGGGCACTTCGTCGATCACTGCCGCATAGGCAGCTTAGAAATTTAAACTGCCTGGATCGTTGCTTCCGTATAGGATCACTGCCGCATAGGCAGCTTAGAAACTGTTCTGTCCCTGTATTTGGGACTATAACAAGATCACTGCCGCATAGGCAGCTTAGAAAGTCACCATGTTGGCGCCTTTCTGCGTCCTGCCGATCACTGCCGCATAGGCAGCTTAGAAATCAAATTTCGATAATGCGATTGCTCTGTCGACAGATCACTGCCGCATAGGCAGCTTAGAAATGTCTCGCCGTTGACGACTGCATTTTCGTCAAGATCACTGCCGCATAGGCAGCTTAGAAAATCAGACTGATTAGTAAAATCCGTTTCATAGTGATCACTGCCGCATAGGCAGCTTAGAAACGATGCCTTCCACTCCATAGATGACGCATTTCGATCACTGCCGCATAGGCAGCTTAGAAAGCGTTAGTCATTGTTCCGCTTGCCGGCGGTAAGATCACTGCCGCATAGGCAGCTTAGAAAAAAGCAACAATTTTTAAATGTAATGCGTGCTAGATCACTGCCGCATAGGCAGCTTAGAAAACACACGACGGCGCGACGTTATTCAAGGCGGAGATCACTGCCGCATAGGCAGCTTAGAAACCATTCATCTGATACGGAATTGTACCCAGCGAGATCACTGCCGCATAGGCAGCTTAGAAAGGCTTTTGTTGTGCAAATTGAGCTGCGAAGAAGATCACTGCCGCATAGGCAGCTTAGAAATCCCCACTTTTACTCAAAAGAGGAGATCGCTTGATCACTGCCGCATAGGCAGCTTAGAAATCACACACGCCTTTCGCTGATGCAAAGAACCGGATCACTGCCGCATAGGCAGCTTAGAAAAGCATGCGATGTTGTCCACTTTTGTTTCCTTCGATCACTGCCGCATAGGCAGCTTAGAAAGTGAGGTACTTATGCACGACATAATAGAATAAGATCACTGCCGCATAGGCAGCTTAGAAAA
>QRFC01001206.1_pt1 | contig 21779 bp, 20 predicted proteins | sample 1861061 | NCBI WGS metagenome assembly QRFC01 (sample SAMN09711282, study PRJNA482702) | Human gut metagenome, whole genome shotgun sequencing project.
TTACCTGCGAGCGCGATTTTTAAACTCATCGGGAAAATTCCTCTCTTTCATAAAGCCATAAAAGTCTTAGCTTTCACTAACCATTTAAGTTTATTACCTGATCAAATTGTTGAAACACAGAGATTATTCAACCTCTACCATTTCGGCGTCGGCTTTTCTGAGCGAAAGCTCATAGCCTCTTACCGTTACTTCAACAGGGTCGCCTAAGGGTGCTACCTTGCGGACGTATACCTCTACGCCCTTTGTAAGCCCCATATCCATAATTCTGCGCTTGATAGCGCCCTCGCCGTGCAGCTTGACAACCTTAACGGTTTCTCCGACAGTTGCCTGTTTTAATGTCTTCATCGGTTATCCTCCTCTATAATAAGAATCATATCATGATTCTTTGTGCCATTTCCTTGCTTATCGCAACCCTTGCCTCTTTGACATTCACGATAAGGTTACCGTTTACAGTTGTAACGACTTTTACGTTGCCACCGACTACAAATCCTAAGTTTTCAAGATGCTTCTTGACCTCAGGACTTCCGCCGATTTTCCTTATGATATTTTCGTCACCCTCAGATGCGAGTATGAGCGGCATCATAGAACGTCATCCTTTCTTTTGTTCCGACTGTCTGCTTATAGTCTTGGCTAACCTTATTAGTTAATGCTAATTAAATTAGAACAAGCTAACTTGATTGCCAAATAAAAGGTTAGCACCTGCTAACAAAAAATATTGTACTCACAGCAGAGCGGTTTGTCAAGCAAAAATCAAACCGACTAACGCAAATATAAAAAGTTTGTTTATTCTAACTCAAATCGTTAGTATGTTCTAACTGCTCGTTTGTGAAAATTTCCGAATGCCCGATTTACAGGTGCTGTAATTTTATCCGCAATTTTGTTATTTTCGTTTTTCAACGCATCGGATATAAGCAACAGCACAGAATGCTCTGCTATAATACGCAATGTAGATTTGTAATCAAAATTTAATCTGTTTTTAGTTTATTAGCCTAAAAATTAAGTAAAAAAATTTAACAAAAACTCTTGCATTTGAAGAATGGCTATGATATACTTAATACAAAGAGCGATTTACGCTTCTTAACGGAAATATGACTTATCAAGGAGAATCAAGTATGAACGTAAAAGTTATCAACGGTACATCATTACCGAACATTCCCTGGCAGGACAGACCCGCAGGCTGTAAGGACGTTATCTGGCGTGCAGACAACAACCCCATAATCCCCCGTGACCTTCTTCCTACCAGCAACTCTATCTTCAACAGCGCAGTTGTTCCTTTCGAGAGCGAAAAGGGCAAGTTCGCAGGTGTTTTCCGTGTTGACGACAAGGAAAGAAACATGGCTATCCACGCAGGCTTCTCTGAGGACGGCGTACACTGGAACCTCAACGAAGAAAAGGTTGAATGGATAAACGACGACCCCGAAACTGCAGAAGCTAACCCCTGGCAGTACGGTTACGACCCCAGATGCGTATGGATCGAGGACAGATTCTGGATTACATGGTGCAACGCATACGGCTGGAAGCCTACAATCGGTGTGGGCTGGACAAAGGACTTCAAGGAGTTCCACCAGTGCGAGAACGCATTCCTTCCCTTTAACAGAAACGGTGTTCTGTTCCCCCGTAAGATAAACGGCAAGTACGTTATGTTCAGCCGTCCTTCAGACAGCGGTCACACACCTTTCGGTGATATGTACCTTTCACAGTCGCCCGATATGAAGTACTGGGGCGAACACAGACACGTTATGGCTCCTATGAAGGGCTGGGAATCACTCAAGATCGGTGCAGGTCCTATCCCGATAGAGACAAGCGAAGGCTGGCTGGTATTCTACCACGGCGTTCTCCAGAGCTGCAACGGCTATGTATACAGCTTCTCAGCTGCTATCCTCGACATCGACAAGCCCTGGAAGGTTAAGTATCGTTGCGCTGAGTACCTTCTCAACCCCAGAGAGTATTATGAGTGCGTAGGCGACGTTCAGAACGTTACATTCCCCTGCGCAGCACTCTGCGATGCTGATACAGGCAGAATCGCTATCTACTACGGTTGCGCAGATACCTGCGTAAGCATGGCATTCACAACTGTTGACGAGGTTGTAGACTACGTTAAGAAGCACAGCAGTGTCTGATTGACAGACAAAGCATAAAACTATCCCCTCCGCTTTTGCGGAGGGGATTTTTGTGTTATATACGGCTTGAGTCCTGCGGATTATATATCCATTATCTCTTTTTCCTCGGCAGTGAGCTTTGAAGCGTATACCTGATACCCTTCTTCTCCGTAACTGTTCAGAACTATATCCATAACCTCACGGAAAATGTACCGCCTTGCTTTTTCGGGATTTAAAAACAGCTTTTTGTCAAGCGTTTCGCCGCCAACCGTGTGACAGCATACATAAAATATAAATTCACGCTTCGCCGTTATCGTGAAATGTTCGCAGTAGCAATTACCTGTGAACGAATAAACCGGCGGAATATTAAGCTCCCGAAAACGTTCTTCGAGAGCCTTTAATTTTTTCGGCACACTTTTATGCTTGGCAGGCTTATCTGTACCGTAAATTTCACGACACATACTTCTGTCTGAAATATGATTTTTGTAAATCTGAATGATGACACAGACAAGCGCCATAACCGCTATGACTGAGCCGATTATAAGCAGTACAGCGCCTATCGGTGAATCTGTTATCTGTGAGCCGTTCATATTATACCTCAATGATTGTTAATGCGTGTTTGTGTTTGTTGTATCTGTTGTGTTTGCTGTACTCGTGCCGTTATGTACGGGAACAGTGTAATCCTGCGGCTGAATAGGTGCGCCGCAGTGAGGGCAGGCGTTGCAGCTGCCTACGGTATAGACACCTCCGCAGTATTCGCAGGAGGCCTGTTTCATTACGACAGATTGCGGCTGCGGTGCAGTCTGCTGATGAGGAGCGTAGTTGTCGTCAAGCGGCACTTCCTTTGCTCCCTTATATTTCTTTGCGTCAGGTCGGAAGAATACCATAAAGAATGCGTGTATGCAGACGAACAGGAGCATAAACAGTCCTATTCCGAAGGTTTCGCCATCAAATCTGAACTTCATTACAGTAGGAGTAAGTGCGTTAAAGCTGTCGGTGATAGCGTCATTTACCTTTGTTCCCTCGACAAGCAGCCTCTTGTGCAGATCGTTTGTAAAATCGTATGCTACGGATGAAGTAATGATACTGTCGGTATCATCGCCCTGCATACCCTCCCAGTACCAGTTGTTGAATTCGTCGTCGGGATCTTTCGGCTGAGAATACACTATCAGCCAGTGCTTTTCGTCATAGAACCGGTTTACATAAAGCTCATAAGCGTACTTCTCAAGGTTGGTATAGTTATCCTCCCAGTCGGAGTTGTACACAGTCATTACCGCAGGAGAAATACCCGTTGTGTTGAAGAAATCCTCAAGTGCGTCACTGAGCTTCGTTGTATCTCCGAGTACGTTAGCATCGTCCTGTATAACTATCTGCGAGTTATAATCAACCTTCAGCTTTTCTGGTACGCCGAAAGACGTGAATATCATCAAAAATGCCGCCAGAACAAACGGTACATAGAATATGAGCATTAAAAATCTCAGCTTGCTCGGACCTTTTGATAAATCGGTATCCGAGTAGACGTAGTTCGGAACGCCGTTTCTGTAATAGACGAATCTTCTTGCACCGGGGAAATATGTGCGGCTGGTCCTTATTTTGCTTGAGCCGCCTCCCGATGATGAACGGTGTGACGAGCTGTGCGATGAGGAGGAGTGGTGGCTTCCGCCCCCGTGAGAGCCTCCGCCCGATGAGTGTGGCATATTATACCTTCTTTCGTGTGACTTTTGATATTATTCTACCATAAATTAACCGCCAAATCAAGATATAAAGCTATTCAGAGTGACGGCTGAAAACTGTAAAGCGTTAAAAATCAAATGTAAAGTTGCACGGCAAAAATGTAAAGTTGGTGTATAGTTTGGCTTTGCTATGCGGAATATGCGGCTTTACAAAAACTTTACCGACTTTATACCATTCCTTGCTTTAATGTAAAGCCCGTTGCGACTATAATATGAAATGTAGTCGGGAGGGAAACCGAACGGCAGATAAAAAATGTACATAAACATTATGGAGTATCAGGAAAACTCCGAGGGGTATCGCCCTTAAGAAAGGAAGCAACATGAACAAGAAGTTAATATCACTTATCGCAGGCGTAGCAATAGTTGCTGCAGCAACAGGCTGTTCTCAAACTGCAACAAGCAGCGTAGCAGGCACATCTTCCGAAGCATCATCTACAGCTACAGAGGAACTCAGCGGCACACTGTCAATGAACGGCTCTACATCAATGGAAAAGGTTATCAAGGCTGTTAACGGCGCATTTATGGAAAAGAACAAGGGCGTAACAGTTAACTTAAACCTCACAGGTTCGGGTACAGGCATCCAGGAAGCTTCCGAAGGCAAGTGCGACATCGGTAACTCGTCAAGAAAACTCAAGGACGAAGAAGCTGAAAAGCTTGACGCTACAGTAGTAGGACTTGACGGTATCGCTCTTGTAGTAAACCCCGTAAACAAGCTCGAAGACATCTCACTTGAGAATCTTGCAAAGGTATATTCCGGCGAGATTACAAACTGGAAGGAGCTTGGCGGAGATGACAAGGCTATCGTAGTTATCGGCCGTGAGGACGGTTCAGGTACAAGAGATGGTTTCGAGTCTATCGTAATGGGCGACAAGGAACCGAAGTACGCGCAGGAGCTTGAATCTACAGGTTCGGTTATCAACGCGGTAGCAACAACAGACGGCGCTATCGGTTACGCTTCACTTGCAAACGTTGACGAAACAGTAAAAGCGCTCAAGGTCGGCGGTGTTGAAGCTACAGAAGAAAACATAAAGAGCGGCACTTACGAGGTACAGAGACCCTTCATCTGCGCAACGCTCAAGGGTTCCGACAACAAGCTCGTTAAGGCTTACCTCGACTTCATTCTCTCTGAAGAAGGTCAGGCACTCGTACTTGCACAGGGTGCAGTTCCCGTAAAGTAAAAACAAGTCGATAATTCCTGTACAGTAAGCACTTTTCCGGTAGCAATCCGTTACCGGAATTTGCTGTATAACTATGTATAGCCCTGAAAGGATGGTTTACTTGGAAAAGACAAGCGGCGCAGCAGTTGCGGTAGGCTCGGTCGGAAAGCAGAGATCTGCTATAAGAAGTAAAAAATCGGGATTCACAAACGTTACAGAGCGTGTAATGAAGTACATATTTACCGTGTGTGCAGTCACAGCGGTAGCGTGCGTCCTGATGATAACAATTTATATGATAATATCGGGTGCTCCCGCCATAGGAAAAATCGGATTGACCGATTTCCTGTTCGGTGATACTTGGTACGCAAAGAAAGAACAGTTCGGTATCCTTCCGCTGATTCTCACGTCGGTATTCGGTACTCTCGGCGCAATAGTGATCGGTGTTCCGATAGGACTTCTCACAGCGGTGTTCCTGTCCGAGCTTGCACCTAAGGCTATGAAGAACGTAGTAAAGCCTGCGGTCGAGCTTCTTGCGGGTATCCCGTCGGTTATATACGGTTTGCTCGGCGCAAATCTTGTAAAGCCGCTTATGTACGCACTGGAGGAGATTATTTACGCAAATGATCCCGAACATCAGTTCACAGGCGGCGCAAACCTTGCAAGTGCCATAATCGTACTTGCCATAATGATACTCCCCACTATCATAAACATTTCAGAGAACGCAATATCCGCTGTTCCTTCCGAATACAGAGAGGCAAGCTACGGACTGGGAGCTACCAAGATACAGACTATCTTCAAGGTAGTTATCCCCGCCGCAAAGTCGGGTATTGCGTCCGGTGTCGTTCTCGGTGTCGGCAGAGCAATAGGTGAGGCTATGGCTATTATCCTTGTTGCAGGCAACAGCGCAAATATGCCGGAGCTGTTCTCATCGGTAAAATTCCTCACAACAGGTATCGTTGCCGAATTCCCGTATTCAAGCGGACTTCACAGAGAGGCGCTCTTTGCGATAGGACTTGTGCTGTTCGTGTTCATTATGATAATAAATCTGATACTCAACGGTATTCTCAAAAAGGGCGGCAAAAAGGAAAAAGCGGCAAAAACCGCAGGAAAGGCGTGATAGATTATGGCAAAAGCAGTTACGAATTCTCTTACTAAAAAGCACAGAAGAGTAAGCGACATAGTGCTGAAGGCTCTGATTTTTCTTTCGTCCGGTATAGTCGTTGCGCTGACGCTCGGTATGATTATATACATAGCCGTAAAAGGCACAGAGGGAATGAGCCTGAACTTCCTTACAACTCCGGCGTTCTCATATCCTTATGAAAACTACGGCGTACTCGGCAATATAATCAATACGCTTTATCTTGTAGTGATTACGCTTATCATTGCAACACCTGTCGGTGTAGGTGCGGCAATATATCTTACCGAATACGCAAAGCAGGGCAGACTTACAAGAATAATCGAATTCACTACCGAAACGCTTGCAGGCATCCCCTCAATTATATACGGACTTTTCGGCAGTGTGTTCTTCTACAATATCTTCAAGGTAAACTACTCACTGCTTACAGGTGCGCTGACATTGTCAATAATGGTACTGCCCACCATAATCCGTACCACGCAGGAGGCGATAAAGACCGTTCCTATGGGATACAGAGAGGGTGCTGTCGGACTTGGCGCACCCAAGTGGCATACTATAAGGACTGTTGTTCTTCCAAGCTGTATAGACGGTATACTGACCTCGGTAATCCTGTCCATAGGCAGAATAGTAGGCGAGTCTGCGGCGCTTATCTTTACAGCGGGTATTGCCGCTGAGGTAGGTATAAATTCGCTCGGCGATATTTTCGGCAAGGTGATGAATCAGGGCGGCTCGCTCACTGTTCAGCTTTACCAGTATGCACAGCGTGGCGGTGCCGAAATGAAGTACGCATTCTCTACAGCGCTTGTACTGCTTGTAACAGTGCTTATAATCAACATATGCGCAAAGCTGGCCGCTTACAGAATAAGAAAGAAACGCTCGGTATAATGCCGTAAAAAGAAAAGAGGATAAACAATGTCAGATATAATCGTACCTCAGAGCGATGTGAAGCTCTGTACAAGAAATGTAAATCTATATTACGGAGAAAATCACGCTCTCAAGGACATAAACCTTGATATAAAGACAAATAAGATAACCGCCTTCATCGGTCCTTCGGGCTGCGGCAAATCCACATATCTGAAAAGCCTTAACCGTATGAACGATCTTGTGCCGGATTGTAAGATAACAGGCCGGTTCCTGCTTGACGGCGAGGACATCTACGCTGACGGCGTTGACACAAACGTACTGCGCCGCAGGATAGGAATGGTGTTCCAGAAGCCCAACCCCTTCCCGATGAGCATTTACGATAACATAGCATACGGACCGAGAGTACACGGCATAAAGAGCAAGGCAAAGCTTGACAGGATAGTCGAGGAGAGCCTTATCGGTGCGGCTGTTTTTGACGAGGTAAAGGACAGACTTCATAAATCCGCACTCAGTCTTTCGGGCGGTCAGCAGCAGAGGATCTGTATCGCAAGAGCAATCGCCGTTCAGCCTGAGGTCATTCTTATGGACGAACCTACATCGGCGCTCGACCCTGTATCAACGCTTAAAATCGAGGAGCTTATGAACACGCTCAAGGAAAAGTACACGGTAGCTATTGTAACTCACAATATGCAGCAGGCAACAAGAATTTCGGATTACACGGCCTTCTTCCTTGTAGGAGAAATGGTCGAGTACGCACCGACAGAAGAACTGTTCTCACGTCCCGTTGATAAGCGGACGGAAGATTATATCACAGGACGTTTTGGTTGATTTTATACGTTATGTGTGATATTATATTAGAAAGGGCAAACAGAAATGAGAGAAACATTTGAACATAAGCTCGGCAAGCTGAATAACGATCTTATCCGTATGGGCGGAATGATAGAGGAGGCAATAGCTTCAGCTATCACAGCACTGCGTGACAGCGATGCCGTTCTTGCAAAAAAGGTAGTAGACGGCGACAGAGCGGTAGATGAGGAAGAAAAGAACATCGAGAGCCAGTGCCTGTCAATAATACTTCGTGAACAGCCTGTCGCAAGAGATCTCCGTAAGGTTTCAGCGGCGCTCAAAATGGTGACTGATATGGAGCGTATAGCCGACAATGCCGCAGATATTGCAGAGATCAGCCTTACCGCAGACGTATCCGCTATCATGCACATAGTAAAAGAGATACAGACTATGAGCGAAAAGGTAATAATAATGGTTTCGCACTCTATAGATTCATTCGTAACAACCGATATGGAGCTTGCGAATGAAACGATAAAGGCTGACGATGAGGTTGATGAGCTGTTCGTTTCTATAAGGAACCGCATAGTAGAACTTATAAAGAGCGAGCATTGCAGCGGCGATGTTGCGGTCGACGCTCTTATGATAGTGAAATATCTTGAAAGAATAGCCGACCATGCGGTAAATATCTGCGAGTGGGTGGAATTCTTCAAGACGGGAGAATACAAGAATACCCGTATTATATAAACTTGGAGGCTGATATAATGGCTGAACGTATCTATATAACTGAGGATGACGACAGTATAAGAGAGCTTGTGACGGTAGCCCTTTCGGCTTATTCATACGAGGTGGAGAGCTTTGTCAGTGCGGAGGATTGCCTTGCCGCAACCGAAAAGCAGGTGCCGGATATATTCCTGTTCGACATAATGCTGCCGGGTATGGACGGTGTGCAGGCAGTGAAGATTCTTCGTGAAAACGAGCAGACAAAGAATACGCCGATACTTATGCTGACAGCAAAATCATCCGAGATAGACAAGGTGTTCGGACTTGAAAACGGCGCAGACGATTATCTCACAAAGCCGTTTGGCATTATGGAACTTGCCGCAAGAATAAAGGCACTGTTAAGACGTGCAGGCAGAGGTTCATCAGATAGTGCTTCCGATAAGATTACGGCAGGCGGCATAACGATAAATATCTCGCTCAGAGAGGTGAGCCGTGACGGCAGACCGATAGAGCTTACGCTGAAGGAATACGAGCTTCTTTTGTATCTTCTTAAGAACAGGGCAAGAGTAGTCAGCCGTGAGGAGCTTCTCACGAAAGTGTGGGGCATAGATTTTGTCGGTGAAACAAGAACGCTCGATATGCACATAGGAACGCTCAGAAAAAAACTCAGCGATGATGCCGAGAATGCTCATCTTATCAAAACGGTAAGAGGAGTAGGCTACAGATTTATAGGATAATAACAGGAGGACGTACAGATGAAAAAAGCACTTATAGTACGTTTTCTTATAGTAATTGCGATAGTTATGTCGGTGTGCGTTGTATCTGCTACCGCACTTCTTTCAAGTACGGAGCAGAACGTCAGAAAAAGCGATATGCTGACTTCTCTCGGACTTATCCGTGTGATATATGAGGACGAAACTGACCACGACTATGACCTTGCGAACAGATTAAGCTCACTTGTCGGTAACGCCAGAGTGAGCTTTATCAATAAGGACGGAACTGTATTTGTAGATACCTATATCGACGGTGAGCCGGACGATAACCACAGCACCCGTGAGGAGATAAAGCAGGCAGAGCTTACAGGAAGCGGAGTAGCTGTAAGATATTCCAAGACGCTCGGCAAAAATCAGATTTATGCCGCTATGAAGGTTAAGGATGACGATATAATCAGAATAAGCTACAATATAAACAGCTATATGGATTTTGCGTCAATGTTCATAGCGCCTATGCTGATAGCCGCCGCAATAGGCATAATAGCAGGACTTATAGCGGTGAGCAGTGTCGCCCGCCAGATAATGAAGCCGATAAACAGCATATCAAAGGCTATGAGCGGTATGAAATATGTCGGTGACGAAAAAATCTCTGCGGAGCTTGACGAGATACCCTCGCACAAATACCCCGAGCTTGACGAATTTGTCACAATGTTCAATTTTATGCGTAAAAGCATACAGGATAATATGAAGACGCTTGAAAACGAGCGTGAAAAGGAACGCTTCATACTTGAAAGCCTTCAGGACGGTGTAATTCTTTACGATAACGATCTTTCGGTAATTTCAATAAACCGTGCCGGGCTTAAGCTGCTCGGTGCTTCTGATGAAAGCGGCGCTTCGACCGTACCCGAGCTTGCAAGAAAGCCCGAGATAATCAGCGGAGCGGAAAAAGCGGCAAACGAAGACAGGACGGTAACCATAGAAAGCACCGTTGATGGCAGGATCTTGCTCGTGCAGGTATTCCCCGTATCCAAGAGCGGAATAGACGCAATGCACGGCGGACTTATGGTTATCCGTGACGTTACCGACAAGCGTATGTCCGAACAGCTGAAGGCTGACTTCTTCGCAAATGCCGGACACGAGCTGAAAACGCCTCTCACGGCGATTTCGGGCTTTGCCGAGCTTCTTGAAAACGGACTTGTGCCTAAGGATAAGAAGGATTATTACATCGGAAAAATTCTTACCGAGGCAAAGAGAATGTCAACAATCATCAGCGACATTCTTGAAATATCCTCCCTTGAAAACAAGACGACAGCCGAGGAAGTGACCGACTGTAAGCTGTCCGAGATATGCACAGCGGTAAAGGAATGTCTGGAGCCTGCGGCTTCTGCCAGAAATGTCACGATAGAACTGTCAGGCGACAGCTTTACCGTCCGTGCCGCATACAAGCACATATACGAGCTTGTCGAAAACATAGTCAGCAATGCCATAAAGTACAATAAGGACGGCGGCAGAGTGGAGATAACGCTTCACGATGTCGGCGAGATAGGCTGTATCTATGTTAGGGATAACGGCATAGGCATCCCTAAGGAGTCGCTTAACCGTGTGTTTGAGCGTTTCTACAGAGTGGATAAGGGCAGAAGCACCAAAGAGGGCAGTACCGGACTCGGTCTTTCCATAGTAAAGCATATCGTCAACTGCTACGGCGGTACGGTGACGCTTGACAGCGAGCTTGGGGACGGGATGTCTATGGACCTGGCACTGATGCACAGCACAGGCATGCCCTGGAAGTTCTCTTCCATGCGCATGTGGACCGAGGGAAGGTCGAGCTCGCCGAGCGTGGCCATCATGAACCTGTTCGCGTCACATTCAGCAACATGTTTTTCTAATACATCCGATTGATCAACAAAAGACAATCTTCTCTCCAACAGAAGACAAATTGCAGAATCCACGTTAACAAATCTGATCTATTCCAGTCTTCCGCCAGTCAACTAATGGGTCGAAGCTTTTGCACCGGATTTTGCAAAATTGGCCACCTCTGTGATCGGAGCGAATTCATGCGGAATATACTCTTGTACTTGAGCCAACACGCACGAACCACTGGGAGTTGAATAGCATACCAGCAACACATTCGAACTGTTCGTGCGTGAAAGTTTCATAATGCGCTCCATGTCTCCCGCTTGAAATGCAGCCAAAAGTGCAGCACGTTCCGACATATCGAAATAGATCTTTTGACAACGCAATTTTTCACCGGTTGGTAAATAATAAGGAACTCGAGCAGAGATTCCGACCAACAAACGGATCAGTCCAAACAGAGCAACCAAGCTGCCAATTAGCATCAAGGCCGATGTCAAACTTTTATTTTCAGCCAATGCCGGGGACTTCAAGCTCCACACAGCTACTGCACATCCCACGATCAAGATCAATGCAGAAACGATAAAACTTTTTTTACGTGCAACCACACCCTCTTGAGCATAGAGGGTATCAGACAATAAAGAAATATTGTTCATTTTTAATCATCATTTAAAATAACATTAGACAAAACGAATCCAGACCGCACCGAGCGGTCAACCACAGTCAACCCTCATCGACAGATCAAGGGGTGACAAGAATCCGAGTCTCGCTAAATGATGATTTTCCTTAAGGCCACTACATAATAGCCAGAAGCGTCAAGCGACGCACGAAACGATAATGAGAGCTCCTCTTGAACATGTAAACGGGCTAAAGAGGAGGAGATTTTTTGTTCTTGGGATACAAGAGGGGATGCGACCTGAGCACCTTGTCTGGGAGCGAGGCGAAAAACGGGAGCCTCCACACGAGTTCCATTCACACCTGGCGTGGCAGGTAGGGCATCACTACATAATGAAGCGTGAATGATCTGCAACAGCGCCACATGCTGTTCTTGTTGCGATGCGACCTGTTCCGTGACCGGAAATCCAAAACTGTCGAGATGGAAAGTCTTTGACGGCTCTGTATCTCCAGCAAGACGAAGCATCGCGAAGAGACCGCAACACATCAAGACCATATATCCTAACAGGCGTTTCATTTACACTTTCAAATTTCTATTTCGCGAAAGTATATCAATTTCTGTTAATTTTCAATTTATATCTTTTTAGATCTTCATCCGTTACGGTCAATCTTTACACAAACAGGCATTACCATTGCCCGGTTGTGGCTTCAACCAGCAACATACGCAAAGCCATTTAAACCTTTTTATCTCCAAGAATATATAGGAAAGCAAAGTCCCGTTAAGACTCTGCACGAAGACTCTACTCAATTGAAATTCAACAGGCTAATACAGCTCAAACAATCCTAATTTTCGGCCTCGGTTCCTGTATCCGCTTCAGCGCCCTCTTCCCCTGCGGAGTCGGGTTCTGACACCTCAGGTTCAATCTCCGGGCGCTCTGGGCCAAGCTGCAAAATGATCAACGCACCACGTTTAGCTGCAGAACCTGCCGGCAACGATTGTTTTTGAATATACCCCACTCCGGTAAAAGTAACTCGCAACCCCTCTCTTTCAAGCAAATAGAGAGCATCTTTAAGCCCCATCCCCACAACTTGCGGGACCATACCGGTCCGTGCATCCGGTAGAGAAGACAACTCATATCCAGCGGTATCAAGGCGTATCGTTTGCTGCCACATCTCACCATGCATAGCCGAATAAGGCACATCGAAACGGCGAGTCACACGACGAATCTGATCAGCCTGTCCGCTTTTCGGCATAGGACGCTCTTTTACCTTATCGTGCGTTGCTGAAAGCGGTGTTTGCCATGAAATATTCCGGGCATAAACCCGATCTGCAATAGCACGGAACACAGGACCAGCCAACGAAGCGCCATAATAGGTTCCACGCCGTCCGGGCCCATGATAGGTCTTGATTGCGACGATACAACTATACCGAGGCTTGTCCGCAGGGAAATAGCCCACCAATGTAGCCAAATAGTGACGCCCGCCATTGCGATCCGTATAACCGTGCCGTCCCATGGCGATCTGCGCTGTACCAGTCTTACCAGCCACCGAGTAGTAAGGATTCTTCAATCCGCGAGCGGTACCGTCATTAACAACACCTTTAAGTGCATCCTGCACCTGTTTGATCACCTCGGGAGATCCGATCGACTCGACCATCACCTCCGGCGGAAAAGTTCGCAACGTTTGGCCATACTGTTTGAGCTCTTTGACAAACATCGGGCGAACCATCTTTCCTCCATTGGCTATGGCGTTGTAGAAACTGAGGGTTTTCAACGGCGTCAATCGCAAACCATACCCATACGACATCATCGTCAGTGTCACACCACTCCATGAAGCATCTCCCGGACGATAGATCACCGGAGTTGCTCCACCAGGGATTTGCAGATCTAACGGCATGGCCAATCCCATTTTATAAAGATGGTCTACAAATTGTCCAGGGCGATCCTTGTAATATTTATTGACAGCCAAAGCAAACCCCACATTGGATGAGTGTTCGAACACTTCACGCAACGTCACATCGCCACAAGCGTGAGAATCGACCACACGCGCCCGTCCGATCATCATTCGTCCGTCACCCGTATCGAAATGCTCCTCGAGGCTTGCTCCTGCATCATCGAGCAACGTCATCAACGAAGCCAGTTTGAAGGTCGATCCCGGCTCAAGGTTCATGCCGATCGCATAGTTGAAATCCTCGACAAACTTGCCTTCACCCCGGCGGGTAAGATTGGTGATAGCACGTATTTCACCGGTAGAGACCTCCATCAGTACCGCCGTTCCCCAATCAGCATCACCCAATTCGAGCTGCTTTCTCAGGGCATTTTCAGCCACATCCTGCACATCAATATCGAGTGTAGTGACCACATCTATTCCATCTCTTGGCGCCTCGTTCAAAGCGTCAGGAACAGGAATTTTGAAGCTACCCGATATGCGTTGCATCAGGATATTACCATCCTTACCCTTGAGGATACTGTCGAAAGCCCCTTCGATTCCCCATTTACGGCCAGCCTCATTCACCCGACCGATCGTACGTGAAGCCAATGCACCGTTGGGCAGCAGACGTTTATTGATCTGAACAGCGATAAACCCACCCCGATTGGGGCCCAGTTTCAGAATAGGGAATTGTGCGATTCGTTTGATTTCAAGGTGGTTAACCCGACGCGGAGCGATTTGCAGATACCGATTGCGTTTTTTGTTACTATACGCACGGTTCAGCATGATCAGGTAGGCATTTTTATTCTTGTCACCAAAGAAATTGGAGAGCGAATCGGCCAGTGCATCGACATGGCGCCGGAAAATGGAATCGGCCAACCCCTGCGCCGCAAAATCCATACGCACCTCATACGTAGGGACCGATGTGGCCAGGATACGTCCGTCACAGGCCAAAATATCACCACGATCGGCTTCGATGGTTTCCCTTTCATAGATGCTGCGCTCTCCCTTCTGACGCAACTTTTCGCCATTCGGACCGTATTGGATGTATGCAATCCGCACCGCAATGGCTATACCTATGGCAAAGAAGATGATATACAGCCATCGCACACGGGCCAAAATACTCTTTTTGATATCGGGTTTACGCGGCTCTGCCATAGCTATTTATCGATAATTTTGGGAGGAATGAGCGACTCTTCCAATGGAATCCCACGCTCTTCGAGCTGTTTGATGATCTCACTCTGGCGCGTTTGGGTCATACGGATCGACGAAATCGTCAACGAATGCGAACGCAGCTCCTTGACCTGCTCGGTCAAACGGTCGTGGCGCCGGTGCAACTTCTGAATATGGTATCCGTTGGCAATGTACAAAAACATCAACACGACGATGAACAGCACATAAGGATACATCCGCCGCACCTCGACCCGTGTCAGGATACTTCCGGAAAGCACCTGGGCCAGATTCCGTTCAAACCAGGAAGGACCTTTAACTTTGGGCGAATCACTTGCAGAAATGGGATCATTTTCTGCTGCATCATTCTCCGACTCTGCAGCCAACTCCTCGTCCGAATCGGTCTGTTGCGGATCATTGTCCTCATTATCGGCCGCACGATCTGTGTCTCGATCTGCTGCATTCCGGCCGGTTCTTCGCATTCGAGCACCACTCTCCGGATCGTTCCCGTTACGAGACCTGCCTGAACGCTGTTTCCCAAATACGCTGCCTCGACCGGACGGCTCTGAATCATCTTCAAGCATCACATACGCCCCCTCCGGCCGGTCAGTCTCTTCGACTGCGGCCTTTTCAGCACGGGACACCAGTTCATCTAATGCTGTCCATTCTTGCGGTTCGTTATGTTCTCCTCTTCGGCCCATCACCTGATCCTCAACGATCCAAACACCGTTATTCTTATTCGAGATTTTTTACTTTTCAGCGTATCAAGAGTTTAGAAAGGCCGAATCAACACTCCTTTACAGCCTGCTAACCCTCCACACGATCAATACAAATGTAACCTAATTTTTGTAACACCGCAGCAGTTTTATCACTGCTTTTCACTCTTACCAGTAGTAATTTTCGAGTTGCTTTCGAGCCTGAATTATACATCATGCGAAAGCGGCTGCGGCACAATCTCCGACGTATCGAAGTCGCCCCAATGCTCCGCCACATAATCCAATGTAGCGCAAATTTCAGCAGGATCGAAAAGCGTCACTAACTTCAACCGGGTCGCTTTAAAATCGGGCAAACCTTTGAAATAACACGACAGATGGCGACGCATCTCCAACACACCCGCCTTTTCTCCTTTGAATTCGATCGACTTAGCCAGGTGCAATTTCGCCAACTCGACCCGTTCACGCACCGACGGCTGCGGTAACAGCTCTCCCGTCTGGAGATAGTGCCGTATTTCCTCAAAAATCCATGGACGGCCGTATGTAGCCCGACCGATCATCACACCATCCACACCATAACGGGCAAAGGCTTCGGCCGCCTTCTGCGGTGAATCGATATCACCATTGCCAATAATAGGAATATGCATCCGAGGATTGCGTTTCACCTCACCGATCAATGTCCAATCGGCCTCTCCTCGATACATTTGAGCACGGGTCCGACCATGAATCGTCAACGCAGCAATGCCCACATCCTGCAACCGTTCGGCAATCTCCACAATATTTTTCGAGTCCTCGTCCCAACCCAAACGGGTTTTTACCGTTACCGGCAGATGAACCGCCTCAACGATACGCCGAGTCATTTCGACCATTTTGGGCACATCACGCATCATGCCGCTACCAGCTCCCCTTCCGGCAATTTTGCGCACCGGACATCCGAAATTGATATCAATCAGATCGGGTCCTGCCGCTTCAGCCATCTTAGCCGCTTCAACCATCGGTTCGATCAGATGACCGTATAATTGGATACCCACCGGCCGTTCATAATCAAAAATCGACAGTTTGGCCAACGCTTTGGAGGCATCACGAATCAACCCGTCACTGGGGATAAACTCGGTATAGACCATATCGGCCCCATAACGTTTACACATGAAGCGAAACGAGGGATCAGTCACATCCTCCATCGGAGCCAAAAAGAGCGGCTTGTCGCCGAGATCGATCGAAGCAATTTTCACGGGTCGAAAAGAGTTTTTTGATACTGAGCAGCACCTTCGCACATCTTATGCATTGCCAATGAGGGCAAAAAATAGGCACGATGCTACTCTTCCGCGCAAAAATAGCTATCTTTGACGACAAAATCGCAATCGTATCACCCATGAATATTGAAAATTTCCTGCAACAAAAGGCAGCTGAGACGGTAGCCGCTTTGTACGGACCTGCTGATCCTGCCGCTATTCAGATTCAAAAAACCCGCAAGGAGTTTGAAGGCGACTATACTTTGGTTGTCTTTCCGTTGTTGAAACTCAGTCGCAAAAAGCCCGAAGATACGGCCACCGAAATTGGTGAAGCCCTGGTCAAAAATGTTCCCGAGATCAAAGGGTATAACGTCATCAAAGGTTTCCTCAACCTGTCGCTGAGCAATCAGTTCTGGGGAGATCGGTTGGCAGAGGTGGTTGCTGATCCCGACTATGGGAAAGCACAACCCACCGGGCGCACCATCATGGTCGAATATTCATCCCCCAACACCAACAAACCTTTGCACTTGGGGCATATCCGCAACAACCTGTTGGGATATTCGGTTTCTCAGATTCTGGAGGCTGCGGGTAACCGAGTAATCAAAGTCAACCTGGTCAACGACCGCGGAATTCACATTTGCAAATCGATGTTGGCTTGGCAGCTATTCGGAAACGGCGAGACTCCAGCCAGCTCCGGGATCAAAGGCGACCATTTGGTAGGCAACTATTATGTTGCTTTTGACAAAGCTTACAAAGCCCAGATCAAAGAGCTCGAGGCGAAAGGCATGAGCGAAGAGGAGGCCAAGAAAGAGGCTCCAATCATGCAGCAGGCACAGGCCATGCTGCGCAAATGGGAGGCCAAAGATCCCGAGGTGTACAACCTTTGGGAGACGATGAACGGCTGGGTATATGAAGGTTTCGACAAGACCTACAAAGAGCTGGGCATCAGCTTTGACAAGATATATTACGAATCTCAGACCTATCTATTGGGCAAATCGCTGGTTGAAGAGGGTCTCGAGAAGGGTATCTTTTTCCGTAAAGAGGACAACTCGGTGTGGATCGACCTGGCAGCCGATGGTCTCGATCAGAAATTATTGCTGCGCGGAGACGGTACATCAGTTTACATGACCCAGGATTTGGGCACGGCTCTGACCCGTTTCAAAGAGGAGAATCTCGATGCGATGATCTACGTTGTCGGCAACGAACAGAACTACCATTTCCAGGTATTGAAACTGATCCTCTCGAAATTGGGTTATCAGTGGGCCGATCAAATCACCCACCTTTCATACGGCATGGTCGAACTGCCCGAAGGCAAGATGAAATCGAGAGAAGGCACCGTCGTAGATGCCGACGACCTGATCGACGAAATGGTAGCTACCGCTCGTGAAATGTCACAGGAGCTGGGCAAACTGGACGGTCTGAGCGAAGAGGAGATTGCTGCGATCTGCCACATGGTCGGTTTGGGTGCACTGAAATATTTCATTCTGAAGGTTGATCCGCGCAAGACGATGCTGTTCGATCCGCGTGAATCAATTGACTTCAACGGCAACACCGGTCCATTCATCCAATACACCCATGCCCGAATCAAATCGGTACTGCGCAAAGCAGCCGCTCAGGGCATTGCGCCGGCCGACAAAATCGACGGCTCGTTGTTGGTTCCCGAAGAGGTGGCACTGGTTGGTCAATTGACTGACTATCCGGCTACCGTGGCTGCAGCTGCCGAGAATTTTGCACCTTCAATCATTGCGAACTACGCCTACGAGCTGGCCAAAGGCTACAATAGCTACTATCACGACTTCCCGGTAATCCGTGAAAGCGATCCAGCCAAACAGGCTCTGCGTCTGACGTTGGCCGCTATAGTAGCGCGCACGTTGGCTGCCGCAATGGCTCTGCTGGGCATTAACGTTCCAGAACGCATGTAAGACGACACACTTTGTGTCTCAATAGAGCAATGCAATGGGCATCGTCAAACGGGACAGTATCGCCATTACCATCCTCTCCTACATTGGAGTGGTGGTGGGTTATGTGAATAAAATACTACTGTTCCCGAACTTTCTGAGCGAGGAGCAGGTCGGTTTGACCAGCATCCTCGTCTCTTTGGCAGTGATGTATGCCCAATTCTCTGCATTAGGGATCAACTCGACCGTCGTCAAGTTCTTCCCCTTTTTCCGCACACCCGACAAACGGCATAACGGACTCTTTTTCTGGTCCGCATTAGGAGTCTCTATCGGTTTTCTGCTTTTTACGGCCCTCTTTGTCATCTTCCGGGAGCCGGTCATGCACTACTTCTCGAAAGAGTCACCGCTGTTGTCAGAATATTACCTGATGCTGATCCCGTTAGGATTGGCCACACTCTTCTATAACTTTTACAGTGCCTGGTTGCAGGCGCTCTCCCGCACCATCATCTCATCGGCCGTTTACGATGTACTGTTGCGACTGTTGATTACTGCCGAAATTTCGCTCTACGCCCTCGGACTAATCGATTTCGAACAGTTTATGGTCGGCTACATCATTATCTATTTTGTACCGACCCTGATTCTGCTGCTCTACACCATCTACCTCAAGGAGTCCTATCTGCATCCAGTGGTCACCTCCCGCACTAAAAAATTGGTGGCTATTGCCGGCATTTACGGGCTATGGCAATATCTCGGAGGAGCCTCGGTTTTCCTGACCAGCGTAATCGATCAAACCATGCTGGCCGGCATGGAGGGGTTGATGCAGGGCGGTATCTACGCCATCATGATGTATATGGTCAGTGCAATGTTGATTCCCTACCGTTCGATGATCAAGGTGGCCACACCAGTGGTAACCAATCTCTGGAAAGAGCGGGATATGAAAGGAATGCAGCACATTCATCGAGAAATGTCACAGATGAACCTGATCGTTGGGTGCTTTTTCTTTTTAGCGATCTGGATCAACCTCGACAACATCTTCTCGTTGATGCCGGACTCCTATTCGGCAGGCCGTTACGTCTTTCTGTTTTTGGGACTTGGGCGTGTATTCGAAATGTACGCCGGACTGACAGGGGTGATCCTCATCACCAGCAAGCGTTATCGGTACGATTTCACCTTCTCGATCCTGCTGGTGGGTTTAACCGTTGCCACCAATGCTGCCCTGATCCCCTCTTTGGACATGAACGGTGCCGCCATCGCCACCATGATCACGGTGGTGGTCTACAACCTGATCCGTATGGCTTTTGTTTGGAAATTTTTCAGGCTGCAACCTTTTGCAATCAAGGACTGCTGGGTTGTCGTCCTTACTGCAGCCATGATCGGACTCTCAACAGTGATCCCCTATTTAGGCAACTTCATTCTCGATGCTGCAGTTCGCACCTTGGTCATCTCCGTGATCTTCGGAGGGGTTATCTACTATTCACACACCAGCCAACAACTGAACGAGACGATCGATGAGTTGCTGGCGAAAGTCGGAGTCCGCCTGCCCCACTGATCCTACAAATAATCCAGAACGGGAAGGCGATCGACTACTCTCAACGGCTATCTATTTTTCATGCCGGTTGATCACTAACCGCCCCTACTTGCCATCTTTGATGAGCTGTAAACGGACAAATTCCCGTTTGTTCTCAAGCCGTCCTATCCACTTGTTCTTCTCGAAATATTAGAGAGGATACGCACGATAACTTCACTCCGCTCTGGAGGTTCTCTTGTCCGCTCACCGGATTCTCCACCGTGCATATCCTATATCCGTACATCCACTAACCTCCAGGCACTCCATTCCTCTATTGCGGATTGTGGACAGGCTCAGATTTTCTCAATCACAAAAGCGGCCCGCCGATACTCGGCAGACCGCTACAAAAGAAAATATATAAAGACGGAGAGTTCGCTAAACGAGGCCCTTATAATTACCATTAAAGACGAATGTCACATCTATTTTCGGCGATTATCTGTTTTTGCAGGTTCATTGGCCGCCAAAGATCCCACATATTTGATTGCATGCCCCGGAGTAAACATCGTCATGATCACTTCGCCAGTCGCAGTTGTCAAATAGATTCCGAAACGATAAGTCGTTTCATCCTCCGGATTTTGAGCGCTGAATGTAATACTCCATCCAGACTGCGTCTTGGTGATTTGGTAATCCTGCACCTGTTGTGCATCGAAGTTGAGGACCTCAACATAAGGATTCAAATACCCCCACAACGTGGGTAAATGAACCTCCAGATGGCCATCAGGAAATAGAGCCAAATAATAATAAACATTATTGACCATCTGTTGACTACTACCGGGCAATTCGTAGATACTGATCGGCAAGAATTGATAATTCTGTGATTTGATCAACGAATCCTGCTGGGCCGCAAAACGTGCATCCCGTTGGGCTCTAACCTCGGCTCGCGCCTGGCGGCGCGAGCTTGTGGTAGAGATATTTGTAGTCGCAGGGGACATTTCTGGCTGCTGGGCAAAAAGTGCTGTACCAGCCAACAACATCACCACAGACAAGAACCATCCATCTCTTTTCATTCTCAGAAATTGTGTTAGTACAGTTTACTAATGGTACCCTGGTAAGTAACCGGATTGAACTGATCTGCTTCGATGGTCAGCACACCCTCCTGCGTAATCGAGGTGATCGTCAGAGTGAAGGTGTAGTTATATTCGGTCATGGCATTGGTTTTAAATGTAACCGTCCATCCATCCTTGGTTTGTACAGCCGAATACTGGCTTACCTGCGGCATAATAGCGTTCAAGGTGGTCATAACAGGAGCTAAACCTTCGTTATTCTGAATGTAAGGCAGATCTACATCCACATACGACGGTTTAATAGTCAATTTGAAATTCGGGTTGTAGATCATGTGCGGCATACCGGCAGGCATCTGCTGGAACTGATCGGGAGTAAACACGAACCCTTTGGACATCACTACCGAATCCATCATTTTAATATCGGCTGCATTCCGTGCAGCACGAGCCTGAACACGCTCAATACGGCGAGCGACATAATCAGCATCTGGAACAACAATGGTAACAGTTTGTGCAGATACAGACAAACCGAACAGGCTAGTAGCCATCAAAAGAAGTAAATTTTTCATAGCATTTAAATATAAAATTAGAGTATT
>QRFC01001218.1_pt1 | contig 21674 bp, 10 predicted proteins | sample 1861061 | NCBI WGS metagenome assembly QRFC01 (sample SAMN09711282, study PRJNA482702) | Human gut metagenome, whole genome shotgun sequencing project.
AGATTTTCCCATTTCGCAAATAAAAATAATTTTGCCGCTTAGCAGGCCTATAATAATGGTTGTGACAATATTTACTGTCACAGGTACATGGGGCAATTTTATGTGGCCGTATCTTATGCTCGGCAATACTAATTTAGAGCCGGTTGCCGTTATGTTGTATAACCTCAGCTCTAAGTCGGGAATGACGGTGGATAAATACCTGTTGCTTCTTATGATGTCTATTTTGCCTATGATTTTGGTTTACGCTGTATTTTCAAAGCATATTATGGGCGGCATAGATATCGGCGGGATCAAGGGATAAGAGAAAGAGCGCTCGGATATTGAGTCTCGCAGTTCATGCTTTTCGGTGCGGAAATTGAAAAAGCTATATGAGATTATGAAGTGTGGTATTCGTTTTACGTAGTTTAACAAAAATAGGAAACACGGAAAGGTTCTTGATATGAAAACTAAACTTATGATAGTGGTTTTGACCTTGAGTATGCTGTCCGCGTCATTGCCGCCTTGCGCCGTCGGGGCAGAGGATTATGCAAGGGTTGAGTATACCGATGCGGGCGGAAGCTATGATGTGAATAATTGGAGTGCGGTCAATGCCGCCGTTAAAACGGATGCAGAGGTAGAGTTTACCCCTATTGAGGCGGGCGGCGAACGCGGCTTGCGGATTACGCCGAATAAAACAACCGGCGCTTCATGCATAAACATAGGCATTGACGACGGTTTTATGAATAATTTGCAGGGGGACGGCGTTGACGTTACCGTGCGATATTTTGACAGCGGTACGGGAAAGTTTTTATTGCAGTACGACGGCAGGATGAACGATAATAAAGCGTGGAGCGTGTCGGAAACGGAGATTGTATACCTCGAGAATACGCAGGTGTGGAAGGAACACACCTTTAAGCTGTACGACGCAAGGCTTGACAATAACCTCGGCCAGGGCACGGATTTGAGGCTTAACCTGTATTCCGAGAAGCTGGGCTTTCCGAAAGAGTCCGTGATTATTCAATCTGTGACAATAAGAAGGTCGGGAAAGGCATTTCCGATTAATATGGACATAAACGGCCCTGCGGGAAATGTGTTTTTAAAGGGCAGCGAGGCACAACTTTATCTTACCGCCGAAAATATTTCGCGAAGCAATTTGAATCTGGACTGCAAAATGACAATTACCGACGCTTTCGGCAGGGAAAGAATTGTCGACGAAAATGTTCGGCTTGTACTGGGAAAGAATGCTTTGATTATTCCGACCGCCGTGACGGAGTGCGGTACCTATGACGTGAATATGAAATTCACAAACGGCGCGGAAATTTACGGAGAGTATAATACAAACTTTTCGATATCCGTCAATGCAGCTTCGGAGAATGAATCCTATGGTATGAATACTCATTATCGCCTGACGGACAGGAGTCCGTACATCTCCCGTCCGCTTATGCGGGAAATGGGCGCCGGCTGGAGCAGGGAATCACTGTTTTGGTCACAATGTGAGAGAAGCGCGGGCAGAGTATATGTCCCGACGCATATTACAGAGTCCATAGAGGTAGGCTTGCAGAACGGGATTAAAACATTGGTTGTGCTGACCGGCGGAAATTCGCTTTATGATAACAATAGATTTCCACAGTCGGATGAGGCGATAGCCGCCTTTGGCAACTATGTATATGAGGTTGTAAGGGCGCTAAGGGGCAAGGCTGATACATTTCAGCTGTGGAATGAATTCCATCATACATGGAACGGTATGCACCCCGATTACGCAAGCAATCCGAGGTCGGTCGTGTGGAATACCGAGTATACTGCGCAGGGCGCCGAGGCGTATGTAAAGCTGCTTAAGGTTGTCTATGAGCGGGCAAAGGAGGCAAACCCGGAGTGCAAAATAGTCGGGTTCGGTGGTGTTCCGAGCATATGGCCCCATTGGATAGAGAAGATGCTTGACGTCGGTGTGGGAGATTATTCGGATTATATAAGCCTGCACGAGTATAATTCATCCAATCCGCCCGAGAAAAACCTTCTCGCATACTTAAAGCGCCTTGTGGGCATTGTTGAGGAAAAGGGCGCATCGGACTTACCTATATGGATAACCGAAACGGGCTGGTCTACATATGATTTGCCGCAGTCAGAGCAGGCGAAATATGCCGTAAGGGAGTATCTGCTGCTTAAGGATATAGGGATTGATAAAATATTTTGGTATGATTTCAAAAACGATGGCGTCAATCACTCCGATGCCGAAATGAGCTACGGCGCAATTTATAACCACGCGGAAAAGGAAAAGGCGGCATATTCCGCAAGGCCGCTGTATGTCGCGCTTGCCAATATGAACGACAAAATCGGCGAGGCCGAAATCAAAGAGCATATAACAACGGATGACGGAACGGAAGTGTTTAAGCTGAAGAGTGATTTCGGCGGAGATGTATGTGTCTTGTGGAATTTAAGCGGAAGCACAACCGCGACGGTTGATTTCGGCTCGGCAGAGGCAGAGCTGTATGATATGTTCGGCAATATGACAAGCCTTGAGAGCGAAAGCGGCGTTTATACGGTCGAGGTTTCGGACGCGCCCGTGTATATCACGAAAAAGGATTTTGAAAAAAAGTATGAGGTAACCAAAATCGACTATAACACAAACGAGATTACCGTCCGCGTTGACGACATATATTCCGATGATACGGCGACAATGCTTGTTTTAAATCCGGGAAAGACCGTCGCCGACATTTACCAAAAAGGCAGCGGCGCCGTGTGCTATATAGACCAGCTTACGGGCACGGACGGGATATATGAATTCACCTTTAAAGCCGACAAGAATGGTGAATACGGCATCTATGTATATAACGGAAAACAAATCGTAAGGCTCGGCGCTGAATTTCACAAAACGCACGGCGCAGAGGTTTCAATTTCGCAGTCGGGGGTACCGGTCACGGACTTTGGCGGGATAGACAAAAGCAAGCCGCTTACTGTCAAGGCGATAATTGAAAACAACGGTGAGAGCACGGTCGAGTATATGTTTGTCTGCGCCCTGTATGCGGACGGACGTTTAACGGATTGCTTTATGAACAATGAGAATTTAGGCGCGGGAAAGCATCCTTTGGAACAGGAAATTGCTGCAAAAGCGGACTATGACGAGATAAAGGTATTTGTTTGGCGGGATAAAACGCGGCTGATTCCGATAGCCGACGGACTTTATCTCTCCGAAAAGGCATCCGGTGCAAGTGAATGATTTTAAACATAAATGAATTATAAGAAAGGAGTGAGATGCGTATGAAGTATATGAAGCATATGAGACGGCTCGGTTCGATTTTACTCGTTTGGGCGGTTGTTTTGAGTATGTGCTGTACAGACGTATCTGCGGAAGAGGTGAGCTTTGCCTATGGCGAATTGGGCAACAGCGTCACGGCATCCGGCTTAATTTTAAGCGCGGGGACAAACGGCAATGCCGAACATCAAGTGGTGGAGAAGGACGGCAAATTTGGCTGGCAGATGAAGCCCGTGCGGAATGACCAGCCCGCGATATATGTAAATCTTGAAAACACCTTTGCATATAAGCTGTCGGACTATTCGTCATACGAGGTAGAGGTGGAATATTTTGACGAGGGTGAGGGCAAGTTCAGAATACGCTATGATGCACTGCCGAACCCATGGCGCGACAAGGGCGATAAACGTGACAATCAGATTGCGGTTAGCGATATCGTCACATCGACCGATACGGGCAAATGGAAAACCGCGACTGTCAGGCTTGAATATCCGCGGTTTGCGGACGGACTGAACGGATACGATTTTTGTATAACCACGCACGAGGAAAATATGGGACTTTCGATGGCGGACGTCACATTCAGGTCGATTACCGTCAGACCTGTCGGGACAAAGGCAAGCGTGCGTGCGCATATGAGCTCGGACGCGTTGGGTAACAACTTCTTTTCGGGCGAAGCCGTTAAAATGGCAATGGATGTATACAATATGTCCAAAAAGGACGAAAAGGTGACGGTTACTGCGAAATCGGTGGATTTTGACCATAATACATATGACATAGGCAGCTATGATTTGGAGATACCGGCGGGCAAAAGCGTGCGCCGTGATATTGAGTTCACGCCCGAGCGGTATTCGACCTATACCTTGTATTATGAGATAAGCGGAGAGGGCATATCGTCAAAGGGCAAAACGGAATACGCGTATTGCCTGCAGAATGATAAATTAAACCCGAACCTTTGCTATAACGAGCACCACTATTCATGGCCAAAGGAACCCGAAAAGCTGATACCTTTAATGAAAAAAGTGGGTATAAGCGGGACGAGAGAGGATGATTGGTGGAGATTATACGAGCAGCAGGTGGGGCAGTTTGTTGTGCCTGAGAAGTCGAGACACGTTATGGAGGTTTATGAGCAGTACGGTCTTGACCAAATGGTGATATTAATTGCGGGCGGAAATGATGCCTTGGGGGCTTACGGATTGGTGGATGATCTGCCGGTCAGTGAAGCGGCACAAGAGGCATTTCTTGAAAGATTTGTAAGACCGCTTGCGATAAAAAACAAAGGTAAGCATACCTACTTTGAGCTGTTTAACGAGCTGAACTTTCACACCGGCAACGGACACGACGCCGAATGGTACGGAAAGCTGGCAAGGAAGGTCTATAAGGTGATAAAGGAGGTCGACCCCAACTATAAGCTGGCTATAGGCGCTTCGGCGGGCGCGTCCATGGACTGGATAACGACGGTAATCAAATCGGCCGAGGGCTGCTTTGACGAATATTCCTTCCACTATTACGGACATTCCAATTCAAGGGATTCGGGCTTTTATAATGCGGCGAAGGGTGTGCGGACGGCGCTGGATGAAAACGGTGCGGCAGACATTCCGCTAAGCGTAAGCGAAACCGGTCATTCATCTTCACAGCAGATAGGATTTTCATCTGTGACAACAGAGCCGGGCTATAGAATGCAGGCGGAGAGAAATGCACAGCTTTATGCAACGCTGATGTCGCCGGAGCTGAAGATAAGAACAATTTATTATTACGATTTTCAGGACGACGGATATTATCCGGAGGACGGCGAGAATAATTTCGGCGCGATAAGATTTCGTAATACGATTGATACCCCTTATATTGCAAAGCCGACATATCTGACGATTGCGGCAGTCAATCATTTTCTGACAGGTGCAGAGGTGGTCGATAAGCAAGAGCTTGAGACCGCGTCGTGCTATAAATTCAAGCGGGACGACGGAAAAGATATTATGATGGTGTGGTCATACAGGGACAGCGAGTATTTTACGGCGTCGCTTGGCTCTGACGACGTTGAGGTTTTCGATATGTACGGAAATAAGCTTGACGTATATCGCAAAAACGGAATATATTCTATAGCGCTTGACGAACAGCCCGTTTACTTCGTGGGTAATTTCACGAAGTATGAGCTTGAGGCAGAGCCGATATTTACCGTTTCGGGCACAGAATTTGATATGCCCTACGGCGATATAGTGGATATCGAAATCACAAAGGCGATTGATGATAACGCGGCGGTTGAGGTTGTTCTCCCTGATGACGGTTATGTTGAAGTTTACGAAAACAAAGGCTTTGCGGACAATAAGGCAGTCGTCAGACTAAGCGCAAAGGGTGAGACGGGCAGAAAGGACGTCGCGCGCCTTATCGTAAGGGGTGAGGACGGCAGGACGTTTCTGAATGAGAAAATTATTTTGTCGTACACAGATGCTGCTGTGGTTAATTTCAGGACAGAGCCGTATAATGATAAAAACCTCGGCAGATGGATCGGCGTTATCACGGTAAAGAATAGTAAGCATGTCGAGCCGATAAAGGGCAGGATTTTATTCAACGCCCCGAATGAACTGTCGGAGAAAATAAAGTATGTTGAGGTTCCGGAGATTGCGCCCGATACCGAGAAGGAAATCAGGTTTAATATGCCGGAGGTTGAATTTTTCCGTTCATACTTTATAGATGCCGATTTAAAGCTTGACAACGGCTACAGCCAGCATTTGAATATCTATGCCGATTGCTGTGCGGCGGTTTACGCCTATGAAAAGCCGGTGATTGACGGAACCGTTTCCGAAAATGAGTGGCGCGGCGGCAAAGAGCTGTGGCTGGGCGAGGGAAATGAATATGAGCTTTTCACGTCCTATAAAGGAGACAGCGACTTATCGGGAAATATAAAGTATATGTGGGACGAGGATAACCTATATATGCTGTGTCAAATGACGGACGATATCTTCTATCAGAAAGAGTCGGGCTCCGGTCTATGGAGTGGTGACTCGGTGCAGATAGGCGTGTATTACGGTCAGATAGCCCATAACGACCAAAGACTGTTTACGGAATTGGGATTTGCCCTGACGCCCAACGGCCCCTTTGTTGCAAAGTATTCAACCGAGCCGGGCGCCACGGTGTTTACCGAGCATCAGGGCGAGGCGGAGATGACGCAGCTTGCCGTCACCCGCAACGGTAAGCTTACAACGTATGAGGCGCGTATACCGTGGGCGGAGCTTCTGACAGCGGATGCCCCGAGACTTACGGCGGGCGAATCGGTCAGATTTAATATGATAGTCAACGATAACGACGGTGCCGGCAGATGGGGCTGGGTTGAATACGGCGCCGGCATCGGCGTGGTAAAGGACGGCACGCAGTTCGGCTATTTAAGACTGATGGACAATAACAAAAAATAATAGCGTAGGGCAATACGCTAATAAAACAAACATTTTTGCTAACTTTACGAATTGATTTAATAATTTGCAAATGTTACAATTTAATCAGGATAAATAATGTGCGTACAGGTGAAAGTTGACAAAATTATTAAGACGGCTTTTGCCAATGCATCGGATTTAAAAAAAATTTTGGAGGTTTTTTTATGAAAAAGAAATTAGTGGTATCGTGGATTACAACAGCTGCATTATTGGTTTCTATGCTGGGCGCGGTTAACGTTTCTGCGGCTTCCCTCAACGTCGGCGTAAAGCAGGACTTTGAATCGGCAATAGATACGGGTAATGCTTTGATTACTAAGGCTCAGGATGAGCAGTACGGCGGAGTGCTGAACCTTTCGTCGTCAGCCAATAAAGCGGATTGTGATATATCGTTTGATTTTGACCAACCCGCTTTATCGGGAAAGTATCTGATGAGCTTTGACGCCAAAATGCCGGAGCTGAGCGGCGGCAGTACGGTGCTGGGTATTTTTACGTCAAATGCCGAGAACAAGCAGCTGCGCTTTCTTGAATTGAACGGCGGAAGGTTTTTATCTACCAATGACGGCGCCAGTTATACTCAGATAGGCAATGCCTCTTATCAGCCCAATGTATGGCAGAGGTACGACGTTGCATTTGATTTCGACGCAAAGAGCGCACAGGCATATGTGAACGGTGAATTAAAGGGCGCCATTGACCTTGCGGCGCTGAATGTTACCGGTATGAAAAAAATACTGTTCCTCTATTGCGATTATACAAAAACAGCGCTAAGCGCGCAGGTTGACAACTTAAGCTTCAGACCGCTGCCCGTAAGCGCCGAAATGACAGCCGAATATACCTATAAGGGACAGTTTGAGGTGAATTTTTCGGAAACGGTTGTCGATATTGATGCAAACGATTTTATTCTGACAAGAGCACCGAAGAACGGCGGCGCAGAGGAAACCGTTCCGTTTGAGGTTGACTATATTACAGCCGACAAAGCTGTGCTTACCCCGTCCTTAAGCGGCGGCGCATATACGTATAAGCTCACGTTTGCGAATAAAAAAACCATTTTGGGTAATGAGATTTCAAACAGAGAGTATACGTACACTTCAAATCAGCAGGACATTGATTGGGAATATACAGAGACCCCGAATGATTATGTCAGTGAAGATGAGGAATACAGAGGAAGCGTTCTTACCAAGAAAAGTACCAACGATGCAGTAATTAACGGCAACTTGTCAACGCCGCTTACGGCAGGGAAATATATCTTCTCGTATGATGTTAAATTTAAGAATATTTCTAAAAAAGTTATATTGGTAAGCCTAAACGACAGATGGTATCAGTCGATATGGGAGGACGGGACGTTTGGAGAGGTAAAAAGCGGCAGTTGGTCATGCACAAGATATGGCAGTAATACTTATATCAAAGATAACAACTGGCACAGGATAGACAATGTTGTGGACTTAGATTCCAAAAAGACATATACCTATTTGGACGGCGTATATACCGGAGAGACGGATATATCAGACAGAATTGCCGCCGGCGCTTCATGGAACTCGATATCCTTTAACAGCACAGGACCTGTAACCGATGCGACTGCCTCGTTTGATAATATAAGTGTAAAATCCATCGACAATGGTTTTGACGCCGGCTTGAGCATAGCGGGTGAGAATTTGGTTTATATTGATTTTAGTGAGACCGCATACCTGACAAATGATAATATTAAGGTTCAGGTGACATCCAATCCTCTGTCCGCGAAAGATGCGGAAGAGGTTGGTGCGGAAATCGTGTATCAGAACGGTACAAGAACTGCCGTTAAGCTTGACAGATCGCTTGTAAATGGCGAGAGATGTGTGGTCACATTAAACGGCGTTAAATCGTTTATGGGCAGAGAACTGAAGAAAAATGCACTTACCCCGATTGCGTATGCAACGGAAAAATCCGACGTCATTGCAAATGATGATATGAGCAGCTATGCCGAGGGCACATTGAACAATGTAGGTCCGTGGACAAACGACCATGGAGATGCCTATTTGTACAAGGATGAAAATGGTAAAGTAATACACAAGGGAGAAGGTACGACATATACTTTTGATAATCCTGTGACCAAGGGTAAGATTTCAATGGAACTTGATTTCTCAACAGTTAGACACGAAACAGAGCAAGGCTTCTGGGTACTTTTTACAGATTTGAATGATAATATGTGGACAACAGCAATTGTTTGGAACAATAAGGTTACAATAGGAGATTCATGGTCGATATCTAAAGATTTGACATCGCAAGTGAAGCTTTTGACAGAATTTGATTTTGACAGCGATAAGGTTACTATATCGTATAACGGTGAGCCAATTCAGAAGACTCCGGTTTGTAAAAACAATGACCAATTACGGCCTAACATAATCACGGGCATCAAGGATATAAAATTACAGCCGACAGGCGCTATTTCAGATGACTATTATCTGGGCATAGACAGAATAAAGGTCACAAACACCTACAACCCGAATATAATCGGCGGTATAAGCACAACCGACTTATTGGGCAATACCGACTATTCTCTCAGCGAGCATAAATCGACAATCAAGTCGATAAACTTTGAGTTTGACGGCGGATTGCAAAACAACAGCCTTGACGGACTTGTGTCAATCAACGACGGCGCGTTTACCGATTATACCACAAGCTATGATGTCAGCACAAAGACAGGCACGATTACGTTTAATACGCTTGCGGGGGCAAATCAAACCTATAATATTGCGATAACGGGGGCAAAGACGGCTTCGGGCGCGGATTATGAGAATTTGACCGGCTCGTTTACAACGGGCGATGCGATAACCGAGGTTTCAAATCTCGAGCTTGAGAAAACGACGGGCGGAGCCACTGTCAGTGTGGACATTGTAAATACGGCGGCTGATAAGGACTATTTTATCATATATGCGGCGTATGATGACAACAAGCTTGTTAAGTTTGACTACAGCAGGGTAACGGCGGATAAAAACAGCAACAGCATCAGAAAATCATATACCTTTACCGACGCCGACATCGCGAATCATACAAAGGTTTCGGCGTTTGTATGGAACAGCTTTGAAAGCATGAAGCCCGTGACAAGAAGTGTGAGCAAGTAATTTCGGAATGAGGCGTGTAAACTCCGAAGGAACAAAAGCTTTCTTCGGAGTTTATCTTCAAAGTTGAACGGCACTAAATAAAACTGGAGGAATAATGTTAATGTACAAAAAAATAATTGCGTTGATGCTTGCGTTGAACGTGATTTCCGTTTCGGCATTCGCGGCGCAGACAGAAACCAACATGGAAAAGGAGCTTGTTGTTATTTCGGGGAATATTGATATGTCGGCACAGGTAAAGGAAGTGTCCGTAATTATCCTTAATCCCGGCAAAACCATAGCAGACCTCAACAATGGCGACATTTCGGCGGTGGCATTCGCGGCACAGGTTCCGGTGCGGACAAGCGGCGCTTACAGCATCAAGGCTAAGCTGTCAGGTGCAAGCGGAGAATATTCGGTGTATGTTGATTATGAGGGAAATACCGATAATGACGCCGAGATTATAAGATATATTACGGCGGCGGACAACAAGGCGGCGATAGAGGCGCTGTTCGGCGCAAATTCAAGCGGCGATGCGGCAGATGTTATGAACCGCCGCTGGACGGTTCTCGGTATTTCCAATGAGTTTTATGATATGGCAAATTGCTCCGCACCCGCAAAGATTTTTTACGGATTAAAGACGGAAATGCCCGTTGCGGCGCCTACACTTGAGGACACGCAAAAGTATTTTGATATGGCTTGTGCGATTGCGGCGATATCCGAAGGAAAAATCGATGACCTTGCGGATTACTTCGAAATATTGGATTTAACCGATACGGCGGCCGCCGGCTATTACAAAAAGGGAAATTCATCCATGAAGAAGGCGGTAAAGACACGGCTGCAAAGCGCGGTGACGGCGATTCTGGGCGAGTGCGCCGAGGATGAGGCAAAGTGGAAGAATATCAAAGCCTCATTCGACGAGACATTTGCCGAGGCGGTTGTACTTGCGACGGTTGAGCATCCGGGCGGTGTCGGTGATGTAACCGATGTGATAAAGGATTTTTCGGGGCAGATTGGCATAGGCACGGCGACGGACAATTCTAAGGTTTATTACGCCTTGATGTCGCGGAAATTCGATACATACGGCGCGCTTTTGAGTGCGTATAGGACTGCGGTCGGGACAGAAAATTCTTCCGATAACGACGGCAGAGGCGGCGGTGGCGGTGTTGTCAGGGGCGATAGCGCGAACGCAGTCACCCCCATTGTAGGGAACTATCGCGCCGATTCGCCCGAAAACATCGGTGCAAGGGTGAACGTTTTTAACGATATTGCCGATGTGCCATGGGCGATTGAGGCGATTGCGGATTTGACGGAAAGAGGAGTTCTGTCGGGAATGGGCGACGGAAGCTTTAAGCCCGATGACGCAGTTACGAGAGAGCAGTTCGTCAAGATGATTGTTACCGCCTTTGATATGCAGGCACGGGATAATGATATGGCGTTCAGTGATGTAAAACACGGTGACTGGTACTATGACGCGGTAAAGGCGGCCTATGAGAACGGAATCATCCGCGGACACGGCGACAGCTTCGGCGTCGGCGAAGGGCTTACCCGCGAGGATATGGCGGTCATAATCTGTAACACGCTGAAGAAGCTCGGCATTTCCGGAGAGGAGACGGCAAAGCCCGAATTTATTGACAGCGCCGAGATTTCCGACTATGCCAAGGAGAGCGTGGAATATCTTAAGAATACCGGGGTGCTGAAGGGCAACGGAAATAATGACTTTAACCCAAAGAATGTGACCACAAGAGCAGAGGCGTCGGTTGTTATATTTTCTTTGATGAATAACAACCGATGAATATTTCAAATAATTATGGAGGAAACCAATGAACATGAAAAGATTACTTGCTTTTATCACGATGCTTGCCGTCGTCCTGCCGGGCGCGGTTTTTGCAGAGGCACCCGAGAACGCGGCAGACTCTGCGGCGGTCGAATATTCTTCAAATGTTAAAGAAGCGGTTGCACTTATGGAGTACCTCGATGTTTTGAAGACGGATAATGATGACGACAATCAAGTCAGCCGCGCGGATTTCGCAGTGTACACGGCAAGGCTTATGAAAATTGATGAGTATGCAAAGACGAGTGAGGACAGGGCATATTATTATGATGTGCCGTCCTCGCATTGGGCGGCGGCGAGTGTAAATAATCTGACGGAACTGGGTGTATTGAATGTTGACAGCGAAAAAATGTTCCGCCCCGATGATATCATCACATTGGAAGAGGCAACCAAGATGATGCTTGCAGTTTTGGGGTACAGGGGCTATGCCGAGACCCGCGGGGGATATCCTGCGGGATATATGACGGTGGCAAGGCAGCTGCGTCTGCACGAGGGCATGTCCGACAGCGAAAATCTCACAAAAATTTATGCGATTGTGCTTTTGGCAAACGCGGCAAACACCGTCGTGATGGATATGCTGCCCTATAAGGGGGAGAGCCTGTATAAAAAATCGGGTAAATCGTTCCTTAACATATACCGTGGTATGTATGCGGCAGAGGGACGGCTGGAAACCGTCAATGAAACCTCGATTTACCCCGACGGGGCGCTTGACGACGCCGTTATGATAGATGGGGTCGTATATGATTACAACGGTCATGTCGATTTTATAGGCCGTCGGGTTAAGGCATATTATACCGAGCCGACCGACGGGGATAAAACGATTGCGTTCATTTTGGATGAAACGAAGGCAGGCGATGTTTTGGAGATTTCCGCCGACAATCTTGCGGGCTTTGACGATAATTATAATCTGACGTATTATGATAAGGGCGGCAAAAAACGCACCGTGAGCATAGAGAAAAACGCGGCGGTGGTTTACAACGGAATTTGTGCGGGCACCAATGTTGCAGGGCTCGTCAACGGGACGGACGAAGGAACCGTCACGGCGCTTCGCTCGTCGGGCGGGGCATACGATACACTGATTGTGCGCCACAGCGAGACCGTTGTTGTAGGGCATATTGATATTGACGCGAAGAGGTTTTACGATTCGGCAAACCCGGAAAAGGTCTATGATATATCCGACAATAATATAGCGGCGATAATCTACGGCGAGAGCGGAAATGAAATGAATCTCTCGGCGATTGGCAAGGATTCCGTGTTATCCGTATTTGAAAATCCCGAAAAGCGGATTGAGGTGTGGATAAGCAATTCTACTGTGGAAGGCGTATACATGGGCGAAGGGACTGTGGACGGAAAGAGATATATCAATATAGACGACAGCCGATACGAGGTTGACGAAAAATATTATCCGATATTCAAAAACCAGCTTGTTATGTCACAGAATATGACATTCCTGCTGAATATGTACGGAAAGGTTGCGGGCATATCGGATGCCGTGGGAAGCAACAATTATAACTTCGGTTATTATATGGTTCACAACAGCGTAAAGGCCGGGTTTGACAATCGGGTTATAATGAGGCTTTATACACAAAGCGAGGGAATTAAGGCATTTACGCTTGCGGAGAGGGTTGTTATAGACGGCAAATCGTACAGGAATGACAGCATCTTATCGGCGTGGGAAACCGCCCTTGCCAACTCTCAGGCAGAGCTGGGCAAATTCCCGGGTAAGCCGTCGGGCGTACGGACCAGAGCGATAAGGTATAAATTGAATGAAGCGGGTGAAATTATTGATATAGACACCCCTTATCACGGCGAAAATGAATCGGACAACACACTCAGAATTACTGCCGTAAATGATGACTCGGATTATATTTGGATAGGAATTATAGGTAAGTCGATTACTTTCAATCAAAATACCGTCATGTTCAAGGTTCCGAATGAGGAATTGATTAAATCCGCGACAGACAAAATGTTTTCATCCTCTGTCGGTGTGAAATCGTTTAAGAATAAGACGGGAGTAATAGCCTATAAGACATCGGTAGAGTCGGGTGTAAGCGATCTGATTGTAAATATTGCCGAGATAACAAACACCTTCGCCGCGAGCGACCATATCATGTTTGACAGCATTGTAACATCTGCCGATAAGGACGGCTTTGCGGTGGATGTTCTGACGGGCTGGAAGGCCGGCGCAAAAGTGGAGTATGTGATATCCTCTGATGTGGTTAATGAGCAGAATCAGCCCGTAAAAATTCAGGACGCCGATATAGAAAAGGGCGATATGCTGATATATACGCTTGATGCGTCAAATGAAGTCAGAGCGTATTGCAAGATCTATGACTGGAGAGATGAACAGACTTATCCGACGCCTACCGACAAGGTATTTACAAAGGATGGTCAAGATTTTTACGGAAGGCGCATGACATTTGGCTATGCGAAGCATAAGTACACGGACGGTACAATAGACATCAGCTATACAAAGGGCGGAAGCGTCGAAGAGGCATATCCCGCAAACAACATAACTATCACGGTGTTTGACAGAGAAGCCAGAAAAAACAATATTTACAAGGGCAGTATATCAGATGTGGCGGCATTTGATGATGCGGGGGCGAATTGCTCTGTCATGATTGTTTATGCCGAATATGCGGTATGGCAATCGTGTTATATCTATAAATAAAATATGATAAGTATTTCGTAAAACAATGACGGTGCGCGGAAGTAAGCTTCCGCGCATTCGGCATCTTGATATTTTTTCGGCGTGAAGGAGGAGCAGGGTATTGAGAGATGAATTTAAACACCCCTCTGCGCATTTCCGTGCAAAGCCGTTTTGGGCGTGGAACGGAAGCTTAGAGGAAGAGGAGATAAAAAGACAGGTCGACGTTATGAAAGCCATGGGGTTCGGCGGCTTTTTCATGCATTCGCGCGTCGGCCTTGAAACCGAGTATCTCGGGGAAAAATGGTTTGATATTATCAACAGCTGTGCCGACTATGCCGAAGGGCAGGGGCTTGAGGCGTGGATTTATGACGAGGACAGATGGCCGTCCGGCTCTGCCGGCGGAAAGGCAACCGCTTTGCGCGAAAACCGTATAAAGTTTATACGGATGAATACGGGAAGGCCCGAGTGGTCGGGAAATGTTATCGCCGCCTTTTCGTGCAGGCTTGATGGCGTGTCTGTTTTCGACGTTAAACGCATATATCCCGAAGACAGCATAAAGGGAGATATCATATGGTTTGACATTGCCGAGGGTCAGCCGGATTCCAACTATAACGGAACAACATACCTTGACACCATGAAAAAATCAGCCACCGAGGAATTTATCCGCTGTACGCACGAAAAGTATGCGTCCCACTGCAAGCAGAGATTGGGAACCTCGATAAAGGGCGTCTTTACCGACGAGCCCGTGAGGGGCGAAATGATGATGAATTCGATGAGGTACGGGCTTGAGATGAGCGTGTGTGCGCCTTATACAGAGACGATTTTTGATGTTTTCCTTGATATGTGGGGGTATGACCTCAAAGATTATCTGCCGCAGTTGTTCCTTTTGGAAAACGGAAATCGGGTGTCACAGGTAAAATGGCGCTATTGCGAAACGATACAGCGGCTTTTCCTCGATAATTTTGTAAAGCCGATTGCTAAATGGTGCGACGATTATAATATGAAGCTTACGGGACATATGCTGCACGAGGACTCGCTGTCGGCGCAGACGATACCGAACGGCTCTCTGATGAGGAATTATGAGCTTATGCAGTCCCCGGGGGTTGATATACTCGGCAGAAGAAATTATAACTATCATGTGGTAAAGCAGCTTTCGTCCGTCGGAAGGCAGACGGGTAAAAAGCAATTACTCTCAGAGCTTTACGGCTGCAGCGGGTGGCAGATGAGCTTTGAGGATTACAAGCATATCGGCGACTGGCAGGCTTTGCTTGGGATAAATTTAAGATGTCCGCACCTTAGCTGGTACACAATGGCGGGCGAGAACAAGCGCGACTGCCCCGGAAGTATATTCTTTCAGTCCGCATGGTATAAGGAATACCGTTATTTAGAGGATTATTACGCGCGGCTTGCAGTTTTTTCGTCGATTGGCGAGGGCTGCTGTGAAACGCTGGTGATAAATCCCGTTGAAAGCATGTGGTGCTGTATCTATAAGGGATGGGCGGAATGGCTGAATACTACGGACGATTTCTTAAAGAAAATTGATGAAAAGCATATTGAATTATGCCGCGTGCTTCTGGAAAATAATGTAGAGTTTGACTACGGCGACGAGGATATGCTGTTCAGATTGGGCAGGGTTGAGCAAGGGAGATTGTATGTGGGAAATGTGTCATACAGCAGGGTCATTATTCCTGCGATGATTACGATGAGAAGTACAACCCTGTCACTTTTAAAGGAATTTGAAGCAGGCGGGGGCAGTGTTGTATTTGCGGACGAAGCACCGTCGTATATAGACGCCCTGCCGTGCGAGGTTCCGAAGGGAAGCTCGGATATGAAGTCGATTTATGATACGCGGATTGTAACGGTTGATAATAAAAGCATATTTACCTCGGTGAAAAAGGACGAAAAGGGCGATTATTATATTATGCTTCTCAACGTTGATGCGGAAAATCCCGCCTCGGGAAGCATTACTATGCCCGAGGGCGCGACGGAACAGTGGATTCCGAAGACGGGGGCAAGCATGTATGTACCGAGGTTTGATGAGATTCAAATGCATCCCGGAGAAATGCGGCTGTACAGAGTTTCCGCGGCGGAAGAAGGGGCGGCGGTAGCGGCAGAAGCCCTGCCTGAGGTCATTGTCCCCGAAAAATTTGAATATGAAACGGATGAACCGAATGTGCTTGTTTTGGATATGGCGACATGCAAGTTTAAAGATAAGTGTTTCCGCGGGGACGTATTGAAGATTGACAGAGCTATCCGCGGCGAATGTAAGCTGCCGTACCGCGGCGGCGCAATGTATCAGCCGTGGTATATTAAAAAGAGAGGGATTAAGGATTATTTTAAGGTACGGCTTGAGTACTGCTTTGAATCGGAGATAGAAACCGATGCATTTCTTGCGGTTGAACAGCCCGAAAGATGCAAATTGACATTTAATTCGCAGCAAATCGGCAAGGAATGCGGTTGGTGGGTTGACCCGTGCTTTAAGAAGATAAAGGTGCATATACGCAAGGGGACAAATACATTGATGCTTGAGGCGATGTACTCGGATGATTTTAATGTCGAGGCGGTGTATGTTCTCGGTGAATTTGGCGTATATAATAACAGGATTGGCAAAAAGCCGAGCAAGCTAAAGCTTGGCGATATAAGGGAACAGGGATTTCCGTATTACGGGGGTAAATTAAAGTATATTTTTGACTGCGAGGTTAAAGAAAAATCATTATTGCGTCTTAAGGGTATGTACGGGGCTGCCGTTGTAAAGGTCAACGGGGCAATAGTTGCATGGCAGCCGTATGAGGCGGAGCTTGAACCGTGCAATCAAATCGAGATTGAGCTTATGCTGACCAGAAGAAATACATTCGGACCGCTGCACTGCGTTCCCGCGGTTTTGGACGGAACAGACTCCGGCTCGTTCTGTACGGAGGGGGATAAGTATTCGGAAGAACCCGTAACCATACCCTGCGGTTTTTACAGGTAAGCTTTATATCTTTAAAGGAATGTTCTGAGTGATATATTTTGTATGAAAAAGGATGTTTATTATGTTTGAACACGCGAAATGGATAGCTAGAGAGGACAGCAATGAAATAAAGCCCGCACCGCTGTTTCGGAAAACTTTTGCATTGAAAAAAGATGTGAAAAACGCTGTGCTGCGCATTTGCGGTTTGGGGCTTGCCTGCTGCTATATCAATGGAAAAAATGTGTGCGATGAGGTGCTTACTACGCCAATCAGTAAATATGACAGCCGCCTATATTATAATACCTATGACGTAACAAGTCTGCTGTCGAGTGATGTTAATACCATAGGCTGTATTTTGGGAAACGGTTGGTACTTCGTTACATATTTCCGATGGGACTACTACAAACCGGCATGGTTGCATCATCCGAAGCTGTTGCTGGAACTGAACATTACCTATGCGGATGGAACGGAGGAGAAAATCAATTCCGATACTTCATGGAAAACAACGGACGGTGCGGTGCTATATAACGAAACAAGGCGCGGCGAGATTTTTGATGCAAGGCGATACGAAAAGGAATGGAACTTGCCGCAGTATGACGACAGCGAATGGACGAACGCTTTTATTTGCCGTAGCCCGGGCGGAATATTGCAGGAGCGGGATTTTCCTCCCATTCGGGTGACAAAGAGATTAAAAGCAAAGCGCATCAATCAAAATGTATATGATATTGGAGAGAACATTAGCGGATGGGCGCGGATTCGGGCAAAAGGAACGCGGGGGACAGAGATTACCTTGCGATACAGCGAGATTTTGCACGAAGATGGCTCCATTGCTCCCGAACGGCTCAACACTATCCTCGGCGCGGAAACGCATACCGACAAATATATCATGAGCGGCGACGGTTGGGAGGAATGGGCGCCGAGCTTTGCGTATCACGGCTTCCGGTTTGTGGAGGTAACAGGTGCACCGAAAGAATTTGAACTTGTGGGCGAAATGCTGCACACCGATGTTGCTGTTATCGGAGAATTTTCATGCAGTGATGATATGCTGAATCAAATTCACAGAGCGGCGCGGCAGTCTACACTGACCAATCTGCACGGGATATTTACCGACTGTCCGCAGCGGGAGCAAAACGGCTGGACAGGCGATATGTTGATTTCGGCGGAGCAGACACTGATGAATTATGATATGACAGCGCTGTACCGCAAAATATTGTTGGACATCAAAGACACACAGCGGCCGAGCGGGCAGATTTGCTGCATTGCGCCGACGGGCGGCTGGGGGTACAACTGGGGCAGCGGCCCTGCATGGGACAGTTTGTATATCTACTTGCCATATTATATTTATTATTACACCGGTGATATGAGCGTATTGGAGCAAATGTGGGACAGCATGGAGTTGTACATGAGATTTATGGAGAGCATGTCGGAGGATAACACAGTCTGCTTTGGGCTGGGCGACTGGTGTGCGCCGGAGGGGGCAGAGCTTTGCCCTACGGTGATTACAGATACCGCGTATTTTTATATGGACAATAAAATAATGGCGCGGTGTGCTAAGCTGCTGCATCAGAATGGAACACGGTATGCACAGCGGGCAGACGAGATAAAGTCGACTTTCCGCAGGAAGTTTATTGAGGACGATTTTTATTTGGGGAATAACGCTACAGCGATTTCCTGTGCAATTTATCAGGATTTATATACCGAGGAGGAAAAACCGCTGGCCGCAAAACATTTATCGGAAATTCTTGCGCAAAAGGGATATGATATTGACTGTGGAATTTTGGGAATGAAATATCTTTTCAGCGCACTTTCCGAATACGGTTTTGCGGATACGATATATAAAATGTGTGTCAATCCGGAATATCCGAGTTATGCGTACTGGATGAACAACGGCATGACAACCCTCTGCGAGAATTGGGATATGAAAGAATCCTGCAATCATCATATGTACAGCGAGATTGAACTGTGGTTTTATAAGCATATTGCAGGCATTCATATTAGTGAGGGGGCAGATGCGGTCACGATTCAGCCGTGCTTTTTGGAAGGGCTGACATGGGCAAAGGCAAAACACAGAGGAATTGAAGTGTTTTGGGATGAAACCGAAATAAAGATTAAATCAAATCTATGCGGAAAGTTAATAATCGGTAATCATGAACTGCTGTTTGACGCTGGCGAATGTAGCTTTCGGAGAGATTTTAGTGAGTGAGGTAGAGTAAAATGAAAACACAAAATATTATAACAGACGGCTACAACAAAGAAGATTACACGCATCACGGCAATATGTTCCTGACCGGCAACGGAGCGATGGGCGTGCGGGGTACGCTGTGCGAGTACCGAAAGGAGTATATGCCTGCGATTAAAGCGGCGGCGGAGCGTATGCGGCAAGGGGAACAGGTTATTCCCGACGCCGCCCGTATGCCGATGTATTCCACATGGTATAACTATCATCAGAACATAAATGATGATGAATTGATTGAGGAATGCAAGGCTGCATATGAACTTGGAATGAGGACAATAATTGTAGACGATGGCTGGCAGACGGATAATAACGGCGGCGGTTATTCATACTGCGGTGATTGGCAGGCTTGCAAAAACAAAATAAAAGATATGCGTTCATTTGTCGATAAAATTCATAATATTGGAATGAAGGTTATGCTGTGGTATTCTGTTCCCTATGTAGGCAGACATTCCAATGTATGGGAAGATTTTCAAGGTAAATATCTTGACAGCGAGGAAAACAATTGGAACTGTCTCGACCCACGTTTTCCCGACATGCGCAAGTATCTGGCGGGGATATATGAAAAAGCCGCTTCGGAATGGGAGCTTGACGGATTTAAGCTTGATTTTATCGACGCCTTTGAGCTTACGGAGTATTCCGACAAGGTAAGTGCTGAAAGGGATTTTGACTCACTTGAGGATGCGATAGAATGTCTGCTGAGCGAGATAACCGCAAGGCTCAAGCAAATCAATCCCGATATTATACTTGAATTTCGACAGAGTTACATTGGCCCTGTCGTTACACAATACGGCAATATGATTCGGGTAGGCGACTGTGCGTTAGACGCGTTTATTAACCGTGTGGGAGTTCTTGATTTAAGGATGACCTCCGGCAAAGCGGCGGTTCATTCGGATATGATAACATGGAACGCAGATGAAACAAACGAGAGTGTTTCAAAACAGCTGATAGCTGTGCTGTTCGGCGTGCCGCAGGTTTCTGTAAAGCTGGCGGAAATAACGAAAGAACATCGGAGCGTTCTTAAATTTTGGCTTGATTTTTGGATTGAAAACCAAAATGTTTTGTTGGACGGAAAACTGAAAATATACAATCCTGAAGCGAATTATTCCATGGCGGAAGCGGAGCTTAACGGAAAGAAGATATGTGTGTGCTACAGCAGAAATATTGTGGATTATTCGGGCGGAAATTTGACTGCCGTAAACGGAACAGGCGAGAGCTTTATTGCACTTAGAGGAAATGGAAAAATTAAATATATCATCTGCGACTGTATGGGCGCAAATATTGAAAGCGGTATAAAGGATATTAAAGATATTGCAGTATTTGATGTTCCGCAGTCGGGATTGCTGATTGTGGAAGGGGAAGGTTGATTATGTCAGAAAAAGTCAAAAAATATATTAGTGAAAATTGGGACAAGTGTATAAAGTATAATCCAAATGACGATGGTACGCTGATAGGGTTGCCGTACCCGTACACGGTTCCCGCAGTCGGGCATTTTGATGAAATGTATTATTGGGATACATATTTTACTAACATAGGTCTGATTATTGACGGCAGAGCGGAGCAGGCAAAATATAATGTTGACAATATGCTGTATTTGGTCAATCAGTACGGCTTTATGCCGAACGGGAACAGAACATACTATCTTAATCGTTCACAGCCGCCGTTTTTGAGTTGTATGGTCAGAGATGTGTATGAATACTACAAGGATATGGTTTGGTTGTTTTCGGCATACGAAATACTTAAAAGAGAATATGAATTTTGGCAGACGAAACGCTGCTCCGATATGGGGCTTAATCACTATGACGATGATGGCAAGCTGTCAGAAGATGAATATAGAGATATTGCCGCAGGATGTGCAAATCGCACCGGGTTAAATCCTGATATTCCCACACACGATCTTGTGCGGCATTATATGAGTAACTGCGAAAGCGGATGGGATATGAATCCAAGATGGGATTATGACGGATACAATTTTGCGGCGGTCGATCTTAATTCTCTGCTGTTTATGATGGAAAATAATATGGGATTTTTCGCAGATGAATTAAAAAATGGTGAGGCGGGAATATGGAACGAATGCGCTGAAAAGCGTAGAGCTTTAATGCTTGAAAAAATGGATAACGGTGAGGGAGTGCTGCTTGATTATAACATTGTCACGGGAAAGCAAAGTGATGTTTTTTCAGCTGCATCGTTTTATCCGTTGTTTGCCGGACTTGCCGAGAAAAGACATGCCGAAGCGATGATAAAGAACTTAGATGGATTGGAATCCGAGTACGGAATATTGACATGTG
>QRFC01001296.1_pt1 | contig 20782 bp, 9 predicted proteins | sample 1861061 | NCBI WGS metagenome assembly QRFC01 (sample SAMN09711282, study PRJNA482702) | Human gut metagenome, whole genome shotgun sequencing project.
CGCCCTGTACCTTCCGGAGACCCTCTCTCTTTCTTTGTACAGCTACATTATAGCACGATTTTTAGCACTGTCAATAGGAGAGTGCTAAATTTCACAAAATCTTCTTAAAAGTATAACAATTTTGACATTTATGGACGGAAATACGAAAAATAGGTGCGTAAATGTGGGCGATGTTAATATTAAAATGCGAAAAAACCCTCCCTTAAGTACGTTGGGCTTAGGGGAGGGGGCTTTTTTTACAGAATTATTATGTTAATTTTGTTGCATAAGTTTTGACGGCTCGTGATAATCGGGGTCATTGATAAGATGAGAATTTATGGTGGAGTTGTTTATGATACAGCCTTTGTTCATAAAGCCTATATCGAGCGAGTAAATGCCTGAGGATGAACTTGATTTTATATCGCTGTTCTTTATGAGCAGAGAACCTTTTCCTTCTGCGCTTCCTATGCCTGCGACAGCGTCGCCTTCAACGTGCACGGTGATGTCCGAGTCGGATATGACGGTGTCGCACGCTGTTTTGCGACAGCCTACGGCCGAGCCGCACTGTGCCTTGAGCAAAAGGTCAAGGGTGGAGTTTTTGATATTTATCATTGACGGAGTGCTACCGTCAAGCGCCGCCAGCGAACCTATACAGCCTGCACGTTCTCCGAGTGAGCGGATAAGGAATGTTGAGCCGTCTGCTTTTATATCGGTATATCCGCAAAGAGAGCCGACAGCGAGTGCGTTATCGCCCGAACAGCTTATATCTATCGTAGCGTTGCCGATTTCTACGCCGCAGCTTCCGTCATAGGAGCCTGCGCCGATACAATCCTTGCCGGTGCAGGATATTTTGATATTGCCGCCGAGCAGCTTTATGGGTGTTTCGCAGGAGGAAACGCCGCCTCCGATACATATACCGTGGTCGCCGTTTGCTTGCAGTTCAACATTTCCGCTAATATCTATCGTAATCTCGCCGAAGGTATCGTTATAGCTGCTGCCGATACAGCAACCGTCATTACGGTAGGAATCAATGTAGAGATTGCCGTTGCCGGTTATAAGAAGCTTTGATGAGTCGGGAACGGATATTCCGTCATAGCTCAGCGAATCGGTTCCTTTAATTTCAAGCGTGGTGTCGGAATTTTTGCCAAGACGTATGCACTGGCGCAGAGCACCTTTTATGTTGGCATTTTCGAGTATTATGTGTGACTTTGAGTCGTCTGCGGTCTTGATAACAAACGACATAACATCACAGCCGTTTGCGTAAAGGTGTGCTACGGCGTTTTCGACTATAACTCCTGTGTATCTGTCTGACAGCAGTTTTTCCATATCGAGATGCTCCTCGCAACCGTCGTGGACGATGTAATCACGAGCCTTTTTTATTTCGGGGCGGCACATATTGAGCATACGCATCTGCTCGGCGACAGCGTCGGGTATATCGGAAACGATCTCCTTCTGCGGCTTTGCGGTATAGAAGCCCTGAATGTAATCTACACCTCTGCGGATGGTGACGCTCATTTCGTCATAGGTTTCGACACCCTCCGCAAGCACCTTTATATTGTTCAGCCTTGCAAAATCAATGATGCCTGTGAGGAAGTGCTGTTTCTTTACGTTTGTGTTGATGTCGGCTATGAGGGAGCGGTCTACTTTTATGACATCGGGCTGAAGGCTCAGCACAGCGGCAGTGTTGGAGTATCCGCTTCCGTAATCGTCAATGGCTATCATACAGCCCTTCGACTTGAAAAGATGACGCAGGCTTGCTATCTTGTCGCCTGTAAGGTCTGCCTGCTCGGTAAACTCGATAACAAGCTGTGGCATAATATTTCCGTATTTTTCGCAGAGCCTGTTGAAATCGTACTCCGTAATCATACTATCGGGTATTGAGTTTATGAATATCTTCTTTTCGCCGAAACGGGCACGGTTTGCGGAGATTATCTCCAGAACGTTTTCGAATGTGAGCCGTTCGATATCATAAAGCCTGCCGTGTTCTCTTGCTATCCTGAGTATCTCGAGAGGTGACGAATTTTTCGGGCGCATTAGTGCCTCATAAGCGTAAACGGAGCCGTCAACGGTAGACACTATCGGCTGGAAGCAGTAGCTGAAATTGTTTTCGTCGATAAGTCCTGTCAGGAGCTTTGAATCCGAATAGCTGTTGCATTCGGCTACATATTCTTCCGCTGAGAACTCTCTTTTTATACTGCCGAGTGCTTTTGCTCTGAAAAGGGCAAAATCGGCATAGTTTATCATCATATCTATAGTAGCCGCCTGCGAGGGATACCAGCAGTAGCCTGCGGTTATCGTATATGCTTCGCTCCGTGTTTCGATGGTGTTGCCGAATTCATCGGTCAGCTTGCAACGTGAAACGGCATCGTACATCTTTTTCATAATGTCGGATATTTCGGACTTTGTCATCTGCCTGAAAAATACGAGAAAATCCTTATAGCTTTTTACGCCGATTATAACGTTATCGGAAGCAAAGCGTTTTATCGCATTTGCCGCAGTTGCAACGCACAGTGCGGTTTTATCGTAGTTCAGCTCGCTGTCTACACGCTCTATGCCGTTGATGTGTATCGCCGCCATACAGCACTGTGCAGTACCGCTGATTTCTGAGAGCATACTGCGTACACGTTTTATGAAGTAGTCACGGGTATACATACCTGTGAGCATATCATATTCCTTAGCGTTATCCTTGTGTGAACGAGCCTCCATTATCTGTGTTACGTCCTGCACAAAGCCGAGCATATAATCCGTGTCATATACGATTTTGATTTTTATATAGCTTGTTTCGCCGCCGGCGGTGTACATATATATGTTCTTGTAGCCTTCTATCTGATTTTCGTTAAGGCTGTCAAGCAGTGCGTAGAAGCTGTCCTTGCTCATATTATCGCCTTCTATATGGAGCATAGAGGCAACGTTTTTATCATAATACGCCTTATTCGAATCGTGCGGCAGCTTGAAAACACCTATAGTGGGGAAGTTGTCGAGAAATATATTCCAGTCGTGTCGGCTGTTTCCGTCTTTATCAAAAAAGCTCATATAAAGTCCTCCGAATTACACAGATTACCAAATTCATTATACAAGTTTTTACCACAAAAGTCAATCTGATTTAAGCAAAATGCACAAAATAGACAAATTATCAGGTCGATTTTGTACATTTTTGAGAATGGAAAAGCCGTGCGGTTGTTACAACGGTTTTGTTTTTTGACAGTAAAAATCTTTTTTCTTACAATTTTGCAAGTTAGCGAAATAAGGAAATAATTTGCTGTATAATCATAGTATGAAGAACTGCCGGTTTAATCGCTTGTTATGGCGGTTATAGCGGCAATCAGAGGAAGGGTGGTATTTATATGGCATTTATGAAGAAGAAAACAAAACAACGATGCAAAACCATCCTGTCGTTATTCTTTGCGCTGACGCTGATAATGTCGGCGGTCACCTTTGCGGTATCAGCCGCAGAAGCGGCGGCGCTGTCGGTACAGCTGAAAACCGACAAGGAAGAATATACGGCGGATGAGGATATAGCATTAACGCTTGAGATTAAAAACGGCAGTACGGGCAGGCTTGTCGATATTGCTTACGATATTACGGCACCGGACGGCTATGAACTTAAAAGCGGAAGTGCAAGCGGCGGAGAAACGGAACTTCTTGCAGGAGGAACGCTGAAGTATGACAGCGTGTATTCTGCGGTAAAAGCGACTCCGGATAATCCTTCGACAGACGGAAGGATAAACCCGACCGTGCCGCTTATATCGGCGGTAATATGCGCTGCGGCACTTTTTGCACTTAACAGGAAGAAAGCAAAGAAAATGCTCGCCTCGCTGCTGTGCGTATCTTTGCTTTTGACGGCACTGCCGCTTGATGTTGCCGCAGAGGAAATCGGCAAAGCTACAACTGATATTGCCGATGTGACGGTTACAAAGGATATTACCGCAGGCGGTGCGAAAAAGACGTTTACCGCACGGGTAACGGCAGGTAAAACCGCCGACAGTGTAACTGTTACATATGATACGCTGGGCGGAAATAAGATAGACAGCGTTACGCTTGCCGCCGGAGAAACAATAGGCAGGCTCCCCGAAGCGATAAAGAAAAACGCTGTCAATAACGGCTGGTATCTTGACAAGCAGTGCCTGACACCGTTCTATGAGGACGAGCCGGTAAACAGTGATATAACGCTTTATGCGGGATATGATGAGGATAAGATAAAGCCGGAAACACCGGATTACAACGAGATAACCATATCTGACGCACCTGAGGACTTTTCATTCTCGCTTATCTCATCGCAGAGCATAACGGATGATAATTTGCAGGACGTTATCAGTATCGAAAATCAGTTCGGTGAAATGCCGCTGCTCAAAGTTGAAAATACAGGCAGCGGAGTATACACTGTAAAGCCTGTTATCAACTGGACGGAAGGCGGCGCATATGTGCTGAGCCTTATAGATAACGGGGTGCGGTTTGACGGTATCAATTCCGACATTATGCCTGACGAGAAGATAAGAACCATTACGCTTTTTATCTACAGGGAAGAAACAAACAACGTAAAGCTTAAAGACGGCATAGTTACTATCCCGAAAAGCCGGATAAGAGAAGATGACGACAACGAGCATATCTATATGTCACGCAGTGAATTCGAGGCACTCTCGATACACGAGGGTACGGTAATATTCGCTGACGATGCCGAAGAGCCGAGCTATCTGAACGTTGTGTCATATGAGCTTTTCGGCGATGAATACAAGATTCTCACGGTCGGCAGTGATGTTGACGATATATACGAAGAGCTTGATATTTACTTCAAGGAAAAGTATGTCAAAAACGATGTGCTTGCCGAGGCGATAGACACGGAAAAGCTGGTAGAACAGCTTTATGCAAGCGAAGGAACACAGCAGCTTACATATATGCTTGCCGCCGCTGTATATGACAGCAAGACGGTAAGGGAGCTTGGTGACGGCAATGCGCCGTTTGAGCTTATGTCCAACACATATATGGACGGGGTAAACTGGAACGACAAGCAGATAAAGCTGAATGTAAAGGAACTTCTCGAAGGGCTTACAATCAGCGCTAAGGTCGGTACGGCGAAGAATACTAATTTCAAATGTATAAACGGTTTCCCGAATGAGCAGGACTGGACGGCGCTCAACATCACATTCAGCTATGAGATGACGCTTAAAAACAAGGTAAAGCTGGAGGCTGAGGTAAGCATCAGCGAATACCTTATCATAGGCGTAGGCGGTACTCTCAGCTTAAAGCGTGACTTCAACGTGAAGTTCCTGCCCTTGTCGCAGACGGATGTAACATTCAAGATACTGGTCTGCTCGGCAGATGAGGAAGAAGACGATAAGCAGCAGGATAACGAAGAAAAGAGAGATGTTTCCGTTGAGATAGAAGCCATAATGAACGGCGAGGATAAGGAAAGCGGAAATATCATAAAAGACGTGCGTGAAATGCTCGAAAACAAGGGCGGAGCCATAAGACTATGCGAGGTGAGCCTTTTCAGCGCAACGTTCATGCCTATACTGCCGCTGTCTATAAAGACGGAGCTTAACTTTGTGGTTAATGTTTCGTTTGCGGCGGGTATCAGTATGGAAGCATCGGTGCTTCAGGCAAAGGGTCTTGGCATAAGAGGAAATATCAAGGAACCGTCATCTATAAACGTATACAGATTTATAATGGCGGGCGACGACCGTTACATATTTGATATGTACGCTTATGGCTATCTTGGCGTTGAGGCGGGCATCGAGGGTAAGGTATCGGTATCGCTTCTCGGTCTTAATGATCTCGGAAGCGTCGGTGCGGCACTTGAAATAGGTGCTTATGCCGACCTGTACGGTTATCTGCACTATCATTCGCAGGATATGCGACACAATAAATACTACGCTTCTCCGAAGGAACATTACCATGAGCTGCAAGGCGGAATATACTTCGAAATGGGCGTGTATATAAAAATCTCGATATTTGCGGAAAGCAAGCTGTTTAAGAAAAAGGCGGAGCTTGCAAAGCAGTTCAAATTCCCGATATTCAGCGTAGGCGACAAATATATCTATGCGGATAAGCCGACGCTTGAAGGCAATACAGATATAATACTGCGGGAAACGGATACGAATGTTTATGAGATAGACGGACTTATCCCTGCACAAGGCACATATCTTGATATAACTACAGGCGATATTGTAACACGGCAGATGAGCAGCAGTGAGTTCAAGGCTGCCTGCTACAGCAAGTATTTCAAGGTAACCAAGAGCGACGACGGTAAGATAACGCTCACGGTATCTCCCGACGCTCCGAGCAGATATACAAGCGGCTTGCTTAGCTGTATACTGCGCCTTTACTATACGGGCGGACAGAATCTGCTGTTCACATCCGACACCGAAAATCTGTACTATGACGCAGACAAGGGCTCTTATATCAGCAGAAAGCATATCGGTGACATTGGTGTATACTATTACCGCAAGGGAGTTGACTTCCCTCTTGAAGACAAGGATAAGACCGCAACGCTGAAGTTTGCGGTATCGGCTGACGGCAGGACGGAAATTGTCGATACAATAACCGTACAGAAGGGCGGATATGTAAGCGGCTATTCGCTTGCGGTTTCGACCTACTGCGATAAAAACGGCTATATCTATGATAAGTCGCTGTTTGATACAGAGATACAGCCGTACTACTGGCTCAGCGATGATATGACCATCACGCTTAACACATACACTGCACAGAAGCTGTACTCGGTGGAATACTTTGACACAGAAAATGACAGATGGGTAAGCGAACTGTGGGCGGTAGATTATCTTGACGATATAAAAATGTTCGACAGATATAAACAGTCTGTGAACAGCGTTACTCATTTTGCAAGCTTCGGTATCGACAGAGCGGACGGTATGAGATACCAGATGTATATGAAGGACGCTCTGGCATACAGATACTATGACAGCAGTTACAGCGGCAGTGTACACGGCCTTGATACGACTAAGCCGCTTGCGGTGAACTACGGCAGTGAAGAAGATCTGCAGGCATTCAGGGCTGAATATGAAAAGCTGTACCCGACGGCCTACAGCATTATGCTCAAAGCAAACTATCTTGTAAGAAGATGCATAGTCGACATTTATAACGAGAGCGGTTATGCGGGTGCAAGATATGTTGAATACGGCACTGAGTTCAGAGTGCCGGATACATTTATCGACAACATCAACAGCAGTAAGGAAAACGAACTTATCGGCTGGGATATTGACGGTGACGGCAAGGCGGATATGGCTCCCGATGAAAAGATAACCGTCAAGGGCGATATGAGGCTGAAGCCTGTGATGAAGCGAAAGCTGTACACGGTAACGGTAAGACTTGCGGATTATACCGAAAGAAAGTTTGACATTATTTACGGCAAGCCTTTGCCGCAGGAGCTGGAACAGCTTATAAACAGTATTCCCGACAGTCCGAAGCCGGACAGTGAGGATTCGTTCTACGAGCCGTCATATGTGCTTATAAAGAGCGATGTCACGGTAGGCGGTTATACGGCAGGCGAAACTGTAAGGTACAACGGCGATATAAGCATAATGCCGGAAAGCAACGTGTACTTTGAAATAGTTCCTGCGAAGCTGTATCACTACATAACGCTTATCGCAAACGATGGCGGCGGATTCAGATATACCGATGAAAACGGTGCTGAAATAGAAACTGACAGGATAAGGACGGTTGTACAGGACGGTTACCGTTTTGCAACGGCGCTTTACGGATATTCCGCATATGCGCCTGAGGACACATATACTACCGAATATCTGCTGTCGTATTTTGTGGACGCAGACGGAAACAGAATCGGCAGTAACGATAATGTGAAGAAGCCCGGTACCTACTATATGAAGTGGAACACCAACGACAGACGCTGTTATATAAACTATGACGTTTATATTTACAACGAGAACGGTGCGGAGGTTTCACACGAGGTAAAGGCTGAGTTTGACGGCTACAGACCCGAATATGATGAGCTTTGTAAAAAGTATGATGCCGAAGTTGAGGCGCTTGCACAGTATGATGACGAGTATTACACATATACTCTTAAGGAAGAGCCGATAAACGAAGAAAACACAACGATTGACGGCAAGACTTACAAGACTGTAATTGTAAGGTGGAACAGAACGCCGAAGGAGTTCGATGTAACGTTTGACTATGACAACGGCACGGAAAACGAAACGGTAAAGGTAAAGTACGGCTATCTGTATCGTGCAACGGTAGGTGCTTTAAAGGATGATAAGTACAACGATTATGAGCTTGTCGGATTTGACCTTGACGGTAACGGCACAGCAGATGTGATGCCGGGTGAATCGTTCAGGGTAACGGGCGATATGACGCTGAAGGCAGTATGGAAAGCTACGGGCAAAATCTACAGCGTGGTGTTCTATGCTATGGGCGGTGAGTTTGAAAACGGTAAGGCAAGTTATGAGATAACCGGTAAATACGGCGACGCAATCTCACTGTCGGATATTCCTGTACCGACAGGTACAGAGGGCTATGAGTTTGCAGGCTGGGATAATGCCGTTCCGACAACGTTCGGTAATGATGACGGTATTATAAAGACCGAGATTAAAGCAACATACAAGCTGAAAAAGATGACAATAACCTACCGTCTTGTAAACCTTGACACCAACAAGGTTTACGAAAGCTATAAAACAGCTAAGTTTGACTACGGAACGGTGTTCACGGCTGATATGCTTGAGGCATCTCCTGATACGGACGGCTGTCTGTTCGGCGGCTGGCTTGGCGAAAACGGCTATTCAGTCATCGGAAAAGAAATCAAGTCCGATATGACGCTGACGGGTACTATCACTCCTGTTTATGTCATCTACTCGCTTGACGGCGTTGAAAGCTCAAGGGAAAAGGCTAAAATCGGTGCTGAGGTCACAGTAAAGGAAAAAGCCGACGGTTATCTTGAGTGGACAACGGACGATGTGACGGTTGAAGGCGGAAAGTTCACGATGCCGTCGAAGAATGTATCGTTCACAGCCGAAAAGGATATGAGCGGCTATCTGACAGTTTCAAACGGCAGTGCAAGCACGATAATAGATACCGAAAACAAGGCATTCATCAGCGGCAAGGCAAGCGGCTTTGAGTATGATACAGCTACCGGTATACTGACAGTGACCGGAAACGGTCTTAAGCTGTCGGGCGTTGGAAAGAATATAATGCTGTATATTAAGCAAAGCGTTTCGGATATTACGTTTGAAAATCTTACGCTTACGGCAGGAGATATGAACGGCGTGAAGCCTGACGATTTCAGCAGCATAGGCGTAGGCGACGGATACGGCTCGGCTGACGCATATCTGATGTATGTAAGCTCGAACAGCCTTAAGGTGAACATAAACGGAAATGTTACGCTTTCGAAACGTAACACGGCGACTACAGAAAACCTGCTTGCGATATATCAGGCGCACCTTGACTACGACGATGTAACTCCTATGAGTATGGAGTTTATCGGCGGTGACAGCCCGAATCTCACAGTAACGGGAAATACATACGCTATACAGAGTATTGGCAGTGTTGATTTCAGCGATATGATATTTACCGCAGCAGCTGAATATTACGGCGTACACGCAGAAACGATCCGCTTCGACAGATGCAGTATAACAACAACAGGGCTTGCGGGAACGGACATTCAATCGTCAACCGGCATATACAGCAACGACCTTTCGATCGTTGACTGCAGCTTAGACATAAGAACCGGAATATTCGGTGAAACGATCGATATTTCGGGTGCTACAGACGGAATAGTTACCTCCGGATATGGTGCGGCAGTTACGGTAAAGTGCAAGACAAAGGGCTGGTCGGAAACAGGAAGCGGACTGCTGACGGTGGCACTTGACAAGGGTCGCTCCGTACTGTTTACGGTATCGGCAGGAAATTCGGCAATTCAGGCGTTTGACTTTGAGGGAGGGGAAAACAAGGTAGTTTCCTATCCGCAAACTACGGAGCCTGATAAGGAATTTGAGCTGACGAAGGATTTCTACTGGCTTCTTAAGGAGAAGAACGGTACGGCGCTTATAAATGAGATAAGATTCTCGGGTAAATAAACGAACAAGCGACCCCGACAGAGTTTTCTGTCGGGGTCGATGTTTTATTGACAGGTATTGAATATAGTAGTATAATTTAACTGATACCGTTAATAGCGGAAACTATTTTGAATCAAGGATGGTGTTACATGGGCGCTGTACTGACACTGGGCTGCGATATGATACCGAAAATCAATTTCGCAATGCAACAGAATTACATACCTTTCATAAGAAACCTTACCGTCAGCAACGAGGGCGATGAGGATATAAGCGATGTAAGGCTTACTATCGATTTTGACCCGGCTTTTGCAAAGACCTTCACATACGATATAAGCTGTGTGCCGTCGGGAAAGTCTGTTGAAATTTCACCGCTGAGGATAATTCTCAGCACGGAAATGCTGTTTTCACTGACGGAGGCAGTGTCGGGTACTGTAAGTTTTTCGCTTTCAAAGGACGAAAAAGAGCTTTATCAAAAGGATGTTCCCGTTCAGCTTCTTGCGTTCAACGAATGGAGCGGTCTTGCGTTTGATCCGGAGCTTATTGCGGCATTTGTGACACCGAATCACCCGGAGATAGCAAAAGTCATTTCAGAAGCATCGGGCTACCTTAAAAAGTGGGCGGATACGACTGCCTTCAGCGCATATCAGCGGCAGAACCCGAACTTTGTAAAACAGCAGATGGCGGCTTTATATGCGGCGCTGTGTGCAAGAAGAATAGCGTACAATATGCCGCCTGCCAGCTTTGAATATATAGGGCAGAAGATACGTCTTGCGAATACCGTGCTGGAGCAGAAGCAAGGCACTTGTCTTGATCTTGCGGTGCTGTATGCGTCCTGCCTTGAGGCTGTAGGTCTTAACCCTATCATTATATTCATAGAGGGTCACGCTTTCTGCGGCTGTCATCTTGAGGAGGAAACCTTTGCGGACTGTGCTACCGATGATGTGTCGGCTATAGAAAAGCGTATTGCGGCAGGGGCGGAGGAGCTTCTGCTCGTGGAATGCACGGATATGACAAAGGAGAATGTTGACTTTGACAAGTCGCTGAAGCACGGCAGGGATCATATGAATACACCGGGCGGCTTTATATGTGCGGTCGATATTGCCCGTACAAGAGGAAGCGGCATCCGTCCGATACCGCTGAGACTCGAACAGGCTCTGACGGCTGAAAACACAGAGAGCGACGGTGCAAGGCGTATAAGAATGAGCGCACCGAGCGAGCTTGATATGTCGCTGTACGGAAAAGTGGCACAGGGCAGTAACGAGCCTATGACAAAGCAGAAAATATGGGAAAGAAAGCTGCTTGATTTTTCGCTGAGAAATTCTCTGCTGAATTTCAGAATAAATAAAAGCACGGTCGAAATTATGGTGTCGGATCTGTCGCTTCTTGAAGATAAGCTGTCTGACGGAACGGATTTCCGCATCCTTGAGGCACCGTCAGAGTGGACGGTTTCTATGCGTGATGCTAAAACGTTTGAGATAGAAACCGATAAGGATCTTGTAAGGAATATAGCCGAGCAGGAACTGAAAAACAAGAGGATAAGGACGTTCATGGACGCGGCAGAACTTGAGGAGAGCCTTAAGAAGCTGTACCGTGCGGCTAAGGTGAGCATGGAGGAGAACGGCTCGAACACGCTGTTCCTGTCGCTCGGAATGCTCAGGTGGTTTGAAAGCGAAATGTCGGAAAAGGCGAGATATGCGCCTCTTGTGCTTATACCGATAGATATAGTCAGAAATGTCCGTGACAAAGGTTATATAATCAGAAGCCGTCAGGAAGACGCTCAGATAAACGTAACGATGATAGAATATTTACGGCAGGATCACGGCATTGAGATAAACGGTCTTGACCCTCTGCCCGAAGACGAGCATGGCATTGACCTGCCGCTTGTTTTCAATACCGTAAGACAGGCGATAATGGGCAAAAAAACGTGGAATATTATCGAACACAGTTTTATCGGGCTGTTCAGCTTCGGTCAGTTTGTAATGTGGAACGATATAAGAAACCGCAGTGACGAACTTAAAAGCAACAAGGTGGTATCCTGCCTTATGGAAGGTGCGACAAGCGAGGCACTGACGGGGGATTTTATTGCGGATACCGATATTGACAGCAAAATATCGCTTACGGATATTGCTGTCCCCGTTGACGCAGATTCTTCACAGCTGAGTGCGGTGGCTGCGGCATCGGCAGGAAGGAGCTTTGTACTGCACGGTCCTCCCGGAACGGGTAAATCGCAGACCATCACCAATATGATAGCGAATGCGCTTTATCACGGAAAAAGCGTTCTGTTTGTGGCGGAGAAAATGGCGGCGCTGAGCGTTGTACAGAAACGTCTTGCTAATATCGGGATTGACCCGTTCTGCCTTGAGCTTCACTCCAACAAGACAAGTAAATCCGTTGTTTTAGCGGAACTTAACAAGTCGCTTGAAACGGCAAGGGTAAAATCTCCCGAACAACACGCCGCAGTTGCACAGAAGCTGGCGCAGGAAAAGGCAAAGCTGAACTTTGTGATAGAGGCTCTGCACGAAAAGCGCAATTTCGGTGAATCGCTGTATACGGCTATTGAACGCTATGAGCAGTGTTTGGCTGAAAAGGGGAAAATATCTATCGGCAGAGATGTTTTGCAAAATGCCGACGAAGGTACTATCGCACGATTTGAGGAAATTATATCGGAATATGTTGTCGCAATATCCGAGATAGGCGTTTATGCACAGCATCCGCTTATAAGATACGGCGGATGTGAATATTCCACAGAAATGCGTGACAGCCTCAAAAACGACCTTGACAGACTTGCGGAGGAATACGGCGGGGCGGACGAGGCACTGAACCTTATAGCAACTGCTGTCGGTCTTGACGGAAATATAAGCCGTGAAAAGCAAAGCGCCGTATCGGGTCTTATAGATGCCTGCGGCGAGGACGCACCTGTAATAAACGAGATATTGGGTACGGCAGATTTTGACGCTGTCGTTTCAAAGCTGAAAACGCTGTGCGAAACGGGAAAAGCATACAATGCGCTTTGTGCCGAAATCGAAAACGGCTTTGACAAGGCTGTGCTTTCATATCCTGCACAAAGCGCAAGGGTGAAATGGAAACAGGCAGAGGCTAAGTGGTTTTTACCGAAGCTGATAGGTCAGAACAGGCTGTACAAGGAGCTTAAAGTCTACAGTAAAAATCCTGCCGCATTTAAAAAGAGCGATGTATGCCCTTTGTATGACAGGCTGATTGAACTGTCGGAAAAATCGGAGCAGATGGGGCAGATAATCCCGACGCTGAATATAACGGGCGGAATATTGTCCGGTACGGCTACCGACTGGGATATGCTTTCAAGGGCGGTGCATAAGACGGCGGCTGTTTATGGGGCGGCGGCTTCAGACAGATTCAGCGACAGCGAAAAACAGCATATTATGAACGTGTTCGTAAAATGTTCATCGCAGGAAATTGCCGGATGTGCGAAAAATCTTGAGGCGGTAAGAAGCTATACGGAAAAATCCGACAGACTGGCTGAACTTTATTCGGTGAACACGGAATTTGAAGGAAGCGTCGATTGGCTTACAAGCGTCAACTCGGTATTTAAGGCGATTTCGGACAATATATCGCTTGTAAAGAGCAAGGCGGCGTTCAACTTGGCGGATAAGCGGCTTTGTGACGCAGGGCTTGCCGCTGTGAGCCGTGCCTATAAAAACGGCACTGTATCGGCAGATAATATAAGAGCGGCTTATCACTGCGAACTTTATTATCAGCTGGCGCTTATGACTATCGCCGCTGACAAGCGTCTTGCCTCCTTCAACGGAAAGCAGTATGACGCTCTGATTGACGAATACAGAAGAACGATAAAGGAATATCAGAGGCTCACTATGCAGGAGCTTGCGGCAAGGCTGTCGGCAAATATACCCGTATCAGACGGTACGAGCGCCGCATCCTCCGAGATGGGAATACTGAAGAAGGCTATCAAAAACAATGGCAGAATGATGCCGCTCAGAAAGCTGTTCGACAAGATACCTACACTTCTCAGAAGGCTCTGCCCGTGTATGCTTATGAGCCCTATCTCAGTGGCGCAGTATATCGACCCGTCATTCCCGAAATTCGACCTTGTGATATTTGATGAAGCGTCACAGCTTCCGACAAGCGAGGCTGTCGGCACTATAGCAAGGGGCGAGAATGTCGTTATAGTAGGCGACCCGAAGCAGCTTCCGCCTACGTCATTCTTTACAAGTAACCGTATTGACGAGGACAACAGCGAGCTTGAGGATCTGGAGAGCCTGCTTGACGACTGCCTTGCAATCTCTATGCCGCAGATGTATCTCAAGTGGCACTACCGCTCACGGCACGAGAGCCTTATCGCATACAGCAATATGAAGTATTATGACAATAAGCTGTATACGTTCCCGTCACCGAACGACCTTATCTCTCAGGTAAGGCTTATCCGCCCGGAAGGCTTCTATGACAAGGGCAAGACAAAGCAGAACAAGGCTGAAGCGGAGGCTATAGTCAATGAAATCATCCGCAGGCTGAGCGATGAAAAGCTGAGGAATGACAGTATAGGCGTGGTAACGTTCAGCTCTGTTCAGCAGAATCTTATCGACGATATGCTGGTTGACGCATTTGCGAAGAATCCGGATATAGCTGATTTTGACGCAAAGTGTGACGAGCCTGTGTTTATCAAAAATCTTGAAAATGTACAGGGTGACGAGCGTGACGTTATACTGTTCTCGGTTGGCTACGGTCCTGACGAGAACGGAAAGGTTTCGATGAACTTCGGTCCGCTTAACCGTGACGGCGGATGGAGAAGACTTAATGTTGCAATCTCAAGGGCAAGGAAGGAAATGATAGTTTATTCCGTTCTGCGTCCTGAGCAGATAGACCTTACGAGAACACGCTCGGAGGGTGTTGCGGGGCTTAAGGGCTTCCTTGAGTTTGCAACGAGAGGTACAAATGTAATCGCAGGACGCACGGATATGTTCGCAAAAGCAGATGACAGCCTTGTAAGCGAGATAGCGAATGGCATTGAAACGCTCGGATATAAGACGAGGTGCAACATAGGCTGTTCGCAATTCAGAATGGATATAGGTATAATTGATCCCGAAAACCCTGAAACATATATTCTCGGTATTATGCTTGACGGCGAGAACTGCCACAGAAGCGCAACCGCAAGGGACAGATTTGCGGTTCAGCCGGGTGTGCTTGAGGGGCTTGGCTGGAGCGTAATGCGTGTATGGACGCTTGACTGGCTTGACGACAGCAGCGGAGTTTTACAGCACATAAAGCAGGCTGTTGAAAATGCACAGCATCCGCAGGAAAAGCCTGTCGGGGAAGTAAAGGCAAAGCAGGCACCGGTATTTGAAACGGTCGAGAAAACGCCTGTGCCGAATAAGGCAACGCTGTATGAAACGGCAGATATAGCGCCTGTCGGAACGCCCGAACAGTTTTATCTTCCTGAAACGGTTCCTGTTATACAGTCGCTTGCAGTGCTTATTTTGTCGGCAGAAGCGCCGATAAGCCGTAACGCTCTTGTGCATAAGCTGATAGGTGCGTGGGGCATAACAAGAAGCGGCGACCGCACGGACAAGGTGCTTGCCGATGTGTTCAGAATGATCGACAAGCGTATAACGATTGATGAGAACAATGCGTTCTTCTGGCTCGGCAAGCAAAACCCCGATACATACGATATTTATCGTCCTGCCGATATTCAGGGCAACAGAAGGGAACTTACGGAAATCCCGTCGGAAGAAATAATCTCCGCTATGACGGAGGTGCTTTCAGAGCAGATTGGGCTTTCAAGAGCCGACCTTATCCGTGAGACCGCAAAGAAATTCGGCTACACAAGGCTCGGTACGGTGATGACCTCTACAGTCGAGTTCGCAGTCGATAAGGCGGTAACGGGTGGTAAAATCAAGAATAACGGTGATAAATACACGCTCTGATTTATGGCGTGTCTGCCGGCGATTTGCAAACGATGTATGATAATAAAAAGCACCCCGCTGTGTCGGGGTGCTTTTGCTATGTATGTTTACTGCATACTGTAATAGTCAAGATCTATCTTGTCATATCTCTTTACCGCAGTTTCGATTGAAGTTACTTCTTCGTCTATTTTTACAATCTTGCCGTCCTTATAAAGATACAGCGTTCCGCCGTGAAAATCGTCTTTATACTTCATACCGCATATCATCGTTATATTGTCCTTATCAAGCACGCAGTAACGGCTGACATCATCTTTTATTGCCGTTTCCTTGCCGTCTTGATTTATCGTGAGAACGCTTGTCGGTTCTTCTTCGTCCGTGCCATAGGTGTTTTTGATATAGTAAAAACTGCCGTCAAGATATGTTATATTATCGCTGTCGGCATTTTCCGAAATCAGCTTGCCGTCAACGTAAATGTTACGCATCGGTGAGCCGTACTCTGTTTTTGAATATACGACCTTTTTGTCACCGGTAAGCGTTATCCGTGTTACATTTGTATCATCATCGATTGCCACAGGAGTTTTATCAGAGCCGTCCGAGAGGTCAAGTCTGTATATCTTTGAGTTGCCGTCCCCGCTTGCGGTAAAGATAAGCGTGTTTCCGTCAGCGCTGATCTCACGCATAGTAATCAAAACACAGCTTGCCTTGACGCTGAATTCTATTTCTTCGGTTTTATCTTTTTTGGTAACTAAAAAGCCTTTTCCGCCGCTTGTAACAAGCACGGGTTCGTCTGAGGCGGATATTCCCGAATTGTCGTTATCCCTTATCTTTACGCTCTTGCCGTTTTCGTAGTAGTATAGATCGTTGCGAAAATCGGTGTAGTACATTATGTTCTTTTCGGGATATGCACTGAAAATTCCGTATCCCTCGAATACTTCTTTATTTTCCCCGAAGTTACTGTATACTATAACTTGTTGTCTGGGGTAATCGGTTGTATAATCGGTTTTCCCGTACATTACCGTTGACAGATTTTCCGAACATCTTATGGTATGGCTGTTTACATAATCAACAAAAATTACTTTTCCGTTTGTACCATCGCAGTATTTCAACTGCTCGTTTTTTGTTATATACATAACCTTATCGGCATTATCGCTCATATACAGCGACATATATTCGGTGGTGCAGTTTGTACCGATCTTTTTGGCTTCGCTGCCCTTTGAGTATACGAAAACATCGCCGTTTTTTGCGGAATATATCGCCTTGCTGCCATCGGAGTTTACGGTATAAAAGGCAACCTCATCGGCTATTTTCTCGGTTTTGATTTCTTTGTTTTCAATATTACCGCACCATAGGCTGTTGTCGGAAAGATAAAATAATTTGTTGCCGTCATTTGTCAGTGTATAATCTTCTGCCGGAAGCTCGCTTATACATTTCGCCGTGCCGTCGTCATACATATACAGCACCTTGTTCTTTGAGTAAATAAAGCGAGGCTTTGCAGGCATAATATAACCGGATGAACCTGCGGTATCACCGCCGTTTGTGAACAGCAAAAGAATAATTGTCACGGCTGCGGCAGCGATAACGGATAATGATACAATGAGTAGCGGTAGGGTTTTAATGCGTTTTTCGGATGATTTCATAATAATGCTCCTTTCGTAAAGGCAAAACAGTATGGCGGACTGCTCTTCTTATATAATACAATACAGAAGCACGTTTTGTCCATGAAAAAAGTAAAAAAGTGCAAAAAATACGGGCTGATTTTCACAGCCCGTAGCAGGTTGTAGAAAAAGTCTGTTTTTATAAATACAGACTTTTTCTGCAAACTGAAAAGAGCCTTGCCTTGCGGCAAGACTCTTCAGACTGTCGAAAAACCTCTATCGATGATAAAAATGGGGTCGCAGGGGCGTAGCCCCCGTACAGGTCGTCAGCCATTTGTACCACTGCATCGTGCAGTGGCTTTGTGTGGCTGACTGCAAGCATCCTTGCTTGGTCTAGGGGCGGTAGCCCCATCAAAATAGCCCCTTCCCACGGGGAAGGGGTTTGGGGATTCGGCAAGGATGCCGAGATAGAACGCCCAAAGGCTTTGCAAGGACGCAAAGCCCACAAAGCGTTCTCATAGGGATAGAGAATTCGCATTATCTTATAAAAAACAGACTTTTTCTGCAAACTGAAAAGAGCCTTGCCTTGCGGCAAGACTCTTTTGCTTTTTTACCTTGAATACTATATGCAATTAATGCAATTATTCGCATTGTTATCAGGAATATAGAAAAATGTACGAAACTCCTCTGAATAGCCTGACTTAAAACCCGAACCGATTAGTATTGCCGATAAACTTAGTGCTCGTTTCTCTTAGCGAAGCACTCGCTGCAGTAAACGGGTCTGTCATCACGGGGCTGGAAGGGAACCTTAGCCTCGCCGCCGCAGCCTGCGCATACAGCTGTGAACATTTCACGCTTAGCTCCGCCGTTCTTCTTAGCGTCACGGCAAGCCTTGCATCTCTTAGGCTCGTTTGTAAAGCCGTTCTGAGCGTAGAACTCCTGTTCGCCTGCTGTGAATACGAAATCTGCACCGCAGTCCTTGCACTTGAGAGTCTTGTCTTCGTACATAGTAAAATACCTCTAAAATTTCTCACGCTTTCAGCGTGTAATAATATGAAAAAGACTTGGTAAGTCTTATTTCCCCATTGATTTTCTTATCTTCGATTTTGCACGCTGAAGTGCATTGTCTACAGATTTTTCGTTCATTGAAAGCTCGCTTGCTATCTGCTCGTAGGAGCAGTGGGCAAGATACATTTCAAGAACCTTCATTTCCTTTTTTGAAAGAACGTCCGACAGCCTGTTCATAAGCTGGCTGTCCTGAACTTTATCAATCACCGTATCCTCCGGCGACAGTGAATCGTCCTTTATAAGATCGAAGTCGAAGTCTTCACAGTTTGATAAAGGGTTATCCTTGATAGCCTTTGATATACAGGTTTTCATAGCCGAGTCTGTGCAGAGATTGGCGAAGGTTACGAAAGACGCACCCTTTTCGCTGTTATAAAGCCGTATAGCTTTAAGCAGACCGAGAAGCCCCTCAGAGAACAAATCGTCCTTATCGGCAGACGGGCAACGCAGTGACATCTTTGCGGATTTTGCCGAAATAACGGGTATATACCGCTTTATAAGCACGGTTGCGTATTTTTCGCCGCCTGTCTGTGTTATCCGACTGACAAGCTGTTCATCGGTCATATCGGAAAGGGAATACCCTTCCGGCAGATTGAAGGAAAAGTCGGCCTGTTTGACTTCGGCAGCTTTTCCCGAACAGCCTGTCGGCAGGACAAGCAGCAGGGCAAGGAGAATACAGGCAAATTTGTTCAAGCGCATTTTATCACACCCTTTCAAAACAACGCGCTGCCTGAATGGTTTGACTTGCGGGTATTTAACCGATTGAGGTCATGCTTTCCTGAAAATGGTAACAACATGATAACACATAATAAAAAATTTGTCAACAATATTTTTGATATAAAGGTATTGCGAAAACAAAAATACTGTATTATAATATACTATAAAGGGAGAGGGATGACATGGCAGCAGATAACGGACAGATGAGCTTTCGCCGGGGCGTGATGTCTCTGGTGATTTTAGGGTTGCTGAAAAAAGAAGATATGTATGGCTATCAGCTTGTGCAGGAAACAGAGCGGCAAAGCGGCGGACGGATCGTCACGCAGGAGGGTTCGCTGTATCCCGTGCTTTACAAGCTGGTAGACCAGGGGTTGATTTCTGACAGAAAAGTTTTGGTAGGCAAGCGAATGACACGTGTGTACTACCATTTGGAGCCTGCTGGTGAACAACGCCTGAAAGAACTGATTCGAGAATACGAAGAAGTCACAAATGGTGTATTACAGATTATAGAAGGATGTGATATGGATGGTATGGAATGTCCATCTTCTGCGGTATCTATGGGAAGTGCGCGAGGAACTGCCGGGCAACAGGAGACAGAAGAAACAAATCCTGTCCAGAGTGGAAGCCTCCGTCCGGGACTTTGTTACTGAAAATCCCAATGTGGACTATGCTGCCATTGAACAGCGGTTCGGGACGCCCCCGCAAATCGCGGCATCCTGTATTGAGGAAATGGATGCACAGGAGTTGACGCTGCAATTACGGATAAGGAAAACGATTGTGCGTATTGTAGCGGTGACTGCACTGATGGCTGTTTTGCTATGGGCTGGTGTGGTGATAACTGCACTGATAAGGCATGTAAAAGCAATGAACGGTTATCTCATTGTTGGAGAGGCCGAGATTATTAGTAGCACGGAATATACGGAGGGAAAATGACATGAAAAAGATTACTTGCTTTTTGTTGACTACGATACTTATGATGTGCTGGATGGCATTCCCCGGAAGTGCGGCGGAATGTAAACAGGAAATAATCCAATTTGAAGATGGAAGCTATGCTATTGTAGAAGTAACTACAAGCGGGGCACGGGCAGCCAAGAGTGTAAATGGCAGCAAACAATATACCTACTGCGATAGCGATGGTGTTGCGCAATGGAAAGCGGTATTGAATGGGTCATTTACATACACCGGAAGCACTGCTACGTGTACTAGTTCCAGCTGCTCAATTACCATCTATATTTCTGACTGGTACACAATTTCAAAAAATGCAAGTAAAAGTGGCAACGTGGCCTCCTGCTCGGTGACAATGGGAAAGAAAGTGCTGGGGGTAGTTGTGGATAAAATGTCAGCTAACCTTAGCCTGAAATGCGATGCCAACGGCAACCTCAGCTGAATAAACATAAAACCCCCGGATGCGAAGGCTTAATAGTGACAAGTAACTATTTTGTCGCAGAGAACGGTGTGACCCGAAGGTCACGCCGTTTTTCTGCGTTCATAGGTTGTTTGTGTGACAATA
>QRFC01001303.1_pt1 | contig 20741 bp, 17 predicted proteins | sample 1861061 | NCBI WGS metagenome assembly QRFC01 (sample SAMN09711282, study PRJNA482702) | Human gut metagenome, whole genome shotgun sequencing project.
CCCGCCGGGTAGGCGTACAAGCTGTCACCCTCCGGTGACTTCGCGACGCCTTTAGGCGACTACAAACTCGCCCTAAATAAAATTCTTTTGCCTACTTTTTATCACAGAAAAGCACCCCCCGCCGGGCAGGCGTACAGTTTATGCTTTTGCAAAAGGCCCCTCCCCGCCGACAGGCGACCACAAACCCGCCCCAAAATATCATAATAAATCCCAGTGTTACTTTCCCAGCAAAATCCACTATTTATGCTAACATCTCCCATAAATTCCCAATCCTGTAAACTTTCCATTAAAAAAAGTGAAATATTAACCTCTCACATGCAAAAAAGGGGCGATTTGCAGGGATTAGTGAAAGGACTTTTTCTCACCGGCAAAAAAATCTTTCCTGTCGGCTTCTCTCCCCGACCAAACAAATCGAGAGCCTTTTGGCCCCACCGGTCAAACAGGGGCGCCGGTCTAAAATTTTTCTTCAGCAGACCTCATCGGGCAATTTGGGGGTCTGCCTTAAGCGGGAACCTGCCTCCCAACAGTACCTTGAAAATTGAATAAAAAATCTCCCCCGCACACTTGGTGCGGAGGAGATCCGGAATCTCTGCTATTTGCTGTCACTTATCCGGCTTTTTTGCGCCGGAAGGAGATCACTGCGACACAGGTGCCGATGGCAAAAGCCCCCAGAGCCGCCGCGTAAACCCACCAGCTCACCGGATGGGTTTCATCGGGTGCTGCCTCCACGGTAAAGTGGGTGGTGGCATCTCCGCTTGCCGAGCGAATGGCCAAAGTATGCTCCCCTTCGGCCAACTGCTCCAGGTAGCTTTCCCGCAGCTCTACGATGATGTTGCCTTCCCCATTCCGCTTCTCGTAGCTTTCGGAGGGCAGCACCGCGCCATCTACCAGCACCTCGGCAAAGTCCTCAAACGGCGCGTTGGAGCGGAAGGTGAGGGTGCTGCTTTCGCCCTTTTTCCATCGGGCGTTGTTGCCCTGTATGATGCTCGGCGGCACCTTTTCGGTTACTGTATTCTCCGCGGTGAGCTCCGTTTTGCCGTTCGCGTCCGCAAAGTACTTATCACAGGCGGTGCAGTGCCAGCATTCCACCCGGCCATTGGCCGCCGCTGTGGCGGCTATCGCCTCCAACTTTTCCAGGGAGGCGTGGCGGGTGGGGTCGGTCTTGCCGTATTTGGCGCCGCACAGGATGCAGCTTGCCCGCTGGGTGCAATTGGGGGTGCCGCCGTAGCACTTCCCGTTTTGCTGGTCGAAGCAGCCGCTGGCCGTGCAGCGGCGGGTATGGGTCCCATCCCCATTGGAGCGCCAGGGGCCCCACCGGTGGACGATGCCGGAATCCGGCTCATCCTTGCTGTCATCCGGCCGGATGATGACAATGACCCGGTTTTCGGTCCACCGGGCGGTGATGGTCATATCCCCGGCCGGCATGGTGGAGGGAATGGTCTTATCCCAGCCGGCAAAGGTGTAGCCTGTTTTGGTAGGGTTGGCCGGGGCGGTAATGGCCGTGCCGTAGTCCTGCTTAATGACGATATCCTGCCCGCCGTTTTCCGGCTTAAAGGTGATGGTGTATTGGTTAACCTGCCACTTTGCCGTCAGGGTCAAATCGGTGGCCACGGCATCGGCAAAGTTCCATTTTTCTTCGCCCTTGTACCAGCCGATGAAGGTATAACCCTCTTTAGTGGGGTCGGCAGGTTGGTCGGCAGGGGTGTTGGCACGAATCTGGGATGCTACTTCGCTTCCACCCTCCGACTGGAAGGTGACCGTATAGGCCCCGATGACCTCTCCGGTGATTTGGGCGCCGGGTGACTGCGTAAACCGGCCACCCGCCGCGATAAAGACGCCGTTGGCCGTCTTGCCTTCCTCCTGCCCAGCCACGCAGCCGGTAATGGTCCCGGCGGACATCTCGAACCGGCCGCCATCTTCCACATAAATACCGCCGCCCTCGCGCGCCGTACAGCCCACGATATTGCCGCCCCGCATGAGGAGCGTGCCGCCTTTCCTCACATAGATACCGCCGCCGCAGGTATTTCCTGCTTCTCCTGTGCCGGTGCCACCGGTGATGGCGCCGCCCTTTACCTCTATGATATTTTCTTCGGCGGTGGTTTCATCTGCCAGCTTCCACAGGGCGTTGCTCTTATCGAACTTGTGAACGGCATTGGGATTGCTGTCAACCAGCGTCAGCTCTCCATTTTGGGTGACATGGATCAAGTTGCTGACCCCGCTGGTTGTTTTCAGTAAGTGGCCGTTCAGATCGATGGTCACCGCTCTTTGTACCGTCATATAGGCGGTGATCTCAATATCCCCGGTCAAGCGGATGACCGCGGCATCGGAATTCAGCGCATCCGAAAGATCATTTGAAGTGGCTGCCTCCCGAAAGGCGGTCAGCCGCAGGGTGCTTTCCTTCTGGATATTATAATCTGCCAGAGTGCAGCCGTTCTCCAAAAATCTGCTGCCAAAATACAGGAATTTCCCATCTACCGAAACACCCGTGTTCTGGATCTTCTGCTTGACATTATCGATGCTGTCGCCGATTTCCACCTCCAGGGTCATCCGTTCTTGCCAGCCCAGGGCGCTGCCATCCACATAAATTGGCATGGCATGGGCGGTGGTGAACAACATGGCCAGGGCCAGCAGTACGGCTGATATCCTCTTTTTCATTGTTCGGCACCTCCTTACTGTGTCGATGCAGGTTGCTTTCCTCCTCTTTTTAATTATACATCACTCCCGACCGAAATGCCATTGGCAGGTTTGCCCGGAAATGACACGGCTTTATGGGCAATATGGCACAAGGGGCAGAAAAGCCGCCCGTGGGCGGCTTTTGTGGGATGCTTAGGACCCCAGCAGGGTGACGGTGATGGTGAAGGTCTGGCCGCGGCCGGTACGGCTGGCCCGGTACAGGCTTATTTCCACGGTATCGCCGGGCTTGTGCTGTGCCAGGATATCACTGCAATCGGCACGGCTGGTGATGGCCCAGCCATCAATGGAGGTGATGATATCGCCGACCTCGGCGCCCTGACGGCCTACATCGCTGTCCTCATTGATGGACATGATGCGCAGACCCGCCGGGATGCCGTAATAATTGGCTTCATTGCTGCCTACTTCCACCACGGTGATGCCCAGCTGTGCCCGACCGGTCACCCGGCCGTGCTGCATTAAATCGTCCAGAATGGGCAGGGCGGTATTGATGGGGATGGAGAAGCCGATGCCCTCGTAGCCTTCCTCCACCAGCTTGCTGGAGGTGATGCCCACCACCTGGCCGTAGGTATTGATGAGGGGGCCGCCGCTGTTGCCGGGATTGATGGCGGCATCCGCCTGGATGCAGACCATGGTGTAGCCCAGCTCGGTGGTGATGGTGCGCTGCACCGCCGAAATGTAGCCGACGGTTTGGGTGGAGGCCAGCGCCAGACCACCGGGATTGCCGATGGCGACCACCATTTCGCCGACCTCCAGCTCATCGCTGTTGCCGAAGGTAGCCGCGACCAGCCCCTCGGGCGGGTTCTGCATTTTAAGCAGAGCCAGGTCGCTCTGGTTATCCGCCCCAATGACGGTGGCATCATAGCTATCGCCATTTTGCAGCACGACCTCGAACTTTTCGCCGCCGCTGACCACATGGGCATTGGTGATGATGTAGCCGTTTTCCGAAAGGATGATGCCGCTGCCCTGCGCGGTGGCGCTGCTGCCGTAGGTGATGATGCCCACCACCGAGGGGGCGCACTTTTTATAGATGCCGGCGGGAGTCAAAAGGCCGTCTTCGGTGGTATCCGGCACATTATCCTCCGGCTTGTTCTGCTGGTCGATCTCCGGCAGGTGCTCCAGCTCATTGCCGATGGACGAATCCTGATCCGGCTGCGGGGCAGGCTTGCTGCCCCAGACGGAGGCCCCGACGCACAGCGCCCCCACCAGCAGGATGACCACCCCCATGGCGATGAGGAAGTACTTCAGGCCGCTGCTTTTCCGGGCGCGGGCGGGACTTTGGCCGTAGTTGCCCCGGTAATCCTGGTAATCCCAGTGGTAGTTGCTGTCATTGCTGCGGTTTCTCATGCTGTTTCTCCTCCCGGCCGGCAGCGGGGGCCGCCGGCAATGTGGTAAAGCTGGCATCTACCATAGGGGCTTTGCGGTTGACGCCTTTTTTGTAGTGGGCGGGGTCGGCCTTGAGGCCGAATACAAACTCGGTGTATTCCCCGGGCTGGCTGCGGACGAAAATCTCGCCCTCGTGGACATTCATAATGGTGCGGCAGATGGAAAGACCCAGGCCTACGCCGTTTTTATCCAGGCTGCGGCTGCGGTCGGTCTTATAGAACCGGTCAAAGAGCCGCGGGATCTCCTCCGGCAGGACGCCGGAGCCGGTATTGCGCACCGCTACCATAATATTCTCGCCCTCGGTATAAAAGTCGAAGGAAAGGGTGCCGCCCTCATTGACAAATTTGACGGCGTTATCGATGAGATTATACACCACCTGCTGGATGAGGTCGGCATCGGCCAGCACCCAGTAGCGGTCGGTATCCAGTCCCTCCACCTCGATGTGCTTTTCCTCCAGCCGCTGCTCAAATCCCAGCAGCGTATTGGTGACAAGGGAGGTGATCTCCACCTCGCTTGGCTGGATGGTGCGCTCGCCGGCCTCGATCTGGCTGAGGGTGAGCATATTGCGCACCAGGCGGGAAAGGCGCTGGACCTCACTGGAGACAATGCGCAGATAGTGGTTCTGCCGCTCCGGCGGGATGGTGCCATCCAGGATACCATCGACAAAGCCGCCGATGGTGGTCATGGGGGTTTTTAATTCGTGGCTGACATTGGCGGTAAAGCTGCGGCGCACTGATTCGGTGAGGGCCAGCTCGGTGGCCATGTTATTGAAGGCGGAGGCCAGCCGCCCGATCTCATCATCGCCCTCCACCGGCACCCGGACCGAGAAATCGCCCTTAGCGAAGGCACGGGTAGCGGCGGCCATCTGCCGCAGGGGGTTCACCAGGCTGGTGGTGACAAAATAAATGACGATAAAGCTGACCACCAGCACCACGATGGCCGCGATGAGGAACATCTGGAGCATATCGCCGGCCAGGGCACGGTTGGCAGCCCGGGCGGTGGCCATGACGGCACCCACCAGAAGGCCGTTTTCATCCACCACGGGGGTGGCCACGGCGTACTGGGGGTCTTCCCCGGTGCCGGCCATGACCACGGAGCCCTGATAGCTGCCGGTTTTGGAGAGGCTATCCAGGACAGCCTGCGGCACCGACTGGGGGATGGCGCTCTCGGTAGTATGGGCCATAATGAGGATATTGCCCTTGTTATCGGAAAGGTAGATGTCGGCCTCGATGGCGGAGCCCAGCACGGCATACACCGGCTGCAGGGTATCGCTGCTGACATAGCGGTACTCGTGGGCGGCGTAATTTTCCATGGTGAGGCGGGCGGCCTGGGTCACATTTTTCTCCAGCAGGCTGATTTTTTCCTCCCGCAGGTAGTCATTGGCCAGCACCATAAAGATGGAGCCGACCAATACCATACTGAGCAGAATGATGGCGCAGCACACCGAATAGTACTTGCCCATCAGGGTTTTCTGCGAAGTTTTCATTCTTATTCCTTGACCTCGAACTTATAGCCGACGCCCCAAACGGTCTTGAGGCTCCACTGATCGCTGACGCCTTCCAGCTTTTCGCGCAGGCGCTTGATGTGGACATCGACGGTGCGGCTGTCGCCGTAGTACTCGAAGCCCCAGACCTCATCCAGCAGCTGATCGCGGGTGAATACGCGGTTGGGGTGGCTGGCCAGGTGGAACAGGAGCTCCAGCTCCTTGGGCGGGGCATCCACGACCTTGCCATCCACTTTGAGCTCGTAGCGGGTCATATTGACGGTGAGCTTATCGTAGCTGACCTCCTTGATCTCACCTTCGGCGGTGCCGGCGGGGCTGCTGCGGCGCAGCACGGCCTTGATGCGGGCCACGATCTCCTTGGTATCGAAGGGCTTGACAACATAGTCATCGGCGCCCAGCTCCAGGCCCAGCACCTTATCGAAGGTTTCGCCCTTGGCGGTGAGCATGATGATGGGGCAATCGCTCTTTTGGCGGATCTGCCGGCAAACCTGCCAGCCATCCAGCTTGGGCATCATGATATCCAGGAGGATAAGAGAGGGCTTTTCGCTCTCGAACTTGGCCACGGCTTCTTCGCCATCGTGGGCCATTACCACCTCGAAGCCCTCCTTTTCCAGGTACAGGCGCAGCAGCTCGCAGATATTCAGGTCGTCATCGGCTACCAGGATCTTGTCCATCATTGCTATTTCCTCCTTACAGGTCATAGTATTCTAACTTATATTATAGCACCGGCGGGGTCTTTTGCATAGCGCCGAATATGGCAATTCTGTTAAAAAATTGTGAGGAGGGCGGACGCTGGCAAGGAACAGGCGTCACCGCCCTAAAATTTTCCGTTGCCCACCTGCGGCGCCCATGGTAAAATGATAGAAAACCTGCCGCAGCGGCAAAAACATACAGGAGAAAACGCCATGAAAAAGATGCTATCACTCGCAATCGCTTTGGCACTTTGCTTTAGCCTTTGTGCCTGCGTCGGCAACGCCCCGCAGGGAAAGTCCGCATTGGACTGGGACGCAATGCAGGAGGAACTGCAGGCCTCCTCGGAGGTTCTGACCGCGCAGCTGACCAACTTTGCCTTTTACTCTGGAGATATCCTGGGGAGCTCCGCCTATCCGTTGGAGGACCGACAGATCCATCTTTTTATTTTAAGTACGGTAATGTTCATGGAGGAGGAGAAATACCTGTACCATGATTTTGTCACCATGGATGACGAGGGGTGTTACCACTTTCCAAAAGAAAAGATACAGCAGATGGCCGAGGAGGTGTTTGATATTCCGGATTATGAGTTTGGTGAAGATACCTATGTTCCCGAAACCGGGGAGTATGTGTTTTGGTCCGGCTTTGGATGGGGGAATACTCCGGCGTGCAGGAACACGGAGGTTCAAATTGATCGGGAAAAATCCGAGGTAAGCGTCAGATACGAACTGCACGGCAATGTATATTATGAAAATCCCTATAAAATTGGGGACTTCCGGACCCGTTTCTCCGTAATGACACGGCCGGACGGCAGCTTCTTCCTGCATTATCTGGATACCGTTTCCCTCTGATGAGGCAGGTCACACCCCCAGCAGCAAGCGGACCGCAAGGGCACTGACCAGCGCCGCAGTCAGATCCCCGGTGAGGGCAGCGGCCATAGTGTGGCGGGTACGGCGGATCCCCACCGCGCCGTAGTAGACCGCGATAGCGTAGAAGGTGGTCTCTGAGGCGGCGGCCAGCACACTGCCTACCCGCCCGATGAAGCTATCCGGGCCGTATTCCCCCAGCAGCTGGTGCAGCAGGGCGGTACCGCCGCTGCCGGAGACCGGCCGCAGCAGGGCCAATGGCAGTACCTCCGCCGGGAAGCCGATAAGCTGAGTCACGGGGCGAAGGAAGCCGGTGAGGACATCCAGGGCGCCGCTGTGGCAGAACATGGTGACCACCGTAAGCAGGCAGACCAAGGCCGGGGTGATGGAGGCGGCGGTTTTGAGCCCCTCTTTGGCTCCCTGCAAAAAGCAATCGAACACATCCACGCCGGAGCAGAGGCCCCAGCTGAACAGGCCGGTGATGAGCAGCGGGATGAACCAGGCGCTGAATGACATGGAATGCCCTCCCTTTTGATGAAATTCGCGGATGGGGTGAAGGGCGCCCGCAGAGCGCTCCGGCTAGGCCGGAGCCGGCGGCCGAAGGCCACCGAAACCGCCCGGAAGGGCGGTTTGCCCTGCGGGCGCCCACCTCCTGCACGGGCCTGCCTTTATTCCGGCCGGCGGGACTTCCCGCGCAGCAGACGGTCCAGCAGCAGGACCACGGCCAGTGACGAAAGCCCGGTGAGCCATACCGCCGGCAGGATCTCCATGGGGGCGGCGGAGCCGGCCTGCTGCCGCAGCACGGCGCAGGTGGTGGGGATGAGCTGGAGGGAGGCGGTATTCATCGCTACAAAGGTGACCATGGCATTGCTGGCGCTGTCCTTATGGGGATTCAACTTTTGCAGCTCCCGCATGGCGGCAAGGCCCAAGGGAGTGGCGGCATTGCCCAGACCCAGCAGATTGGCGGAAAGATTCATGCAGATGGCCTGCATGGCGGGGCTGCCCTGCGGCACTGTGGGGAACAGCCGCCGGGTGAGAGGGCACAGCAGCCGGGCCAATGCTTCCGTAAGGCGGCAGCGGCGGGCAATTTCCATCAGGCCGCTCCACAGGCACAGCATACCGGTGAGGGCAATGACCAGGCTTACGGCTTCCCCGCAGCCGGAAAGCGCCGCGGCGGAGAGCGCTTCCATCCGGCCGGTGAAGGCCGCGGTGACGACCGAAAAAATGAGCAGGGCGGTAAGGATACCGTTCATCATGGGCGGAGCTCCTTTCTTCATTTTTTAGGGAGTAGAGATGAATTATCAACATCTTTTTTCCCTTGCGGAGATATATTGCGCTAATGTTTTCCTTTTTTGATGCTTTTTATCGAATTATGTAAAATAATGGAATTTGTGCGCATTTTATCAATTTTAGCAACAATAACCAAAAAAGCGGCAAAATAGGGGCAAAAATTATCCACAAGATTTGCGAAATTGTGCTAATTACCTCTTGAATTTCATGGAAAATAATAGTACACTTAGTAGCAAGGTAGAGAAAAAGCGAGAATATTAGAAGATATTGTAAACCGCCAGCAAACCACCTAACTTTATTAAGGAGGAACCTGTACCATGAAATCCACCGGCATCGTAAGAAAAGTTGACAACCTCGGCCGTATCGTTCTCCCTGTAGAGCTTCGCCGCACCCTCGGCATCGACATCCACAGTGATGTTGAAATTTATGTAGACGGTGATCAGGTCATTCTTAAGAAGTACCTGCCCTGCTGCATTTTCTGCGGCTCCAAGGAAGAGCTGGCTACCTATGACGACAAGTATGTCTGCCGCAGCTGCCGCACCAAGCTGGGCAAGCTGTAATTCCCAAACCACAAAAGACAAGCAAAGCCCCTGCCGTATGGCGGGGGCTTTCTTTTTTGCGGCGGCCCGGCGGCGAGGGCTTTTCTGTGAAGAAAAGCAGGCAAAAGATATTTAGGCCATGATTGTAGTCGCCTGGCGGCGTCGCACTGATTTTGCAGAGTGCAAGACCCGTACAGTTCGCCGCCGGGGCGTTTGATGACATAGTTTGCGCCAACAACCCCTCCGTCAGCCGATCGGCTGACACCTCCCCTTACACAGGGGAGGCTTTTGGATGGTGCAGTGTCACACTCCTTACACTGGGGAGGCTTTAGGGGAACGCGAAAGGCCCCCTTTCCCGGTGGGAAAGGGGGCCGTATTGGATGGGGCATTATTCGCCGGCGGGTTTTACCGGGGCGTTCTTGGTGACGGTGAGGGAAACGGTATCCTCCAGCACGGCATCGGCGGGCAGCAGCTTGGCCATGACGACATAGCGGTAGTCATTGGGATAGTGCAGCTTGGTATCATCCGCCAGACGGTAGGTGCAGGTGGAGAGGGTGAGGATCTTATCGTTACTGGTCACTTCCACATCATAATCGTAGAAGGAGAGATCCTGGGCCTTTTTGATGAGGCTATTGAAGGTGGCATCGGCGGGGTTGGGGTTGATATAGTCGAACTTGATATCGGTGTAGAATACCGCAAATACCTGCCAGACCATGTCCTCTTCGATGGTGGAGTAGTAGATATAGGGGTGGGTCTTGGCAAATTCCTCGTTCTGATACTTCAGCAGCTGAGCGAACTTGGGGCCGTTGGCGTGGTTCTGATAATCGGTCAGCAGGGCATTTTCGGCCCGGCCCAGATTGTGGCCGTAGATGACGGTATTCTTTGAGATGGTGGAGCGATTGCCGCTGGTGCAGCGGAAATCGGCATAGTAGCAGCCGTCGTTATCGTTCTCACCATTGGCATTGCGGCGCAGGTAGTACTTGTTATCATCGTTATAATTGACCTTGACCACCACATCATTGACGGTGGTGTCGTCTATATAGATCCAGCCGATGGTATCCTTGTTTTTCTGCTGCATGGCCAGCGTATTTTCCAGCATGGTCTTTTGCAGCTCCTTCAGCTGTTCCTCCTTGGTGGGCTGGGTGGGGTCATCGGGGTTGGCGGGGTCCACCGGTCCCGTGGGGTTACTGGGGTCTACCGGGTCGGGATTTGCCGGGTCCTTGCCGCAGGCGGCAAAGGCAAATACCATACACAATGCCAGCAGCAGGGCCAGCAGGCGAGTTGTCAGTTTCATAGTGCTCCTCATTATCTGTTAAATTGCCCCCGTTCGGGGGCTTTGTTCCGCCCTATTCTACACCAACAGCGGGGCGCTTGTCAATGAAAGGGGCGGCGGAAAGCCCCCCTTTGCAAAAAAGTTCGGATTCTGTTTACAAATAGGGGAAAAATAACTATACTAAGGGAGGGGAGTTTGTCTCCCCCAATTTAACTGCAAGGAGATAATAAATTATGCTGATTACAAAAGATATGGGCATCATGGAGATCGTACAGAAATATCCTGCTACTGTAGAGGTACTGCAGCGCTTCGGCATGGGGTGCATCGGCTGCGCTGCCGCCCACTTTGAGAACATTGAGCAGGGCGCGCTGGCCCATGGCATTGATGTCCCCGCCCTGATGGATGCCCTGAACGAGGCTGCCGCCAAGGCGTAAGATCTGACTGGAGCTGATGCAGGGGGCGGGTGGGGCCGCAGGCCGCCCGCCGGAACGGCGGGCCAGCGGGCGAAGCCCGCTGAAACCGTCCGCAGGACGGTTTGGCCTGCGGCCTGAGCCGGCTCCCTGCAGAGGTTCTGCGAAAAGGCACCCCCGCGAAAAACCGGTTCTCCGCTAAAACTGATGACAGAACGAAGGAGGCACCCCATGCAGAAAGAACTGACCAACGCCGGCCCGCTGCTGAACGAACGGGGCGAGCTGTGCGAAGCGGGCTATGCCCGCCGTCTCATCAAGGCATACGACCGCCGGGCGATCAAGGCGGCGGCCCACCGCATCAAGGAATGGGACTACTACCTGATCATGAACGGAAGGTGGGGTGTGGCGCTGACCATAGACGACAACAGCTACATGGGACTGCTGGGCTTCTCGCTGCTGGATTTTTCCCGGCCGTGGGAACACACCTGCAATATCATCTATCCTTTCCCTGGCGGAAAGACCGGTTTCCCTGCCAGCAGCGCCGAGGGAGATGTGGCGGTGAAGCGCAAAAACGCTGATTTCTGCTTTAAGGTGCTGCCGGACGGTACCCGGAAGCTGACGGCCTGGGTGCAGAATTTTATGAATAAAAAGCTGATCGCGGCGGAATTTACCCTGACGGAAGAGCCGGAGGATTCCATGGTGATTGTGACGCCCTTTGTGGAGGATAGGAAGGCCTTTTACTACAACCAGAAGATCAACTGCATGAAGGCTGCCGGCCGGGTGGAATTTGACGGGCAGGTGATCGAATTTGACCCCGAGGAGAGCTATGCCACCCTGGACTGGGGCCGCGGCGTATGGACCTACAAAAACACCTGGTACTGGGGCAGCGGCAACGGCACAGTGGAGGGCAGACCCTTTGGCTTTAATATCGGGTATGGCTTTGGCGATACCAGTGCCGCCAGCGAGAATATGCTGTTCTACGATGGCACGGCGCACAAGCTGGAGCAGCTGACCTTCCTGATCCCGCAGAAGGACGGCAAGGACGACTTTATGAGCCCGTGGAAATTCACCAGCAGCGATGGGCGGTTTGAGATGGACTTTATCCCGGTGCTGGACCGCGCGAGCTGCACCAATGTAGGCATTATTTGCAGCAACCAGCATCAGGTGTTCGGTTATTTTAACGGCACGGCGAGGCTGGATGACGGTACGGTGCTGAAGATAGAGAACCTGCTGGGCTTTGCGGAAAAAGTATATAATAAGTGGTAACAGAAAAAGGGCGGTCCCGCCGCAAGGCGGGACCGCCCTTTTTGCAATTTACCGGCGGGAAAACGGGTCGCGGGGGCTGGGGCGCGGGCCGCCGGTTGGCCGAGGACGGCCCCGCGGCAGCGGCGCCTGCCATTCCCCTGCGGCGTCTCTCCCCCATTGGGGCGAACAGCACAGTTTTTCCTTGACAGTGAGGGGCTGTTGGCGGTAGTATATATGGGTAAAAATATAGGGTAAAATCCTATGAGATACTACTGAAGATAAAGGAAGATGTATTATGTTCCAATTTGACCATGTACGGACCCGTTTTGCCCCCAGCCCCACCGGCTATATGCATGTGGGCAACCTGCGGACGGCGCTGTTTGCCTATCTAGTAGCAAAGAGCAACAACGGACGCTTTTTGCTGCGGATAGAGGACACCGACCAGGAGCGCCAGGTGGAAGGCGCCGTGGAGATCATCTATAAGACGCTGAAGGAAACCGGTCTGCAGTGGGACGAAGGTCCCGATATCGGCGGCCCGGTGGGCCCCTATATCCAGAGCCAGCGAATGGGTATGTTTAAGAAATACGCCGAGCAGCTGGTGGAAAGCGGTCACGCCTACTACTGCTTCTGTGATAAGGAGCGGCTGGACGAGGTGCGTAAGGTGCAGGAGGCCTCCGGCATGGCACCCCGCTATGACGGTCACTGCCGCAATCTTTCCAAGGAGGAGGTCGCCGAGAAGCTGGCGGCGGGTATCCCCTATGTCATCCGGCAGAAGGTGCCCACTGAAGGAACCGTGACCTTCCATGATGAGGTGTACGGCGATGTGACCGTGGAATGCAGCACGCTGGACGATCAGATCCTCATCAAGGGCGATGGCATGCCAACCTATAACTTTGCCAATGTGGTGGACGACCACACCATGGGCATCACCCATGTGATCCGCGGCAATGAGTATCTTTCCTCCGCGCCCAAGTACAACCTGCTGTACGAGGCGTTCGGCTGGGAGATTCCGAAATACATTCACTGCGCGCCCGTCATGCGGGACGCCACCCACAAGCTCTCCAAGCGGCACGGCGACGCCTCCTACGAGGACCTGGTGCAGATGGGCTTTTTGACCCCGGCCATCCTCAACTACATTGCGCTGCTGGGCTGGAGCCCCAAGGGTGACCAGGAGATCTTCTCGCTGGAGGAGCTGGTAAAGATCTTTGATATCTCCGGCATCACCAAGAGCCCGGCGATCTTTGACATGCAGAAGCTGCGCTACATCAACGGCGAGTATATCCGCAAGCTTTCCCCTGAGGAATTCTACGAGAAGGCGCTGCCCTGGATCCGCAAGACGGTGAAGAGTGAGACCGCCGACCTGCGGGAGCTGTGCACCGTGCTGCAGACCCGCTGCGAGGCGCTGAGTGACATCCCGGAGCAGGTGGACTTCATTGACGCGCTGCCGGACTATGACATTGAGCTGTATACCAGCAAAAAGATGAAGACCACCCCCGAGACCGCCCGGGAAGCGCTGACCGCCGTCCTGCCTATTCTGGAAAACCTGCCGGAGTGGAACCAGGAGGCCATCCATGCGGCGCTCTTTGCGGAGATAGAGAAGCTGGGCGTAAAAAACGGCTGGCTGCTGTATCCGCTGCGCGTGGCCGTTTCCGGCAAGCAATTTACCCCCGGCGGCGGCATAGAGCTGGCGGTGGTGCTGGGCCGCGAGGAGACGCTGCGCCGCATCCGTACCGCGCTGGAGAAGCTGGGCTAAGATAAGGGCAAAGCTGTGCCAGGCCATGCCCGCACAGGCCCGGGCGTATTCTGAAAAGAGAGCCGCCGTCCCTAAACGGGGCGGCGGTTTTGCCTATTGGCGGCGAGCCTGAAGGAGAAGGAGGAAACGAAATGACGGAACTGGAAAAGCTGCACGCCGGCCTGGAATATGACATGTGGGCACCGGAAATAGACGCCCTGAAGCTGCGGGCAATGACGCTGTGCCGCCGGCTGAACGCGCTGCCCAAGGAGGCCAAAGAGGAGCGGACGGCTGTGATGCGGGAGCTTTTTGGCAGCGTGGGAGAAAACGCCGCCGTGATGCCCTATTTCAGCTGCGATGACGGAAAAAGCATTTTTATTGGAAAGAACTTTTTGGCCAACTATAATGTTTCCATACTGGACCGTGCGCCGGTGCGTATCGGGAACTATGTTATGATTGGTCCGCACACCCTGATCGCCACCGTCAACCATCCCATCTCCCCTATGGGACGGCGGAAACACCTGAGCGTGGCCAAACCGGTGACTATCGGCAATGATGTGTGGATCGGCGGGAATGTGACCATCCTGCCCGGCGTGACCATAGGGAACAATGTGATAGTGGCCGCAGGCGCGGTGGTGGCAAAGGATGTGCCGGATAACAGCCTTGTGGGCGGGGTGCCGGCCAAGCTGATCCGAACGATAGAAAATGACATCCCCGAAGAAACGGGAGAATGAGAAAAGCGGCATAGCCATGGCTCCTTTTGGGGGCGGGCTGTGCCGCTTGTATGTGTGTTTAGTAGTAGATGCGGCGGCTGCCGGAAACGGTCTCCCGGGTGCAGTAGTCAATCCAGGCGACGGCGCCGGGGATATCCTTATCTCGAATATGGCCGCACAGGCGGCAGCTGGTCTGATACAGAGTATCGATACCATGTAAGGCGCAGAAGCGCTCCCACAGGACCAGCACCGAGGAATAGAACGATCGGAAGATGAGCGGCAGCAGGGTATTGCCGCTGAGCATGGCAAGCTCGTGCTGGAAGGCAAATGCAGCCTCCGCCGCCTGACGGTTATCCCTTGCCTGACGAATGGCTTCTACTTTTTCCATCAGCAGCGTGTTATCCAATTCGGTGACATGAGGGATGATATCAGCGACGGCCAGCTTATCTAGGGCATCCCGCACCTCCAGAATGGAGCGGATCTCTTCGTTACGCAGCCGGCCGCGGTTATAGGTCATAATGGATTTGAGAGTTTCCATCGTGCCGGCCCGGCGGTAATCGGCGACAAAGGTGCCCACCCGGGGACGGACATCCAAAAAGCCGCGGTTTTCCAGCTCCACGATGCCGCTATTGACCACCGCACGGCTGACCCCCATCGACTGAGCCAGCTGGCGCTCCGGGGGGAGCTGCTGTCCCACCGGTAGTTCACCGGAAAGAATCTTGGCTTCGATATTACTGATAAAGAGCTCCTTGAGGGAGGGAGATATGAGTTTTTCAAATTCCATGACAGGTTCCCCTTTTTAAGCAGCGCTGTGGTATGGCCACATACCACAAAGGCGTTTTTCTCTATTTTAGGATAATTTTCTGAATTTTTCAACCATTTTATACGAAATTCTCTTGTTAAATGATTGACATTTATGAATTATCGTGATATATTCGGGGCGGGTAATAAAGTCTGTTCCATCTGGTATGGCCAGATAGGCCAGGCTTTGCGGCCCGTGAGGTTACTATGAGGGTTTCCAAAAAATCAACAGGAGGAATGTAACATGTTATTCCAACTCTACGGCGAGACTGCCGGCTATCAGCTGCTGGGTTTCGTGCTGGTGTTCACCGGCCTGGTGCTGGCCAATGAATTTGCCCGCCGCACCAAGACCGGTGGTATCATCTGCTTCCTGGCGCTGCCTGCTGTGCTGACAGTGTATTTCATCGCCATCTATATCGGCGCAGCCAATGGCGCCGAATGGGCACTGAACAACCAGACCTACACCAACATGAACAGCTGGTTCCACTATGCCAAGCTGTATGCCGCCACCGCGGGCTGCATCGGCTTTATGATGCTGAAATATAAGTGGAGCATCGGCAAGACCGACTGGTTCAAGGTATTCCCCTTTGCCATTGTTGCCATCAATATTCTCATCGCTGTGGCCAGTGACTTTGAATCCGGCATCCGCGGCGCCAAGGCCATGATGGAATTCGGCGACCGCTGGTGGCTCTCTTCCGAGAATGTGTGGCTGTACGGCGGCTGGTGGAACTGGGTGAACGGCATTGCCGGTATCATTAACATTTTCTGCATGACCGCCTGGTGGGGCATCTACTCTTCCAAGGACAAGAAAGACATGCTGTGGCCTGATATGACTTGGTGCTACATCCTGGCCTATGACCTGTGGAACTTTGAGTACACCTACAACTGCCTGCCCACCCACTCCTGGTACTGCGGTCTGGCGCTGCTGCTGGCCCCCACCTTTGCCAACCACTTCTGGAACAAGGGCGGCTGGATCCAGAACCGTGCTAACACCCTGGCCCTGTGGTGCATGTTTGCCCAGGTATTCCCGCTGTTCCAGGATAATAGCGTATTTACCACCATCACTTCTGTCTACGCCGATGGCTTTATGAACCCCGCAGTTCGTCCCACGGCGGCGAACCCCACTGCGCAGGGCGTTGTGGCTATTATTGCGCTGGTGGTAAATGTGGTCATCCTGGCTTCCATCATCAAGCGGGCAAAGGCCCAGAAGAAGAACCCCTACAAGCAGGAGATCTTCTGCGATCAGAAGGACTTCCAGGAGGCTATGGCGAGAGTGTAAGTCCTGCCCCATATGCAATAGGCAAATAGCTGCCGGTCCGGAACACCAAAGCAAGGTGTTCCGGACCGGTTTTCTGTTTATCCCGGATTTTGCGGGAATGCTGACCAGCGGATAAGCGCGCGGGACATCCAGCGCTTATTATGCTGAACCGCGAAACGATTCAGTCCTTTCATTCCATATTGACAAACGGTTTAACATGAAGTAGAATAACGGTACGCTATTCTACAATTAGATAAAAGGAGAAAGAAGATTTATGAAGCGTATGAACAAACTGCTGGCACTGCTGCTGGCAGTCATCATGGCGGCTTCCTTTGCCGCCTGCGGCAATGAGCCCGCACCTACCCCCGATCCCGAGCCTGCTCCCACCCCCGCCATCACCTACCCCCTTACCGTGACGGATATGGCCGGTCGCGAAGTTACCCTGGAGAAAGAGCCCGAGCGTATCGTTTCCGGCTACTACATTTCCTCCTCCGCCTGCATTGCTCTCGGTCTTACCGATAAGATGGTCGGCATCGAGGATAAATCCGCCAAGCGCCCCATTTACAAGCTGGCGGCTCCCGCCCTTATCGACCTGCCCAATGTCGGCTCCGCCAAGGCTTTTGACCTGGAAGCCTGCGTCAATGCCAATCCTGATCTTGTTATCCTGCCCATGAAGCAGAAGGATACTGCCCAGACCCTTTCCGAAATGGGCATTGCCACCCTGCTGGTCCTGCCGGAAAGCCATGAGCAGCTGATGGAGATGTTCACTCTCATCGGCACCACCACCAACAGCATGGAGAAAGCGACCGCGCTGATCGAGTACTACAACACCAAGCTGGCGGCAGTGGCCGAGCTGACCAAGGACCTGACCGATGAGCAGAAGCCCGTTGTATATATCGGCAGCACCAGCGATATCCTGCGCACCGCTCCCAAGGAGATGTATCAGGCTTCCCTCATCACCACTGCGGGCGGCAAGAACGCCGGTGATGTACTGGAGGGTACCTCCTGGACTGATATCGATAACGAGACCTTCCTGACCATGAACCCCGATGTAATTGTGATCCCCACCGATAACTTTGCCGTAAGCAGCCCTGACTACACCGCAGAGGATGTGCTGAACAGCGCCACCTTTGCCGATGTGACCGCCGTGAAGAACGGTACCGTTTATCAGATGCCCGTCGGCTTTGAGGCTTGGGATTCCCCCGTTCCCTCCGGTATTCTGGGTACCCTGTGGATGCTGCATACCCTGCACCCCGAGCTGTACACCGCCGAGCAGTTTGCCGCAGATGCCGATGAGTTCTACTTCACCTTCTACGGCTTCCATGTTGCGTTGGATCAAGCCGCCTGATCCCTCTTTGGAATGACCTACGGGATACTGCCGAGCGCGGTATCCCGTTTTTCTATCCGCCGTTTGCTTTTTTGCGGCACATGCGGTACAATAAGCCCACTGTGGAATTAGAGGGAGATAACATGCAGGAAACCATGCTGCAAAACCGAAACCCCGTGATCCGCTCCTACTGGCTGGTAGGGGCGTGCATTGCCGTGGGCTTTATTGCCTCCATCTGCATCGGCAATTACCCCATTTCGGTGCGGGAGATCATTTCTATTCTGACCGGCGGGGAGGTCAGCGCCTTGACCCGTAAGGTCTTTTTCACGCTGCGGCTGCCCCGTACCTGCATGGGTGTGATGGCGGGTGCGGGGTTGGGCGTTGCCGGCTCCGTTTATCAGATGATCTTTCGCAATCCGTTGGCGTCCCCCGATATCATCGGTGTTTCCAGCGGTGCCAATCTGGGCGCCGCCATTGCCATCGTCAGTGTCGGCATCGGCGTGGGCGGCATTGCGTTGGGCGCCTTCGCGGGCGGGCTGCTTGCCGTGGCGTTTGTGATGCTGTTGGTGCGGGCGACCCGTGCCAATACCACCGCCACCTATGTGCTGGCGGGTATCGTTATCTCGGCGGTCGCCAAGTCGGTCATTATGCTACTGAAGTACTATGCCGACAGCGAATCCAACCTGGCCGCCATTGAATATTGGACAATGGGCTCCTTTGCGGGTGTCACAGCCTCCAAGGTGCTTTCTATCCTGCCGTTCTGGCTGATCGGTTTTGTGGGGCTGTTTTTGCTGCACCGTCAGGTGGGGCTTCTCTCTTTGAATGAAGAGGAATGCCGAACACTGGGAGTGCGGCTGTATCGGGTAAGGCTGACGGTGCTTACCCTTTCTACCCTGCTGGTCGCCTCAATCGTCAGCATTACGGGGCTGATCTCCTTTATCGGGCTCATCGCCCCACACATCGCGCGCATGATGATAAAACGGGAAAATACCGATACTATGGTGCTTTCCGCCATGGTGGGCGCTGCCGTAATGCTGGTGGCAGATATTTTTGCCCGCAGCCTGTATGCCGGTGGGCTGCCCATCAGTATCCTTACTACTATCATCGGTGTGCCGGTACTGGTGTACTTTATGTGTAAGCGCAAGGAGGGCAAGGTATGAGCACATTGCTTTCCCTGCAAAATATCCACACCGGATACGGCAGCAGAGAAATTGTCCGCGGCGCTTCCCTTGCGGTAGAAGGCGGGGAATTCTGCGCGCTGCTGGGGCTGAACGGCTGCGGCAAGACCACCCTGCTACGCGCCGCCTGCGGCCTGCTGGCGATGAAAGAGGGCAGCTGTATGGTGGGGGAGACCGAAACCACCCATCTGGACGAAAAAAGCCGCGCCCGCCTGATGAGCTATATCCCGCAGCGCGGCAGTCCTATCATGGGTAAAACCGTGCTGGAGGTGGTGCTGATGGGTTTCAACGCCCGACTGCGTCTTTTGGATTCCCCCGGGAAGGCACACCGCCGAATTGCCATGGAGCATCTGACCCATTTGGGACTGGCAGAACTGGCAGGGCGGGACTATGCTACTTTAAGCGAGGGGCAGAAGCAGCTGGTGATACTGGCGCGCGCCCTTTCGCAGGATACGCCGGTGATGCTGATGGACGAGCCGGACAGTGCATTGGATTTTGTCAACCGGCATATGGTGCTGGGAAAAATAAGAGAGGTGCTGCATGAGCGGCAGCAGGCGGGGCTTATCACCCTGCATGACCCCAACTTTGCCCTAAGCTACTGCGACCGCCTGCTGCTGATGCAAGACGGCACCATAGTGACCGAAATTGATATGAGAAATACCGACCGTGCGACGATAGAAGCGGCACTTGGTATAATATACGGAGAAATAGCCGTGTTGGAGTATAAAGACCGTTATATCATGACCAGGCGATGAAAACCCAATAGATATTTGAGGCGGGAGGATACCCAATGGGTGTCCTCCTGTTTTGACTTAGGATACAGTATAATGATAGATCATATGACCACAAAATTCTAAAAAAACACCTTGAGGGAAAAGAATCTATCTGTTATAATTTTGTAGTATAGACTGATGAAATCCTATAAATCCAAATGAGGAAATGGCGTAAAAATGGCATAAGCCCAAAAAAGCCGCAAAACCCCATAAAACAAAGATTTTTTAAGGAGATGTAGAGATATATGAAATTAGGTATCGTCGAAAGTGAGCCTGTTTCTGTAAGTCTCCGCAAACGCACAAATGCCGATAAAGCTTGATAGGACAGGCATTTTCGGTTGAAGTCAAAACATATAAGTTTCTATTCCCCTACGCATCCCCACGCAGAAATGGCGTAAAAATGGCGTAGAGGAACCGGCGGTACGCAGTTGCGAAAATCGCCTGCTGCAACATTACTAAGAATATTCAAGCTGCCCTGCGCACAAGCAGGGCAGCTTTTTTATCTGCGCACCGGCGTGGAGAGATACAAGGCGTTTCACTCTGCGTTCGTTTGCGTCGCAGTGTCCGGTGCGAAATATTTCCGCCATGGGAAGCGGTCGCAAAATGTCCAGTGCTCTTCATAGAACGCGGAGAATCGCCCGATGACATAGCCGTTGATCAGCGCGCACAGGATCGTCCCCCACTTCACGCCCTCGAAGTGCCAAAGTCCGAAGGCAAGAAAGCTCATCGCCACGCCGACAAGACAGCTCACGCAGTCATACCCGGTTTTGAACCGGTTGATGTCTGCACCAAAATGGGCGGAGACCTCCTTCACAAATAGCTCGTAGACCTCGGGTGAAATATAGGTGTGGAACATGGCGGAAACACCGGCCGCGCAAAAAAGCATCCCCAGCGCATAGTAGATCACGCGCAGCCAGACGCTGCCCGCCGGAAGCGCGGCGCCAAGCAGCATGAAAGCGTCCAGCACAAAGCCGTAGACGACCGCCGTGACAAAGGAGAAGAGATATGACACGCGGAAGCGCAGCAGCAGGCACATGGCGAGCAGCAGCACAGCCTGCAAGCAGT
>QRFC01001307.1_pt1 | contig 20731 bp, 10 predicted proteins | sample 1861061 | NCBI WGS metagenome assembly QRFC01 (sample SAMN09711282, study PRJNA482702) | Human gut metagenome, whole genome shotgun sequencing project.
ATTTAAATTCAAAAGAACTAAATTCTTAGCCTACAGTTTCGAAACCTATTACTTTTTAAATATTCCGCAGAAATCAAGAATTACCTTGTCGTTACGCCGAGGCAGAGTCTTGAACGGATCGTGTGCGGTCAGGAATACCACGATATCAGCCTTTTCGTAGGCTTCCTTGTAATCCGTCAGTTTGAATACGTGGTGCACTTCGACATTAGGCTCTACCACCAGGATGTTGGCATTGTTGCAACTCTGCATCACCTTGGTTACGATATACTTGGCGGGACTCTCGCGCAGGTCGTCGATATTGGGTTTGAAGGCCAGTCCCATCATGGCTACACACGGTTTGCGCTTGTGTTCCAGTTCAAAGCGCAGCATGGCGTTTTCTACCTTTTCGGCACACCAGAAGGCCTTGTAGTTGTTGATTTCGCGGGCCTTGGCAATCAGCTGGCTCTCTACGGGGAAGTCGGCCGTAATAAAGTAAGGGTCAACGGCAATGCAGTGGCCGCCTACGCCGCAACCGGGTTGAAGGATATTCACACGCGGGTGCTTGTTGGCCAGATTGACCAGTTCCCACACGTTGATACCGGCCTTGTCGCAAATGAGCGAAAGCTCGTTGGCAAAGGCAATCTGCACGTCACGGCTGGAATTCTCGGTCAGTTTGCACATCTCGGCCGTCTTACAGTTGGTGCGATGAAGCGTACCCTGCACAAACTGGCTGTAAAATGCAATGGCCTTATCGGTAGAAGCCTCGTTCATACCGCCAATCACACGGTCGTTGTGTACCAGTTCATAGATTACGTTGCCCGGCAACACACGCTCAGGGCAGTAGGCAATATAGATTTTGTCCTTCAACTCGGGGCGCTCACTGAAGATGAGGTCTTTCATCTTGTCGGTAGTACCTACGGGTGAGGTAGACTCGATAACGTATAAATCGCCTTCCTTCAGAAACGGGATTACCGAACGGGTGGCTGCTTCCACGTAAGAAATGTCCGGCTCGTGGTTGCCCTTGAAGGGTGTGGGTACCACCATAAAATAGGCATCGCTCACCTCAGGTGTGGTGGAAGCTTTCAACTGACCGTTCTTCACCACTTCCTGCAGCATTTCCTCCATGCCCGGCTCAATGATGTGCAAATGCCCCTGGTTGGTCATTTCCACCACCTTCGGGTTAATATCCACACCCGTAACCTGAACGCCATGCTTGGCGGCAATGATGGCTGTGGGCAGTCCGATATAGCCCAAGCCCATAAAACATGCTTTCATATTCTTTTTATGTTATGATGTTTTTATAATAAATTCCTTTCTTATGCTCTTAGTGTATCGACAATCCGACCGCAGGCCTTGCCGTCGCCGTAGGGATTGACGGCATGACTCATGACGGCATAGGCAGCCTCGTCATCCAGCAGGGTAGATACGGCCGACACAATCTTGTCGTAGTCCGTGCCCACCAGTTTCACCGTACCGGCCGTGAGGGCTTCGGGACGCTCGGTGGTGTCACGCATCACGAGTACGGGCTTACCCAGTCCGGGAGCTTCTTCCTGAATGCCGCCGGAATCGGTCAGCACGATGTGGCTCTTCTCCATCAGATGCACAAAGCTCAGGTACTCCAGCGGCTCAATGAAGAACATGTTGCCCAATCCGCTGAGGTCCTGACCGAACACTTCGTGGATAGGCTTGCGCACGTTGGGGTTGAGGTGCATGGGATAAACAAAGTCCACTTGCGGATAACGCTGCGTGAGGTCCTTGATGGCGGTACACATGTGGATGAAACCGTCGCCGAAGTTCTCGCGCCGGTGACCGGTGATGAGCACCAGTTTGCGACCGTCGGCCAGGCGCTGCACATCGTAACCCGCACGCTGAAGCTCGGCATCGAGCTGCTGCGCAAGAGTGTCATCATGCTTGATTTTATCCACCACCCAATAGAGGGCATCGATTACGGTATTGCCCGTAACAGTAATCTGCGACTCAGCCACGTTTTCCGCCAACAGGTTCTGACAGCTCAGGGGCGTAGGAGCAAAATGCCAGGTGGCCATGCGGCCGGTGAGCTGACGGTTCATCTCCTCGGGCCACGGGCTGTAGATATTGTGGGTGCGCAAACCGGCCTCCACATGGCCTACGGGAATCTGGGCGTAGAAGGCAGCCAGAGCGGCAGCCGTGCTGGTGGTGGTGTCGCCGTGTACCAGTACGACGTCGGGACGGGCTTCTTTCAATACCTCGCGCAGACCGAGCAGCACCCGTGAAGTGACGTCGTACAAATCCTGCCCCTGCTTCATGATGTTGAGGTCATAATCGGGACGGATATCAAAAATATGCAACACCTGATCGAGCATTTCACGATGCTGACCGGTCACGCAAACCAGCGTCCGGAAGCTGTTGGAAGCTGCCTGAAATGCCTTGACCAGCGGAGCCATCTTGATGGCCTCGGGACGCGTTCCGAATACGAGCATTACGGTTTTCATAATGGGATATGTTGAATGTTTTTTTTTTCGAATTTTATTTCATGTTGTCTTCGCCTGTACTGCACACCGCCCGTTTCCGAATGGTATGGGACAGCCAGAGGTGCATCAGCGTCCACAGCACCACATCGAGCAGAAGGATGAAGTTGACGTTGAGCAGGGAAGTCAGCCCCAGGTTGAGCAGGGCAAAAAAGGCGGAAACGAAGAGGATGGTGACCATGGCCGTGCGGTGGCTCATGCCCAGGGCCAGGAACTTGTGGTGAATGTGGGTCTTGTCGGGCATGAAGGGATTGTGATGGCGCCGGATGCGGCCAAACATCACGCGTACCACATCGAGACACGGCACCATGAGCAGCGAAAAGACCACCACCAGCGGATTGAAGGCAAGAGCGCCGATGCTGCTGTCGTACACGCAGAAACGGACGGCCAGCAAACCGAGAATCAGACCGATGGTCTGGCTGCCGCAATCGCCCATAAAGATTTTACGCCCCACCTCGGCGCGTCCGAACACGTTGTAGATGAAGAAGGGCACGAGGGTGCCGAGCGTGGCAAACGAGAGGACGGCATAGGTCCAGTTGCCGCAAAAACCGTAGAGGCAGCCCAGAAAGAACAGGGCTATCATGGAGAGGCCGGAGGCCAGACCGTCGATGCCGTCAATCAGGTTGACGGCGTTGATGATAAACACCAGCAACACGGCGGTAAGGGGCATGCCCACCCAGGGCGAAAGCTCGTACACGCCGAAAAGGCCGTGCAGGTTGTTGAGCCATACGCCGGTACAGATAATCATGACGGCGCAGATGAGCTGGGTGAGGAACTTGGCCTTGTAGCCCACGCCGATGAGGTCGTCGGTCACGCCTTCCATATAGAGGATGACCAGCGCCGAGAGGCCGAGGGCCAGATGGGCGCAGTGGGCCACGTAGGACATGCTGGTGCGAGGCGGGGAAACGAGTGTGAGCAGACCTACCACCAGGGCCAGCGTAATGGTAATGACGGGGGTAAAGGCCACGCCCCCCAAACGGGGCACAATGCCTTTGTGGACCTTGCGTTCGTCGGCAAAGTCAAAAAGTTTCTTCTTGTAGGATATCAAGATGATTTTAGGAATCACAAAAGCCGTAAGCACGGCACTCACTAAGAAAGTGAACAACAAAGTAAGCTGTGGCATAAACATTTGCTTTTCCACTGGCCTGCCGCGCACCCGTTACCGAACGCGGGAAACGCTCCTTGCAGGACCGGCTGATTATTTACAAGGGTTAAAAAATAAGACACATTCCATAATCCTGCCGGCATGTTCATCACAGGCCGACCGCCAATTTTCCAAGAGTCATGCATCATACATATACCCTTAACTATCCGCATGTTACAACGGTTCTCATTACGCTGCAAAGGTACATAATTAAAAAGCATTAATGAAGCACAACCCAAAGAAAAAAGCGTCCAACTGCCAAAAATGGAAAAAATCCGGCAGAAATGACCCGAAAAAGTCATCCGGACACTAAAAGAAACAACGCAACGGGGCAAGGATTGCACGTCTTGAACCATTTTAACATTTCGGGGCAGATTATCCTGCTTTTTAACAAAATGCGCCGGATACAAAAGGCTTCCCGACCGGTACCGGAAGGGCGCTACGCCCCCGGCGGTACGAAACCGGCGGAAAAAGGCGGGAGAAAAATGAAAAAAGGTGGGAGGAAAAAATTTTTCGGCGGCGCGGAAAAAGAAAAAGGTGCCGACTTTCTTTGCCTTCATGCCTCGAAAGGGGGAACTGAACTGCGGGCGTACCAAGACTTCCGGATACGCTCTACGGACATGGCCGGCCCAGCATAGAAAAAAGCCTTCACCTCCCCCCTGCCCGCAGGCAGAGAGGAGGCGAAGGCCGGATGTGGAATTTCCCCGAGGGGAATACGGATTACAGGGCTTGGGCAGCCTCGGCGGGCCAGGCAATGGGCTGTCCGGTAGACCGGAGCACGGGGCGCTGGGCCCGGCAGGCTTGGAGCGAGTCGGTCAGCTCCTGCGCCAGACGGCGCACCAGCTTGGGTTTACTGGCAGCCAGGTCGGTGGACTCGCCAATGTCCTTGCGCACATTGTAGAGGCGAAGCTGGCGGGTTTCCCAGGTGTAGATAAGATGGTAGTCGCCCTTCATAATGGCCGAATAGGCGCCGTAGCCCTCGGCCTTGTCCTGACTCTCGCCCCAGAGGTTGGGAAAATGCCAGACGGTGACGCGGTCGCGACGGCGGCGGGGATGCTTCAGCAGGTCCACAAAGCTGCGCCCGTCGACCGTCTGCACGGTATGGTAGCGGGTCACGCCGGCCATGTCGAGTATGGTGGGAAAGAAGTCCTCAATCATTACACGGTTGTCGTTGGTCGTGCCGCCGCGGGTCACGCCGGGCCAGTAGACCATCATCGGCTCGTGTACGCCGCCCTCGAAGGCCGAGCCCTTGCCGCCGCGGGCGGGATAGTTCTGGTCGCGGTCGGTGCGGCCCTGACGCACGCTGACGCCCTGTCCGCCGTTGTCGGACATGAACAGGACGATGGTGTTGCGGGCCACGTCGGGGTGCTGCTCCAGATAGTTGAGGATGTCGCCCAAACTCTTGTCCATGCCCTCCACCAGGGCGGCGTGGTTGATTTCCTGGCGGTTGAGCGGTGCCTGGAGCAGGGAGTCGTAAACGCCCTGGCCGTCGGCCGTCTGGTAGTGGGGCGTAAAGCGCTTGTCGGCATCATAGGGGGCATGAATGGCATAGTGCGACATGTAGAGATAGAAGGGCTGCTTGCGCGCAATGGGCACCTCGATGGCCTTGAGGGCCTCGAGCGTGAGGGCCTCGGTCAGGAACGTGCCCTTCTGATAATACTGCTCCAGACCGGAAACGTGGAAAGAGCCCGTGCCATACTCGTTTTCGGCCAGATAGCTGCCGGGAGCGCCGTTGGCCGCTCCGGCTATGTTGACGTTGAACCCGAAGTTCAACGGATCCTCACCCGCCGTGCCACGGGCGGCAAAGTGGGCCTTGCCGCAATGGATGGTGTAGTAGCCGTTGTCCTGCAGGAGCTGGGGCAGCGAGGTGATGGCGGTGCTGTTTTTCAGGTCGCGCTCCGAGGCCTTGCCGGCCGGCTGGATGCCGTTGTAGTTCCAGTCGGGCAGGGTTATGACGGAGCTGGGCGCGTCGGTCTTGGTATTGTACTCCAGCGTCCAGTTGGTCACGCGGTGGCGGGCGGCATTCATGCCCGACATCAGGCTGCAGCGTGAGGGCGAGGATATGGCACAGGCATAGGCCTGCGTAAACTTGACACCCATGCGCGCCATGCGCTCCATGTTGGGGGTGCGGTAGCGGTCGTTGAGCGGGGTGCGCTCACGATAGAAGGGAACCGACGTTTCCTGCCAGCCCATGTCGTCAACCAGAAACAAAATGATATTGGGACGGTCCTGCGCCGCAGCCGACGGCCCCATCAGTGCGCCCGCCAGGAGCAGGCCTCGGGTAAGTGTGTTAGTCATCGATGGTAGAAATGTATATATGAATATGAAAAAAAGACGGCCGCCCCTGCGGGACTACCGACTACAAAGTTAGGGATTATTACACACACGGCAAGCCGGAGGGGTGCTTTTTTCGGTAGAAACGACAGGAAAAAATTCGGCTACCGTATTTTAAGGGTACATGCGCAAGCAGCTGACAGTCTATGCGTAGCACGACATGAAGGCGGCAGAATTGTTTAAATGAGAGTATAAATTGACGCATTGCGACATTTTGACCACCGGCAAGAGGGGAAGGTATGAAAGCGGCTTGCTATCTTTGCCATACAGAAAATACAAAAAAACGACAAGAACTTTTACACCCTACATCAGGACCTGCACGCGCCGCAGGTCAAGGCTGAATGCCGGAACGGTAACGGCCGGGAGTCATCCCCATGATTTTCTTGAAGGCGCGATGAAAGGTAGCCATTGAGTTAAAACCGCTTACTTGTGCAATGTGCTCCAACGTGTACTCCGGATGCTGCATCATCAGGGGTACACATTTTTTCTGTATGCGCAAACCGTTGATATAGTCATAGAACATGACATGACGCACGTTGCAGAAGTAGTCGCTCAGATAGGTGCGGTTGGTGCCCACACGGGTGGCCAGGGCGGCCAGCGTCAGGTTGGGGTCGAGATAAAGGCACTCCTTTTCCACCAGCTCCTCAAGGCGGCCGGCGAAAAAATAGTTGCGGTCGGGGGTATCGGCCGGTCCGGCTTCGGGAACCGCGTCGGCCACGGGCACGGGACGAAGGGTATGTATGTAGTACAGCGAGAGATGCCACATCACCACCGTGAAGAGATAGTAAACGCAATCAATGAGCGGCGCATTGACCAGCGAAATCACAAGCCAGAGCCACATGTTCAGGAAGCCCAGCAGATAGATATTCTTGAGCCAGGAAATATCCATGCTCGACACGTTGGAATAGTTGCTGTAAATATACGCCGTGTACTTGCGTTTCCAGCAGTAGCCCACCAAAAGCATGGTCACGCCATAGACCGCCAGAAGAACCACATAGGCCCAGGTGACGGGCGGCACGGGCCAGATGCAGTAGGCCACGGTAAAGAGCAGGAACGGCACACACTGCCACGCCACGCGCCTGAACGTGACCCAGCCGGGATTGGTCAGTTCAAAAAGAAAACACAGATAGGTTACGGCCGACCATCCGTCGAGCATGAGCACATGGTCGAGCATGGTTTCGGTATAACAGCCCGGACCGGCCAGCACAATGTCCTTGAGACACTCAAAGCCCCAGAAGAGGAAAATCCACCCCGTCACGCGCAGAATACGCGTAGAGGAACGGCGCTTGAGAATGAGATAGGAAAAAATAAAGAAATAGGCGGTGGCAAAGCCATCGCAAAACACGGAAAAATGATGATAGTCTGACATAGGACGACTGCAATTTTTTTCTGACCCGAATCATGCCGCACCGGGCGGCCGGACCTTTTTTTAAAAAAAAGACGTTTCGTAAATGACGCCGGAACATCCGGACACATAAATATCTGCACAAATATCACATCCGGCTTACGCAATGGGCCGGAAAGGAAGAGCTCCCCGCCCGGATGCCAAAAGCAGGCGAAACGGCAGCTACGTCGTGCAAAACTATGAAAATAAGTGCAAACGGCCGTGTTTTTTCCTGTTTTTTTCAGTACGGCCCGCCGACCGGCCGAAAAAAACGGCAAGAACCCGTTGCAGGAAGCAACGCTGCACAAAAAACAAAAGAAAAAACGGGAAAAAGACACGGCTACATCAGCCGCAAACGGTAAATTTGCAACCGATACAAACGGTGGGCAAAAGACGGGATACCGGACAGACACGCCCGCACTTTACAGTCCCCCCCCCGAGAAAAACCGGCAGAAAACCGGAAATACCTACACAAGAAAAAGCGCATGGACATGAAAAGAAATATCATTATCGGCACCCTCACGGCAGCCTTCGTACTGACACTGGTATTCACCTGTCCGGGCAAAAAGGCCCATCAGGCAGCCATCAGAGACCTCATTACCGAAACCCTGGACGAAGAGCCGCCCGAAATCATCCCGCAGGAACTGCTGCCCGTATGGAACGTGCTGGGCAGCCTGGCCGCCGGACAGCTGATTGACGTACTGCTGGATTCGCAACTGGAAGTCAGAAACTACGCCATCTTCAGCATCGGACGCATCCAGCTGCCCGACGAAAAGAAGACCGTATCGTTCGGCATTCTGGGCAAGATATATACTTTTGACAAGGAAGACATACAGAAATCGTGGAGGAAAATCAATCAATCCGGATACTGACCCCCTCGCCGGGACTGCGGCACCTCCGGCCGCAACGCCCCCCGAGGCATACACAAAAAAAAGCGCAGCCGACTTTCAGAAAAGAAAGAATGGCTGCGCCTGGGTGATTCGCTTGGGGTTCGAACCCAAGACCCCAACATTAAAAGTGTTGTGCTCTACCAGCTGAGCTAGCGAATCAAACCTTTTTGCCGTTAAGCGAGTGCAAAGGTAGGAATAATAATTGAAACCGCCAAGAAAAAATTTAAAAAAATTACTGACCGGCACATTCAGCCTACCGTTCATGCAGAACAGAATGCGGGATAAAAAGCCCTGCCGGTACCACTGCCGCAACGGACAAAAGAGAATCACAACCGGCAAAAGTCCTGAAAAAGAATGGTTCACGCTCAAAAAAAAAGTGTTTTGTTTGTTGGATATAAAAATAATCTGTAATTTTGCACTTCGCTGATAGTATGCATATTAAGTAATAACAAAAATAACAACAAAACAAAATGATCGTAGTACAAGTAAAAGAAGGCGAAAACATTGAACGCGCCCTCAAAAAATTCAAGAGAAAATTCGAAAAAACCGGTGTTGTAAAAGAACTTCGCGCCCGTCAGCAGTTCAACAAGCCCTCCGTACTGAAACGTTTGGCTAAAGAACACGCCGTTTACGTACAGAAGTTGCACCGCAACGACGACTAATTGAATTTTTCATTTTACCCTAAACATAAAAAGCAAGCCTTCTTTTTCCGAAAGGCTTGCTTTTTTGTATTTTCATACCCTACTTTTCCTAAATCTTTGTAACTTTAGGGCAAAATGACCAAATTTGCTCAAACCATGAACACAACCATAAATGAGCGCGTAGCCCAACTGCGCGCATGGATGGAAAGCCACCATCTGGCCGCCGTCCTGTTTTCGTCGGCTGACGACCACGCTTCGGAATACGTAGCGCCGCACTTTCAGTGCCGGCAATGGATTTCCGGCTTCGACGGCTCGGCAGGCACGGCCGTAGTAACCCTGACCGACGCGGCCCTATGGACCGACTCGCGCTACTTCCTGGCCGCCACGCAACAACTGGAAGGCACGCCCTTCCGCCTGATGCGCGAGGGAGAACCCGACACACCTACACCCGCCCAATGGCTCATCAGCCAGCTGCACGAGGGCGACTGCGTAGGCACTGACGGACGGACACTGACCATTGACGAAGCCAGAATCCTGCAGGACGAACTGCAGGCGGCAGGCATCGGTCTGACACTGGACACCGACGCAGCCGCCGACCTGTGGACCGAACGGCCACCCATGCCGCACGAACCCATTACGGTGCAGCCGCTGGAATATGCCGGGACAGGGGCCGAACAGAAAATACGACAGCTACTGCACGAAGCCCACAAGCATCACTGCAACGCCCTGCTGCTGACGGCACTCGACGAAATTGCCTGGACGCTCAATCTGCGCGGCAGCGACGTGGAATGCAATCCCGTATTCTATGCCTACCTGCTGCTGGAAGGCGAACAGAAAGCCACCCTCTTTACCCGGGCCGACCGCCTGAACGACGAGGCCGCCGAGCAGCTCCACCTGCGCCGCATTGACGTGCGCCCCTATGCCGACGTTGCAAAGACACTGCGTTCCGTGCAAGGCCGGCTGTGGATACCGTCGGATGCCAATGCCTGCCTCATGGCCCAGGCCGACGGACTGCCCTGCTACGTAGCGCCCTCGCCGGCCCAAATGGCCAAGGCCGTCAAGAACGAAGTGGAGCAGGAAGGATTCCGTCGGGCCATGGCGCGCGACGGCGCCGCTCTGGTGCGCATGCTCTGCCGCCTGAAGGACCAGGTAGCCGCCGGAGGCATGACGGAACTGGCCGTCGACCGACAACTCACGGCCTACCGCGCCGAAAGCCCCCTTTACCGTGGTCTGAGTTTTGCCACCATCTCGGCTTACCAGGAGCACGGCGCCATCGTCCACTACGAGCCGACCCAGGCCACCGATGCCCCGCTGCGTCCCGAGGGCCTGCTGCTGCTCGACACGGGCGCACAATATCAGGACGGCACCACCGACATTACCCGCACACTGGCGCTGGGCCCCGTAAGCGAGGAAATGCGCCGCGTGTACACGCTGGTGCTCAAGGGCCACATCGCCCTGGCACGGGCCCGCTTCCCGCAAGGCACCACCGGCCTCAATCTCGATTTGGCCGCCCGCTACGCCATGTGGCAACACGGCTACGACTTCGGTCACGGCACGGGACACGGCGTAGGCAGCTACCTCTGTGTACACGAAGGGCCGCAGCAAATACGCAAGAACCACCGGGCCTGTACGCAGGTTCCCCTGCTGCCGGGCATGACCGTCACCGACGAGCCGGGCATCTACCTCGAAGGAAAATTCGGCGTGCGCATCGAGAACGTACTGCTCGTCACGCCGCCCGAAGAAGAGGCCTGCGGCCAATTCATGGGCTTTGAAGTCCTGACCCTCTGCCCCTACGACTTTGCCGCCATCGACTGCCGCCTGCTGCGCAGCGACGAGATGCACTGGATTGATGCCTACCATGCCCGTGTACGCAACCGCCTCATGCCGCTGCTCACGCACGACGCCGAAGCCCGCAAGTGGCTTGTTGAGGCCACACGGCCGCGTTTCAGCTAAACGCCTTTTTCACTCGGAAACAACTAAATAAACCTCAAAAAATACAATTCAGAAAAACTATGCACAACATCTACCGCAAACTGCTGGCCGCGCTCTGCTGTATAGGGCTCGGCTGGCCGGCGCAGATGCTGGCCGTGGCTTTTGAAAGCTCAACGGCCGATGCGCCCAAGTGGTTCCGGCTTTTCACCCCGAACCGCGAAAACCGTACCCTCACCAGTGCTGGCACGGCCACCTACCTGAGCGGTGCAGCCTCATTCACGTATACCGACGACCAGCTCTGGCGCGTGGAACTGCGCACCGACGGCACCTACAACCTTGTCTGCCGCTCGGGAGGCGTCTACATCGACCCCTCTCGCACGCAGGTAATTGGCATCAATCCCGCCTTCTATCCCGTCAGCACCGAGCCGCAAACGGGCTGGCAAATCAAGGCCATCAACGGCCAGAACGACCTCTACATCATCGTCTCCGGCACGAAGCAGCTCCACCAGGGCGGCTCGGGCGACCAGTACCGCGTCATCAGCTACGGCGGGGGCAGCAACACCTCCGACCCCGGATGCCAGTTCCGCTTTGAAAGCTGCGACCTGAACACCCCCGTCAGCATCCAGTCGGCCAACGCCGTACAGGGTTTCCTCACCATGGCGCCGGGCAATACCGACCGCATCGTCATGCGTGCCGACCTGCAGGTAGGCGGATTCCAGGGCAGCACGTCCGTAAGCGGCATGACCATCGACCTGAGCGGCTCTACCGACGCTGCCGCCGACCTGGCCTGCATCAAGGTTTACCGCTCTACTTCCAACCTTTTCTACGGCACACTGAAAGCACAGGCCACCCTGCTCGACTCCGTAACCGTCAGCGGCAACACCGTGCAGCTGCAGTTCAGCGAACCGCAAAAACTGGAAGCCGGCAGCACCTGCTTCTTCATCACTGCCGACCTCAAACCGACGGCTACGCCCGACCACGAGATTGACGCTACCCTCAAGAGCATCCAGCAGCCCGACGGCGAGTTGGACATCAACAGCAACCCCACCGGAAAGGCACGCATCTTCAAGTCGCACACCATGCTCTTCAACCCCTATGACGACGGTTCACACTACTGGCGCATCCCGGCCATGCTGGTATTGCGCCACCAAAAGGACGACGCCCTCAACGGCCGCATCGTCACCGTAACCGACAAACGCTACAACAGCAACGGCGACCTGCCCAACTACATTGACCTCATCACACGCCACTCCGACGACAACGGACTGACCTGGTCCGAAGGCAAGCTCATTGCCGGCGACCCGGCCGTATCGCCCGACTACGGTTACGGCGACGCTGCCCTGGTTGAAACGGCCCACGGCCGCATCATCTGCCTCATGGCGGCCGACAAGCAGTTCCAGGGCTCGTCCTACAGCAGCCCCATACGCTACTACATGACCTACTCCGACGACGGCGGACAGACCTGGAGCAAGCCCGAAGACCTGACCTCACAACTCTATGCCCACCAGTATGTTCAGGGCCAGCTGCAGGGTGGCTTCACCACCTCCGGCCGCGGCATTCTGCTGCAGCACCAGCAGGACGCCTCACGCAACGGTCGCGTCATGTTTGCCATGGTCTGCAAGTTCAGCAGCGGCAACTACCAGAACTATACGCTCTATTCTGACGACGAGGGCCTGACCTGGAACGTATCCGCCACCTCAGCCTACGATGGCGGCGACGAGGCCAAAGTGGCCGAATTGCCCGACGGCACCGTCATGCTCTCCACCCGCCGCAGCGGCAACCGCGGTTTCAACCTCTCCACCGACGGCGGCGAAACCTGGGGCCAGCAGTACGAAAACAGCCAGATTTGGGGTGCTTCATGCAACGCCGACATCCTTGTCTACTCCGACGACATCATCCTGCACACCATCTGTAATTCCGGTTCCCGCCAGAACGTCACGCTCTACGCCAGCATTGACGGCGGAAAGACCTATCCGTATAAAAAGGTCATCTGCGAGCTGGGCTCGGCCTACTCCACCATCGAGCGCCTGGCCAACGGCGACGTAGCCGTTTACTACGAAGACAACAGCATGGGCGACGATGCTTACAGCATGAACTTCGTCACCCTGCCCATCAGCTGGCTGGTGAGCGGTAACCCCGGACTCGAGAATTTCAAGAACCTCGTAAACCAGGCCCGCCAGATGGCTGAAGCCGACACCTACGACGAGGCTCAAATCAGTACCGCCAAGGCCGGCGAATACGAGCAGAATGCCATTGAAGCCCTCCGCAAAGTCATTCCTACCGACGAGCAAATCGAGCAGATGAGCAGCTACACCGAAGCTACACGGGCCATCGAAGCAGCCATGGAGGCTGCCCGGGCCACCTGCATCACCGTCGACGGATACTCGCCCGACACGTACTTTACCATTTCGAGCCTGGAAAACATCGGCGATGCCGGCGCGCCTTTTTTTATCTCGGGCGACGGTAAGGCCTACGCCGAGAGCAATACCCTCGCCCAGAAATGGCTCATCCGCGCAGCCGAAACCCAGGGCCGCGTTACCCTTCAGAACGCCGACAACCAGCGCTACCTCTACCGCAGCGGCAACACTGTGGCCCTGCAGGAGCAGCCGGCTGAATGGGGACTGGAAAAGAGCGGGTCAAACTACCTGCTCCATGCCTACACCGGCAACAACGGCTACGTGGTCATCAACAAAGGCACCGGCGCCCTCGACTTCTGGAACTCGGCTTCCGGCAATGACACCTGGCGCACCACCTTCGTGCTGACGGCCAGCGGCGCCATTGAGGACGGCATCAGCCAGACTCTCCTGCCCGACGGCATACGCATCAGCCACAAGGCCATCTATGCCGACTGCCCCGCCCGCACCTACAACCTGAGCGGACAGCGGGTACCCCTGGGCCAGCCGCTGCCCACCGGCACCTACATCATCCAGTCGGGACAAAAAACCTGCCGCGTGCTGATTCAATAAAACACGGCACCGCCAGACAAACGCATACATAGAGAGAGGCCGGACGCAGTGTAGCGTCCGGCCTCTCCTTTTTTTGCACCGCGCCCCCTTAAACCTAAAAGCCCCGGAAGCAAAGAGCGCTCCCGGGGCTGCTTAACCTAAGTAGAGAAAACAGTGGTGAGGTCAGGCTACAACCACTTTTCCATAATAGCTCTTCTTTCCCTTCACGGCCTTCACGATGTAGAGCCCGCGGGTCATGTCCTGCGTACTGACTGACACGGCCTTGCCCTGAATACGGCGGGCCAGTACACCATTGGCGGCATAAACCTCCACACTCTCCGGCTCCACGCCGTCAATGACAATGGTGCGGGCCTCGTTGTCGGCATAAATCCTTACATCCGGAGCAGTCACGCTGGTCATACCCTCGGTCGTCTTGTCCTCCTTGATTACCTTGAAGGAGTCGAACAGCGAAGGTGTACCGGCATCATCGACGGTATAGGTGCTGATAAAGATGGTATCGGCCGTAACCGTCACGTTGCTGAACGTAGGCTCGCCGGTCTGTCCGAACTTACCGGAAAAGAGCCCCCAGTAGTTTTCCACCTGATGGTCGGCATAGGCGTCAATCATGGCCTGCTCGTTGCGCGGCTCATACTTTTTCTTTCCGGCCGAATTGTTGAGGAAGTAAAGCGTACCCTCCTTCACGTTGAACACGCCACCCTGCTTGCCGGTCATGTTTTCGCGCACACCGCCGGGCTCTACGGTCTCCACCTCTTCCACGGCTCCTTCAACCAGGGTTTTCCGGCTGTTGTTGACCGGGCCTATCACCTCATAAATGTGGTCGTGTCCCTGCAGGGCCAGGTCAATGTCCAACTCGTCAAACACGGGCAGCATGCTCTCGCGCACCAGGCGTCCGTCGCTGTCGCTCTGGTGCGACTTGCTGCCGGTAAACATGTTTTTGTGGAAGGTGGCAATACGCCATTTCACGTTTTTATGAGCCTCCACCTGCTTGCGCATCCAGTCGGCCAGGGCCTGGAAGTAACCCTCCTTCTTGTAGTCCTCGTAGTTGATGACCATAAACAGGGCGTCGCCGTAAACAAACGAATATACCGTTCCGTCCATGGTTGTTGTAACGGCCGAATTCTGGTTGAAACTGGTGTCCGTATTAAAGTGCCACGTAAAGTTACTGTTCGAGCTGGTGTCGTGATTGCCCTGCGCCACTACCAGCGGGTAGTTCATCCAGAGGTCCTGCATCGTGCCGAACCACTGCTCATATTCCCACTCCGAGTTGTTGGTGCCCGAAGTCTCCACCAAATCACCGTTGACCAGCACGAACTGTGCCTCAGGTACCAACTGCTGGGCGGCGTGCGCCGTTTTCTGCGACACGTCGAACATTTCGTCATTCTGTGCCTGCGTATCGGTCATATAAATAAAGGAATACCCCTTTTCAGCGCTGTACGAATCGGAAGCAGTGGTAAAATGGCCGATTTCGCTCCAGCCCTGCTCCGTGCCTACGCGGAAGGAATAGGTGGTACCTGCCTTCAGCGTGGTGGCCAGGGCCTTGTGGCTGGTGTACGAGCGCTTGGCGTTGGCCTCAATGCCGTCCACGTAATTCTTGGCCGTCACGTAGTTCAGGTCCTTCACGTCGGCCGAAGTGGCGTCAAGAATCAGGTCGGGATTGGCAAAATCCTCGGCCGTGGCGTCGGCCTTGGCCACAATCTGCACCTTTCCGCTCTTCACCTCCGGGTTCGTAAACCAGGCAAAGCCCATCTGCGTGCGGGGGTCGCCGTTGACGGTCATGTTGATGCTGTAAGGCTGCGAGGCATCCTGCATCTCAGCCATCAGACGGGTCAGGCGCGTCCATGAAGGCGTGGTAAAGTTTTTGGAATCGAGGGTAAATTCCTGCGACAGGCAGGCTCTGCGCTTGCCGAAAGCAACGCACCAGGGCGCCGGTTTTCATAAATCCTTTCAATCTCATAAATCTCAAATTTAAATGAAACTATCGTTTGTTTTCGCAGGCAAAATTACGGCCCTGATGTGTCGATTTGTTTACCCCCAGGTAACGATGGGGTAACAATCGTATTACGGTTTTTTTCCCTTACGCCGACACGGAAAAACAAAACGGCTTCCCGGAAAAACAAGGTGCCGCCCCGCAGAAACAGGACGGCACCTTGTAAAAACTTTCCTGCCACACCGGCCGGAAGCTACCCTACGAAGAGCGGCGCGCCCGGCTGCCCGGAGGCAGGACGGAGCGCGCCGCTCTTTATGGAAACGAGATGCGGGTGCACAACCCGCGGGTGTACTGCAACTAAGGCACCATGAGCTTGCTGACGGCACGCTTGGTGCCACCCTCACGCACCTCAACGACATGTACGCCGCGCTGCAGGCGGAAGACACACTGGCTCTCGGTGGCCACGTGCTTCCACTCGAGCTGGCCGCCCACGCTGTAGGCCTGTATGCGCTGGCCGGGCTCAAGGCCGCTCACGCAGATACTGCCGTCGTCCTGCAGTCTGATGCGGATGCCGCCGTCAGCTCCCTCGTCATCCAGCGTGCGGAAGCGGAGCGTGAAGCGCTGGTCGAGGCAAGTGTCGGCCGGCAGCGTAAAGGTGTAGGCCGAAGTGGTCAGGTCAACGGTGCGACCGGTCTCGTGGTCGGTCAGTTCCACCGTTTCGTAACCCTCGTTGCCGGCAATGCCCAGCTGGTAAGTGCCGGCCTTCGGCGCCGTAACGCCCAGTGCCGTCTCGCCCTCCTCGCTCACGGCAGAGAGGAGCGAATAGCGATTGCCGCTGCGCACGGCGTAGAGCTGCGGCACGGCGGCCGTGCTCATCCACTTCACACCGTCGGCGCCGAGGTCAAAGTCCTGACGGGCCTCGTCGGCCGGCACGGCATTCAGTTGCAGCATGTCGGATGCAGGAGCCTTGTCGGCCGTAGCGCGGGTGGCCTCGGCCGGACTCAGCATGAGCTGCAGGCGGGCCGACGAAGCATAAGCATCGCCCTGTCGGCCGGAGGATGAAGGCAGCGCAATGCTGATGGATTCTCTTTCGCGAAGCGTAGCCGTTTGCGTAAACACGGCGTCGCCGGCAGGAATGTAGCCTGCGGTTTCGTTGGCGGTATTGACCGTCTTATACGTATCGGCCGTATAGCCGTAAAGAACACGGCCGTATGCCATGTCGCCATAGTTCATGGCGCAAAGGTAGGGCGAGCCAAAGAGGTTCCAGCTCATGTTTTCCTTGTGGGTAAAACGGTTGCCGCCTGAAGTGGTCGAGGTCCACGGATCGTTAAAGTTATACTTCATCAGCACAACGCTCTTGTCTGCGCCATCCTCGGAATAGGAATTTCCGCTGAAACGGATGGTCATGTCGTTGTCCGAAGTAATCAGGAAACCTTCAGTGGAACCACCCGGCTGGCTGAGGGTCTCCCATGCCTTGCCGTCCTTGTCGTCAAACGTATAGTCGTAGGCAGCTCGTGTACTGCCGTTGTAGCGCTTCAGACTGTAGTCGGCATTCGGAGTCACGTCCGTTACGTCAAACGGCATTACGGTCAAATCATTGCCTCCGGCCTTTACGTCGCGCTCAACGGCAAAGTTGGTCAAGTTGATGTAATTGCCGCAACCGCGCAAACCGGCATGATGCTCCAGCAGCAGGTAGCCGGGACTGAAGTACTGGCCGGCCGGATAAACCAGAGAGCCGTCGTCGGCTTTCTGAATCTGCAGTTCCTTCTCCTTACGCACGTAAACCACCGACTTGCCAACGGGTTTGTCGGCAGACGTAATCGTATAGTTACCGGTAATGTTCCACGTTTCGAAACAACCGTTGTCCACCGTATTGCGAATACGCTTATTACCAATCAGGTCACGACTGTGGCCTACCTTATCAATACAAGTTTGCGTAATGGCATCAGTACCCTTATCCAGATTAGCATCATCCGTTTCCATCAGCTGATATTTCCAGTAATCGTCCGTTACGTAAGCATTGGTTTCACTGACAGACGTACGGTTGTTGCCGCTACCCTCAGCCACATTGTTCAAATCACTCGTAGCCGTTACATTAACGGCCTTGACGCCCGACACGCTGTTCAGAGCAAGCGAGTTGTAGAGCACACCGTCGGACTGGCCCGCCACGGCACCATTGAGAATGGAGGTTGAAAGAATACCGTTGTTGACCGTAGCCGCACCGTTCACCACGAAACCGTCCACTACGACATCGGTTCCAAGGGTCACGTCCTGCAACGACGAGCGACCGGTGGACTCCAGCATACCCTTGCGCTGGGTGAGCAGGTCGGACACGATACCGCTTACATCCGTTGCAGCAGAGGTCTCGTCGTTCATGCCGCCATATACCTTTACGCCCGGCATCGACAGGTTGAGCAGTCCGGCGTCGCGGTAGTTGTTGTGTACAAATACGTAAGCATGCTCGCCCGGATTTCCGTTCACGTAGATACCGGCCAGGTCGACGGCACCCTGCAGGTCGCCCAGGGCGGTGGTCCAGCTGTTACCGTCGGCCGTACCGGTCAGGTCGGCCTTTACGTAAACAATGGGTTTCAGGGTAGCTTCGTACTCGTAAGCCCCTACATCTATCTCATCACCCGTCAGACGGGCATTGTTGGCCAGGTCTTTCTCGTCAGCCGGAATTGCAGCATCTGCTGCCGTCAATCCCAAAGCATAATCCGTATAATGCTTCTTGTTACCCTTGTTCAGCAGCAACAGGTTGGGACGGATGCGGTAGTCGCGGCTCATCATGTCGGCGTTGTCGGGGTCTACAAAGTTGGGACCCTCCAGCACATTATCGTTGTCTACCGTACCGAGAATAGCCACATTCTTTTTCTCAGTATCAGTAGTCAGATTTTGCTTGCCATTCTTCCAGGCCACACTATTATATATGCCTTTCGGCGTGCCGGTCAGGTCAGTGACGTTCTGGGCAAAGGTGGCATTGACCACCGTTGTGTTTCCATCAGCAGCCAGACCCGTACCGCCGTCGGCAAAGAGCGTATTGTATATCAATACCGGACCGCTGTTTCCTGCTGCTACATTCAATCCGACAGGGTTCTGACGGAATCCGCAATTCTTCAACGTCAGTGAACCACTGGGCTTGACACTAACCTCCATACCCTTGGCATCTACAGACGCAGAATGATTGGCAAACGTGAAACCTTCGAAAACAACATCCTTGCCATTGGCTGTTACGGACATCAGAATGCGAGTTTCCACATCATTGCGAACGACTGTGGGTTTGCTGAAATCCTGCTGCTCGCCACTGCCCGTACAGGAGCCTTTCAGAATCAGCGAGTCGCTCAGCGAATTGTCTGACATGTTCAGGATATAGGCCGAACCTGCCGACAGCCGGCTCCAGGTATATTTCCCGTCACGTACAAAAATTCTTCTGGTACCGGGTTGGTCAGTCGGATTGGATGCACCGACAATGGCTCCGCGCAGGTCGTCGGTGGCATTGGCCCAACTGTCGCCCGAACCATTTCCGACAGAAAGCGTATCTACATATATTTTCAGCATGGTAGAGAAGTTGGACACATACTGATACTCGTAAAGACCAATATCAATGGGCTTACATAATTCTTCGTTATTATCACCACGAGGACCTGAATAGCGAGAATAATTTTCACCCGTAATATAGGCCTCCTTTACATCTGCATTTTCCGTAAACCAATTCTGATAAGCGCCGGTTGTTCCATTAGGCGTATGATCTGTTTCTGAACTATTTGACTGATCGCCATTATGTTCCGTTCCGTTACCTGCATCCGTCAGCACAGATATAGCGGCCGGATTCCACAAGTTCGAAGCAGAATTTCCTGCCACGCCGGCCACTGTGGACGGATTGGTAAAGCGCGGACCGTTGTCATCCATATTGTCGGTAGAAAGCAGAATATTATGGTTCTTTCCTGAAGCAAACTTGTTGACATAATCCACGTCGCTGGCGCAATAAGACACGTCATAAATTGTCGACAAATTGGTAGGATTTTGATAAGTATCTCCCAGATTACCCCAAAGCAAAGTATTCACAATGCTACTTTTGCCATTGTGCGTATAAATCACAGGATTAGTTATCGCCTTATTTCTTACAAACGTATTATTCATAATGTAAAGAAGCGGGTCATGAGAGCTTGACACGCCTTCTGCATAATTCGTACCGATAGCGCCGCCTTCTCCTGCCGACTCATTGTTTGCCCACAAAGTGTTCACAGCACGCAAATTGACGGCTTTTGATATACCTGATACGTAGGCAGCACCACCGCGACTTTTCAACGTTGTAGTATTACCAGAAGCCGAAGCCTCATTCTCTACCGTCTTGTTTCCGGCCAGAATGCAACCCGAAAGGTTCAGGTCGGCATCACGGACAAAGACGGCACCGCCACGCACGGCTGTATTGTTCAGCAGACGGCAGCGACTGATGGTATAGGTTACGCCATTGCTGTAGATTCCGCCGCCTCGGCCCTGCTCATTCTCATCTGTACTGATAGACAATTGATTGTCAGTCTCGCCGTTCATCACGGTCAAGCCGTCCAATACGACAGGATTGGCAGTCGTAGCGGTTCCCTTATCCGTAAATACTACATGGTAAGCATTCTGCGCTGTACTGGAAGCATTAATCTGCCCCGAAAGGATGGTTTGATTAGCCAGCTCCCACGGCTCGTTGATGCCGTTCTGATTGAAGTCGGAATAAGTACGTGCATTCAGAATATCTGTAATGTCACCCATACACGTAAATGTTCCTGTTACCCCAGGAATGGTTGTTAAATCATTTCCGTCTTGTACCTTTGAAGAAATAAACTCCGTTCCAACAAATCCACCATAAATGCTAACACCCTGCGGCACTTCAAACGAGTACAAACGCTGGTCATGCGTAACGGCAGCGGTAGTGTTGCGCTCATTAGACGGCTTATAGGTTCCGCCGGCTACCAAAATCTCGAAGTTATCGTTATGACCTTTATCACGCATCGAGCGGATATATCCCAGCGCATCCTCCA
>QRFC01001318.1_pt1 | contig 20669 bp, 41 predicted proteins | sample 1861061 | NCBI WGS metagenome assembly QRFC01 (sample SAMN09711282, study PRJNA482702) | Human gut metagenome, whole genome shotgun sequencing project.
CCCTCATCAATATTAAACGTCTTTCCGTCCAATGCCGCGCACACATCGCACGTCTTTGACCCGAGCGTTGCATAATATGTATATTTTTCTATGCCTATATCCTTATACGCGTCAAAACGCCCCATTTCGGTAAAATGCGTTACTTCGGTCTGTATAAGCCGATACGCGTTATAGTATGTGTTGTTCGTCACCCTTGCAAGCTCCTGCGCCATATGCGGATAGCTTGAACCCTTAATAAGTCCCTCCACGATTATCTTCTGCGCCTTTGCCGCCGTTTCCGCCGTGTTATCCCATACCCTTTGCGAGTAATTCTTACCGTGAAACGGTGATTTTACAACCCTTTCGATTGTGCGTTTCGGTATAAGCGAAAAGTCTATGCCGACATTCAATCCTTTTGCAATATCGTCTATCGTGCCGTACCGCGCCGCTCTGTATGCATTTTCCAAATGCGGTTTAACAAGTGCCGCCGCAACTCCCGCAACTTTCATCAAGTGCATATACGCCCTCGATTTAAGCCATTCCATACGGTCTATCCGATAATCATATGCCGATACCGCGCGTGTTATCTGTGCTTGCCGTATCGGGTCGAGTGCGCTTGCTCCTATCTTTATCATCTCGGCTTTTAAGGCTTCAACCTCTGTGCGGTTCAGCTCATCGCGCGCCGATGACGTGCGCCTTATATCGTCCTCGATTTCGTCAAAAGCGTGTTTATAAAGCCGCATTATTCGGCTTATCGGCACTCTGTCACCGCTGTGTATTTGTTTTTCAAGCCGTTCGGCACGCCTGCGCCAATAATTACTGTTCGCCATTGTTATCATCGCCAAAACGCATTAATTCGCGCTGTGTGAGTATCGCTTGCTTCTCGCTCTCCGCCTTTTCTTCCGCGACAAGTTTTGCTTCTTCTTTCGGGTCGCACACAAACGGCAATATCCCGAGCAAGGTCTCGGTCGATGCCATTCCGCGCAAATTTCCGACTATCTGTGACAATTCAAGTTCGTTTGCCGGAAGGTTGCGCTTAAAGTGTATATCCACCTCGCAAGACGGCACAATCTTCATATTCGCTTTGACCGCAAAGAAATTTGAATACAGTTCAAAACGTTCTCTAAGTCCCTTTTCAAAGAGCCGCTCTTTATCCATTGTCAGCTGTTCAAACACAAGCAGTTTATACTTTATCGCCACGCCCGATGTGTTATTGCCGAATTTCTCATCCGACAAATCGGGAACCATTGACGTTTGGTGAATATCGTCTTTTATCGCCTTGCGCAATACTTCGACATCGGTTTCACTCAAAACCTTGCTCAAATACTGTGCCTTTGCGTCCGTATCGCCGCAGAGGATTTTCTCACGGATAAGCTTTTTCGCCTGTTCGCTGTCTATGTCTATCCCAAGCAAGAGCAAAAACGCGTCAACAAACTGTACCTTATCATTCACACGGTCGGACATCAGCGTGTTATACGCGTCAATCATTGACATTTGCTGTTCAAAATCGCCCTGCCGCTCGTCATTGTTGAGATATTCTATAAACGGCACTGCGCCGAAATAATGCGGTTGGCTGTCGACAAATTGCAACGCCGATATATCGTGTCCGAAATATGTATATATATTTTGACTGTCCGCCGCTATAACATTTATTCCGCTTTGCTGTCCGTTTATATCGAATTGCAAGTAATAATGTACGCCGAATAATTTGTTATGCGCCACCGTATCATCATATACAATAAAAGCATTGTCGTGTGTTGCCGCATATGATTTCGGGTTGCCGTCCTCGTCCGCGTACACCATTTCAATTCCAACACCGCATATGCTCGCTTCTTTGCCGAGCTGTGTATCAACGCTGTTTATATGCTGTTCTCTGTAACAGTCAAGTACGGGCGTTATATCATATTTATCAAGCACGTCATACGTTATCGGATTGCCGAGCAGATACGACACCGCAACGGTCGTTATATACTTTGCCCAATTCGCCGCAACCTTATTATTCGCCGCCGATTCACTGCTTTTTGTTCGGCTTAAAATATTATGCTTGCCGCGATAATATTCTTTCAGCATAACATATCTGTCTATGCCCTCCGCGTGCCGCTCTATGAGCCGTTTTAACACATCGGGCGTTATGCCGTCCTTTATGATTTCGGAATTAATATACATTGTATCACCTCTATAAACCGCCGAATACGCTTCGGTCGGGGATAATTATTTTCTTATGCTTGCGCCAGCCCTCAACACCATATCGCAGAGCTGCAATCGCATCATCAAATATTGGCACGGGTTCGTCCGTGTATTCGTCAAGTTTTTCATCTCTCTGCCAGCGCCATTGTTGCATTTCTTTGAGTAAGTTTTTACAACTCGGATGAATGTGTATGCGTCTGCCTTTGAGCCAGTCTATCTGTGCCTTGACCGATTGACCACCCTTTACAACGGCGCGCGCCTTATACCCTGCGCGGCACCACTCTTTTATTCGGTCGGGTTCGGCACTGTCGCACCACATACGCACGCCTTTGTCAAACTCACCCTCTGCAAGTCCGATTATCTCGGTCGTGTCCTTTTCGTGTACATAAAGTTCCTTGCGCACCCACACATCACCGTCTTTAAAACCGAGCGCAAGAATCGCGTTTGCGTGATTGAATCCAAAGTCTTGACCCAGTGCCACCGCGTCGAATCTGTCGGGCGATGTGTCAAATTCTTCCGCGCCGAAATTCGTAAAGATAAGCCCGCCCGTTTCGCCCCAGTCACCCAAGCCGTATATTCGATAGCCTTCCGGGTCGGTTTCCTTTCTTCTCATCATACGCCGCTTGTACGCTTCATCACAAAATCGGTTGTCAAGATATGTGCTGTGGTGCGTGAACACGTCCTCGTCCTCGCGGTCGAAATAATCTTTTTTTATCCAGTGTTCCGCCGATACGGGGTTAAACGTCATCTTTATCTGATAAAACAATCCTTTCGGAAGTTCGCCCCTCAAACGGTCGTTGATTATCTCAAGGTCTTGTTTGGTGAGTTCGGTTGCTTCCTCAATCCATACATCCGTCAGTTTTCCCGTTGCAAACGTGATTGATTTTAACTTTTCTCTCTGTCGGTCATCATTCACACCGCGAAATATTATCTTGTTGCCGTTCGCGCACTGCATCGAAAGCGGATTGTTCGTTATCTTCCAAACGGACGATACACCCAATCGATATATTGCCGCCGTAAGTTCGGCAAACGTGCTGTCGCGGTTCGTCACGTCCGATTTGCGGACGCAAACGAGATTGCGCCCCTTATCGTGCATAAGCCGCAATATGTACATCTGCGCCGTATCAACCGATTTCCCCGAACCTGCCGAGCCTTTCATAACGATATAACGCTTTTTGCAATCGTGAACGGGTTTGAAAATCGGGTTAAACTGTGCATTTATAATCATTCGGCATCATCACCGTAATCAAAATGCACGTCAAAGCTAAGGTCAGCGTCAACCTTTGATTTTTCGGTATAAAGCGCGTAATACTTACCGAGCATATCCGCCGCCTTTAGCTTGTCCTTTTCTTCGGGCGGCTTGTCTACGCGTTCCGCTCCCATCGGCGTGGCAATGACAACCTGTGACCTGCTCTCGCCCCTCATTACCGATGTGAGATACTTTAAAACTTCGTCCGCCTTTGCAATACTCTCATCCTGCATTTTTTTGAGCTGTTCATCAAGATACTTTTTAATTGTAGTATTTTGTAGTAATTTGCTTGCGTTTGTATTTGCATACTTCGATGAATACCCTGCCCTGATTGCGGCTTGTGTCGCATTTAAATCAATCAGATATTCATCACAAAATCTTTTTTGCTTGTCTGTCACCGCAATCACCTCACCTTTATGTTTCCGCTCCCCACCCCAACGCAAAATTATGAAACATTCTTTCCCTTAAATCCAAAACAAAAAAAGACGCTCGGAATTGAACGCCTTTTTCTATGATACCATTATAGCACATAATAGGGTGTCTTTCTATGTCTTTTTATGTCTTTTTGAAAAAATAATCACATTCTTTCAATGCGCGCCCGTGAAGTTTTTGCGTATACCTTACTTCATAGCTGACACATTCTGCCACATCTTCCCACGACTTGCAATTAATATAATATTCTATAAGCAGTGTTCGATATGTACTGCTCGGGATATTATTGATTAATTTAAGCATTTCGTTTTGGTAATCTTCAAGTTCGGATATACGCTGTTCAAGCTCTGCCGAATATTGGCTGTAGCTTACAAAAAGCCGTTCCGTACTGTTGCCGTTGCTTGCCTGAACACGTTCCGCGCCGTAATCGACCGCACCGCCCACAGCGGCGTTTAACGCTCTGTTTCGTGCTTCTTTCAATGCCCGTATCTCAAAATTTAAATTCCGTCCGTTTTTCAGCCATTCTTTGACCGTCATTCATCACACTTCCTTTTTGAACGCGCAGTTTATACAGCGCATATGTGTTAATATTTCACAGCGTGCGCCCTTTTTATGGACGCACACGGGTTTCGTCTTTCGTTTTATTCGCCGTCGGCGCAGGTAGGTGAGGTTATACATCGATTTTATCCTCCCATTGTGACCGTTATGTTCAACACCGCCGCCGCAAACCAATACGTTGCCATTCGTATATCCTTTTGAGCGGCATATACAATTGCCGCACCAAAATCCAACACAATCAACGCAACCGGAAATATGTATTTCGTCATTTTCGTGTTACTCCTTATACATCAATTTTATCTCTGTTCTTTGTCATATAATCGGTAATGGTACTTACCGATGTATTGTCGGGTGTGTATGTTCTCAAATATTCTGCGCCGTATGTGTGCTCTTTTGTGTACTCGTCATCTTCGGGAAGAATCAGACAGAATTTTTTGCTTGTCACATACGTTTTTTTGTACCCGATATATGTCATATACTCGGTCACGATAATTACCGCGCCTGTCGGAAGTTCATAGCGGTAAAACTTTAAATTAAGTTCGGGGACTTCTTTCCACACGCCCCACGCCTTATAATTGTTGATAAAATTCTCGCGTTCCTGTTTGTTTTTAAGTATCATTTTGTTATCCTCGCTTTCAGACGTTCTGTTTTTGCCGTTTTGTACCGCTCGACCTCATCGGCGCAGTTATTAATCATTTTAAGCTGTTCCAAACAGATTTCAACATCGGCGATTTCTTCGGGTATATTATGTTCCCTGCCGCGATGTTTTTTATTTATCGCCTGTATCAGCTCGGCACATTCTTCTATACATTGATTTTCTTGCACTTCCGCACCGTAATATTCGATTGCGGCTTTGTTTATTTCAGATGTGTTATCTTGTTTTCTTTTAATCGAATCCATCCCAGCTGCTAACATTGCTTTTACAAATTCTGTCTCATTCATTCTTCAATTCCTCCAGTTTCTTTTCCGCATCCTCTCGGGTGAGAAATACCGTTTTACCTATTGCTCTTTCATCAAAAGCAACTCCGCCTGTATCATAAATAATCGTCTTAATAACAGTTTCGTATATGCGCCCTCCGGTGTCACGTTGATATACAGCATCGCCCACCTTGCACGGAAGTTTTATGTATAAATCCTTGTCGGCGTAATTATTGCACACCCTCATCGCTATCGAATACATTGTTGCGCGTTCAATCACGCTTACCATACTTTTACACGCTTCATAGTGTAAACAATTTTCACATTTCATTTTGTTATCACTCCTTACCGCTCAAACATTTAAAGCAATATTCAAATCCCTGCACCTTTCCTTTGTAAGCTTCTATTTCCAAGGACAACCCACCATTTACATCTTGCAGATGTTCGATTGTAACGTTTCTTTTGTCGATTTCCATTCGCATTTGTTCAATCTCTTTGTGCGCACACTCCAATTCTTCTTTTAAGCTCTCAAATTTATTTTTCAAATCTTGGTTTGTTAATTCACTCATTATTATCTCTCCTCATTGTAAATTTTAATATCTAATTCTTCGCCGAGCCAGTCTAAACCGTCACGGGTTAAATAAAAGTCAACACATCCGTTGTGTTCCTCACTACATTTCGCATATCCCACATTCTGTAGGACAATCCATATTTCATCGTCCTTTGTTGTGCAAAAATAATTTCTGTACGGTTTATAAAAGGCTTTGCCGTGCCGATGATATGGGTTTTTATAGTCAAGTCCTATTGCGTGTTTGGCTTGTTCTGTGTATATGTTTGTGCCAGTCATTATTTTCCCCCTCTACATAACGCCAACTTTGCGGCGCTTTTTTGATTCTGATGTTGGCTATTCCCGATTCTTCAAGTTCGGCAAGACTTTCGCCGTCAAGGAAAGATATATATTTTCTAAATTCGTTTAACTCTTTCGGCTTATCATAAAATTTGCGTGCGGATATATGCCATCCGTAAAACTCGTTTATACCGGCACCGATATACTCCCGCATTTCTTCCCACGATACACAGGATTGTTTACATAGCCAATTTTCTTCGCGTTCTTCATCCTCGTTGGTTGCAACCGTTTCGTATTCATACTCGCCATATTCGTAATGGCTTTCGCAATCTTTTATGATTTTCTGTATTCTCTCATAGGTTTCATCATCCCAAAACTCACTCTCGAATTCTGTTATTTCATCACATATAAACTCGCCTATGACTTTGCCGTTCCACCGTCTAAGCTTGGATGTTCTTTCAAATGCTTCAATCGCACCATTCTTTAGAATTCCGAGAGAATCTCCTATATAACATTTACTGTCACCGTATATACTAAAACTGTCTTTCGTACAGTAAATATAACACTTAAACGGTGGTTCGAGTTTTGGCTTTGTTTTCCGTATCTCAACGGTCTTTTTGCCGTTTGCAATAAGTGCGCACCACTTCGGCTTTACGCTCATCAATACACTTTTCATCATTACCCCTCCGTCATTTCTTTTACAAGTTTGTCGATAATTTCAACTGTTTCTCCTACAGTCAAAAGGTCATCTATTAAATCACCTTCATCGACACCCTCGGAATTATACATTTTTACTTTTTTTTTCAACCGCTCTGCAAAATCCTTTATTGCCTCGGATTTTATCTTTTCAGGCTGATAGTTCAAATTCTTTCGCCAAAATATAATCCGGTTTTGCAATTTGAGGATTTCTTTATCTTGTTCGTTAATTATCTGTTTTAGCCTCTCAATCTCTGCATTTTTTCGGTTGATACATTCGATAACATCATCTAAAAAATCACGAACCTCATCAGTGTCAGCCGCCTCTTTTGAACTTTTCAAAGCAATTATAATCTGTTCATCTGTCAATTTTTTCATTCTTCTTCACTCCAATCTAAAGCCTGTCCGCAGAACTCGCAATAATTGCATTTCCAATGGTCGTACCAATCCATTGACATAAGTGCGCCCTTGCAATTAGGACAGCAAATCGAATCTTGTTCGTCATATCCGAGTATGACCTTTTTCGGTATCTGCTTTTCGAGGGCCATCATCGCAAGTCGTAATTCATCCTCTATATATCCGCAATGTCCTTCTTCATCCACTTCATATCTAATCGTTTCTAATGCTTCTTGTGCATTCATTTTCATCACCCTTTTGACCATATTTTTCTTTGTATCGAGTTGCCATCATTTCATTCTACCTCAATCCCTGTTATCTGTTTAAACTTATCCTTATCAAAATTCGGCATAGACATTATAACAGCTTTCTCTTTATCGGTGTATTTATTCCACCAAATTTTACAAGCGTCTTTATATGAATACGTCTTTAAATATCCACCTATAAGCTCTTTCTTTTTGTCGGCTTTCTTTTCTTCATCGGTGTAATATATCCACTCGTTTAATATTAAAGGATTTCTAAATAACATACGATACCAATCCGTCTGCATAACTTCATTCATAGTCATATCAGTTTCTGTGTCAAATATTTTAACTTTGGGGTCTTGAGTACAGAATAACCCCGATGAATAATCACAACTGTTAAAGTCTCCGCTGTTATAGTATCCGCTGTTGCGGTTTCCGGTGTTGCGGTTTCCGCTGTTGTAGTATCCGCTGTTGCAGTCTCCACTGTTGCGGTCTCCACTGTTGTAGTTTCCACTGTTGTAGTATCCGCTGTTGTAGTTTCCACTGTTGTAGTATCCGCTGTTGCAGTTTCCACTGTTGCGGTTTCCGCTGTTGTAGTTTCCACTGTTGTAGTATCCGCTGTTGTAGTTTCCACTGTTGCGGTTTCCGCTGTTGCGGTTTCCGGTGTTACAGTCTCCGCTGTTGCGGTTTCCGGTGTTGCAGTCTCCGCTGTTGCAGTTTCCACTGTTGCGGCCTCCGCTGTTAAAAAAACCTGTATTTTCGTCTGTCAACCCCTTCAATATATCAAGTTCTTCGCCGACTATTTCTCTAATTACCTTAATTTTATTACTTCCACATTTATCTCCATTTGTTACTTCTTTACCACAGGCTTCAATCTCGCAAAAACGATTGTGTTCATTAGGATTTACGGAATAATATCCGTGTACATTTCTCAGACTATCACAATAGTGAAATACCTTATCCGAACACAGGTCATCTCCCGTAAGTTCATAGCCGTCAGGCAGTTTTATTTCGTATGTTTTTCCTATTTCAAATTGATACCCTCTGCATTTTAAATCCTCGTCAAATCCTTTTATTTTCATCATTCATCCTCACTTTCTACGGTAATTGTATCGCATTCGTTGATTAATTCCTTTATTATCTCTAATTGGCGCACGCTGATTCTGCCGCGCAGTTTGTTATATAATTCGTTCGTGTCTATGTATTTTGCCATTTTTATCATCCTTTATGTGATAGCATATCAAATATGCGGTGTGTAATGGTTTGTCCCTCTTTTGTTGAAAACAGCTGATTTAGTATATACACACATTCGTTCGCATACGGGTTTTCGGATATGCCGGGTGAAATTTCTTTAATACACTCCTCGCTTAACCCCGTATAATCAACTATTGCTCTCAAATCCGTGTCTTTTGTGGTTTTTGCGTCAGTCAAGCCGAGCAGATAATCGGATGATACGTTAAAATAATTTGCTATTTTAATTATTTGTTCTGTATTTGGCACTCGCGTACCTTTTACGAAATACGAAACGATATTATCAGATATAGATAAATAAGCGGCAAGCTCCTTTTGTTTAACATCGTTAATTGCCAAAAGCTCATTTATTCTGCAACCTATTATTATTCTTGTACTTTCTGTTACCTTGTTCATTTATCTTCCCTGCTTTCCTGTTTTGTAAGTTCTCGCTTTGCTATGCCGAGCAACATATCAAGTGCCGTTGCTCTGTCCGATTTTTCGCCGTCTGTTATGCCTATTAAAAGACGGTGCTTTCTCATTTTCTCTATTGCGTCAGATAATGTCACGGTGCCGTCACCTCTTTCGATTCCGTTATGTATATCTCTGTTCGGGGATTGTCTTTGTCATAGAGAACCCGACTCCCGTCCGTTGATACCACGATGCGGCAATTATCGTCCGTTATTACTCCGTGTTTAACCAGTACGTCCAACAATGCGGATTCAAGGTTCGTAATATCCACCTTTCGCCGTGTTGCCATATAATACAACGCCCGAATATTCACGGGGCTTGAAATCGCAAGCGGCTTTAAAAACCACCCCGAATCACGTTCGTACCTGCAATACTGTTTTGACGGTACAAGCATTGGCTTTTGTGTTTTGCTGTTCCGTATCATCTGCATACTGTTCTTTTTGGTAACGGGCGGCAATTTTATCACCAGTTTAATCTCGTTCATTCGTTTGCTCCTTTCATTCATAGCCGAGTGGGTTTGCCATTTCACACGATACCCTGTTTATCTCGTTCATCATTTGATATTCCTTGAATGTTTCGTCAAACAGCATTTCGCAAAACTCTTTTGTAAGCGTTTCTTCGTCGTACTTATTACACTTTATTTGATATAAAAACGCAATATCTTTAATTGTGTTATACATTTTCATCATCCTTTCATCGGTTCAAATCTCAACAATATTTTTGATTCGGTAATTCTTCCCGACCCCGTTTTTTACATTCAGCACATAGCCGCCCCGAACCGTCATTTCGTATATTCTGCCGCCGATTGCTTCGTCTATATCCATAATGTCGCTTATTTGCCTTTCACTTGAAATTATTGTTATCAAACCGTTATTGTTGTATCGGTAATTCAATATTTCAAACGCAAGATTTATGTCTGCCGCCGTTGGTCTCGGAATTTCGCCCGTTTGGTTCATTCCCATTTTAAACAGGTCATCTATGTACAGTACTTTGACTTTTTTATAGTTTTTTACCGCCTGTTGATATGCTTCCGAATCGTTTATAATTGATTTTATGTAATTAACATCATCGCGCCACATCATATACTTAACTTCGTTGCCGCTTTTGAGATAATGCGTACATATTGCAGTACACAAATGCGACTTTCCCGAGCCGCTTTGACCGCCGATAAAAAACCAGTTGCTATCATCGTCACTCATAAATCTTTGCGCCGCAGACTTTAATTTTTTCTGCCATTCTTCTGTTGCGATGTATGTCTTGAACGTATATTTTTTCAATACGTCTTTTAATCCGCTTGCCTGTGCCTTGCGCAGAAAATTTCTCACCGTTCGGCACTTGCATTGCATATACGCCACCCTGCAACCGTTTTCATCTTCAACGACTTCGGCTATCATACCTTTGTTTTTGCAAATATCGCAATTATAGTTGTCAACCGCGTTTTCGTTTCCGATTTCGGCATTATAGCTTTTGCAATCCGATTCGGCTTTTTGGCGCTTGAATATCTTTTCTTCCGCTTCGTTTTTCGGGAATAATATCAACTTGCCGCTCTCTATGTCCGCTTTCAGCTTTTCTCTTGCCGCGATGAATTTTTTGATATTTTCATCAGAGGTAAGTACCGAGCGTTCCATACTCGCTTTCAGAAAATTCATTATTGCCGCCCCCTTTGCTCTCGTTATCTTTAAGCGGATAAACGCTTTTCCAGTTATTCACGATAGAGTTTTCAAGCAATTTCTTTTGACGTTCAATGCTTGACGGCTCTAATGTGTTTACCTTGTCGATAAGCGTTGTTAATGCCCTGTCCGTCATCGGCGATTTTATCAGCTTACGCATCTTTATAAACTCATAATACAGATTCTTCAAATCCCCATCATCGACAACGGATAGGATTTCATCATATCCGCCGTTCTTTCTTGCGCTCGGTGCGTTCTGCGGCAATACGCTTTCTTTTTTATCTTTTTCTTTTTTATTATCTTGTCTTATTTTATCTTGTCTGGTCTTGTCTATATATGTCGCACAATTAGCTGACATTTGACCGTCGGGATAGCTTACATTTGACTTACATTTAGTTGTCGGTTTAGCACACATTTGACCGTCAAAATTAAGGGTAGAGGAATTACTTTTTGAATTTGCTAAAATATTTTTATATCCCGGAGCCTGTCCTCTCGAACCTTTTTTGTACTCTATGTAACCCTTTTGTATCAGCTCGTTTCTCGCTCTGATTAAAGCCGTTTCACTCATACCTGTCATACCTTGTAATATTGAATTCGGGAGAGTGAGCCATTCGGGAAAATTCAATGTGTTTAATTTATCTAAGAGAATAAAATAAAGCAGTATCGCATCTTTGCCGATTGCTCTTGTATCTCGTGCCATTCTGAATATCGCAAGCATATCTAAATATGTAGGCTTTTTTCCATCCATATTCTCAACTCCTGTTTGTTTTTCTTACATTTTATCACACATAAAAGTGTCATTTAGTGCCTTACCGGCAAGTCGATAACGTTTATAGCTCACAGACTCTCCGTATCGGTTCTTTGTTGTTTCCATCTTGCCGCTGATTGCTATTCCCTGTTCCTTTAAATCATGTATGCGGCTCGCAAGCCTCGCTACACCCAAATCATTAAAAGCTTCTCTTGTGCTTATACTCCCGAAAACCTGCATATACCTTAAAATCCGTTTGCATTGCGTATCTTTCATTAAAATCACCCCTTAAAACGGTAAATCGTCATCTTCTTCATCAAGCGGTGTAAAATCATCGTCATCGTCTTGCATTGGCGGTTGTGCGGCGGTTTGGGGTGTATTCAGTTGTGGTGACGTTTTTGATTCGCCAAAATTCACTTCGTTTGCGATAACTTCGGTCGCATAGGCTCTCTTGCCGTCCTGTGTTTCCCAGCTTCGTGTTGAGATTCGTCCGTCAGCAATAACTATCATCTTGCCTTTGGTAAAATACTTTGTCACAAATTCGGCGGTTTTGTTCCACGCAACACAGTTGATAAAATCCGTCTGTTGTTTCCCACCGTAGCTGTTATTTACGGCAATCGTAAATGAGCAAACAGGCGTTTTGTTGTTTGTGTATCTTAGTTCCGGGTCTTTGGTCAGCCGACCCATTAAAATTACTTTGTTTATCATATGGTTAGTTCCTTTCTTTTATTGATAGCATTCAAGCGCAATGCTTGTTAATCTTCGTTGGTTAAATGTCATGTTCGACGGTTTTGGTTGATACTTCGGTCTTGCGGCAGTGGGTCATAGCTTTCCCACTGTTTTTCTATCACCTTTATGAAATCTTTGTTTTCTTCATAAATCTTGCGCACCGCCTCAACACTGCGGTGGGTTGCTTCTGCCGTTTCGATAAATATATCATCAAGTTTCTTACCCTGTCGTGTGCCGTGATACACATCACCCAAAACGACCGTTATTGTTGCCGATGTAACCTCTCTGTCTTTGAGTGAATATCCTCTCTGCTGTTTTTCCCTCATCTGCGCCTTATGCTTTTCGTCAAAGATTTCAAGTTCTTCTTTGGTGTAATCGATTTTCAGCTGATGCATTTTGTCATACACAACCGCATACGAGCGTCCGAGCATATCCGCAAGTTCGTTATAATCGTACTTGCCGCGATTTCTCAATAAAAAATCGGTTTCGGCTTTCTTCCATTTCTTTTTCGGTTTCTTGTTCGCTCGCATATCACAGTATCTCTCTTTCGCTTATGTCGGCGAAATAATCTCTTAAACACTCGCCGTCACAAAATGTCAAGTTGTATTCTCTGAGTACCGTAACGGTTTGACCCCGATACATCGGTTCGCCGCAATATGCGCAGCATTCATCAAGGGGTACATCTGCGCTCTGTCCGCTGTCGACTCCGTATATTTCCGCATCCGTTATGTACGGTGCTTGTAAATCTTTCATTTTAAATCCAGCTCCTTCCGAATATTTTTATAAATTTCTCTTTAGTCCAACCGTAATATTTCATTGCCGCCCTTTGCGCATATACCGACAGTTCATCTCTTATCTCTCTGTTTGCGTGTACGCTGTTCTTGCCGAATATGTGACATTTGCTGTGATGCAAATACACCGTTAAGCCGTATCTTTCGGACATTTTGCGGCTTGCTCCGCCGAAAACGTGGTGTTTGTCGAGCGGTTCAAGTCCGTAACCGCCGCCGCACAAAAAACATTTATCGGTATCTGTTTGAAGTATACTCTTCAATTGGTTCAGCCCTCCATAATGATTTCATTTTCGCAAGTTCATCGGGCGTGGCGGTCTGTATGCCTTGTATCTCACATTCTTCAACCACGCTGTCGATAAGCCGCGACATCTGTGACGTGTTATACGTTGATGAGCCGTAATACAAGAACGCCGTCACTATTCCGTCACGCTCTGCGCTTTCCTCAACAAACCAACCTACACCCAACTTCTGCCACGCCGTGAAAACGGTCTTTGATATATCCTCGCTGAGTTCGATTACCCTTGATACTCCGACCTCGCGGATGTGTCGGCGATAAACCTCTTCTTTGCCGATATTCAGCTTTTCAGCGAGCTTATCGCACAGCACCCACATATACGCGTTTGCCGACAGCGACCGCTTTTTACGCCATTTTTTAATGGCAATATCGAGCCTGTCACAGTTTATCAACTCGTCAAGTTCATCACGTGAGAAATTGTTATTGTCGAGTTCAAGCGTGATAACCGTCCTTTTTGACAATGCGCTTATCAGACATTCTTTTATCTTTCCCGTCAGCTTCATTTTTGCGCCGCCTCTAACTTGCGTAATTTCTTATTGAGTATTTTCAAGGCATTTTGGCAATTTGCCGCCGTAAACTCACTTAAATCAGCTTTGTTTGCGCATTGACATATAGCTCTTATATCCGTGCCTGTTCGGGCGGCTTTCTCGATGATTTCATCAATCAGCATTTTTGTAACATCATTCGACAGCTCATCAACCGCCTTTTCGTCTGCCGGGGATTGCGGTTTTGGGTCGGGGTCTGCTTCTTTCTCATAACTGCGATAGACAATACCCACATCTTTATATTTGTGAGTTCGTCCGATTTCAAGGGATTTTATGACGTGGTTCTTAATCTTGATGCTTGATACATAAAACGTATCCCTTGTTTTAAATTTGCCTTTATCGGAAATGATTTCGACATTATCGGCTTTAATATATATGAACGGGGCGGTGTATAATTCCCTGCCTATTCCCCAGTTGAAACAAGCGCGTTTAAAACTGTCGGACGCCAATCCTTTTTGCTGTTCCGTTTTGCTTTCCGTGCCTGTGTCCTCTTTGCTTATCCATTGACCTTTTGAATCATCCCATATTGATACAATACAGTTCGCATTATCTCTTGTATGCGCCCTTTGCCAATTTTCCGCGCCCACCGTTTCATCAAGTATGTTCATGTCACAGCGCGCGTCCTTGTACAGCAACAGCGAACAGCCTTTATCATTTATCTGCGAAACTCGCACATCTATTTCATCGGCGCGTAAATCTCTGAATTTTAAGTTCATTTCCCATACCTCACTTAATCTGTAAATTTTGGTGTTCGACAATTGCGGCGTACGGAACATCTTCGCCGCTTTCGATTAATTTTTTGATTTCTTTTTTGTTGGGTTCGGGTGTTTTGAATGTCAAAAGTTTTTCGTTTCGCACCAACGCCCATTCGACAAAGCTGTTATCGACCTCAACCACATTTGATTTACGAAACGACATTGCCGCCCTTGCGGTTGTAATGTTGGTGTTGCCTGTGTTTTGCATTGCGGTTGATAAGTAATCTTTGAGCCTGTCCGCCTTGTGTTCCAAAACCCTGCGGCGTTCTTGCAATTTCTTTTCTTCGGCTTTGAGTGCGTCAATATCTGCGTTGATGTTTTTGATGTAACACGCGATATTTTCGCATTTGGTTTCGAACATTTCTTGCAGCTCATCGAGCTTTGAAGTGCTTAATATTTCGCCGTTCTCATCGACCTCTAAATTATTGATTGCATTTAAAATTTCTTGATTAATTTCATATAGATTCATAAAAATTTCCTCCGATTGCTTGACATTAACGATATACTGTGGTATCATTAATATGTCAAATTTATTTACTTTGTTTGTCCGTTCCTTGTTGCCGCAAGTGCGGACTTTTTATATTCGCGGTATTGTTCGTTTAGGTCTTTGTGTTGGTATGCGCCCCCCGGCAAGGTTCAAGAACGTTACAAGTGCCGCATTTTTCGGACTGTTGCAAAATACCGTTTCGTGAATTGTGTTCATCTTACATCACCTCTTTTGCGGTCTGATTGGCATAACAAGGGCAATCAACAGTCCTGTCGGTGCGCATACCAACACTCTGTTAAGCGGCGCATAGGCGTAAAAATTACATTCCCTAAAGTTGTTTACGTACTTTTCGTTTATCCAAACTTCAAGGTCATCGGCAACAAATTTCACAGCCTTGTCCCCGCTAAGGTACGCTTGCATATCAAGTGTTTTTTCGAGCAGCTTGTCATCGTCACGCCACTTGAACATTTCGGACATATCAACCTTTCTTTCTATCTTTTCGGGGTTAAAAATACATTCCTCTTTTGAAAAAACATATGCCGTCACATTATCGGTTGTTACCGCGATATAGTTATCATCTACTTCGCCGACAGCTACACTTGAATAGGGATTTAACATTGCCTTGCATACATCGATTTGCATTTTTTTAAAATTCATCTTACATCACCAACTTTCTTATTTGTTTCTTTTCGGGTTCAATGTGGAATATGGCAACTTTGTTGCTTATATGCCGCTGGGGCTTCGGGGTTTCTATCCTCGTTATTGCTGCCGATATTGCCGCTGTAAGCAGTGTGAACGCCGCCAGAAGTATCAATGATACGATTGCACGCATCAACATCTCACCCACGCTGATAACTCCCAATTCACAGTACCCGATTGCCGACAGTATCGACAATCCGCTTACCACCGCCGCAGCGGATGACGCATACAAACATATCCGCCGCCGTATTCTCTTACTTAATTTAAATTTTGTCATTTGAATCATCCTTTCAATCCCAATTTCATTAATTTTGCTCTGCGCTTTTCCAAATCATTGACATCTATTCCCCAAGCCTTAAACGCAGGTTCGGTTTTGACTCTGTCTTTTGTTTCGGTAAGAATTTCTTTGCCTGTTTCTACGATTTGCCGTGCCGTTTCTTCTCTCGCACGCTTTTTCAATTTACTTACCGTTGAATTTGCAATATTCTCGCCGAATAACATTCGTATTTCCTTTGCGCCTAAGTCATAGCTTGAATAATATATGTAGAGAGTTGTGTCTATGTCCGCAACCCTCATTGCCGACCGTGCCATTCTCTTCACCCCCTTGTGTTAATGTTAATTTTTTGTTATAATCAACCTCGAAAGTGAGGTGATTATAAATGGAAAAAGTTTATGCTTGCCTTTTGGGCAAATGGGTCTGTTTAAACGATGACCCTAATTGCAAAATAGGCAACAATGGAGCTTCACCGTCCTCTTGGTGGATGAACGGTGCGCCGATATACGCTCCAACAATCCATCCAAAAGAAAATGATGAATCCTTTTATCTGCAAAACTACGTCAATATTTATTATAAAGGCGTAGAGTATAGGATTAATCCCATTTTCGTTCAGATAGTGACCGAATAGCGGTTTCTATCTCGTCAAGTTCGAGGGGCGTGGATAATAATTCGTATTCGCGTTCCCCGAGCTTTCGTTTATACAGATGACTTACAATATCACATAATGTGTGCCAATCCGAATACTTCAATCCCGACAAAACCTTTGCCGCTTTCAACAATCTTTCTTTTCTCTCGTCCACCCTTATTTCACCTCACTTCCCAACAATTCATCTACTGTACAGCCTAAAGCTTTGGCAATGCTAACCCAGTGTTGCCCCTTTAAGTCTTTTGCGCCTTTTTCCGCTCGTGAAATTTCGGACTGTAATATGCCTGACTTTTCGGCAAGCTCAATTTGCGTCATTCCCTCTCTGTTTCTGTAAAATTCAAGCTTGTTCATATTCTTGTCTCAACTCCTTTTATTGGTTTTTCATATTTAGTTTGACAAAAAATCCCGAATGGTGTATAATTAAGTTACGACACTAAAATTAAATGCCCATCCGGGGTGTTTTCGTCTTGAAATGCTGCAGAAGAAGCATTTCGGTTATATAACGCCACTAAACATATATGTAGTGTTGTTATGATTATATAATATCACAAGAACTTGTGATTGTCAAGCGTTATTTCACAAGTTCTTGTAAAATAGCAATTTACACAACAAGGGGAGGTGAAATTCGTGTACAATTCACAAGAAGTTGCGAATAAAATTAAAACTGTTGCTAAAGCTCAAAGCGTTACTATTGGACAGATGCTATCTGATTGCTCTTTGGGGGTTAACACTTTATCATCTATGCAATCAGGTGGATATTATCCGCGTCTCGAAGCTATCTGCAAAATCGCCGATTACTTAAACGTATCTGTGGATTATCTTTTGGGTCGAACAGATATTCCAACAGTTTCATCTGCAAATAGTATAGTTGTACCTATCGCTTCACGAGACGGTGGGGTTATATATAAGAAATATTCATCAGACGAATATTTCAAACTTAAAGAAAAATACCCTGAACTCTTAGAGGCTGTTTCTGGCGATATGTGTACCTTAGACGAATAATAATTTTGATATACAAAAGGAGATATTTTTATGTACAAGCTTATAAATTTAGAGAAGAGAATAGCGGATTTAAATTTAGATATTAATTTAGTTTTGCAAGCAACCCAAATTTCTGATAAAATTTACAATGAGCAGAAAAGAGGTGTTGGCTCCCTGTCTAAAGATGAAATTAACAGACTTGCGGATTATCTTGACTGTACTCCTGAATATTTAATGGGAAAATCCGATATTCCGTTTCCGGGAGAAAGCGTATTTGTTAGAACGCCTGTTAAGATAGAGGAACACAATAGGCTTATAAAAGACGGTTATAAACCAATTGGCAAATGCGGTTGGAAAGACCTCCCTGAAACGGTTATCTACCGAAAAAAGCATAACAAAAAAGCCATCTCGCTTGCTTCCCGAGACGGAGGGATTGAGAAAACAGATATATCGCCGTCAACTGTTCAAGAGACTATCGAAAAGCTTCCTACTATAGAGCAAGAGATTAACCCCCTTGACGAGGATTAATTTTCCTTTATTTTTTATAATTTTGTAGACAAAGAAGGCTGGATGTGTCATAATTATCTATAAGGTGATTATGACATGGAATACAACCAAAATTATGAAAATTACAAAATAGCAAGAGACAGGGCGTGGAAAATCTTAATTCGATATAATGTGAATTCCTTACCCGTAGACGTGTTTAATATTTGCAAAAAATCGGGCGTGCTTATTTATGATTACATAGACGGGTATGATTTAATATCACGTTTAGGACTTGAACGTTATACCAAATACGACGGCTTTACAGTTCGATTAGAAAACCGATATATTATTTTTTACAATAATTTCGTTACACCGTTCGGACGTATTAGGTTTACTTTGGCACACGAGATAGGACATATCGCACTTAAGCACCTCAAAAAGGATGCAGCTGCTTTGAACAAGGGAGGCGAAACACCGCCGAACAATCCGGAAATGCAAGCTAATATATTTGCCGCAAGATTACTTGCTCCGGCTTGTGTACTTCACGAAATAGGCGTTAAATCAGCAGAGCAACTACAATCTGCAACAAAAATAAGCCTTACTGCCGCAAAGATACGATTTGATCGCTTGCAAGAACTAAGAAAGAGAAATGCTTTTTATAAAAATCCTTACGAAATTGAAGTTTATAAAAACTTTAAACCGTACATAAACGAATATAAATTGATAAATAATTTATAATCTGTTTTAGTATATGCTTTGGATAAGATTATTGATTTTGTTGTGCAGTTCGCCGCGTCATTGCTTTCACGATAAATCCGAATACTGCGTCTTGGAATCGATGCGCCTTTGGCTCGGAATTGATACGTCTTTGTGAAACAGCGGCAAACTCTGCTTGACTTACGACTTGCCACTTATCTGTTGTTAAGTGGTCTGCTATTGGTTGCCAACCACGCCATGTTCTCTTGACTGTTTGATACCCGATACAACCGTCTATCGTATTTGTCGGTTTAATATAAATACCGCCAAAAGTACCCGGTTCGTATCCATATGCAATAAAGCCGTCAATTTCGAGTGCTTTTTTTGTCGCTTCGTGGATATACATAAAACTCACCTCTGCAAAAGATTTTACACTTATATTATATCTATAATTTGCGGAAATGTCAACATAGGATTTGTTATTATGCTTGCGTTATCGATTTATGCAAAAATCTTTTGTAAAAGTATTGACAATACGCATAAAAGGAGGATAACAGAATGGTAAAAAGAAACTGCACCATTCCCAATTATTTAAATGTTATGGGAGAAAAAGCAGGATTTAATTTTTCCGAAGTATTAAGAACGGCACTGATAGAACGTTTGAATATCACACATTAAAGGAACAACATTACATCGCAAACACATATTAACCAAAGGGGGCGTTATGCTCCCTTTTTTGAAAGGATATGATACACAATGCCAATTTATAAGATGAAAGGCAGTAAAGACGGACGGCAAAAATACCGTGTGAGGGTAAATTATATTGACAATCTCGGCAAGAACCGACAGATTGACCGTGTGGCATACGGAAGTGCAGAAGCAAAGGATTTAGAGCGCAAACTGCAATATGAGCTTAAAGAGCAAACTCCGACCGCACGAATGACGGTTCAATCACTGTATGATGAATATATAAAATCTGCAAATATATATTTAACACTAAAATTATTTAATACAAATAGCAACAATATTAAAGTCGATGATGAAATTTATGGTGTAAATAACTATAATTATGGACTAAATTCAAAGAAACCATATCTAGAATTAAAATCCACGCCATATAAAGTAAGCTCTTTAATATCAAAAGAAGATGTTAATATCCTAAATAATATGTATAAATGGTTATACAATAATGGTGTTAGCGAAACAGTACTAAAATTACCAAGAGAATGGGATTTCAAGGGTATTGCTACTGAAAAAAGTGATATATTAAATAAAGATTTATATTTGATAAAAGTAGCAGGAAACAATGGCGTAGCAAGAGTTGACGATTTTCAATACATAACCAATTTTACTACGAAAATTAGAGAGTTTGTTGTTAATGATACAATCCGCAAAGTAGGCAATGAATTTAAAACTGAAAATATATATGGTCTTGAGTTTTATACAAGCAATACTTGGATTGCTAATAATAGTAAATCTGAAAAAAATTATTTAAAAGATTCTTATTATGATTTTGAAAATAAGGTTTCAAAATCAATAGCAATATCTAATTGGAAAAAGGATTTTTTAAAGCAGAATGCAACAATATTTTTTGAATTATTTCAAAAATAATATGAAACAAATTTTGTTCATAATTTAAATAAATTTGGATTTTAT
>QRFC01001324.1_pt1 | contig 20611 bp, 19 predicted proteins | sample 1861061 | NCBI WGS metagenome assembly QRFC01 (sample SAMN09711282, study PRJNA482702) | Human gut metagenome, whole genome shotgun sequencing project.
TAACCAACTTGGTTATTTTTTCAATCTATTTACTTGGCGTACTCTGTCCGCAGCATTGCGTCAGTTTTGCTATCATTCCTCGGGCGCGGCGGCGATCAGACTGTCGAAAATGCGCATACTCCTCCATCGAAAAATCATCAGACAAATACAGAGAATACAACAAAAATTTCCACAGTGATTTCTCCAGAGATTACTCACTCCTTCAACACCGTGGCAGATGGAGCGAGTGAGCCTATGCCCGCAGAGAATATTCAAAATTATCTGGACGCCCGTCACCAGTTATCCGCAGACTGGTCAAGCCAGCCTCAGGTCATGCGGAAAGCTATCGAAATTGCTGTCGAATGGGACTTTCGACAGGTCAATGGTTTCTCCATCACCAAGGATGAGTTGGAACACCGCCGCATGGCAACGCTGTCACTAATGGTCTCGGTTCTAACGGAAATGTGCTGTGCTGTCAAGCCATGGTTCTGCCAAGGCATGCCCGTCGACCGTACGGCGGTTATTGAGCGTGTTAACTGTGTCATGCACGCTGAGCGTGGATCCCTTGAGTCCTTTGCTGAGTATTTTATCGAAGCATTCATTGATGCTACGTCCACTACCGTCCCTAGTAACAGTAAAGCCTATATGCGCGCCCTTTTATGGGATCATCTGACACGCTATTTGGTGGAGTGGAAATGCGCCAATCCATAGAGCGCAATGTCCCTTTAAATCACATGGCACGACACCTGCCTTGAGGCAAGTATCGTGCCGAGTGATTCGTATGAGATTGTCTCTCCTCTCACAGCGTGTTCTCGGGCCATGGCTCTGCGGACAGTGCCTCAAGCGCCTCTAGGTCCACATTCGGCTCCTCTCCCGGTAGGGAGGCCGACACATTTGCGACACTGCGGCTCAGCCACGCGAAGAACTCGCGAAACTGAAGTCCGTTCAGACGGACAGGCCGCTGTCTTGGACTGACCTTCGCCAGCATCTCCATATCGGCATCGTTTCCGATCCCAACCGCCACCACAGACAGCTTGCGTGCTGTGCCGAGTTCACGGATGCGCTCCGTTGTTTCCTCCCACACCTTTCGGTCGCCATTGGGGTGTCCGTCGCTCATCACGACCAGAATAGGCTGGTAGTAGTCCACTCCTGTCGCCTTGTACTGCGCTTTGCGCTTTTCCAGCAGATCAAGGCCGAGGGACAGCCCCTCTCCCATGCAGGTCATTCCACCGGCCTCCATCTCCGGTACCTGCAGTCTGTCAGCCGTGTCGAAGTCGGCAACGCAGTCAGCACTGTCGTCAAACGACACCACAGCCGTTTCTGCAGAGCAGCGCGTCAGGTCATCGCTCTTCATCTCTGCCATGTACTGCTGAACACCAAGGTTCAGCTCGTGGATGGGCGCACCCATCATGGAGCCACTGGTATCCAGACACAGAAGCACAGGCACGCGGGGCGTCGGGTTGTCCACCAGATCTCTCAGACCGGAGAGCATTGCATTGTAGTTCATCATAGGGAATCTCCTTTCAGATTCGTATCATCGTATCATGTAGTAGATGGGTTTCCATATAGAGATCGACTCTCCGACCGGACTATTCAGGTTGGGTCACTGGTTTTTTCGTCGGCTTTCGTCGGATTTCCTTTGGGCATTCCCAAAACAGATCCTAACGGACCGAACAGCAGTGTACCAACCGTCGATGCGGCATGGTCAATTCTTGTCGTCGAGCCATCCGATTTCTTTGGGCTCATCGTGCCCCCTTTTTTCCCTGTTTCAAAAGGCATCATGCAGTCTCCTTTCCTTTCTCATTTTGGCGAACCGCCTCCGCACCATATGCTTTTGCATATTGCCGGATCGCCCGCCTGCGTCGATTTCTGTTTCCGGTTGCGATGCCAAGGATGCTTGCCCTGTCTCTCGGTGTCATGCGGCTCCACATACCGGATCGGCCCGCGTTTTTCCCTAGGAGAGCCATGCTGCAGTCATCCTGTGTTCTTTTCGCTATGATGCGTTCCATCACCGCCTCCAGCATCTCCTGCGACGTCCCACTGCTCAGCAGCTGTAAGCGCAGAAAAAGCTTGGAGATCAGCGGAGCCAGTTTTCTTTTCCCCTTGTGGTACAGCGCCGCTTCACAGCCGTCCGACATTAGGAAGAATCCCTCGATCCTCGGTTGGACACCCCGAAGCGCTCGGGAATGCATCAGGGCGTCCGGAGAGGTCACGAATGTTGTCGTGTTCGCAAATTCTCCGTTTTGCGGTGCCGAAGCGACCAAAAGCTTCCCTGATTTCCGGTAGCCAATCACGCCGTCTCCCACATGGAACAACAGATAGGCGTCGCCGCGTACCGCCACAGCCAACAGGGTACAGGCGAGTTGGCCGCACTCCGCGTTGAGTTCCCTTGCACGCTCGCGAATCCGGTCACGGACGCCGGAGAGCAGAAAATGCCGTACTTCGGCTGAACTCTGTGCACTGAAAAGCGCGTCAAAGTTCTCGCACAGCAGCTCGCACACCGCTTGCACCGCACATTCCGCCCCCTCATGCGACAGGGCTGCCGACCCAGCACCGTCCGCTAATGCGATGGCTGTTACCCCATTTCGCTCCATCGACAGGACGCGATCCTGGCAGGGCATTCCCTGTCTTTGATGTCCGCGACCTGTTACGCGGTCAGTCTGTGTTTGCCACATTCTCTTTCCTCCTCTCAGAGTTCCATGCTGCCGGAGAAGCTCATGCTCCCCAGCTTACGGCGCAGTCTTCGGCAGGTCGGACAGCGGCGGGGCAGGAACATCCCCTTCTCCCTGTAGTAGTCCCTTTCGCTCTCCATGATGTCGAAGGCGTTGCCGCACTCGGCGCAGGTGCGGCGTTCCCACACGGTTCTCGCCGCAGGATCCGTGACCTTCCAGCGTGTGGGGAAGATCTCGGCCGATTCCGGATCCTGAAGCTTGCCCTCCTGCAGCAGGCGGAGGTAATACCGGAAGGCCGTAAGCCACTGCTGGGTCGTGCGCCTTGTCTGTTCTGTGCTGTACGCACCGCCGTTCTGGAAGGTACCGTAGAAGTACTCCTTGAGGTAGCGCGGCAGATGGCTCCACAGGAAACGCCATGCCCCCTCGGGCGTTTTGTCGCTGTGGTTGTCTCCGCAGGGGTAGGGGAAGTCCATCGCGAGGATCGCTTCGCTCAGGTCGCCGCCGCCCTCTTGGGCATAGGGGGATTTGCCGGGCAGCATGAGCATGAACAGGAGCGTTGCGACAGCAAACGCCTCATTTCCCTCTGTACGCAGGAAGTCCGCGAAGTTCCGCTTCTGGATCTCGGGAGCCGTGAAGCGGACCGTGCCGACGGGGCAGGGATAGCCTCCGATCTGGTAGCTGTCGCAGTCCACGAACCACACCTCCGTTGGGGACACCACAAGGATGTTCAGCGGGTTGATGTCGCCGAGGATGATCCCGCGCCCGTGCAGAGCGCAGATCTTCTCGAGGATCGTGATGCACAGCTGCACCATGTCAGCCTTCTTCCAGTTGGGGAAGTGCGCCTCCAGCGCAGGCCGCGTGAACAGCGCGCGCTGAAGCTCCGTGCCGCGGGCGCGCTCCATGCGGTAGCCCACGAAGTTTCCCTCCGCGTCGCGCAGCAGCTCCTTCGGCCAGCACACGCCCTCACAGCATACTGGCTCCGCCGTCATGCGCTCGAGCTTTTCCTTGCGTCCCACCGTCAGCTTGCCGCGGTGGTAGATCTTGGCGACCGTCCCATCGCCAAGATCGTAGATGCTGCCCTCTCCGCCGGTGGCGAGCTTCTCGCCAAGGCAGAGCGCCGTGCTGCCGAACACGGCCTCGCCACTTGCGGGAACGTGCGACACCGGAATCTGCGTTTGGTCCTCTGGGATCAGCGCCGCCACGGAGCGCGACTCCCAGCCGCTGCGGGAGCTGCTGCCCGCGAAGCGCTGCTCCTGCGTGAGGTAGCGCGACAGGTAGCCGTAGCGGTTGATGCGCCCCACGGTCAGGCGCTTGCCCTGCACCGACTGCAGGCGGTTGAGACCCAGCAGGTCGTTGGAGAGTCCATCGTCCTGCGTGATGACCAGCAGTTCCGTGCTGGTCATGAACCTCGTTGCCACCTCCAGCAGCTGCTTGTCGGCGAAGCTCGCCTCCGCTTCGCCGCAGATGACCGCCGTTCCCTCCGCCTTCCGCTCTGCGAGGATCTTCACCGCTGCCGTGATGCGTTCCCTCAGCTCCGGCTTTCTTGTCAGCAGACTGCGAAGCTCCGCCAGCACACTCGACGGAACGAACAGCCGCTTGCCGTTCACACGCAGCAGCGGCGTCAGATGCTCCATCAGCGTCGGGAACTGCTCGTTGAGCAGGGAACAGGTGTCGATCAGGAAGGTGTAGCGCGCCGCCAGCCGCTCCAGATTCTCCTGCGCCTTGCGCCTGCTGTCCTCCTGACGACCCTCGAGAAAGCTCAGCAGAGCCTCTGTGTCCGCACCGGTCAGCAGTCCGCCTTCCGTCTGCACGCCGCTCTCGCTGAGCAGCGCCATCATGCCCTTTTCGTCGAGTCCCATGGCTCGCGCGGCCTGACCGGCCGTGATCGTTGCAGTATTCATCATGGTTTTATTTTCCTTTCATCTTTGTTCTCTGATAAGTTATCGGATCGTTTTCAAAGCTTTTCAGGGCTGGTTGAAAATTTGTTTCAGCGTCCGTGTTCATTCTGCCTTCCCTCACTATCTTATCATCTGCTGTTCTGCACTTTTCAGGGCCAATCAACAATTTCCCGCTAACCTCTGTTTTTCACGGGCGTTTTTGTCCCTCAAAAATAGGCGGTTAGCGGAGCCGACAATCAAATTACACTCTCGTTTTCTGTATAACAGGCACAAAACGCCTTGCATTTTTTGCTGTCCTTGTGTTATACTGAGCCTGCGGGTTGTATGGAACCGACAAATGTGCTGATACGGGTTTGTATCCTTTTGCTGATGCAACCCGCACCCCTCGCGGGGACGGCAACGACTCGATCCTGCTTCTTCTGATATGCAAACTTCTCCGATGCAACCCGCACCCCTCGCGGGGACGGCAACGTCCCAAATAAGGGACTTGAAGGTATTGGCGAGCTTAACAGATGCAACCCGCACCCCTCGCGGGGACGGCAACGCATAAGCGTCAGCTCAGAAGCCATTTCAGCCTCAAGATGCAACCCGCACCCCTCGCGGGGACGGCAACTTGTAAGCACAAGCAGGAATGACAGGATCATTTACGATGCAACCCGCACCCCTCGCGGGGACGGCAACTCAGAACTTTTACGCTCTGTCCCTCGAACAATGCTTGATACAACCCGCGCCCCTCGCGGGGACGGCAACCTTGTTGCTGGTGGACTTTACCTCGATACCGTTGGGTGCAACCCGCACCCCTCGCGGGGACGGCAACAATTAACTGCAAGTGAAGCATATTCTACTTTGATGATGCAACCCGCACCCCTTACGGGGACAGCAACTCCCACGCGGTCAGGGTCTCAAGAAACCTCTTCATTTGATGCAACCCGCACCCCTTACGGGGACGGCAACTTAGCAGTTAGAATAACGCTAAGGGTCTTAGGAATGAGATGCAACCCGCACCCCTTACGGGGACGGCAACTAGTACTCTGATTTTTTATCAAAGCTAGCATACACGAGATGCAACCTGCACCCCTTACGGGGACGGCAACGCCTTGTTCTTGGCGATCTTCATGCCGTAGAACACATGGGATGCAACCCGCACCCCTCGCGGGGACAGCAACTAATTTTATACAGAGCTTTCTGCACCTCCCCCGAGATGCAGCCCGCACCCCTCGCGGGGACGGCAACATGGAACTTGGTGTCTTCAAAGGCAACATACTTAGTGATGCAACCCGCACCCCCCGCGGGGACGGCAACTACTTCATATCAGTGTCATAATTATCGAGAATACCTTGGATGCAACCCGCGCCCCTCACGGGGACAGCAACGCCATGCGGAACGCTACCACGTCCAGCGGCTTGCTCGATGCAACCCGCACCCCTCGCGGGGACGGCAACTATCCTGTCTGAAAAGAAGATTGCCGTTTTTATCGAAGATGCAACCCGCACCCCTCGCGGGGACGGCAACAATACTTAGATATTTGAAATGCCAATATCCAACCTCGATGCAACCCGCACCCCTCGCGGGGACGGCAACTGAATGGTGTTCTTGTAGAACTTCTTGTAGTTCAGATGCAGCCCGCACCCTTACGAAGACTATGGAAAAAGAGACAGGAAGCCATGGCTTCCTGCCTCTTTTTCCCTTCTTGGCTCAGTCCCACAGCAGGTCCCACAGCGACTTAATGCCGCTGCCCACAGCCACCGCGGCCCCCACCGCTATGGCACCGGGAACCCACAGAGGAGCCGCGGTTCCGGCGAGTACTGCGGCCGCAGCGGCAGCTGTCGCACTCGCCGCAGCCGTTCCTCCTGCCGCAGCCAATCCACCGCCCGCCGTTTCCTTTGCCACATTGGCAGCGAACTCACCGCCGTCAATCTCTCCCTTTGCCAGCTTCACACCGGAGGACACCGCCTCGATTCCACCGGAGATCACCGCCCCCGCGCCGCCGGATGTCAGAGCCGCCTTTCCCAGCGAGGCCATCTTCAGTCCATCGCCGAGCGTCTGCGCCGCGATGCGTCCCGTGTCCGTGCTGGAGATCCCGGTGGAGGTCATCTTCTGCGTAACGGCCGTTCCCCGCTTCGCCATGCCTTGGACGGCCTTATCGTAGGCCATGACCGTCTCCTTGGTTCCCATCAGTCTGGTTCCGGCGTACTTGCCATGCGCGGCCTGCCTTGCCACGCGGTCCGCCGTATGCACCGCGTCCTTCAGCTGCGCCCGACCGACCACCGCGCCGCCCTGCTTGAGCAGCACATCGTCCCGCACCGCCGTGACGGACTTACTGAGGGTTCCTCTCGCACCGTTTGCCAGATTGCCCGGTTTCATGGTGAGAGCGTCCCTGTAGAGGATCTCGTGCACAACGCCCTTGAGCTGCGGATTTTTTCCGCCGGAGCGAAGCACGGCCTCCACTCCCACCTTTGCCTCGTAGGCGCTTCGGCTTGCCGCCATAGCGGCGCCTGTCTCATTCTTTAAGTTCATGTTCCATTCCTCCTGCTGTTTCTGAATGTTTGGTTCTAAAAGGAAATCGTCATCGAATGATCTCATTTCAGGGCAGCGAAATAGAACTTTTTCAAAGGAAACGCACCGCACGAATTTTCGTGCGATGCGTTTTCACTATTGCAGGTCGGCTCACAGCCGCCGGGTGCGCACATCCATGCGCAACAGCTGCTCCCAGCCAGCGTGGACGTAGGCGAACTCCTGCTCGCGCCGCCCATCCGGCAGTATGCGAATGCAGCCCGTGGCCCTTCGCTCGCTCACCGCGCGCAGCACCGGCTTGTTGCCCGCCAGCGTGAGCAGCTTTGCCAGCAGCTCGGGCGGCAGCACCGCCGCCACGGCATCCGCCTGCTCCAGCAGGGGCAGCAGCTGGGCGACGTCTGCGACGGTCTCCTTCCAGGGCAGAAGCTCCGCGCCGCCCATGACGCGGTCCAAGTCCGCACGCTGCTCCGCTGTCATCTCGTGGCGGGACACCCAAAGCACCTTCTTCATGCCTTTCACCTCCTGTTGCCCCGGGTCCTCTTCCTCAACTACATATCGTCCTCTGGCCGGATGATTTCAGAGCAAAGGGGAGCGCATTTCTGCGCTCCCCACTTTAGGTATGTGTGATGTGTACAACGCCGCCCATACCAAGCGTTGTCTTGATGCCGATGCCGGCAAAGTCCGCAAAAAGAAGCAGTGCGTCCGCAAGTTCTCTGTGAAAGCCATCCAGCCGGTTTTCCAACGTCAATTCGCCTACAAAGCCGGGAATTGAATTCCCCTTCAGATAATAGGTGCGGCTGCGAAGCTGAAAATCACGCGGCCGCAGTCCAGCAGCCAACGTCTCCATTCCCTGTCCATCCTCATCTTCAATCGGGCATTCGGAAATGCAGCCGTTCCACTTTTTCATCAGGCTTTGCACAATTAGACGCGTCGTGGGCAGAGGAAGATACTGCCCCACGCTTTTGAAACAGGTTGGTGTGCAAAAGCGCAGTCGATGCAGCTGGGAGTTCCCCTGCGCAGCAAGGGCAAATAGCTCGTCCGCACTGCAGAGCATACGACTGCTTCTTTTCTCTGTCAGCAGTACCACACGATCCTTTTCCAGCAAAACGCGGTCAAGCCTGTCAATAACTGGCGCGAGTACTGCCTCGCTCTCCTCGCCCAGCAAATTGATCGTCCATTGCAGGCCTTGCGGCGTATGGCGCAGAAACTGACTCACCGGCGTCACCGCGCTTTGATGAACCGATACCGCAAAGTCCTGCGACGTCTCTGCAAGTAAAGCGGCATAAAGCCGATAGGCCCATTCCGGACGCGGCGAACACGGTTTCTCCGGTTGGAGCGTCAATTTGTATTGTGTCAGCATAGGCGCTCCTTTAAGAATTGATAATAGCTGGCGCGCTGGTTTGAAATTGCCCCGTCTGAACGGATCTCAATATGCTCAACAACTCGCATATACTGCCTGTACACATCATTCGGCAGAGGCTGTTCCGGTCGCTCCATCGCCCTGCCCTCAACCATCTCGCCATGCAGCTTCAGGTCTGAGGCCAATATTTCCTCAAGTGAGCGGCAAATGTCCCGCATGAAGAAGTCCAAAAAAGGGATGCACATTGCTTCGAAAATATCGCGCTGCCGCTTATGGAGGTATTCCATCTCCATGGTGTGAACCGACAGTACCATGCTATCCGTAAAAAACATACGGAAATACTTGATCTTAACCGGATTGTTGGCCTGTCCGCTGAGGCGTTGTGGCAGCAGCAGGATCAATGTGATCAGCTCACAGAGACTTTCATCCACATTTAGCCGCTGCGTGGCTTCCCTACCGCTCCTATCATCTGCGACCATATCCGAAAGAGTACCACCGTCTTCGCCATCCGAGGTGACTATCGGCGCATCGAGGGAATCTGGGCGGACCCATATCGGTTTCTTTTTCCCGTCGCTCTCACCGGGCATCCCATCACAGGACCCTTCCCAATCTTTTTCCGCTTCCTTCATTTCCCGATGCATTCCGGCATCCTGCCGCTGTGCATCCATGCGGCGCATTTTCATGCGCGTCTGAACAAAGCCGCGAAAGCTCCCTGTCGAAGGGTCATATCGGTCAAGCTCCTGCCAGACAAGCGCAAAGTCTTCCAACGCCTTCGCATTTTTTTCATCATCTCGACCGGAGCAGAACAGGTCCATCAGCACTTCGGTCATTTCAAAATTCAGACTTGTTCGTACAGCCTCATCATCCGGCCCTATGCCGCGCCACTGAACGACCAGTTTTTCCAAACGCTCCCACAGCCGATCTGTTCTATCAATCATGTTCCATCTCCTCTCACAGCGAAAGGATCGTATTGATAGCCGCCTTTGGGTCAGTCGCCCCGCGTTCCGCCAGGACACGCACGACCTCGCCGAGTTGGAGCAGCGCCGTCTCATCATAGGCCTGCGCCGTCCACGACTCCGGATTTCTCCCCTTGCTGCGGTCGATCTGTCCATATACAACGCAGGAGATCGATGCGTTTTTCTTAATTCGATAAGCGTACTGTACCGCCAGAAGAACCGCCTGCGAAAGAGGCTTTGTCCCATAGGTGATACAGGCAAAGAGCTCGTCATCATCCTCTACACAGTCGATCAACTTTTGGAATACGGCAACATGAGACACCACGCGCTCATCACTCGGAGCGGCTATTACATCAATTGTAGGGCAGGGACAGTTCTTTGCCTTGCATAACTCCTCCAATTCGTTCTGAAGCGCCGCACAGTTTCTCCGACCATCCTCGCTATCCGCCACAATCGCAAGAAGGCGAAAAGTCTCTCCCTGCTCCACATAGCCATTTACTGCCGTTAGAATGGGAAAGCTGGTAGTTCGATCCATTTGAAGCTTTCTGTTGCCAACCGCCTGATAGTGGTACTGGCGCAGCTGCCCTTGTACTTGAAGTGGGATCACAGTGATAAACTTCTTCAATGCGCTCTCTCCTTTTTGGGAATTGGTCTGAGATTTTCGACTCCCTGTAAAATAGCTCGACGCAGAGTCTCTGCAGATGTATCCTCCAGTAGCACATAGCCATATTGGGATAGATAGTTCGTCAAGTCCTGTTGTTTCTGCGTACCGGTATCATTTGCATGATTCATCATATTGCGAAGTGCTTTGACATAAAGGTAATCCCTACAAATCTGCTGCATTTGGGATATCGGACAGCGCAGCTTATAGCCAGATTGAATGAGCATATCGTCCAGATGCTCAATCGTATCAACATAGACCATTGGCGAATCATCGTCCAGCTTTCTGAGAGGATGTCTCCCAGGTCCTGGCTTTTTCGACAGCGTCATAAAGTCGCGCATAAACTGCACCGCTGCGGCATCCTCGTATTCCTTGACCTCTGGAGTCCTTGCAAACGGCGTCACTTCAATAAAGTGTCCGCATTCAATAACAAAGGCTGGGATTCTTTCGGTATAAACGGTCACAGCCTGTTGCAGCATATCGCTTTGGATACACCACTTGATCAGTCCTGGCGTTGTCAGCTTCTTGCCAAACTTTTTTCGGAAGGCCGGCAAGAGCTGCCGCATCATCATATCTCCACAAGTCTCTGCATCGGTCAGCGCTGCATCAAAGGTCTGCATACACGCATCGATCCGCTTGGCCTTGCAAAGTGTGATGGTCTCATAAAGGTTTTCCATTGCAGAAAGCAGCCTTTCGATCTTCGGTTCTTCTGTCCGCCCATAGTAGGCGCGGAGCGTTTTTACGCTTCCAAAAGATGTTAACTCCTGCATGCCACCAACCAGATCAAAGAAGCCAATCAGGTGCGAAAGATCCTCTATCTCTGTCTTTGGATAATTGCTGTATACCGCCCCGATCGTCTTAACTCCCGTATAGGACAAAATACGGCTGAGCAGCAGGAGGTCCATCACCGCATTTCGGAACCCGCCGGTCGTTTCAAGCAGAACCTCGTCCCCAGCCTGCACCTTTTCCATGATCCCTGTCAGCGGCCCGTCCGTAAAGTCGTCTCCCTCCTCATAGGGGATCTCCGTTAGGGCAACATCCTGCACAGTCCGGGCAATCATGTCCTGAAACGGCAGCCAAGCCGTTTCCTTGGCCTTAGACGTCACAATACAAAGGATCTCCTCCACATTGCCGTATTGACGCAGCAAATATTTCACAGGTGCCTCATTGGTCTGTGCTCCGGCGATATCTTCGCCAACGGGACAGCGATAGCTTTTCTCCTGCGCGTTTCCCTTATATTCGCTGAGGAACAAAATGATTTTTCGCGCCATTTCTATTCTCCTTCCGAGAGTGGAGATCCTCCTAGAATCCCCACTCTCTTTTCTGACATGCTGTGCTATTTTTTATACTTGGAGCCAAACTTTGCAAGCAGTGCCGCTCTCATTTCATCCTCGCTCATCGGCTTCGCTTCGGCCGCCCTTGTTTCCTCATCTTCCCGAATGGCCTGGACGGTAGGCAGAGGACTGCGTATGTTCCTGTACTCGTCTAGTGTCATATAGCTCGTGTCCTCAGCCGTTCGAATCTCTTTCTTCATGAAGAAGAAGTCCTTAAGCTCTTTACGCTTATGAAGTGGAGACGGTTTCTTCGAACTCTTCCCTCCGGCTGCAGCGTCGTAGATCTCAATATACTTGTTGACCGCCTCGCTGTCATGCACTTGAGCCGTTGCAGAAAAGCTTCCGCTGAGATACAACTCTGCCGGTGAGAATTCCTTAAGCTCCCTGATCGTCAATTTCATACGACCGAGGCCGCACGGTTTCCCCATACCGATTGTCTGGTAGCATCCGTCTTCCAACCGCAGCGACCATAGCAGTAGGCCTAGTTCTTCATCTGTCAAATTCTTGTAGCGCACAACCCCACTGAACTTTGTCCCTTTTGGCAGTGGTCGAAGCTTCGATGCCACGGTATCCTTTCCTTCAGTGAGCTGGAGTTCCTTCAGCCAGTACTGCTTATAGCCTCTAATTCTGAAATCCTCATCGTTATAGTTCTTGCCATCAGCCAAGTATCCTGGATAATAGCTCGGTTTTGGGCCGCCTAATACGGTCCGAAGTTCCGGCATCTCTTGCGGATTTCCCTCTGCCCCAAAATCGCTGAACGACACTCTTGACCGATATGCGCGGCCATCATCCTCCGCAAATCCAAGGATCGCATGCGGATAGTCTATGGGCATCTCGCTCAAGCTCTGAAGTTCCCTGTGGCGCTGCGGCAAGCCGTCTGAGATTGGGTGAACGTACCCGATTCGTAGGAACAGTGACATTCCCCAATAAGTGTGTCCCTCGTGGCGAAGATAAAAAACCGGTTTCTGTTCTCCGTCCTCCGGAAGCGCCCAAAAGTCAGGGTCATAGCCTCCTCCACGCAAAGAATTTCTTCGATTCTCCCAGTCCTCCGTATAGGAAATAATGTCCTCGCGAGAGATGTCCAACGGAATTGCATCTGCATCAGCCTCTGGAAACAGATAGAGGTGGTTCTCTTTTCTACCCACAGGCTTTCCAGTATACAAAAGGAATCCTTTCATCATTTGACCGACAGAAGTCCCTTCGACATGGCGGGATATGTGCTTCACGCGCTCTCCCTCCATCTGATACAGGACTTTGACAACACACGCATTATCTGCGCTCTCGTGCTTCATCTGAAGCAGCACAACATCCGGATGATTCCGGGATACGCGGATATACGGTATTTTCGTAGGATAGATCTTATAGCTTTGGCCTTCTCTGCGCAGATAACCCGCGCAGACATTTTGAGGGATCGTGTATGTGCTTCCCGATGCCGTACGCTTGGTCTGAACATCCAATGCACTACGATAGTACTCTTTTAATGCGTTGCCAACGCTTTCTCTCGCTGACGCGATTTCTCTAAAGTAGATTTGAACATCTTCCAAGTCCTCTCCAGTGCGCATCAGGCCAAATCCGAGGATCTGCATATTCTCACGAACCATTCCGCGGATCGTCGACCCCGGTATCATGTACTTTCCATTGTTCCCGCGGAAAAAATGCGGCTCATTCTTGTCTCCATCACTTACAAACACAGGCGTATCTGCCACCATGGAAACATGAATCTCGCCCGTTTTCAACGCCGGATCCATCCGATCATGCGGCGGAAGCTCTTCAATGCTGTTATAAGGAAGCAATACCTTCTCCGAAAGAGGTATAAAGTTATAAGGTGCTCGGACTCTTTTATCTGCTGCCATATTTACCTCCCAGTCCAGCCGCATAGTCTGGTCGTCATTACATAAGTCTGCCCATCTTCATCTGACGCTAAATGCCGATACACTTTGAGCTCAGAGCCAAACTCGGGATTCTCTATGCGGAAGCTCTCCTCGGTGCCGATGTCTCCGCACTCCCCGCAAAGCTTAGCGCCACATAATTTTCCGTCTTTACGGAAGAGGCGAACCTCCGTTTCAGCGTTAAAGAATCTCGCCTCAATCACTTCCGTCAAATCGACAGCCGTCGGAGTGTTTCCCATCGTCACCTGGCTGTAGGATCGGATCATCGCATATGGAAGCTGCAGTCCCTGTGCGAGAGCCTGGTCCGCCTGTAGTTCGATCTGTCTCATACCATGCACTCCTTCCACGCCTTCTGCCACTTATCGAGCAGACCATCAGTATCCCTCATGCTCATTGTATGGTTCTGGTCAAAGCCGATCTCTGCCTTCCTTCCGTCCAGCGTCTGGATCAGAATCCGCTTGACCGCTATGTAACCGCGACCAATCGCACCATCGCTTCCGAGATTGCACAGGCCGAGGCCGAGATCGCGCAGGGCATACACAAGCAGCGCACACAATGCATCCTGCTCCTCCTTGACGGAGATGGTCATTTGCACTGCTCCGCTCAGAGGTTCCTCGGCAAACAGTCCACCTCTTATCACACCACCGGTAAAACGATTGATGCGAATTCTTCGGATCCTCTGTTTTTTGACATCATTCATACGGACATCATCAACGCATATTACGCCCGCTCGCCCATTATCGCCGTCCTGCGCTCCACGGCCAAACAAATCATTTACCAACGATTCCCGCACGCCTGCGCTCTGAACGATACGCATACACTGGGCGCGAAGCGCACCTTTTATAGAGGAACCAGGCAAAATAGGGTGACCATTCTCCTCAATGTTTACGGTATAGCTTTGGTCGCCCTCATATACTGGAGCGGATGCCCTAATCAAAACAGAGTCCGCAATCCCTTCCAACACAAAGGTGACCCGTCGGTCCGTTACATTCTCCGGCAGCTTGATTTCATCGCCGTCATCGCGATCCTGGATCCATGCTGCGCGATCCGCTTCATTCATGAGATCGTAGCTGCGCTTACGGACGCAAAGTGTCAGCCGTCCAAAGCCGTTGCTTTTCTGTGCGCCAAGTCGAATCTCGCCGCTGTTGACTGCTCCAAGCATCCGCTCGACAGTCATGATCTCTTCGTCATCCTGCCCGTTTCCAAGCCAGGTCAACTCGAAATCGAGCTGTGAGCCTGAGACGATGTGTGCAACATCAAACTTGCCTTTGTCGGCTGCCGTTCCATTCTTTTCATCGATTCTCAACCGTGGACGGATCGCCTGTTCCGCGTCAGCCCGCAGCACAGCATCCGATACGATCAGGCGGCCCTCATGCTCCTGACTGCCAAATAACGCTTTGGCAGTCTTTTGTTCACCGTTATTTTCGAGCCAGCTGCGTAGAGCGCCGGCCAAGGAGCTTCCCTGCAGGAAGGCATTGCCGAAGCTGTCACGCAAAACTCTTTCTGTGTTGCCGGCCGCTCCGCCGGTACGAAGCGGCGTTTCGCATACCGCATTCACTTTATATCGGATCGCTGTGGTAAAAACCGCCCTCATATCACTCCCCCTCCTTCCGGCTGAAATCAAACAGTAGGCACAGCAGCCGCAGCCGCTCCGTCATATTGTCGTTGCAGGAAACTCCGATCAAGTTCTCCATAGGAGTTGTTGTTACCCGCTTCACCAGCTCATAAATCTTGCTGAATTTGCTCGCGTGCTTCGCTCCACGATCGTTCAGATTTCTGTTGAAGAATCTCTCCAACTCATCCAGCTTCCCGTTGCAGGCGATTGCGCGCTCGCACAACGCCTGGAGCGTCCCCAGTTGGCTTGGCGAAAGTCCACTCTCTCTGACCTCGTCTGCTCGCGCCATTACCCAGCAATAGCGTGCACGACGTACAGCAGCCGCACTGTTTGCCTGCTTTGTATCACGTGTTCCCTCCACAGCAGCTTTATGACGAATACCCTCAAAAAGCTCATTTTTCAAGAATAGGACCTGTCCAAAGCCCTCTGCCCTGCGGATGCCAAGACCCTCTCTTTCTATTTTTTGCAGTCTCTCAAGATCCGGCGCACGATCACAACACAGCTTAAAAATGCTCCCGCGGTCGTACATACGGACTGCCGCATTTCTGCCTTTCCATACGCGGTTATAGGAACCGTACTCTGACATGGAGGTGCTGCATACAGAAACCACAACGCTGCCAACGCCCATTTTCTCTGCCAAATCTCTCTGCGACAGTCCACACGGGTCTCCAATCTCATTCAGCATGGTAAACGGAGACACCGCAAGAAGGTAAAGCTCCTGTGTGACCTCGTTCTGCTTTCGGAATCCATATTCACGCCGCCATGCGGGCTCTTCCTCGACCTCACAGCAGACAACAGAGCATTTTCCAAAGCCTTCATACCGATCTGCGCCAAGCCACACCGTCTTGGGCAATGCAGCCGCGATCATTTCGGCCATTTTCGGGTCGTCCAGTTCGATATATCCCTCAAATGTCTGCCCTTTGTCGATATATCGCGTTTGGAACATTGTCTTATCTACATCACTTTTTCCACGCAGGATACGCGTAGCACCGCCAGTCGATGCGCTCCAGTAGCTGAGAGTATCGCCCTCAAGCGCGCAAAAGCTTCCAATTTTTGCGCGCTTCAGTCCCGGAGTAAAGGAGCCGTTCTGCATTACGGTTTCAAATGTGCTCTCATCCTTGTTCTCGTAAAAGCCCTTGATGGATGGGAGCACCGCCCTTTCGTCCGCCACAGGAACCGCGTCCAAAAAACGTATATTATCAGAGAGTAGCTCCGTTCTATGTATGGCAAACCAATCCTGCTTGTCCTTTGCCAAATTTCCGACGATTAGTCCCCGAATTGCCGATCCAGGGATGTAACCCCTTGTCTCATAGCTGTTATCCTTGCTGCGGGCAAGGTCCGTGATCAGAACAGGGGAGTCTGTATGGAGTCGATAGCGAATACAGGCTGCAGCAGTCAAACTCTGTGTCGCTGCGCTTTGCTCAACGCAGCTCTCAACCGTAAACTGTACCCGTCCAAAGCCTCTGCTTCGCATCGTGCCGACCCATTTGATTGAAGTCAGGGCGCTTTTCACCAGGACCTCATCTTCGCAGGCACAGTGTACTTCCCCAACAAAGGTCATTCCCTTGCGAACGCAGGACGCCATGCGGAGCGTTCCGCTCTCCACTGTTCCGGCATCCGTCAGGGAGGTAAAGGCTCTTGTCTCATAGCACTCCTCCGGTGACGCGGGAGGTGACTGCACTTGGAATTCTGAGAGCTGAATGCGTCGATCATCTGTAAGACCGTCCCATCCGGAAACGCCCATCAGTTCATCGACATCCGTTTCACTTCCGCTCGTCCATACGGCCCAGTTTTCAAGGCTTTCCCGTAAGAGGCCCTTGAGTGTACTGCCTTTCAAATATGGGTAACCCTTCGAATCTTTGCATACTGCGATATCTTCTCCGCCGGGGACGCTGAAACCAGCACCGAAAATCGTATCGGAGAGCAGACGCACCCGCACGTAAAGCGTGATCCTCTGGCTCATTCCACCACCTCCAAAAAGTCACAATGGTCGATCATTTCGATTGCGTCAAAAAACAGGCATCTCCTCATACCATCGAAATCGGTAAAGGCTTTTTTATATAGCTTCCCGCCGTTGTTAAACATTTCACGGTATATGTCTGCCCTTTCCCTATCCGTCCGATGCATCGCCGTAAAGCCGTGATACAACAGATCCTGTACCTTTTTGTCCTGAAGGAAGAACTCACTTTCCACCTCTCCCTGTTTGAGCGCCTCGCGCAGATCCTTGATCTTGCTGCGTGCAATGTTTCCGTACTCGTTCTTCATCGCGCTGCACATCGCGCGGAAGAAATCGTAGCTTCTCTGCCCAACTGGAGAAGCATTGACACCGTCAGGGACAATGACAGTCACAGGTCTCAGTTCCAACCGACAGCCGTCTTCCGTCTCATAGTCCTTGCGGATTTCGGAAAGGTTCTCCTTTAGCTGCCCAAACTCGATGTGCCAGTCCATGGCGGATACGCGTCCATCCTTATCGATGGAAGATCCATATCGCTTTGCGCTGCTGCAAAGCTCCTCTGCCAAATTGTATGCCTGATGGAACGGGTATTTCTGATGTACTAGAGCAACGCCCGCGCAGGCCGCATAAGATCCCTTGTCCTCCTGATTCGTCAATGCTGTCAGATGTTCGAGGAAGATCCTTGCACACTCTAGGCCAATCTTTCCATCCGCAACAAAGCATACATCGTCGCCCGCCAAAATAATTGGACGAATCGGAAGCATAGGCGGAGTCAACACATAGTCGGATGTAAGTAATGTCTGCACCGTCTGTCTGAAAGCCATCTCAAAATCCGCTTGGATACCGTCGCTGAAGCGGCGAAGGCTCTTTCTACAGGATTCCCAATCCGTGCCACAGTTCTTATAAAGGCTGCTCACTCTAGTCCCCATCGCGTTTCCGTCAATGTGAACTACGGCAATGAAATTATCCCCCGACAGATCCGCGAGCTGTTTGGGATACTCCCATCCTTCCGGCGGCGCGAGAAGATTCTCTGGGATCTTCTCCCTATCCGCCTTTTCCGCACACTGCGGTCGGTAGTTTTGGAGGCTGTCCAACACCTCAACACCAAAGCTCATCTGGCGGAAAGATGACTGTCGGAATGCTTTTTTTCGTTCCAGCGCCGCAGACAGCGCGTTCAGATTCTCACCCGGTGTTTTGCTCTCGTCATAAGGCAGTGTTTTGGCGAAGATCTCCATCCCCTCAAAGCGGCGCAAGGCGCTCTCAGTCACAGCACGTGTGAAGGCAACTGCCTGATCGGCGCTGTCAAATTGGAGTACCGTGTGCCCGCCGCCGGCATAGACCATGTTCCTCTGCTCATCGTACAGGTTTTTCGCACTTTCACGGAAAAACTCACTTCCCGTTACATAAGCAATCTCGTTCGAGCGATCCGCATTCTCTCTCAGTTTCTTGCTGGAGAAAATATAGTCTTGCTTACGCGAGACCTCTAATATCGTCAATACTCTGTCCAAATGCGTCATCCTCTCTTTCTGTTTTGTTGAACAGCCAGCGTTGAAAGTCGTCCGCCAAAATTGTAGCACGCTGTCTATATTTTTTCAATAGAAACCGCATCCGCTTGTTGAACTTGCACCATCACTCTACGAGCATTTTGCTTTTTTGCAAGCGCTATACGCTTACTACCCCGCGAATCCCATCGGCATCCTTTGGTCTTCTTTTTCCCGGTGTATTGCCGCCGTGAAATCCTCCTCGCACAAAAGCCGAATGTCGGCATTTGATATTTCGCTGTCTCTTTCGCTCAGAAGTCTGGATGCCTGCGCCATTACTGCTCTTTCGACGATGGTGCGTACATACCTTCCGTTTCCGAAGTCTGTGTTCTTCATAGTCTGAATTTCCGATTGCGATTTACTCTTCTTCAGCAAGTTCGTCGCCTGAGCGACAAATTCAGTCAGTGCAATCTCCTCCGCCTTGGCGTTTTTTCCCGTAATGTCGCTCTTTTTTGCCACCGTGCAATGGCAACTTCCAATCTGCCCCTCCAATCAACGCCAGCCAAGAGGCCGATGCTGTGTTTCCCTGCTTTTCAGGGAAACACAGGCTTTCAAAATGATTACCTGCCAAAAGCGTCTGATGGTAATCTATCTGCTGTTTGCTTTCCTCTGCCGCCGTCCGCAGCAGTTTCACACGATAGAACCGCATAATGCTCCTCCTGCTATACCACATATGTCTCTCGATCCCACTGCACACGCTCCCTGCCAAGGGTTTCGATCCGGCGTTGAAATCGGTTACCAAGCAAATAAAAGCGAATACTATCTCGATCCGGTTGGATAAGCCCTCCCAGTTTTTCTTTCAGGCTCCTATACTGCCTCGCATCCAGTTCGCATTCATAAACAGAGTCCTGCACTGAAATACCCCAATCCCTGCATAGCCTTGCAACCTTTCTGAGTCGTTTCTGCCCGCCTGCTTCTGCGGTCGAAATGTCATATACGATCACAACCAACATGGCATCCTCACTCCCATCGAATCAAATCATACATTGACTCATCGCCTCGGAGGTATCGCGCCAGTCGTGCAGCCTGCAGGTATGGCAGAAGGCCGCGTGCCACTCGCTGCCCCAGTTCAGGGACCATAACTTCCTGTCTCCACATACGATTCCACTCACGCAAAAAGCATTTGCGCCCTTTGGCATCGAGAAAAACGCCGTCCTCCCGTCCGGTTTCGAACATCTCGGACGATACCATGCGCAAATTGATCATTCGTAAAGCATGGCGATCTGCCACCTGTGCGCGAAGCTCCTCCATGAGATCCAATGCCAATGCAGGCTTCCCAGGACGCTCACTGTGCAGAAATCCTACCTGCGGATCAAGTCCCACACTTTCGATCGCTTGCACGCAGATCTCTGCAAGCAGCGTGTAACCAAAAGACAGCATAGCGTTGCAACGATCCCGTGGCGGTCGACGGTTCCGCCCTTCGAAGCGAAACGCCTTGTCCTCCATAAGGATCATGCGTCCAAAGGCATCGAAGTAAAGTCTCGCTGCCTGCCCCTCCAGTCCTCTCAGCCCGTCATTCGTCACAGCCATTGGTAACTGCTCCGCGATTGTCCTTATCGCCTCCTCCGTTGCTCTGAGCAGCTCCGATGGGTGATTGCGGCGGAACCTACCCAAAACAGTCGCTTGTCCCTCCAGTTTCCCGTGAAGCATTCTCTTTGCCAAATAAAGCCGATTTTCGCATGGAAGGGTATATTGTTTTTTTCGCAATAGCACATTCCCTGTCGTCGGGCCATTTAGGCGAAAGCAAAACCTGCCAGACTGCGACAGGGCCGAAAAGCCGACATCATGTTTCACACAGGCATCTATGACCGCTGGTGATATGGACGCCCCGGAAAAGCACACGATCCGATCCAATAAATGAAGCGGAATGTGGTCCTCCCGCCCATTGGCGTGTACAGCGACCAATGCCTCACCATCTCTCCGCAAAACAGTATCTGGCTCTGTAATATACAGGGTGTGCAGCAGCTTTTGCACCGATCCCGCCTCCTTTTCACGCATTGCCTCCATTTCTCCATCGGATATGTTTTACCACATTTCAGAGCCACTGAAATAATTTTTTGCAAACCGTCGAAAATACGAAATTTGTAGCCATTGGGAATATACAGTCCAATTGCCCAAATAACCAAGTTGGATGTCAAGGGGGGTAATCCACCTCAATTAACCAACTTGGTTATTTTTTCAATCTATTTACTTGGCGTACTCTGTCCGCAGCATTGCGTCAGTTTTGCTATCATTCCT
>QRFC01001329.1_pt1 | contig 20555 bp, 20 predicted proteins | sample 1861061 | NCBI WGS metagenome assembly QRFC01 (sample SAMN09711282, study PRJNA482702) | Human gut metagenome, whole genome shotgun sequencing project.
TACTATCTTGAATTCTGGCCTTGATGATCTCTCATCTTCGACCCTGCGATATCGCTATCGCTCGGTCGCTTCTTCAAAAAAATCGCGTTTTCTTCGTCTCTTGCACTATATAGTTTTCAAGGTGCGCTTGCCGCCGTAGTTTTTCGTCTCACGCGACAGCTTGTATATCTTAACAAACCTTTCCCCCTTTGTCAACGCTTTTTATAAAAAAAGTTTAAAGAATTTTTTAGAGCCCGATAAAGCACAGGCTTTATCGGGCTTTTATGGATATAAGAAGTTCGTAACAGGCTATACTGTTTTACTTCAGCAGCTCGGATATCATTCCGTCCGCCGCTGTCATCAGCCGGCTAAGCTCCGCCTTGAGCTCGGCCTCGCTGCTGCCTTTGGCGCCAATGTACAGCTTCAGCTTGGGCTCTGTGCCGGAGGGGCGCACACAGAGCCAGCCGTCCCCTTCGGTGAAATAGCGCAGTACATTGGACTTTGGCAATGGGCACTTCTCCTCCCGGCCATCGGGATATGTTATAGTTCCGGTCTGTATGTCCTCGGACTTCACTACCCTTACCCCGCCGAACTGGGCTATTTTATCCGCCCTGAGCGCCCGCATCGCGCCCGCGATCTTTTCAAGGCCCTCCTTGCCCTTTAGGGTATAGGACTTCACCGCCTCGCCGTAGAAGCCGTATTTTTCATATATCTCCTGAAGCACATCATACAGGTTCCTGCCCTGAAGCTCGTACACCGTCGCAGCCTCCGCGAGCAGCATGGCCGCGCATATTGCGTCCTTATCCCGCGAGAAGCAGCCGGAGAGGAAGCCGTAGCTCTCCTCAAAGCCGAAAAGGAAGGTATGCTCCTTTGTTTCGAGGCTCTCTGCTATCTGCTCCGATATGAACCTGAAGCCCGTGAGCACCTCCCGAAGCTCAACGCCGTAATAAGCGCATATCGCGTCCGCCATGCGGGTGCTGACTATGGACCGCACCACGAGGCCGTTTCCGGGCAGAGTCCCCTGTTCATTGCGGGTAGAAAGTATATAATGTATCAATATGCTGCCTATCTGGTTGCCTGTAAGCACCTGGAACCTGCCGTCCCGCCCGCGCACGGCAGCACCCAGCCTGTCGGAATCCGGGTCGGTGCCGAGTATGAGATCTGCCCCCGTTTTGTTGGCGAGATCAAAGGCGAGCGTAAAAGCGTTGGGATCCTCCGGGTTGGGAGCTTTGACCGTCGGGAAGCTGCCGTCCGGCTCCTCCTGCTCCTTTACCACCGATATATTTTTAATGCCGATGCGCCTGAGTATCTCCCGCACCGGCACGTTGCCGGAGCCGTGGAGGGGTGTGTAGACTATCCTCGTATAGGCGCCGTTCCTCTCCGTCAGCTCCGGGTAGAGGCACAGCGACATGGTATCCGTATAGTAGGCCTCGTCCACCTCTTCCCCTATCATATTGAGAAGGCCGCTTTCCAGCGCCGCCCCTTCCTCCATGGGCTTTACCTTAAAGTAATCCGCCTTGCGGATATATCCCAATATCTCCGAGGCCTGCTCCGGGCCGGCCTGTCCGCCGTGCTGCCAGTATACCTTGTAACCGTTGTACTCCGGCGGGTTGTGGCTGGCGGTTATTACTACGCCCGCCATGCAGTTAAGGTGCAGCACGGTAAAGGAAAGCTGCGGCACGGAGTGCAGCGTGCTGTAAAGGTACGCCTTTATGCCGTTTTGGGCGAGCACCAGCGCCGTCTCTTTTGCAAATACGTCGGACATGTGCCTTGAATCGTAGGCTATGGCCACGCCCCTCTCAGGTCCGCCGGGGAAGGTCTTAAGGTAGTCCGCAAGGCCCTGTGTGGCGCGCCTTACGACGTAAATGTTCATGCGGTTGGTGCCCGCGCCTATTATCCCCCGAAGGCCCGCCGTGCCGAATTCCAGCTCCGTGTAAAACCTTTCCTCCTGCTCCCTGGGGTCGTCCGCTATGGCCTCAAGCTCGGCGCGGAGCTTCGGGTCGAGGCTCTTTTCTTCGAGCCAGAGCTTATAATTCTCTCTGTAATCCATAAAACCTATTCCTTTCCTTCCGCCGCCCGGGCGGTAGATTCTTCTGCCTTTACGTTCAGGCCGGATTCGCGGAACATGCTGAAGGCGTTGTCTCCGCCCACTATCACATGGTCGCTGAAGCCTATGCCTATGGAGGAGACGGCGTTTATTATCTTTGCCGTAGTCTCGCAGTCGTCCACCGAAGGGCGCAGATCCCCCGAAGGGTGGTTGTGGCATATTATGATGTTCTGTGCTCCGTACCTTATGGCACATTCCACCACGGCCCTCGGATATACCGTCACTTCGCCCGGAGTGCCTGTGCCGAGAAGCTGAGTATGCAGTATCCTGTAATTTTTATCGAGGCACACCATATACATGCTTTCGTTGGTATTGTTGAACGGCAGGCTTTTGCAGTAGCGCATGGCAGCATCCGGCGTGTTGAGCCTTTTCTTTTGGGCCGCCATGCCCTTGGCCTTTGCCCGCCTGCCCATAGCCCCTACCAGCGACAGCAGCACGGCGGCGCTTTCGCCTATGCCCTCCACGGCCATAAGCTCTTTCGGGCCGGCGTTGAGCACCTCCCAAAGCGATCCGAAGGCGCTCTTATCCAGCAGCCTGTGGGCGATTGGGTTGGTATCCCGCCGGGGAATGGCGTACGTAAGCAAAAGCTCCAGCAGCTGATGCTCGTGCATGCCGTCCGGGCCGTTTTCTATGTAACTTTGCCTCAGCCTTTCCCGGTGGCCTTTGTGCAGGTTTTCCATTGCCGTGCTCCTTCTCTTTTCTCCCCTATTATTATAGAATAAAGCGCGGCTTTTGCCTAACTGTTTTTCAGTTTTTCATCCAAATAAAAATATATTATTCTGGGGCTTGAATAAGCTGTCGAAACAGGTCATAATACCTTTAAGCAAAATCTCAAAAAAGCTTATTTCGATAATATGCGACCGTAATAATACGGCCGTAATTATATATTTTTATATTTTTTATGCGGAGGATAGGTAAAAGGGATGGATCTTCTCAAGGAACGAATACGCAGGGAAGGCAAGGTGCTGCCCGGAAACATCATCAAGGTGGACGGCTTTTTGAACCACCGGGTGGATACAAAGCTCATGGCCGCCATGGCGGAGGAATTTGAAAAGCATTTCGACGTATCAAGGGCCACTGTGGTGTTGACAGCGGAGGCGAGCGGCATTGCCCTTGCCACCATGTGCGCATACCGCTACGGGCTGCCCCTTATTTACGCGAAAAAGGCCAAGAGTGACAACATCGAGGGCGGCATAATCAAAAGCGACATTTACTCCTATACATACAAAAAAAAGGTCACTCTTATGGTTTCCGCCGAGTGGCTCAAGCCCACGGACAAGGTTCTGATAATCGATGATTTTCTCGCCAACGGCGAAGCCCTCCGCGGCCTGTGCGAAATAGTCAGCAGCGCCGGCGCGGAGCTCGTAGGCATGGGCGTAGCAGTCGAAAAGGGCTTCCAGCCCGGCGGCAAAAAGCTGCGCGACGCGGGCATACCCCTTTATTCCCTCGCCATAATCGAAAAGGCCGACGGAAACGGCATAGTATTCAGGGACGGGCAGGAGGAAAAGTAAATAACAGCACAAAATGAACGGCTGCGCCGTTCATTTTATTATTGCCGTAAAGCTCAGGGGTTGTTAAGGGGCCGCAGCCCCTTAAGTTTATTCCGGCTTTGACGACATGTGCGTCAAAACGGATGAAAACCGGAGGTTTTCGCACTCTGCGGGTTTTGCCGCCCGGAAGCGGAACGCGATAGGCAAAACCCGAAAAAACTCGAAGAAGTGGCGTAAGCCACTTCTTCGACCTTTACCACGGCCTCCTGCCGCAGTAGAAATGCTTCTTCCAGTATGTGGTCTTGTACTCCCGGCGCACCACCTTGCCGTTGGAGCTGGAGGCGTCTATCATCATGCTGGAGGATATCACTATGCCTATGTGGCCTATCTTGGAGTAATTGTCGCTGTAGAAGCAGATAAGATCGCCCTTTTTGAGCTTGTTTATATCGCTTATCTTCTCCCAGTCGTCAACCTGCGAATAGCCCGCGGCGGTAAGCCTTCGCCTGTTGCTTCCCGCCTGCTTCAGGCAGTAGTATACCAGTCCGCTGCAATCAAAGCTCTTGGGGCCGGTATTGCCCAGTATGTACTTGCAGCCCAGCTTGCTCCTTGCCACCTCTATCATCTTGCTTATGTTGGCCTTGGTCTTCTTCTGCGCCGCCTTTTTGGGGCTTTCCTTGGCCTTGGGAGAATAGAGCATATCATAGGTCTTTTCCCCCGCCAGGCCGTCCGCGCTGAGCCCGTTCCTGCTCTGGAAGTCCTTCATGGCGGCCTTTGTCTCGTCGCCGTAGTAGCCGGTAGTCTTTCTCATGTATCCCATATCCACCAGCTGCTTCTGCATCTGGGATACGTCCTCGCCCTCCATGCCTTCCTTTACGCAATACTTGGGCGCGCTGTCGCTCATGAGTATCGACAGCGTCTGTTCTCCCGCCCAGCCGTCCATATCCAGCTTTATACCAAGGGCCTCGGTGAAGCTCACCTGCCGTTGGAACAGCTCCACGCCGTGCTCCGTGGCGGGGCCGAAGAAGTCCGTCGGCGTATCCGAATCCATATAGCCCAGCTCCATCAGCCGCTCCTGAAGCGGTATCACCCGCTCGCTGGTTATGCCTCTGTGCAGTATGGGCTCGGGCGTGGGCGACGGCTCAGGCGTGGGAGATGGGGTTGGGGTAGGCTCCACATGCAGTATGCTGGTTATGCCGCTTTCGGCCTCCTCTACGGCATAGGCCATCCTTGCCTTATCCTCGCTTGAGCAGCCTCGTATGGCAAACGTCGTTCCTATAGTAGCGCCCGCAAGAAGGAGCGCCGTACCGCTCATAATCATCACCTTTGCCCTCGGCGCGGCCGCAAGCAGCCTGTCCCACAGGGTCGGCCCCTTGGGTCTTTTATTGGGCGTTATCAGCTTTCTGGCGTTGCCTTTGCCATTCATTATTTTTGTTTTGCTATGCCTGACCCGCCTGAATTTTTTCTGTATTCGCCGTATAATATCTGACATTGCGTCTCCTCAATCGCTTTATATAGGTTTTATTTTAAATGCTCCGGCCCGTATTTTCAACGGAAAGGCATGCCTTGTCTGTATTTGTTTACAAAATAAATGATATTTATACTTAAATTTGGTTATATCTATTCAACACGTTAAAACTATTGCTTATGTGTATCTAACTAAACCGTATTTCACACCGCAAATGAGTTATGCTATTATAATGATGCTTTTGCGCTTTAAAATAATTTTTCAGGAGGATTTACATATGGCAACTATTTCCCGCGGCATCAAGGCCCCCATTATTCGGGAGGGCGATGATATCGTATCCATCGTATGCGACTGCGTGCTCAGCGCCTCAAAGGAGCAGGGCTTTACCCTGAAGGACCGCGACGTGGTGGCTGTGACCGAGGCGGTGGTCGCCCGCGCCGCAGGCAACTATGCCACAGTCGACGCCATCGCCGAGGACGTCCGCCGCAAGCTTGGCGGCAATACCATAGGCCTGGTATTCCCCATACTCAGCCGCAACAGGTTCGCCATTTGCCTCCGGGGCATCGCCCGGGGGGCAAGGAAGGTAGTAGTGCAGCTTGGCTATCCCTCCGACGAGGTGGGCAACCATCTTGTGGATATCGACGCGCTGGACGACAGCGGAATAGACCCTTATAAGGACGTGCTGAGTGTTGCGGAGTTCCGCAGGCACTTCGGCACTCCTCTCCATCCCTTCACCGGCGTGGACTATATCAGCTATTACACTCAGCTTATCGAGGAAGAAGGCGCCGAGGCGGAAATAATACTTGCCAACCGTCCCGAGGCCATACTCGCCTATTCCGATAAGGTGCTCTGCTGCGATACCCACACCCGCTTCCGCACCCAGCGCCGCATACTGGCGGCAGGCGCAGATGTGTGCCTCACCCTCTGCGATATACTCAACGCCCCGGTAAACGGCAGCGGATACAACGAAAAATACGGCCTTCTCGGTTCAAACAAGGCCACCGAGGGCGTAGTGAAGCTCTTCCCCAACAACGCCCAGGAGGTGGCCGAGGCTATCAGCGCACGCCTCTGCGCCGCAACCGGCAAAAGGATCGAGGCTATGGTATACGGAGACGGCGCCTTCAAGGATCCCGTCGGCAAGATATGGGAGCTGGCCGATCCCGTGGTATCCCCCGGCTTTACCGACGGTCTCAACGGACTGCCCAACGAGCTGAAGCTCAAGTACCTTGCCGATAACGACTTTGCGAATCTCAAGGGTGAGGAGCTCCGCTCTGCAATAGAAACCGCCATACGCAAAAAGGACGCCGACCTGAAGGGCAGCATGGCCACCCAGGGTACCACCCCGCGCAGGCTTACCGACCTCCTGGGCTCCCTGTGCGACCTGACCTCCGGCTCCGGCGACAAGGGTACCCCAATAGTTCTGGTACAGGGCTACTTTGAGAACTACGCGGACTGATCGCAAAAATAAAAAGGAGCGGCATAGCTGGGTGTGCGTAAGACAGTATTGCGCCGATATTGATAAAACGGCACGAAACCGCATGGAGATGATCGTGCCAGAGTTGGCAAAGCGAAACGGCGAGACCGAGCAACTGAAAGCCGAAAGCCAAATGGAATGGGCGCGGCAGATGGACGCTTGCAAGGCACAGGCAGAAGCTATCGTGAAGTTTGAGCTGATATATGATTGATACCGAGACCGTCCGGACAAAAAAGTTCGGGCGGTCAAAATTTCTTGAACGAATTGTGACCTTTTCAGTAAACCTATTGACTTGAATTGCAAAAGTGAGTATAATTAGTTTTGCTGATTAGCATTACTGAGTAGTAACTAAAGTGAGGTAGAGAGTATGGATAATAGGTATGTGCAACAATTTAAAAAAGGCTCTCTTGAAATGATACTCTTGTCTCTGATTGGGCGCGAGGAAACATACGGTTATGAGATAATCACCGAGCTAAATGATAGTGCGTCTGTCTTAGGCTATGCAAAAGAAGGAACGATTTATCCTATTTTGTATCGTTTACAAAAGGCAGACTTAATTCAATGTCGATTAGCACCTGCGGCGGCGAATGGCGGCTCAAAAAAATATTACTCCCTTACTCCCAAAGGAAAGGAAGTCTTACAGGAATTGATTATGTTTTGGGCAAGCTACACAGATTGCGTAAATAGCTTTATTGCCGCCTATCAACAAACGGAGGTATCAGAATGAAAGAGCAATATATTAAGCAAGTGGAAAAGGAACTGCACTTATCACGCAAAGAGAAAATGGAAGTCTTGCGTGATCTAAATGAAATCTTTGCTTCGGCTGTCGAACACGGCGAAACGGAACAACAAGTTATTGAACGCTTGGGAACACCAAATGATTTTGCGGATAGTACCGCAGAACAATTCGGGATTGATAACACCGCATCACAGAAACCAAAAGGAATCATTTCAAGTGTTGTCGCACTTCTCATTGCTGTTGCTTCTTTTGTGGTTTACGCCACTGCTAAAAACGGAAGAACACCAGAAGGAGCAATCGGACAAGCTGACGCAATGACGAACATTCAAGTCGAGGGGACGTTTGGGTTTGACGCTTTGCAAATAATTTTGGTTGTCGGTGTAATCGCTGTTGTGTTTGCAGTTATTCAGATAATCCGAACAGTCCGCAAAAACAGGAGGTAACTATGAAATATGAAAAAGTTTGTTTCAATAATCGCTATTTTACTTATGCTTTCTTTGGCAGCTTGTTCCAATCAGGACACGCCGTTCACTACGGATAATTCAAGCAATACCCAATCCGAAAGTATTACCATGCTTGACAAGGGGGTATGGCCTGTGAATGAATACACGGAAGGCCTTCCTGTTCCATCCGGTACAGTTGCATGGGCTATGCTTGATACAGAACACGAGAACTGCGGTATCAGCATTGTAGATATAAACGAAAGCGATTATAATGATTATATGAAGCTTTTGGAGCAAGAGGGCTTTTCCGTGATTGAGGATGTGTCCGAAGAAATCAAGGGACAGGACTATGTTTCCATTGGCACTCTTTTGTCAAATGGAGAAAAAGGATTGAGCATCAGCTACATACCTGATAACTTTACTGTTTACATTTCGTTTGAAGAATAAGAAAGTGTAGTGTAGCACCAAAAGAAAAAATCCTTTTAGGAACGAAAGGACGCACTTCTATACTCTCCTATTGGAGTATCGTGCGTCCTGCGGAGCTTCATTCTCCGTCAGCAGAAGAAAACTGAATGACCAGGAATGTTGCGTCACTTCGTTCCGTCAAGGTGGCTACACCCCCTTGCGCCACGAAAGCGGCTATCCTCTGTGGACTTGCCGTCCGCAAACGGTTTTGACAAACCATTCGCCGCCAGCAAGTTTGAAGATTAGACATAACAAATCTTCCGTATGATCTAAGCCATACGGAGGATTCACTGTTTTACGGACCCCCGCCAATCCGCCGCTCCTTTTATTTTACTCATACCTCAGCGCGTTTATGGGATCCATCTTTGCCGCCTTGTTGGCGGGATAGTAGCCAAAGAATACTCCTATGGTCATAGAGAAGCCCAGGGCGATAAGTATGCTCTCTATGCTGGCCTTGGCGGGGAAACCCAAGGCGTTGCTGGCGATGCTGCCCGCAGCTATGCCCAAGGCCACGCCTATTGCGCCGCCTATGAGGCATATTATCACCGCCTCGATTATGAATTGCAGCCGTATGCTGGTGTTGGTGGCGCCCAGGGCCTTGCAGGTGCCTATCTCACGGGTGCGCTCGGTTATGGATACCAGCATTATGTTCATAACGCCTATGCCGCCCACCAGCAGTGATATGCCCGCTATTACGGATATGGCGGTCTGTATGGTGCCCAGCACCGAAGCAAACTGGGATACCATGCTCTCCATGCTGAAGGCGCTCACCTTGAAATCCCGGTTAGTGCGGTAATAGGCGTTGAGATAACGCTCCACCCGGCTTGCGAATGTGGTGGAATCCACCCCTGGGGCGGATATCACGGTAGCCATGGTGTAGCCGGCGGTGGAATGGGTGGCGGCCTGAGCTGTGCCTATGGGGATATACACGTTGGTGTTTATGTCCTTTTCCGAACCGAAATTCATCATATATACATTCTGCTCGTACTGGTATACGCCTACGATGGTATACTCGTAAAAGCTGTCCCCTACGGTGACTTCCAGCGTTTCCCCTATGGCGTTCCCGTTCTTGCCGCCGAAAAGGTTGTTAACCAGCTTATCCGAAACTACGGCTATCCTGCGATCCCCCCCGAGCTCATCGGCGGTGAGCATGCGCCCGGACAGCACGGCGGGGGCGTTAGAGAGAAAGTAATCACCGTTTATGCCCATCACGGTAACGTTAGTGTAAAGCTTTCCCTTTTCCGCCTTGCCGGTTCCTACAGTTTCGCTCAGGGCTATTCCCAGCATTTCGCTGTCGTAGTTTTCCCTGAGGGAACTGAGCATGTCGTCGGTAATGTAGTCATTTTCCGTGGGTACCTTCTGGTTTTCCGCGGCCATGAACATCATGCCCTGCGCCGCGTCTCCGTCTTCATCCTCGTCTGCCTTTTGCTGTATCATGACGGTGACATTGCTCGCGCCAATGGACTGCATCGAATCGGTGAATTTATTGGTCACGGACTGGCCCAGCGTCATTATGGTAATGACGGCACATATGCCTATGATTATGCCCAGCATGGTAAGGAAGGTGCGCATCTTATTGCTGCGAAGGCCGTTGAGCGCCAGCATTATGTTTTCAATTATCAGCAAGCGTACCACTCCTTTCGCCTATTATCTCGCCGTCCATCAGGGTGAATATGCGTCTTGTTTCCTCTGCAAGGCTGTCGGAATGGGTGATAAGCACTATCGTCATGCCCTGCTCGCGGTTGAGCTGATGGAATATGTCCATTATCAGCCTTCCCGTCTTGCTGTCCAGGGCGCCTGTGGGCTCGTCGGCCAAAAGTATGGCCGGATGGTTGGCCATGGCGCGGGCTATGGCTACCCTCTGCTTCTGCCCGCCGGAAAGCTCGTCAGGATTGTGCTTCATGCGGTCCTCCATGCCTACCAGCTTCAAAAGCTCCTTTGCTCGCTCTGTGCGCTCGGCTCCCGGAACCTTTGCGTAAAGCATTGGCCGCTCCACGTTCTTGAGTGCGCTGATGCGGGGGATAAGGTTATAGGTCTGGAACACGAAGCCTATCTTTTTGTTGCGTATATGTGAAAGCTCATTGTCGTCCGCCTGGTTTATATCCACGCCGTCCAGCAGATAGCTTCCCTCGCTTGCCCTGTCCAGCGCGCCTATTATGTTCATGAGGGTGGACTTGCCTGAGCCTGACGCTCCTACTATGGATACGAACTCCCCTTCGTAAACCTGCAGGTCTATGCCCTTGAGCACCTCTATCTCGTTTTCGGTCCCCTCGAAGAAGCGCTTCTTTATGCCCTTCAGATCAATTATAAGCCTGCGCTCTTTATTGTCCCTCATATCAGCTGCCCATTGCCATCATCTGTGAAAAGTCAAACTTCATATCTGATGGCATGGATACCTCCATACCTTCCTGTATGTCACCGGTGACCTCCACATAGTAGTCCCCCTCCACCCCTACTGTAACGAGTACGGCGGCCTTTGTAATTCCGCCGGACTCTGTGCGGGTAACTACGTATACCACATCGTTGCCGTTTTCGTCCTGCTGCACCGCGTCGTAGGGAACAGTTAGCACATCTGCCGTCTCCCGGAGTATTATGTTCAGTTTTGCGTTCATGCCGAGGCGCAGCCTGTCTGTGGGGCTGTTTATTTTTACCTTCACCTGATAGGTGACGTTGCTGCCCTGTGTGGGAGTGGGGGAGATGAATATCACCTCTCCCTGAAGCTGCTCGTCACGGGTGGCGTCGGTCTTGAACACCGCCTTCATGCCAAGTTTGACGTCCGCTATGTCGTATTCGTCTATCTCTGCGGATACCACGAATGCGCTGCAATCCTGTATTGTAGCTATCACGCCCCCGGCGTAGGTGTCCCCCTGCTTTACGTTTATGGCGGTCACGGTGCCGGAAATGTCGGCCTTAAGGGTACCCTTTTCTATCTGTTCCTGATAGGTATCCACGGCGTTTTCCTGCTGCTGGGTGGCTACGCCCGCGCTCGCCCTGGCGGATTTAAGGTTATCCCTGCTGCCCTCGTACTGGTTCTGCTGGGAAGACACGGTGTATTCGTATGTGGCCTGGGCATTGTCCAGCGCGGTCTTGGCGTTGCGGAGGGCGGACTCAAGATTTGACATGCTGGAATCGAGGGAATCGTAGGTAGCCTTGGCAGATTTATAATTTGCCTCAGCTTCCGCCTTGGCCTTCTCATTTGCCGCCGTCTGATTGTATTCAGGCGTTGCTTTGAGCGCTGCTTCCGCTGCGTTCAGTTCAGCAGCGGCGTTTATTTCTTTTGCGCTCGCCTCGTTCAGCTGCTCCGCTGTGGAATTAGGATCCGCCTTTATTGAGTTATTCTCCTGTACGGCGATATTGTAGGCTTCCAGCTTTGCCTGATAATCACTGTAAGCCTGTGTAGTTTTGTAATCCGCGTCTGAATACGAAAGCTCATCGAGTTTTTTCTTTGCACTCCGCATTTCGTCATAGGCTTCATCGGCCTTGCTTTGCGCCTCATCATAGGCTTCCCTTGCGCTGTTATAGGCCTCTCCGGCAGAGATCACGTTCCTTGCGGCGGATTCTATCTGGTAGTTCTGCGTCTCTATGGCCTGCTCCAGCGCCCTTTTCGCGTTGTTTACCGTAACGCTGGTCTGGGTCTTCGCGGCTGAGAGTGACTTTTCCGCGTCCTCAAGGTTATCCTCGAGCTTTGATGTGTCGAATGTGCATATTGTGTCGCCCTCCTGCACCACGTCTCCCACCTCTACATCCACTCTCAGCACCTCCATCCCGGTAAGAGTGGCGGTAATTGACCGCGTTTTGTCGCTTATTATGGTGCCGGTGGAGGACACGCTGCTCTGTATGCTGCGTTTTTCCACTACGGCCGTCTCCTCGGTAAGCTCCGCAAGCTGAGCCATGGCGGCCTGAGCCTTATGCCGTATCGTCAGCACGGCGGCGGCTATGATTATGGCTATGCAGAGGAATACCGCCAGCTTCTTGTGCTTCTTTATCCAGACCGTGAATTTCTTCATTTTTTCTCCTTACGCCAGCATTCCGGTATAAAGGGTGTAGTATTTGCCCTTCTGAGCCATGAGGTCGTCGTGGTCGCCCCGCTCTATTATGCGGCCCTGGTCCAGTACCATTATGGCGTTGGCGTTCTGAACGGTGGAGAGCCTGTGGGCTATTACGAATACCGTCCTGTTGGCCATGAGCTTATCCATGCCGTTCTGGACTATCGCCTCGGTACGGGTATCGATAGAGCTGGTGGCCTCATCAAGTATCATGACAGGGGCGTTCTCGCAGGCGGCGCGGGCTATGGAGAGAAGCTGCCGCTGGCCCTGGGAAAGGCCGCTGCCGTCCCCCTCCAGCATTGTATCGTAGCCCTTGGGCAGCCGCATTATGAAGTCGTGGGCATTGGCGAGCCTTGCCGCGGCCTCCACTTCCTCGTCGGTAGCGTCCAGCCTGCCGTAGCGTATGTTGTCCCGAACGGTGCCCGTGAAAAGATTTACATCCTGCAATACCATGCCGAGGCTGTGGCGAAGATCCGCCTTCTTTATATCTCTGACGTTAATACCGTCGTAGGTTATCTCGCCCTTCTGTATGTCGTAGAAGCGGTTTATAAGGTTGGTTATGGTGGTCTTGCCCGCGCCGGTAGCGCCCACGAAGGCTATCTTCTGCCCCGGCTTTGCGAAGAGGCTCACATCGTGGAGAACTATCTTATCCGGGACGTAGCCGAAGTCCACGTCCTTCAATCGAACATCGCCCTTTACCTCGGTAAGCTCGCCCGTGGGCTTCTTCCACGCCCACGTTCCGGTGTGCTGGGGTACTTCCGTCAGCGCGCCGTTTATGTATCCGGCGTTGACCAGAGTCACCTTTCCCTCGTCCTCCTCGCTCCTTTCGTCCATCATTGCGAATATGCGCTCCGCGCCGGCCAGGGCCATTACTATGGAGTTGAGCTGCTGGGAAACCTGATTCACCGGCATATTGAAGCTCTTGGAAAGCTGGAGGAAGGAGGCTATGCCTCCCAGCGTCATGCCGCCCACGCCGCCTATGGCCATCATTCCGCCGATGACCGCCAGCAGCACATACTGGAAGTGACCGAGGTTGTTGTTTATGGGGCCTATTATATTTGTAAACTGGTTGGCAGCAGAGGAATTGAAGCGCAGCGCTTCATTCAGCTGGTCAAACTCCTCCTTGCTCTTTTCCTCATGGCAGAATACGTTGACTACCTTCTGGCCGTTTATCATCTCCTCGATGTAGCCGTTGGCATCGCCCAGAGCCTCCTGCTGGAGGGCGAAGAACCTTGCGCTGTTGCCCGCCACCCTGGTAGTTACCTTCAGCATGGGGTACATGGTGAGCAGCGCCACTGCGGTGAGCAGCGGGCTTACCACTACCATTGCCGCCAGCACGCCTATTATGGTTATGGCAGAGCTGAGCATGTTGGGTATGCTCTGTGAGATCATCATCTCCAGCGTGTCTATGTCGTTTGTGTACCTGCTCATTATGTCGCCGTAGGCATTGCTGTCAAAGTAAGCTACGGGCAGTGTCTGCATGTGGTCGAACAGATCGTCGCGTATGTTCTTCTGTATGCCCTGTGACACTGTGACCATTATGCGGCTGTATATAAATGTAGACAGCATGCCTGCAAGGTATATGCAGGCCATTGTGGCTATAGCCCTGAGCAGCCCCGTAAAGACTGGGTCCGGCTGGCCTATCAGCGGCTCTATGTAGTCGTCGATAAGGGTCTTTGTGAACATGCTGCCCTTTATACCCGCCAGGGCGCTGATGATTATGCCAAGGAACACCGCGGCCATGTGCCATTTGTAGGGCTTGAACATGGCGGAAAGGCGCTTGATGGTCTTTTTGCTGTTTTGGCCAAGGTTCTTCAGGTCATGGGCGTTGAGCGGCCGCCGGGGTCCGGGGCCTTCCTCCTGCTGGTTGGCTCTCCGCCTGCGTTTTTTCTCATTTTTATCCTTCATTTCCACATCTGTCTCTATATCCGCGCCCTTTTTCCTATTATCCTTACTGCTCATCGAAATCGCCTCCTCCCTTCTGTTGGGATTCGTATACCTCGCGGTAGATACAGCACCGGTTCAGCAGCTCGTCGTGGGTGCCGAAATCCGTTATACGGCCGTTGTCCATCACTATTATCCTGTCCGCGTCCTGCACGGAGGATATGCGCTGGGCGATGATTATCTTTGTGACGTCAGGCATCTCATTCCTGAAGGCGTCCCTTATGGCCCTGTCGGTGGCGGTATCCACGGCGCTGGTGGAATCGTCCAGTATGAGTATCTTGGGGTTCTTCAGTAGGGCCCGGGCTATGCACAGCCTCTGCTTCTGGCCGCCGGAAACGTTTGAGCCGCCCTGCTCCATCTCGGAATCATACCCTTCGGGCATTGCCATTATGAAGCCGTCCGCCTGGGCCACCCTGGCTGCATGGCGTATCTCCTCCATTGTGGCGTTTTCATTGCCCCAGCGGAGGTTTTCAGCAACGGTGCCGGAGAACAGCTCGTTCTTTTGCAGCACCATGGATACGGCGTTCCTGAGCGTCTCTATGTCGTACTCACGAACGTCCCTTCCACCTACCCTGACGCAGCCCTCCGTCACATCGTAAAGCCGGGGTATAAGCTGCACGAGGGTGGACTTGCCGCTTCCTGTGCCGCCGATCAGGCCTATGGTCTCGCCGCTCCTTATGTGAAGGTCAATATTCTCAAGGCAGCTCCTGCCGCCCCTGCCGCCGTAGCTGAAGGATACGCCGTCGAAGTCCACGCTGCCGTCGGGTATGACCGTCTCGGCGCCGGGAGCGTTGGCTATGTCCGTCCTTTCATTGAGCACCTCGCATATGCGCTCGGCAGAGGCCCGGGAGATGATGAGCATCATCAGCACCATGGAAAGCATCATAAGGCTGGAGAGTATGCTCATGGCATAGGTCAATACGCTCATGAGCTGGCCGGTGGTCATGCTGCCCGCCACGATTATGTGGGCGCCCAGCCAGCTGGAGAGCAGTATGCAGGTGTACACCGAGGCCTGCATGAGCGGTGAGCCGAAGGTGGTTATCTTCTCCGCCCTTGAGAAATCCCGGTAAATGGTATCCGAAACCTTTCCGAACTTTTCCCTCTCGTGATCCTCCCGGACGAAAGCCTTCACTACCCTTATGCCGCGAAGGTTTTCCTGAACTACCCGGTTGAGCTCGTCATAGGTCTTGAACACCCGTTCGTATATGGGGTGCGCCTTGGACATCATTATATATATGCCCAAGCCCAGCACGGGAACGGTGCAAAGGAACACCGTGGCTATCCGGGCGTTTATCCTGAATGACATTATCAGGGAGAATATCAGCATCAGCGGGCTCCGTATAGCTATGCGTATGAGCATCATGTATGCGTGCTGCATCCTCGTCACGTCGGTAGTCAGCCTGGTTATAAGGCTGGCGGTGGAAAACTTATCTATATTGGCGAAGGAGAACGTCTGGATATTGTAGTACATATCCTGCCGGACGTTCTTTGCAAAGCCGGTGGAGGCTACGGCAGCACTGCGGCCAGACATCACGCCGAAGGCCAAGGACACCAGCGCGCATAAAATGAGCAGCCCGCCTATGCGCAGTATCTCCCCCATATTGCCCGGGGTTATGCCCCTGTCTATGAGCAGAGAGAGCACATAGGTTATGGCTACCTCCATGAAGACTTCGCCCGCCATGTATACCGGCGTAAGTATGGATTCCTTTTTGTATTCCCTTATACATTTTGAAAGGGTCTTAACTATCATATCTATTTATCCCCTCCTGTCCTTTCGGCGTTTTGGCGTATGCGCTGGCACACGCTGTGGAGCACCTTCATCTCTTCCGCTGTTATACCCTCGACAAGCTGCCTTTCTATGCAGCTTATCCGATCCAGCACCTCCCGGCTCCCCTCCGCCGCCTTTTCTGTGAGGCGTATGCGCTTGAGCCTGCCGTCGTTCTCCTCCGGCTCCCGCATTATGAGATCCTTATGCTCCATTGATTGCAGCAGCCGCGTCGCGGTGCTCCTTCGAATGTTGAAATCCGCCTCTATATCCTTCTGATATACGGGGCTGCCGCCGTTATCCATTATAAAGCCCATTATCCTGCACTGGCTCGGGGTAAGCCCCGAGGGCTTGCCTATATCCAGCGAATCAAATCTGCGCCGCATCGCATGGCTCGCCGCTCTTATATCCGCGCAGGGATTGTATTTTCCCATTTTTTCTCCCTCTGCTGCTGTATTTTTAAAAAGTTAGCAAGCTAACAGTGACATATTATAAGGATACTGTTTTTTAATGTCAATGGATTACACAAAAAATACACAATGCCCGCCGCTCCCCAGCCTGATTTTGCTATCAAATATGTACAATCCGTAAAATGCGATGCCGTTCCGCTGACAAAATCAGGAATTTCGATTATTATTATATCAGCACAACGTGAAAGGAAATTTGCAAATCTAATGAGAAAGCTTACAGTCATAATATCCCTGATAATGTGTGCCCTGCTGGTCTTCGGCTGCGCAAAGGCGCCGGAGCAGCCCTCCGCCCCCGAAGAGCAGGAGGCCTCCCGCCCCGACGATTCCGAGCCGCCTATAGACAGCGGCTTCACTTGGGACGACGGCACGGCGGAGGACATGGAGGGACACATAATATACCCCGACATACAGCTCAACTTCAAGGAGGACGGCAGGGTGCTGGAGTTCTCCGGCGAGGATCTGGAGGGCAATAAGGTGGACAGCAAGGAGTTCTTCGCCAAGGCAAAGGTCACTATGATAAACGTATGGGGGACCTTCTGCTCCCCCTGCATAATGGAGATGCCGGATCTGGGCGAGCTTTCAAGGGAATACGCCGACAAGGACTTCCAGGTGATCGGCATAATAAGCGACGCCCGCAGCGCAGACAGCGACGAGAGCAAGGCCGCGGTCGATATAATAGAGCGCACCAAGGCGGACTACACCCACCTGCTCCTCAGCGACAGCATGATTGATTCTTTTGTGAGCGAAATATACGCCATACCCACTACGATATTCGTTGACAGCACAGGCAAGGTGCTCTGCTCCTCCATAGTGGGCAGCAACGCCAAGGAGTCCTGGGCCGGGGCGGTAGACAAGGTGCTGGAGCATGTAGCCGAATAATTTTCTATTGACTTTTCCCCTTTCCCTCTGTAATATGAGACTGACTCTCATATTCGGAGGGATTTTTTATGTATAAGACCATACAGTATAAGAGCCTGTGCGACTTTTTCGAGCGCGGCACAAAGGAGCAGTATACCTCGGACGAGATAATAGAGGCAGTTTGCCCCGGCGGCGCCGGGAAAAGCGCGGTATACCGCCAGCTTGCAAGGATGACGGAGACGGGCGAGCTTCGGAAATTCCACGACGGCAAGCGCATATTATATCAATACTCACATATTTCGCCGGACTGCGGCAGCCACTTCCATTTAAAGTGCATTAGCTGCGGCAGGCTCATACACCTGAACTGCAACAGGATAAGCGAGTTCGCCAGCCACATGGCGGCGGACCACGGCTTTACCCTCGACATGCGGCAAACCGTACTTTACGGTCTCTGCGCCCAGTGCAGCAAAAAAGGAGTGGGGAAGCAGCAATGATGAATATAAAGAAGCTTTTATCTTTTTTACTTATTTTAGCCATGTTGGCCACCCTTGGGGGCTGCGCAAATCCCCCGGAGGAGGCCGTGGAGAGCAGCGATGGCGGCATGACCATAGTGGCGGCCAATTTCCCCGCCTATGATTTCGCCAGGGCGGTAGCGGGAGACGCGAATGTAACGCTGCTCCTCCCCCCCGGCAGCGAGGCTCACAGCTACGAACCCACCCCGGCGGACGTGATAGCCATACAGGAATGCAGCCTGTTCATCTACGCCGGAGGCGAAAACGAGGAATGGGCCACCCACATGATACAAAACCTTGAGCTCGACCCGGATAAGGCCATCGCGATGCTGGATGTGGTTGAGCCGCTGGAGGAGGAACGGGTAGAGGGCATGGAGCCGGAGCGCGGTCACTCCCATGACCACGGCAAAGACTGCGATCATGACCATGAGGATCACGAAGAGTACGACGAACACGTATGGACCTCCCCAAAGAACGCAGCGCTGATAGTTCATGCCATATGCGATAAATTATCCCAAATATGCCCGGCGGACGCAAGCGAATTCGCAGCCAACGCGGACAGATATAAGAAGGAATTGGAGAGGCTGGACGGCGAGTTCCGGGAAGTAGTGGATAACGGCAGGCGCAAAACGCTGGTGTTCGCGGACAGGTTCCCGGTAAGGTACTTTACAGAGGAATACGGCCTCAAATACTACGCCGCATTTCCCGGCTGCTCCGCAGAGAGCGAGGCCAGCCCAAAGACCGTGGCATTTTTGATAGACCGGGTTCGGGAGGAGAATATCCCCGTGGTGTTCAAGACAGAGCTTTCCAACGGCAGGATAGCATGCGCCGTGGCGGAATCCACCGGAGCGAAGGTGCTCACCTTCACCTCCTGCCACAACCTTACAAAGGACGAATTCCAGTCCGGGGCAACCTACATATCCCTCATGGAGGGAAACCTTCAGAATCTCCGGGAGGCGCTGAACTGATATGGCACTTTTAAGCTGCAATAACGCCGCCTTCGCCTACGACGGGCGGAGGGTGGTATCCAACCTTAACTTTACGGTGGAGCCGGGGGACTATCTCTGCATAGTAGGCGAAAACGGCGCGGGCAAGAGCACCCTCGTAAAGGGGCTCTTAGGCTTCATAAAGCCCTGCGGGGGCAGCGTGACCATGGGCTCGGGTCTCAAGGTAAACGAGATAGGCTACCTTCCTCAGCAGACAGACGTACAGCGTGACTTTCCCGCGAGCGTATATGAGGTAGTGCTGTCCGGCTGCCTTAACAGCCTCGGCATGCGTCCCTTCTATACAAAGGACCACCGGGAGCGGGCCGAGGCCATGATGGACCGGCTCAGCATAACAGCCCTCAAAAAGAGCTGCTACAGGGAGCTTTCCGGCGGGCAGCAGCGGCGGGCGCTGCTGGCCCGGGCGCTCTGCGCCACGAGGAAGCTCATTCTTCTCGACGAGCCCACTACCGGTCTGGATCCACTGGTTACTATGGAAATGTACCGGCTCATAAAGGATATAAACCACCATGACGGCATAACCGTAATCATGGTATCCCACGACATACCCGCAGCGGTGCGGGACGGACAGCACATACTGCATCTGAGCTCCAACGGCCCATACTGGGCCACCGCCGCAGAATACCGCAGCAGCCCGTTGGGTCGGGCGTTCCTCGGGAGGTAGCATATGGCGTATTTAGCGAATATGTTTTCTTATACATTCATGGTGCGGGCGCTCATAGTGGGCCTGCTGGTGTCCCTCTGCGCGGCGCTTCTGGGAGTGAGCCTGGTTTTAAAGCGGTATTCCATGATAGGGGACGGCCTGTCCCACGTGGGCTTCGGGGCGCTGGCAGTAGCATCGGTATTGGGCGCGTCCGAGCTGGGCGTGGCCATACCCGTAGTCGTCGTGGCAGCCGTATTACTGCTGCGCCTGAGCAGCTCCGCAGCCATAAAGGGCGATGCGGCCATAGCCCTTATATCCACCGGCTCTCTGGCGCTGGGCGTACTGGTCATATCCGTAACCTCGGGCATGAATACCGACGTTATGAATTTCCTCTTCGGAAGTATACTGGCAATGAGCCAGAGCGATGTGACGCTTAGCATAATACTCTCCGCCTGCGTGCTGACGCTGTTTGTGCTGTTCTACTGCCGCATGTTCGCCGTGACCTTCGACGAGGGCTTCGCCCGGGCCACAGGGGCCAACGCCGGCCTTTACAATACTCTTTTGGCCTGCCTTACGGCGGTGACCATCGTACTCGGCATGCGTATGATGGGGGCGCTGCTCATATCCAGCCTTATAATTTTCCCGCCCCTTACCTCTATGCGGCTATGCAAAACCTTCAGGAGCGTGGTGATATGCTCGGGGCTGCTGTCCTCCTTCTGCTTTGTAGCCGGCATGGTCATAAGCTTCGCCTTATCCACCCCCACCGGGCCCAGCGTCGTGGCGGTAAACATAATATGCTTCTGCGTATTTGCCGCCCTGGGCCGGGCGCGCGCCTTGAAAATGGCGGCGCGCCGCGCTAATATTAGATAAAACACACTTCATATAAAAATACACAAAGGAGAACCGTTATGATAAACCACGAGGAAAAGGCACACGAGCTTTTCAAGCAGGGCTACAACTGCGCCCAGTCTGTATTCGCCGCGTTTTGCGACGTCACCGGCATTGACTTTGAGACGGCAATAAAGCTGACCTCAGGCTTCGGCGCCGGCATGGGAGGCATGCGGGACACCTGCGGTGCGGTCACCGGTATGTTCATGGTGGCGGACATGCTCTACGGCTACACCGACTCACAGGCCACTGCCGAAAAGGCG
>QRFC01001330.1_pt1 | contig 20506 bp, 26 predicted proteins | sample 1861061 | NCBI WGS metagenome assembly QRFC01 (sample SAMN09711282, study PRJNA482702) | Human gut metagenome, whole genome shotgun sequencing project.
ATCCCCTGGGCGAAATGCGCCTGGTAAGCAGAGTTTTTGAAATGTAAGGCCTTTGAATAAGACAAAAGGCTGCCTCATCGCTAACTTTGCAACAGTGCCTTTTTATCTCTCATAACCACCAGCGTCGATGCCGCCGGAGATTGGTATTTGAATATTCTGGCCTGCGGTGCTGGCTTTGCCTCAGAGACAGGAATAGGACGAGATTGACATGCAGTGATAAGTAACGCGGAGGCAGCAACCAGAGGAAGTAATACGTGTTTCATTGTACCGAACAAAATCCTTATCTTTACGAAAATCATGGCGCCTCAAGGCGCCATAATGCTCAATCGAGGCGTTTTAGAATATCGGCCAGATCTTCTTTGGTCATACCCGAGTTTTCGTAAATCTTCATGACCTTTTCACGAGCCTTTGCAGTAGTCTCTAATGACGTAGCTATCTTATCAAAATCACCCATCGTCATATTGGACAGCACCAGATTGATGATGTCTGCCTTTGACAGTTTTATGCTGCGTTCACGCAGTCGATTCTGAAAGGTCTCTAGTTTATCGTTTGCTTTTTCGGTTAACTGAACCTGGCAGTGTATAGCGCGTTTCTCGCTCATGCTTACTCTCTATTCAAAACAGTGAAATCGAATGTGCTGCCAACCGGCAAGACCCCCTCGGCAAACCCAGGCGTCGTGTCGATAATGTGTTTCCGCTCATATGAATGCGACATGAGGTATTTGTTGCTCACGTCGATGAAGTCGGTAATAAAGCACACGTTAGCCTGATTCTTTTTGGCTCGAAGACCGCGACCCACACGTTGACGCATCTCCACTTCGGCTTTGCCGCCACCACCCAGAATCACCGCGCCTACGCTTGGAACGTCGACACCAACATCCAGAATGGTTGAACCAATGAGAACATCTATCTTGCCTGCCGCCAGACTATTAAGTTTTGCTTGTCGGGTAGTCTGGTTTGATTCTCCGTAGATGAAATCGACCTTCAGGCCACTCTCTTTCATCATTTCCATCAAGATCTGACCATGACGCTTCAGACGAACCAATGTCATACAGTTCAGACCGTGACTCTTGTACATTAGCGCTTCACGCACAATAGCTTCGTTGCGGCCCAGATTATAGACGATGCCTAACTGATAGGCTTTCTGGTAAGCCGTGCTCATTCCAACCCGAAAATTCAGGTGTTTTGAAGCAAGTTCGGCTCTAATCCGCGCCTCATCTGGAGTGTACGCGATTTTATGATATAAAAAGTATGGTTTCGCTAAAATACCTCTGTCGATCAAATATTTCTCCGTTACTTTTATCTCGATGCGACCCGCAACGGCCATGAGACGCATATTTGCTTCAGTCGAGTCCTTCATGAACGGCGTAGCTGTCAGCGCCAGACGGTAGTCGGCATTGATGCACAACCGGGCGATGTCGTAGAAGTTAGAACCAGATGATTCGTGTGCCTCTTCCAGAATCAGCAGAGAAACGCTGGACAGGAAGCGTTTAACCAGTTCCCGGCGCTTCAGGTGGTACTGTTTTTTCTCCGGTGATGCGTCGCGCGGTGGCTCTTCGAGAAAACTGGCCAGGGTCTGCACCGTGGCAACGTTGATATGGCGCGAGACCTGGAACTCACCCGATCCAATCACCCCAACTCTCTGACCTTTCAGCCACGGCTCGCCATTCTCCGCGCGGTAGTCGATGGATTTCTGGAAGTTCTCTGCCATCTGGAACATCAGAACCGATCGCGTGGTTAAAAACAGCGTCATACGACCAATGCGAGCAGCAGCCTTACACGCTACGTTCGATTTACCGCCACCCGTCGCAATCTGGGCAATCATCATCCCTTCGCGCACCAGTGTTTCCACTGTCTGATCCTGATACGCGTAGTCCGGGTTATACGGGAATGGGTTAACCACCGGATTCGGCTTACCCAGCGCGGGAGCTTTTTCCTTGCGAACATGCACGCATTTGATGCCAGCTTTCAGAAGATTGGTCGCAACTGGCTTCGCAAACCCAGCCGGGAACGCGTTTTTACTCCAGTTGAACATCGTGCTGGTCCCTTTCCAGTCACCAGCCTCCACTTCATAGCTCAACATCTCCTGAACAAGCCGTTTCACGTTGTCATCAGCGCCAGAAATCAGCGCATTGACTGCATTTGATACAATCCGAACAGTCATAAACCTCTTTCCTTCGTGCCTTTTGTATGGTAATTGGCTATTATGTTAAGTAAGTGCTTACACAATGTATCGTATCAAAAATATGGATGTGAAAATTACGATTCTACAGGTGGAAGTCGCGAACCTGCGTCCGAACCCCTGGAATACCAACTCCGTTGGGGCGCAAAACTTCGAAAAACTGAAAGGTTCCATCGAAAAGTTGGGCTTTTTTAAGCCAATTCTGGCGCGAGAGCTGGACGGCGGCATTTTTGAGATTCTCGGTGGCGAACATCGCTGGCGTGCCGCGATGGAGCAGGGCATTTCAACGGTTCCCGTCATCTCCGTGGGCAAAATTAACGACCTGGTGGCCAAACAGATGTTCCTCGTCGACAACGAGCGCTACGGCGAAGACGATCAGGTCGCTTTGCAGCGCTTAATCGAAGAAATCCAGTCTGAAATCGACTACCGGTTACCCGAAACTGCTGCTGGCGCCTCGCCATCGCATGTTTCCTAAGCTGAAGCCAACCACCAATACCACCGTGGCCAACCAGTATTGGGGGCGGTACGTGAACAACAACTTTGCGGTGATCAGCCGTTCCGTTGTGGACACTCAGTACCGCGGTGTCGGCGTCTCCTATCGAATGATTAACCTGGTTAGCAGGATGCACGACCGGCCAATCATCGAGATCCAGTCGTCGATGAGCAAATACAACCCGTTCGCCATGAAAGCAGGGTTCCAGTTCATCCGTCCGGAGCGTCCGAAGAGCTATGAGAGTGCGTTGCGCGTCTTCCAGCGTCATTTCCGTTCCGACCCTGGCGACAACGAAGCGATCGTCAAAGAGCTGTTTGCCATGAGTGAGTCTCGCCGTCGTCGTGCGCTGCGTGATCTGGTCGCTGACTACCACAAGAACAGTTCCCTGGCCAAAGCCGGGCGTAATCGTGGCACGACGATTCAGGACATTGCCGACAGCCTGGTGGACGAGGCCAGCATCGTGAAGCTGCTCAAGGACATTCACAACCTGAGCTTCACGTCTCCGCTGTATGGCGTGTACCGAAACCCGGACTTTGGTCGTCAGCTGCCGGACACGCTGCCACTGCTGGCATTCGACAAACAGCCTTTGAATAAACCTCTTGAAATTGCATTACCGGCATAAGGATTTGCCATGACGTTGACCGACAAACAAAAAGACATCATCAAAACCATCAATTTAGGCCATGAGCGTGGGCATCTGCTCGATCTGGACGAGCTGCTTGAAGTGCTGCCGTACAAAACGACCAAACAGAGTATGCAGTTCTCTATCCGCGCACTGGTGAAAAAGGGGCTGGTGGAGAAAGGAATGTGCCGCCAGCGCGGTGATTCCGGCTACCACCGTCGCACGCTGGGACTGACCACGTTAGGTCGTGCCAGAGCCAAATTACTGGTGATGTAAGTCGGTCTGGGAGCCAGTTTGAGAGCCTGCTTCCGTATATATAAATACTAAGTGACTTATTAAATATATACGGAAGCAGGCTCTGAATACTCCCCAGCCCGGTTTTAAACACCCAGAAAACAAATTGGTTAGGCACTGAATTAAACAAGTTGTTTAGGAGCGCAAGGATGCGCTCTGAGTGTTTTAGAGGGATCTATGACTATAGAAAAAGACGAGAGCAAAACTCGCCTGACACCAGCTGAGTGGGCAGAAGCCGAAGCGAAGTGGACTTCCGGCGAATACACACTCTCCAAGCTGGAGGAAGAGTACGGCATTCGTCGTGAAACGCTCTCCAGACATTTCAAAAAGCGTGGATTAGAGAAAGGCGCGGACTCCGTTGGGAAGATGGTGCGCGAGTCGCTCAAATCCGACGCAGAGCTGCGTGCGAAGGCGCGTGCAGAGAAAATCGAAGAGCGCCGGACTCGTTACGACGATTGGGCGTTCGCACTCGGTCGTATGGTGATGCATGAGGTGGCCATAGCCAAGAAGGACGGCAGGCCACTGGCAGCCATCGAAGATGACCTGAAGAGTCTCCAGCGTGCCAGCGGCACACTCGCTAAGTGCTTCGAAATATCGTCGAAAGCGCTCGGTATGGATCGCGTGGAGAACGAGGACGACGAAATCCCGAACCTGGTATTTGGCGAACTTACGCCTTCCCAGGTGGCGCAGCTGCGTAAGGAAGATGATGAGCCGGATCTGATTGATGACGATCTGCTTGAGTCACTCGAAGAGGAAGCACTGAGCGAAGCTGAGGGCGATTCTGAAGCGTCTGGTGATGAAAGTGATGGGAGCGTCTGACTATGGCCATCCCGTCGTCTCTGAGTCTCGTACAGCTGCATTCTGGGCAGATGCAAGTCTTCCAGTCGCCACATCGTTTCAAAGTGGTGTGTGCGGGTCGACGCTGGGGTAAATCCCGGTTGTCGATCTCCACCATCATCCGCGCGGCAGCCAAAGAGAAGAAGCAACGTGTCTGGTATGTCGCACCGACTTACCAGATGGCTCGCCAGATCTTGTGGGATGACCTGCAGGAAGTTCTGCCGCGCAAATGGGTTCGTAAGAAAAACGACACCACGATGACCATCGTGCTGAAGAACGGCTCTGAAATCGCGCTGAAAGGTGCGGATAAGCCCGATACGCTTCGTGGTGTGGCACTGCACTTTGTGGTGCTCGATGAATTTCAGGATATGAAGCCTGACACCTGGTACAAGGTACTGCGTCCGACACTGTCCTCCACCCGTGGCGGTGCGCTGATCATCGGTACGCCAAAAGGCTTCTCCGAGTTCCACAAGCTGTGGACTATCGGTCAGAACAAAGATTTGCAACGCAAGGGGCAGTGGAAGAGCTGGCAGTTCGTTACGGCCGATTCTCCGTTCGTACCGAGCGCGGAAATCGAAGCAGCGAAGAACGATATGGACCCTAAATCGTTCGCACAGGAATACCTGGCCAGCTTCGAAAACATGTCCGGACGCGTTTACTACCCGTTCGACCGCAATGTGCATGTGAAGCCACTCCAGTTCAATCCGAAACTGCCGATCTGGGTTGGTCAGGACTTCAACATCGACCCTATGTCATCGGTCATCCTGCAACCGCAGCCAAATGGTGAACTGTGGGCTGTGGACGAATTGGTGTTGTTCTCTTCTAACACGGCTGAAGTGTGTGACGAGCTGGAGCGTCGATACTGGCGCTGGAAATCTCAGGTCACTATCTTTCCTGACCCGGCAGGTGCGTATCGCCAGCACGCACGCGGCGAATCTGACGTCGACATCTTCAAAGAGAAAGGTTTCCTTCGAGTCGATTATCCGAAGAAGCACCCGCCGATCGCAGACCGTGTTAACGCAGTGAACCGCATGTTGATGAGTGCCTCGGGCGAAACCCGGTTGTACATCGATCCGAAGTGCAAACACCTCATCGACTCGCTGGAGAAGGTGATCTACAAGCCAGGCTCACGCGATATGGATAAGACTGGCGGCATCGAACACAGTGCGGATGCGTTGGGTTATCCGGTTCATCGTAGGTATCCGGTGAAAAATCGTGTTATTCTTGGTGGATCTAGATAGGTAAGTACTTACCTAAGTGGAAAGGAAAATCAAATGGAATTGACTGACAAGCAAATCAAAGACCTTGTGGCACGACGCCACCCTGAATATGAGAAGAAAAAAGAACATTGGGACTTCCTCGCCAGCACCTACGCTGGCGGGCGTGCCTGGTTCAACGACAATATCTTCCGTTACTTCAAAGAGGGCGATCAGGAGTTCAAAGAGCGCCTGGAACGCGCTTATCGCTTCAACCATACGCGCGAAGTGGTAAACCTCATCAACAAATACCTCTTCAAAGAGGTCATTCACCGCAACACTGATGAAGCACCGGAGCAGATCCGCAATTTCTGGAAGCGAGCCACGCGCCAGAACGCCTCCATCGATGCGTTTATGGCGGCTATCGATCTGCAATCATCCATTTATGGCCGTATCTGGGTTGTCGTGGATAGCACGATGAACGTCGATGTTGAGTCTGTTGCAGACGAGAAGAAAAATGATGCGCGTGCCTACGCTTACTGGATTTCGCCGCAGCAGCTGCTTGATGTTGCCTGGGATGAAGACGGCAATATGTTGTGGGCGCTGATTGTTGAAATCGCGCGCGACGACGAAGATCCGTTCACTTCAACCGGGCAGGAATACCAGCGTTACCGTCTGTGGACGCAAAACGAGTGGTATCTGTTCCGTGAAGAAGTGAAGAAGGGTTCCGGAAATAGCGGTCGCCGTCAGGCCAAAGTCGTTCTGGAGGATAGCGGCCAGCATAATCTGGGCGTGGTGCCGGTGTTCCCGGTGGATTGCATTGGTGAAAGCGAGTCTCCGTATTTTAGCCCGTCGTTGATTGACGATATTGCCTATCTTGATCGCGCCGTGGCCAACTACCTGTCGAACCTTGACGCGATTATTCAGGATCAGACATTCAGCCAGTTAGCGATTCCGGTTCAGTCCCTGCTGCCGGGCGATGAAAACCACACCAAAGTGCTCGAAATGGGGACAAAACGTGTCTTCACCTTCGATTCTGAGAGCGGTAATCAGCCATTCTATCTGTCTCCAGACCCGAAACAGGCTCAGATGATCATCACCACGATTAAGACGGTGATTAATGAGATCTACCATTCCGTTGGTGTGGCTGGTGAGCGAACCAAGCAGGATAACGCGCAGGGTATCGACAACTCTTCGGGGGCAGCGAAGATGTACGACTTCCAACGTATTAACAGTCTGTTGGTGACAAAAGCAGAGCGCCTCGAAAGGGCAGAACGCCAAATGATGGAGTTGGCTGCGAAATGGATGGGCATCGAATTGGATGAAGACCACTCTCTGATCGCTTACCCGGAGAGTTTCGATATTCGTGGTCTGACTGACGAATTTGCCGTCGCTGAGAAATTGTCGCTGTTACAGGCGCCTGATTCTGTACGTCGTCATCAGATGGAAATGCTCATAGAAAAGATCTTCCCGAATATTTCCGAAGCGATGCAAAAGGAATTTAAAAAAGATCTCTTGAAATTTCCTCTAAAAAATGCTCCTGGCGCCCTTGAAAATAAGTCAGTACTTACTTATGATTGCGATACAGTCCAAGAAAGCGGACAAGATCAACCCCGAGGGAATGGGGACTCATCTACTCAAGAGACCGAGTGATAAGTAACGAAAAGGTATTTCTATGAATCTGTGGCAAATGCTTATGGCCCGTCGTGGCCTGATGGATGTAGCCGAAGCGCATGAGCGCGGCGGCGCTGGTGGCGGTGCTCCTGCTGGAGACAATGAGCAGAGCATTCAAGACCCAGGCAAACAGGGCGAGCAAAAAGAGCAACCGAAGGGTGACGACGATGAGTATGCCGGTATGACTCAGGAAGAGTTGCTGGCAGAACTGCGTAAGTCTAAGAAAGCCGGTGCTGATCTGTTGAAAGAGAACATGAAGCGCAAGGAGAAAGAGCGCACATTGGCCGATCAGCTGGCTCAGTACGGTGATATTGACCCGACGCGTGCTCGTCAGCTTCTCGAAGCTGAACAAGCCGCAGAAACCGCACGTCGGGAGGCGGAGCAGGCTGAACTGGAACGTCGTGGTGAGTTCGATGCTGTGAAAAAGCAGATGATCGAAGCACACCAGACTGAACTGGCACAGCGCGACGAACGCTACTCCGCTCTGGAGAGCGAGAACGCCGCACTGAAGGCTCAACTGGTCGAAATGACTGTTGGTGTTTCCTTCAGCAGTTCTGCTTTCCTGCGTGACAAAGTTCTGATGACTCCGGCTATTGGCCTTGCACAAATTGCTGACGTTATGCCTCAAGTTTCTGCCGCAATGGATAAAGCGCAAGGCAATATCTCCAGTGGAGATACGGTACGCATCATCTTTGGCGTAGCTACCATTCTTGTGGCAGCATTCATTGCCTGGTCCCAGGTTCGCAAGCACCAGAAAGGATTAGTGTAAGTATGTTCGACGGCCTGTTGTTCAAAATGAAATCCGCTTTGTTCACTCTGGCCGCCGTCATTCTAGTCCTTGTCGGCGCATACTCCTATGGCGGGTATATGGCCAGACGCAGTATGGAAGAGAAAGAACGGCGGGAAGATAACAAGCGTCTTCAAAGCACAGTGGAAGTGGTGAATGAGACGAACAGTGAAATACGTCAGAAAGATGCTTCTGCCATTCATCGTGAGCTGCATGATAAGTGGGTGCGTAATTAAGCCACAGACCACCAGCGTGTTGTTCTGCGATGGCGCTGAACCTATTTATATCAGCAATGACGATGTAATGACCGAAGAAACCGAACGCCAAATCCTTTTTCACAATACGATGGGAGAGAGAGTTTGCGGTTGGTGATGTCGAAGTTCCCCTCAAATGAGGGGGACACATTATTCTTCGAACAATTTTTCGATAGATTTTGTTGGATAGAACAAAGAACGATCGTTGTTACCAACCAGCTGGATAAAGCCCAAACTTTTATAAAACGCCCTGGCTTTATCGTTCAACGCCTCAACGAAAAGCCCATGAATGCCTACCGCAAGAGATGCATTGTACACAACACGCATTGCGTGAGTTACAAGCATTGAGCCAAGCCCCTGACCTTGAAGAGATTTGTCCAAAGCCAGTCTGCCTAAAGTGATACTTGGGACATGCCGATAAGGCACTTTCTTTTGCTGACTCTTTGAAGGTAAGGTTTCTTTCTCAAAGCAGCTGCCTGACAAAGTGTAATAACCTAATACCTTTGGTATTTCTTCTTTAGTGCAAAGCACATAAGCGCGAAGAATTTTTCCTTCATGCTGTCTTTTTAAGTGGTTGGTCAAAAATGCGTTTAGCGACTCTTCGCCGCAATCAAAACCGTTTAGATCATAATCTTTCTCTCCAGAGAAAATCTCGATCGTCGTATTGCTCACGAGTAAATTACTCCATGCTTTTCAGACGATTGGCAGCTCGTTTCAGCTTGTCGTTCGGTGCCGGAGGATTGCTTATAGCATCCATAACCAGATTCCAGGACTCTTCACTTAGAACCAGTCTACGGTGTTGCTCTATCACTTTCACGGCACGTTCGGATGCACTGCTAACCATGAACTGGGTAATGCTCTGGTTAGACATTGCGGCAGCTTCCTCGATGATGCTTTTATCGTCATCGGTTAATCTCAAATCGATGCGCTGCTTTTTCAGTGCGGACATGTGTACCCCCTGATGGCCGGTGATGTAGGAAGGCCATCATTGCTCTCTATTTAAACTGAGTTTTCGACTCAAAGGTTATTTAACTGGGCTATAGCCCATTGCGTATGTGTCATCAAATTGTGTACGGCAATTTACCGTACTCGTAATATAGAGGTGATTGTCACTTTTTTCAACAGACAAATGAAAACAGTTACTAGCAATAGGCAATAACAACCTACTAAATAACCTTTACACCGCAGCCGTAGGCATTTAGGCTATATCGCATATAAGAAAACAAGTTGTTTCATACGACAATAATTCACGCAAAGGAAACTCACCAATGACCAAGATCATTGTGGTTGGCGGCACAAAAGGCGGCCCAGGCAAATCTACCGTTGCCCAGCAAATTGCGGTATGTCTCAAAGTTAAAAAGAAAAAGAAGGTTCACGTCACCGATATCGATATCCAGCGCACCACGACCAGCTGGTGTGAAGACCGTCGCCAGAACGAAGATCTTGAACTGATCCCGTTCGCTTATGTGCAGGACGACATCGTCAAACATCTTAAATCGCTTCAGGGGCGAACTGATTATGTAGTGGTAGATGCTGGTGGCTTTGACTCCGAAATTCAGCGTCTGGCGATGCTTATGGCTGATGTAATCATCATCCCGCTGCGCCCTAAACGTCGTGATTTGAAATCTCTGCGTGATATCGACCCGATTATCGACAACGTTCGCAATGTGAACGAGAAAGTTAAGATCCGCGCGGTAATAAACCAGTGTCCGTCATTGCCTTCCCAGGTATCACGTATTCTGGCCGCGAAGGAAATTGTCGAAACTTTCGGCATCGAGGCTGCGCCGGTTAACCTGTACAACCGTAACGTTTATGACGATGCGGAAGAGGCAGGTCGTTCTATCTTTGAAATGACTGGCGCTGAACGCGATAAGAAGGCAGAAGCCGAGTTCGAAGAGTTTGTAGATTACATCTTGAGTCTGGAGGAAGAATAATGTCCATGAGAATGGGAGACCTTGCAAAGCGCAATGAGCCTAAAGAACCGGCCAAAAGCAGCACTCCACTGCGCCAGCCAGTCAGACCGCAGGGGCGTCCGACTCGTGGCAAAGAGAAAATTAAAAGTCGCACAATGTCACTGGAAGACGAATACTTCGAACTGCTGGAGATGATGAAGTTCATCCCTCGTTTCGAGAAGTTCACCCGTTCTGACGTGATTCGCGCTGCTATTTTCCATCTGGCAGAGAAGTCACCGCAGGAAATCGAGGACATCGTGAAACTTAACGAGGCGATCACAGCTGCCGATGTCACGATGCGTACCGATGAAATCAAACGAGAGTTGATGAAGAAAGGTTAAAAATTATGCATTGGCGCAATGTACGCGCCAATGCATAAGTACAGTGTCAGCTTTATGCCGCGCTAACACTATGTTCATTCCTAACCACCCCAACCTTCACAAAAGGGCTGCCGTAGCTTGGTGGCTTCTTGATTAATTTGCCTACATACAGTTTTCTAATATGCTCATCGGCTATTCTGCCAACAAATTCATAACGTTTTGTGTCGGGGCCAAGAGCTATATCCCTTGTAAAGTACTGCTGAGAACCGGCTTTGACCCAGCATTCAATCTGATAAACTTCCATTATCAGGCCCCCATATGTAGCGTAGGCATATTTGAGATTCTCGTCTCTTGGAACCTTTGCCCATACGCCACGCGTAGCTTCATATAATGCCAGAGCGGACATTCCTGACTTGTAGGTGCTGTTTAGCAGGAAGGCAAGACCGGCGTGCTCAGGAGCAATTTCAGTTTCCTCTTGCAGCACTAAGTGATGGTAGGCGTCCAGTGATATTCTGCCCATCATGGAACCACTTCCTCGTACCTTATTCGTAAGCTCTCCGACCCCCATAAGGTCGATGCATGTCGCCTCAACAAGTTTGGCTGTGGTTTCATCCATACCATGACGAAGAATATCTATGCCTAATTTTTTATTAGCCAAAAGTTCTTTGATCCGCATGGATTTGGGAGAGTCATCGGGATACTTGATGTGATCGAGACAACGAGTCGATTTGCCTTTTCCTATGTAAAACGGTCTTTTCATCTTGTCTTCTGTATCATAGAGACAGTAAACATAGTATTTAGCCTTATCCAATGATCTCGCGTATACCGATAAATCGTCCATTATTGCATCTCTTAGCTACTGACTAATGCGTTCTATTTTACACATAAGTTTTTAATCAATTTTACAGGCTCAAAGTGTAGAGCTTCTGGGTGTCTAAGACGACAAGTTATGCCTGTTTCTGTATATAAATAATAAGTAACTTATTAAATATATACGGAAGCAGGTCTTTTAAAAGACACCCACCAGAACAACTCCCTTCCGTTTCCACTTCCCAAAAATATCTCCAGTCGCTATGATTCGCTCACTTAGATAAGTAAGTACATACCTATTAAAGGGAATCATGTGAGCCAGATCTTCTTCAACACTATCGACAATGACCAGTACGATTTCATGACAGAGTGGAACACCGCAGTCATGGATAAGTGGGTAGCGGAGAACATTGGCCTGTCACGTTGCAAGGACGAGGCGGAACTGTTCGAAACCAAATGGTTTGACTATCGCGATATGCACCCGCTCATGGCCACATGCCTTTTCACTGAGGCATACAAGCGCCAGTACTCATACATCATGCTGTCGCATGGTCGTGAACACTATGAGACGGCTCCATTCACAACCGGTCTGAAGCGTGTGCCATATCAGGAGTTGTCGACTGCCAATAAAACGTCTCTATGGAAAGCACGCCAGTTTGCTGACCGCTATTGCTGCTCATACGACTACTTTATCTCCACCGTTCTTTCCGCAGCTGCACGACGGCTGTGGGACAAATTACCGCGCCCCCAGCATCTCTGGCAGCCCGAGTTGATCGATATATTCGAAGAGAAGTTAGCCAAACGCGCTGTAACCCGTCTGGATGACTCTCTGGTGAGTTTTAAGCATCTTGGAGACATGCAGCGTGACCCGATTCAGGAACGCTATTTTGAGTGGATTCTGGAGCGTCTGCGTGGCATTACCCGAGATAAACGCATCCGTATCATCTTCTCCGCTGTCTGGTTGATGGAAATCGTGCCTGAGCGTGTGATTTACGCGCACTTCCCGGAAGAACTGGAAGAAGCACGGCGATTCTGTTGATCCCCTATCTGGCTTTTTTAGTATTAGAAAACAAATTGTTTAAGCACCAAAGGAAAGCACATGACCGAACTTTGCCACACGGGACGAGGGTTGTCTGAAGAGTTCGACGACGACTTCCAGAATAGACTCGCTGCCTACTTCTGTCGCGACCATGAGTTTCTGACTCGCGCAGGCGATCTGGTTGCCCCAAACCAGTTCTCTAATGCGGCTAACTCCATTCTGGTTAACATGGTGTCGGGCTACTACAGAATGTATAAGAGCGCACCATCATCATCAGCCATCCTCGACATGCTCAAACGCGCCAAACGCGATAAGACGATCCGCGAAGAGCTGTTCCCTGACGTTGTTGAGGCGTTTAAGCGCATTCTCGCTGAGAAGCTGTCAGATACGGCGTACATGGTCGACCAGGTCGCGACATTTGCTAAAAGCGTAGCGTTCGACGATGCGCTAATTAAAGCGGCTGAGATGAAAGAGAAGGGCGATTTCCAGGGCGCGATGGCAATCATGGCTAAGGTCCAGCAAATTGGCTCTAACGAAGCGACCGGCATTTACGATTACTTCGCAGAATCAGCGGAGCGTTACAAGGCCCGTGAGTACGAAGCGTCCGACGATTACGTGCCAAACAGCATCACTACCGGCCTCCCGCTGCTCGACAAACTGCTTTACCAGAAAGGCTGGGCAAAGCGTGAAATGGTGCTGTTTATGGGCTTCGCTAAGTCTGGTAAATCGACGGCGATGGGGGAGTTTTCCATCAACGCCACGCTTGCCGGTTACAACGTCCTGTATCTGTCGCTGGAAGTTCACACCTCCATTCTGTCAGATCGCTTTGACGCCCGTCTGTCTGAGACCGAAATGTCCAGGCTGGTGGAACGTCGCGATGACGTCCATCGCAAACTGGCGGAGCTGGGTGCGACGAAAGGCGTGGGAAGTTTGTGGATTGTTGAACGACCGTCCGGAAGCATGTCGCCCGCAGATCTGGATCGTATGTTGGGCAGCATGAAAGCCAACGGCATGGTCCCCGATATGGTTGTGGTCGACTACGCTGACCTGATGCGTGCCAGCTACGACCTCCGCGACGACCGCGCTAACATTCGCAGCATCTACACTGACCTGCGTGCGCTGTACGACAAACACAACGTTGCCGGCATCACGGCATCGCAGACTAACAGAGAAGGTGGCGCTTCTGAGGTGGCTACAATGATGCACGCAGCGGACAACATCGAGAAGGTGCGTATCGCTGACCTCGTTATCACTATCAACAAAACGGAAGAAGAAGAAGCGAAAGGCGAAGCGCGTCTTTACTTCGCTGGTTCACGTAACCAGAAAGGCGGCGTAAGCATCCGCGTTAAGCAGAACCTCGAACAAATGCGATTCATCGAACGCATTATGGACGTCCTCTAAAAAAGAAGGCGTGGGGAAACACTCTCCACGCCTGTCTCCAGAAGAGAACAAATTTCTCTTTTGCCAAAACCACAAAAGAAAAAACACATGAGCCTTTATGGTATTCAAATACCGAGGCTTATCAAGATATTACCTGCAAAAAATAGGGGTAAGAACGTGAGCGACTTGAAAGAATTACTGACCGAGCTGGATTTTGAGCAATGGCTCGATATGGAAGGGATCATCTACCGTCGTGGTGGAGTCAGTACTCGCGGACGAGAGGTCAACATTAAAGAGTGTCCGGTATGCGGCAGCTCAAACTGGAAGGTTTATTTCAACCTGACCAGTGGTGTCGGCAAATGCTTTGCAGGCGATCATCCCGAAGAGATTCAGTTCAACAAGCTGGTCTTCCTAAAGCATTACAGCGGCAAATCTCGTCGCGATTTTGAAGAGTACGTCCAGAACGCGCTGATCTCACAAGGATGGGCACCGAAGAAGGAAGAGATCGTACTGGCCAGCAAGGTTGAACTGGAAGGACCGGTAGCTCTCCCGCGCCATTACGAACTCCCCATTGACGGTCGTCTTCCTGATTATCTGGTGGAGCGCCAGATTTCCCCGGAGCTGGCCAAATACTTTGATCTGCGTTACTGCGTCGAAGGCAAGCACGCATACGTCGATCCGTACACAGACCAGGTCAAAGGACAGGTATTCGCTGCGCTGCCCGGAAGTGAAGCTCAACGGCCATGAGGCTCATTGCAGCTATACAGTCTGCCAACACACGATCCTCGCCTATAAAGAAAAACGTCTCCCGGCTACATCGTTCCAGTTCTGTGCTGCGGCTATTGCTGCTGGTAAATGTCAGGCACTGAAAATGATGGTCGAAGAGATCCGCAAAGGCGAACAGCTCTACTTCATCGATATGTCTTCACTTATCAAAGAAGTGGAAGAGCAAAACGACCATGCCAGAACGCTCCCCCGGAAGCGAAACACCGCGACAATTGACAGTCTTATTCATCGCACGAAGAAAACAGAACCTGCTAAATCCGAAACCAAGCCCACCGATTCACTGGTGCCGGTCACTGACGTGTACGCGGCACTCATTGAAGAAGCAACCAAAGAAAACACATGAAAACTCCCGAGCGACCGATGGAGGTTAAACACTAATGGAAAAACTGATCGCCCTAAAGCACAAGCTGGATGCTATTAAAACGATGGGAACCAACGCCAAGAAAGAGGCGCTGGCCAATCTGGATGAATTTGAACAGAGCATGGTTTCGCTAATGCTCAATCCATTCATTCGATTCGGTGTGAAGAAGTACAAAGTGGCCGAGCCACTCGATACTTCCGTACCCAGCGACCAGAAGGTAGTAGATCTGCTGGAGAAGCTGGCAGCGCGCGAACTGACCGGGAACATCGCTATTGCTGCTGTCGAATCACTCGTTGCCTCGATGTGCGCTGACGGGCAGGACGTGTTTCGTCGCTTCCTGCTGAAAGATCCGAAAGCCGGTGTCGGCATCAGCCTGTGCAACAAGGTGTTCGAAAACCCAATTCCGAAGTTTGAGGTACAGCTGGCGTCTCCGTACAAGGAGAAAGGCGACAAATACCCATTTAAACCAAATCCCAAGGCCAAGTGGCCAATGATCGGCAGCCTCAAACTCGATGGTCTCCGGGTTATCTGCGAAGTCATCGTGGACGAGGGTGAGGTCAATTTCCTGACGCGCACCGGCAATCCGATTACGTCACTCGATCACCTTAAACCAGCCATGCTGGAGCGGGGCAGACTCTCCGGCTTCAATCACATCTTCTTCGATGGAGAGGGCACTGCAGGTACATTCAACCAGTCAGTGTCGGCGCTTCGTAAGAAGAACGTGAAAGCCATTGGTGCCGTTTACCACATTTTCGATTTCTTCTTACCGGAGTGGCGTGCTCAAGCAAAAAGCAAAGAGTACCTGAAGACCGGTATGAAGCTGAAAGAGCGCCTGGCTATGCTGGTGGCGTTGTTCCGCAACACTTGCGTGGAAGATTATGCGCAAGATATCCACCTTCATCCGTTCTACATCATCCATAGCCACGAAGATTTCATCGAACGTTTCATGAAGCGACTGGACGAGAATGAAGAGGGAGAGATGGGCAAAGATCCGGATTCAGTTTACGAGTTCAAACGTACCCGCAGCTGGTGGAAGCTGAAAGACGAGGATTCAGAAGACGGTGAAATCATCGACTTCGAGCCTGGCGATCCGGATTCTGGATTTGCGCATACGCTAGGCAAGATAGTGATTCGTCTGGAGAACGGCGTCATCGTTCGTGCCAGCGGTATCAAGCATAAATACCTGGATGAAATCTGGAACAATCAGGAGAAGTATCGTGGACGCATCGTTGAGGTTCACTGCCATGAGAAAACGCCAGATGGTAGCTTGCGTCATCCACGTCTGAAGTGGCCTAAATGTCTTCGAGATACCGAAGATCGTATTGGAGATAAAGAATGATGCTCGGCTGGATGTTTGTATTTTTAGTCGTCGGCATTGTTATCGGAAGTCTGGTTATGTCCAGCTGTATCCACGATTACGTAAAAGCCGGTGTCATGCAAAGGCGAGGTCGTATTTATCGCATAGTAGATATCACGGACACACTGAAGGAGATTAAGGATGATCATGTTAAGTAAACGAGAGAAGGAAACCCTGCGTGAAATTAGCAAGTGGAAGGAGTTCTATGCCAACTGGAAGCCGAAGACCAGAGCCAAACTGGAGCGCATGAATCTTGTCGCCAACGTTTCTCCAAAGGGATGTATTGAGAACTATCAACTGACTGAAAAAGGTTATTTGTTGTTGCAGCAATTGACTGAGGCGGGGGCGCACTGATGATTCCATACATCATTTTATCTTTTACTGGTGGCGTGGGCCTCGGCCTCGCAATCTGCCGCGCCCTGGTCCAGCAGGAACTGCAAACCAAAACACTTCGTGTCGGTAAGCGTGTGTATCGGGTTGTTCACGAGACGGGAGTGCGAAAATGAGCAATTTGACTTCCTTCGACTGGTGGCTGGCAACCTACCTTGTGGCGGCCGGCTTCGGATTTGCCTTTTACGTTGGTCAGTTAATCGTAAAGCTACTGCTGATCAGATTCGCCAGCCATAAACGCATAGACGACGGTCTGTGGCGTCTGGGGTCCCTGTTAGAGACGCATTACGGCGAACTCAAGGAAAACGAAACTATCACTATTCAAGCGAAGCGTTTTACCGCCATCATCACGAGAACTCCGGAACAAAAGGGGAGCCTGATCAAAAAGATAGCAACTAAACGCATCACAGATAGATAAGTATTTACTTACTTATCTAATATGTATAAGATCACTTTGTTTTCGTTGAGATGCGACTGTTTGAACGTTAAATATAACTGCAAACGAAGATGCATACCTGGCAGTAGCCTAAGAAGCCAAACACCAGCGAGGTCAGTTTCCAGCCTCGTCACCAAAATGGGACACACTGAGCGAGTGTGATTGCAGAACGCAGAATAGGGCATATTGCACCATCCATGCCCTATTCAATGAAGTAACAGAATGGGCGGTTGGTTTCATCATTCCATTCACCCATCCCGGTTTCAGCTGACCGTCCATTCTGTTACGTCATTTCCATTACTTATGTCGTTTATACTTGGGTTAGGGGTTTGAGGGCCAATGATGTAAAAAACCACGCTAAGGAGGTAATTCATTGTTTAAATTGAGATTTAACGGCCTCAATTCCCCCTTCATAATATCCTCCGGTAGTGTGAACGTATAATGTCCCAGCATGTTGATATGACCATGCATCAGAGGCGAAAGCCGCGCGATATGTTCATCTTCTGGCCCTTCCCCAGTGCTACGCAGGTGCGACAAGGCTTCCTGCATATAAAGCGTATTCCACAGCACCACTGCGTTTGTCACCAGACCCAGCGCACCCAACTGATCTTCCTGCCCCTCGCGGTAACGTTTTCTGATCTCACCACGCTGACCGTAGCAAATGGCTCTTGCCACGGCATGGCGACCTTCGCCCCGGTTAAGCTGTGTTAGGATCCTGCGGCGATAGTCCTCATCATCAATATAGTTGAGAAGATACAGTGTCTTGTTAACTCTTCCGACCTCCATTATTGCCTGAGCAAGCCCTGACGGTCGGGTACTTCTCAATAGCGATCGAATGAGTTCTGACGCATGAATTGTGCCCAGCTTCAGCGAACCTGCAACCCGCATCATCTCATCCCAGTGGCTTTCGATTTTAGAAAGGTCAACACAACCCCGAGCCAGTTCGTCCAACGCCCCGTAATTCGCTGCTTTGTCAGCCCGCCAGAACACCGCCTCACCAGCATCCGCCAGACGAGGTGAAAATTGGTATCCCAGTAGCCAGAACAAGCCAAAGATAATGTCACTGGTACCTGCTGTGTCCGTCATGATTTCAACCGGGTTTAGTCCCGTTTGTTGCTCAAGTAGTCCCTCCAGCACAAAAATGGAATCCCGCAGCGTTCCAGGGATCACTATGCCATGAAAACCCGAATATTGGTCAGAGACAAAGTTGTACCAGGTAATGCCGCGCCCTGAACCAAAGTATTTTCTGTTGGGGCCAGAATTCACCGTTTTCACTGGTGTGACAAAACGCATACCATCAGCGGAGGCCACCTCACCGCCACCCCAGTATCCTGCCAACGCTAACGAGGACTGAAAATCAACCAGCCGCGCATTGGCGCTGACCAGCGTTTCTGCTCGGATGTAGTTCTGTTTCACCCAGCTCAGGCGATGGCGGGTCAGTGCAGGGATATTGTGCTTGATCAGCGGCTCATGTCCGATATTGCAGGCCTCAGCCAGCATCACCGCACACAGGCTTATATGCAGATCCTGCGCGCGGGCACCTGACTCGCTGACATGGCTGAATTCACGGGTGAAACCCGTTCTGGCGTCAATCTCAAGCAACAGTTCTGTCAGGTCAACGGGTGGGAGCAATTGTCTGACTCGGCTGCTCAGTCGTATCAGCGCCGGTGGCTCATCCAATTTATCCAGGCTGCTGATGGTCAGCGAAGGATGTTTACCTTCATTGCAGATGTCTACGGCGGTATTGCGGTCAAAACGTGATGCCACCGTTTTCCAGGTTTCATCCAACCGTGCTGCCAATTGCACCGATGCTTTACTGCCATTGGTGGGGTGACCCAATGCCCGGCACACTGGAACCCGCTGCGCCTGCCATTCCTCCCCCTGAAGAAGTTTTTGGCGCGGATCACCCCAACGATCGCTGTTTTCCAACCAGATGTCACGACGGCGTAGCGCATCCTGAAGTCGCTCCAGCAGACACAACGAGTAACCCGCTCGCTGTATCCGACCTTCAGCATCGTACACCAGGCGTTTCCAAGGGCCTGAAATGATATGCTCAGGTGCATCGTCCAGGATCCGTTTTTTCGAGCCGTTTAGCTCTGCCAGGTAATGGATGGCCGCGAGGGTATGTTCACCGTCTGGGGCCGCCCGGAAGTGCAGATCGCGCAGTAGTGCGGGCAAAAAACGCCTTACCCGTCCGTACTGCTCCACCATTTCATCCTGAAAGTTTGTATCCTGGGGGCGGGCCAGTTCATTCACTTTTTCCACTGACTCTGCCAGTCTGGCGACAGGTACACTGCTGAATATGGTCTTTCGCAGCAAATCATCACCAGTATCTTCATCAAGTAAAAGTGCACATGCCCGCGCCAGCAACAACGCCGCACGGTCAAGATCCTTGAGCGTCCTAAGTCGCTTTTTCTGCCCGGTTTTCTTCGCCTCCCTGGTAATATTGAGGATCAGCATATCCAGCACGTCAACGGCCTCGTCCAGCGCCGAGATTTCTTGCGCTTTCACGAACGCGGTAAGGATAGCCAGCCGCCGTTCTTCTGGCATTCTGCTGATATATTTCACCGATGCCATTCCGGCATAGCGTGCCAGGTTGCGGAGCTGTATGGCAGGCAGCCCAGTGAAATTCAGGCAGGAAAATTCCAGGCTGCGCAGGCGAGTGTAACGTTCAAGTGCTTCAGTGAATGCGGGGCCGCTGATAGTGACAGGGCCTCTTTTTAGGTGCTCCATCACTGAGAGTCGCTGTCCTTCGGGGATTTCAAGTAACCCAGCCAGTTGTGCGGCCTGCCAACGGTTTGGCAGCGCGGCCAATTTTCGCCATAAGCGGCGGGTCGCACGCTCACGGATTTCACCAATGACCCTCGTAAGGGTGGATGCGGCTGGCAACAACACTTTATTTTGAAGCAACCACGCGGTGGCAAAATCGAACATCAGTCCGGGGCGTTCATTACTGAGCCATGCACGAGTATACAGCAATCGCTTCAGTCTGAACGACCACGGGAAATCACCGAAATCATGATAGCTGTAGTGCTGCCTGATAAGCCCGTGGTGCTCCCAACGTGTATTTTCCCTTTGAGCATAGCGGGAGATGATCTCTGGATAGCGGATGTTAAGTTGCCTTGCGACATAAAACTGGACACCGGGCGGTATTTGCATGAGATCGGGCAAGAAGGTTCCCAGAAAGCGGGCGGTTGTGAGTTGAAGGGCAATCCCCAACCGGTTATGCCTGCCCCTACGGGCACTGTTGCAAAGTTAGCGATGAGGCAGCCTTTTGTCTTATTCAAAGGCCTTACATTTCAAAAACTCTGCTTACCAGGCGCATTTCGCCCAGGGG
>QRFC01001344.1_pt1 | contig 20377 bp, 29 predicted proteins | sample 1861061 | NCBI WGS metagenome assembly QRFC01 (sample SAMN09711282, study PRJNA482702) | Human gut metagenome, whole genome shotgun sequencing project.
AGATGGTGGATTCTGGAAAACTTCTTCGTCAATCTCTAAATCTGTAAAGTCATCTGTGTAAATTATTCCGTCAAGTAGCTCCACCCGGATAAAATCAGGTAGATTCATAATATCATCACAAGTATATAAGCGTTTGGTCATGGTAGCGCATCCTTTCGTGAATAATAATGATTATGCATTGTCGCGGTCCATTCGCTGATCTACAGCTTTTTTTATATATCCGTTTACGGATTCACCAGCAGCAGTTGCAGCGGCTTTGATTTCCTCGTATTTTTCCTTTTGGACATCTAAAGGAATACGTTTGAGATTTTTTTTAGCATAATTATACATACTTTCTTTTCTTTTGTCGCTGATAGCCATTAATAACCTCTTTTCTGGGAAAGGGAATAAATAAAAGACATACTTTCCCCATTTTCTTAAATTATAGCATATATTTCAAGATATGTACATATACAAAATAAATGAAAAGATATGTACATAATTAGCAATAATGCCAATTGAAAGATATGTACATATCCGATATAATATAATCAGTTCAAGGGAACAGACAACAGCCGGGAGAGCCGAAAGCCCCCAATACTTCAAGTCATATACCTGTGAGAATCGCAATAGGGCATATCAATAGTCAGGAAGATGCTTGAAGGACTGAGAAACCTTGAAAAGCAAAGGAGGAAAGCATAATGAAGTACAATCTCAGCAAGATCATGTTGAAAGCATGGAAAGTTTACCGCAAGACAAAGAATATCAGCTTTGCAGAAGCACTTCACAGAGCATGGTTATCTGCAAAGGCAGAAGAAATCAATGCAAAGAGAATCGAAGATGCGAAACATGCAGCAGGCATCACGGAGGAAACCAATACCTTTGCTAAGTGGAAAGAGCTTGGTTATAAGGTAAAGCATGGAGCATCAGCATTATTCGGATGTTCTCTGATCTGGGGAAGCAGAGGAGACGGGGCAACATACAAAGCCAGTTTCTTCGGAAAGTCTCAGGTAGAAGCAATTTAATAAAAAAGCCCTTACCAGAGCGGCAACTCTGATAAAGGCAAAGCAACCCGACAACCGACTAAAATTGAGGGGCTGTGCGTATTATAACATACTCATTCCCCTCAGACAACAAAAGAAAGGAATGGACAGAATGATTTCAGTAATGGACGTTCTTATGATTTTCTTTGGCGGGTTTATATCCGCAAAGGTATGTGACAGTATTCGTGAGTTAGAGAGAGGAGAATGAGAAATGAGTAAAAAGGAAGTATTAAAGGCAGAAGAAGCAGTAGAAGTGATGCAGGCTACAGGTGTTCCGGCACAGGAGACAGAAGGTGCAGGTGTGGTCATGGCAACAGAGATTATTGCAGATCTTAAAGAGCAGCTGCAGGAGGCAAAAGAGGAAGCAAAGGCAGTTACAGAAGACTGGATGCTTGTTCTCGGTCAGCGTGAAATTTTACGGAAGAAGATGGATATTATTAATTTTGTGTTGAAATTTCACGATTATAAGTGTTTAGAAATGGCTCAAAATTTTGTGCGAGCTGCGTATAATCAGCAGCCACCGGAAGAAGAGGAAGAACAGGAGGATGAAGAATAATGGAAAAATGTACATTAACTCAGATTCCCTGTAGAGAAGCAATTATGGACGTTGTCCAGGCCAACAAAGATAGAAGATCATTACAGCACACCTATGAGCTGGCAGAACTCTTTCAGGTGGCTTGTTCCAGTAATGAAGCATTTATGGAATTATCAGAGGAAGATCAGGAGCGTTTCTGGCTGATTACAGATGCTTTAATGATGAATGATCTGGAAGATCTCAAAATAGTACATAACCTTGCAAATTATCTGATGATAAAGCGGATTAAGGATAATATAAAAGCGGTGGAGGCGTAGCATGGACTATAAGAAAGAGCTTCTTGAAATGATTCAAAAAATGGAAAATATAAGGTTTTTGGCAATGGCTTATGGATTTGTCGGAAGATTATATCAAAAAGAAAAGGAACGGAAAAAATAGTATGGATTATAAAAAAGAAATTGAAAATTTTCTGAACGAAATCCAGAACGAGAAATTTCTAAAATTTTTGTATAACGTAATCGTTTCGTTTAAGAAACAGTGGGGGTACTAATATGGATTACAAAAAAGAGATTATCAATATGATAGAAAAGATAGAAAACAGATGCTGGTTAAGGACAATATATGTATTCATAGAGACATTGATTAAAGATTAAATAACATCAGGGGCGGCAACTGCTGCCCTTTTGAAGATAGAAAGAAGGGCGAAAGAATGGCAAGAATACCATCAGGAATGCGAAAAAAGGAAAACGGCCTATTTGAAAAGCGTTTTACCGTAAATGGAAAGCGTTACAGTGCCTATGGCCATACTGTGAAGGAATGTACTGACAATGAAACAGAAATCCGCGAAGCGATAAAGGCAGGGCTGTATAGTTCCAACAAAAATATAACTCTGGATGCCTATTTTGATGAATGGGAAAAGTCCAGAATCGGAGTCGTAAAGAATAGCAGTATCAATGAAACTCGATCGAAATATGATAATCATATTAAACCGGCACTGGGAAAAACAAAGATACAGAAAATCGAGAAACGGGCGGTATTGAAGTTACAGCGAGAATTATCACAAAAGCTTTGCGCATCAACGACAAATAGTGTTTTAATTATCTTAAAATCAGTGCTAAATGAAGCTGTCAGAGATGAAATCATTATCAAAAATCCTGCTGCCAGTGTAAAGCCGCTAAGAACCGATGACAGACCTAAAGCAACTGAAACCATTCACAGAGCCTTAACCAGAGAGGAACAGCAAATATTTATGAAAGAAGCACAAAAAGAATGGCTCTATGAATTTTTCTGCTTTTCGCTCTGCACTGGTATGAGAATCAATGAGATCAATGCCCTGAAATGGTCTGATATAGACTATATCAACAATATGATCCACGTCACTAAGACCATATCCAGAAAAAAGGGCGGTGGAATCGAAGAAACATCGCCTAAATCGCAGACCAGCAAACGTGATATTCCTATGAATGATACGATCAAAAAGATTCTGCAAATGCAAAAAGACAAGATCACTCTGGTTTACGGCGATATTTTTGTAAAAAAAATAAGCAACCCTATTTTTATTGGCAGCAGAGGAGCGACAGCAGTCTCTTCACATTCCGTAGGTTATTCTATAGATAACGTTTTAAAAAGACTCCGGCAGCAGGGCATAGAGATCGAAAGATTTACTCACCATGCTTTTAGAGACACTTTTGCAACCCGTTACATAGAAGAGGGCGGAAATATGCAGACATTAAAAAAGATTCTGGGACACAGTTCCCTGGCAATGACTGCAGATCTGTATGCTCATGTCTTGCCAGATACAAAACAGCAGGAAATGAATCAAATTGAAAGTGCATTTATCGGGGTAGCAGTCTTGTGACTGCTGCTTTTTCATGATAAAATAAACGAAATGGGGTAAAAATTGGGGTAAAATGAAAAGAAAGATTCTGGAAGTACTGTAAAACAGGCATATTTGACGTTTTTTAAAAAAACCTATACTTCTGTTTTGAATGTTTTATCAAAGGGTATCTGACGTTGTCATGTACCCTTTTATAATGTCGGAAACCCTTGATTTTACTGGAAAAATTTGTAACGATGTTTTTATCTTAGCTTGTCATGTGGTATTGTCTGTCAGTGGGGTAAAATATGTTTTGTGGGGTAAAAGTTGGGGTAAAATGTGGGGTATGAAAACGCAATAGATATGTTTTGCTGCATGGTGATTTAGACGGTACAGAATGTGAGAAACCAATAGAAAAGATATGGCGGTTCGGTTATAATAAAGAAAAAGTATTGAGCGAAAGGTGTGGAGCAGATGAAAAAGACAGCAGACAACTGTGCCATATTAAAAAGCGACAGCCAGTATACGATATCCATTTTTAAAGACCAGGTTATCCGCTTTGCGACATCATCAAAACTGGAAAGATATACAGAAGTAAAAGAATGGGATAAAGGATATCTGGTTGTAATGGCGAAGTATAAGAACCTGAATGAGATGGAAGAGTATATTGATCTGATTCCGATTCTTCAGAACTTATATTATGATGTAGATGAATTCCTTGCACCGATAAAGGCGGTTAGGATTGATTATGCGGCTTGATATAGAGGTGGCTGAAATGGATAGAGATTGTTGCTATTGAATTTTATGATGAAAATAGGGAATAGCAAGAATAAATGTGAAGAGAGGTTTTGATACAGAAAGATGGGGATGGATATAGGATTTGTTGTGAGTTATTTAGTAATTCCGATAATTTTAGCGATAAGTCTGGTTATAGGGAAAAAGAAGAAAAAACATTTTGAATTAGCAATAGTCTATGGATTTAAAGGGATGTTCTATTGGTATTCGGCACTTATGAACTTTATTAGTTTTTTTAACCAAACTTGGTCAGAAAAATACGTTGTAGGTTTTGCAATTGGCTTAGCTATTTTAGAGGGGACAAATGGAATGTTGGAATGTTATGAAGAATGCTTAAAAAATGCAAGAGAAAAACAGAATATAAAGGATAATGTAAATTGAGAGAATGGAAAGAGCGGACACCATCAGACCCAAAGGACTGCTGATCCTTTTAACAGGAATATATATTGTTCATCATGCAATAAAAGGTAAAGAAAAAAGTGAAAGGTTATTTAAGGATAATTAGAATTTCCTATAATATATTGTTTTGAAAACAGAATATCGAACGCGTAATAAAGCACTCAATGCCTATGGCTTGATGCCTCTTAAGTAGACAAGGTAAATAACCGGATCTACTTAGGAGGAAATCAGGAGGTATTGGGTGCTTTTTATAAGTTGCGTAATTAAAGATATTTTTTTAGTTTCTGGTATAAAGTTTTTAAATTATCATGTTGAGACTCATAATCTTCAAGTGTCTCAAGTGAAGTAATATCTGTGTTAGAATGCACTTGAAGTTTCTGAAGATATTCTTCGATTTCGGCCATTAACTGGTTAATCTGCTCTGGAGTCATTTCTTTAATTCGTAAGTCTTCCAATCCGCCATTTCCGTCAGTATACCATTCTTTAAAAACGTCAGCCAAGATACTGTATAATAATTGGCTTACTAAAAAAGAACGATATCCATTATTCATGCTCTCGTATTGAGTATATCTTGATTCAAAAGTTAATGCCGCGAGTTTTGGAAATACTTTATGGCTATAAATTTTGTTTAGTAAATAAGAAAAATCAGGTGATCCAGATAATGCATTTACTAAATTTTCTGAAAGTCCAACGCAACGTAGAGAGTCGTTTGATTCGAAATCGTAGTTACTTATTGCATTATTTTTAGCACCAATTAGGTAGTCAGAGGATACGTTATATAATTTGCATATTTTACGTAAGGTAATAAGATCTAAAGATCGTTTACCCTTTTCATAATTGCTCAATGTGTTTCTGGCAACGCCAATAATATCAGCTACTTCGTTTTGGGTATAGCCATTTTTTTCTCGTAGTTCAATTAGTTTCTTTCCTGTTTCTTCTGGTAAATTGTTAAAAGTTGACTCATAATCAAGAAACTGTTGTTTTAAAGAATTAAGATGTTCGTTTTTGTGACTAGCCATAGGTTATCCCTCCATTTATTATTAAATGATAATATTTGAGACATAAATGCAAAATGCAATCAAATGTATTGATATACACAAACGAATACATTATAATAATGGTAACACAAACGTGTATATGGTTCAACCAGTACATGTGATAAAACTAAAAAGGAGATGGATTATTTATGAGAGAAACAACTAGAAATTCTTATTCTGAAAACATGTTGGCAGTTAATTCTGTTGAATTGCAGAAAATTATTGGAGCAGGAAGAAGAACAGCAGTAGAGATTGGTACGGCAGCAGGAGCAAAGATTTATGTAGGAAGACGCGTTTTGTGGAATGTAGCAAAAATCAGAAAATATCTGGACGAAATTTCTGAGTAAGGTGGCGATTCTATGGGAGTATACAAAAATCTGTTGTCGGGTAAAGATAATGTACGAAGAATAAAAGACGTTAAATGTTCGCTGAAGGAGTTGGAAGAATGAGCGAGTATCCAAGCATGTACGATGCCGCCATTGAGTACGCAAAAAAAGGATTTGCTGTTTTTCCATTGAAATACCGCGACAAAGTTCCACTTACCAGAAATGGGTGTAAAGACGCAACCACGGACGCAGCTCAGATAAAAGCTTGGTGGCAGAAATACCCAAATGCAAACATAGGCCTTGCGACTGGCTCAGTTAGCCAGAATGTATTTGTAATTGATTTAGACATTGACGAAGATTGCGGAATAGATGGGTACCATTCACTTGAAGATTGGCAGCGTGAACACGGGGATTTCCCAGAAACATGGACGGCTATCACGGGGCGTGGCGGATACCATTTGTACTATCGTGGAAATGGCAAAATAAAGAACCGAGCTGGAATTATTGATGGTGTAGATATTCGTGGAAATGGCGGGTATGTAGTAGCTCCTCCATCAATACACAAAAACGGTAGACGGTACGAATGGGAATATTCGCCAGATGAGTTTGAGCTAGCAAAGGCCGACAACAATGTGATGTATTTTTTGAATCACGACGATCATAGACAGAGTGCATCGTTTACTATGCCGAATATTGTGTCTGCTGGACAGCGAAATCAAATGCTGTTCCGGTTCGCATGTATGATGCAGGCGAAAGGAGCGTCCGATCAGTCGGTCTTTGCTGCAACTATGGCAGAAAATGAATCATCCTGCTCGCCGCCGCTGACCGAACAAGAGGTCAGGATCATTGTATCGAGTGCTACTAAATATGATAAGGGAAAGCCTATTCATATAGATTCTGAAGGAGTTGCTACACGAGAGAACAAAGATGATGTTATTGGAAATCCGGAATGGGTTCTTAACTTCCTTGATTGTAACCATGATAAAGATGGGAATATAAAAAGTGTAAAACAATTTGTACATAATTTTGAAATCGTCATGGATAAAGATGACCGCTTTGCTGGGAAAATACGGTTTAATGAATTTGCACAGCAACTTTATTTGTGTGGTAATGTGCCTTGGGAAAAAGAGGACAATTGTAGAGCTTGGAGTAGTCATGATGATTCAGCCCTGTTTTCACTGATACAGGCTGACTATGGGCTTAAAAGCCGACAGGACTTTGCAGATGCATTGAAAAATGTTTCTATGCGTAATAAGTTCCATCCGGTAAGAGAATTGCTGGATTCCCTTACATGGGATGGAAAAGAGCATATAAGAAGCCTGCTGCCGGAATATCTTGGAGCAGAGGATTCTGATTATACATACCAGGTAATGCGCTTATGGATGTTAGGAGCTGTTTCAAGAGTGTATAAACCCGGAAGTAAATTTGATTATACAATCATTTTACAGGGTTCACAGGGCATTGGCAAGAGTACGTTTCTGAAATTGATGGCTTTGGACGATTCCTGGTTCAATGATTCGTTGGATAGTTTGGATTCAGATAAAGCGGTTCAGTCCCTTACTGGATCATGGATTATTGAACTGGCAGAGCTTAAATCATTAGCAAGGACGGCGGGCGGTGTGGAGAGTGTAAAGCGATTCCTGACAGCCACACAAGACAAATACAGGATTCCTTATGAGCGTAGAGCCGATACTTTTTATAGGCAGTGTGTATTCGCCGGAACTACCAATAAAGATGATTTCCTACAGGATGAAACGGGAAATAGGCGTTTCCTAATTGTCCAGACAGGCGTTAAGAAACCATCAAAAAGTCTTTTTGTGCCAGAAATCATGGATACAATCAAGCTGGCTTGGGCCGAGGCTGTACATATTTGGAAAAATGAGAAGCCACAGCTGATACTTCCAGAAGCATATATGCAAGAGGCAAAGGAACTTCAAGAGGCGAATATGGCGGATGATGGCAAGCGGGGGATTATTCAGGAATACCTGGAAGGTAAAACACAGGTATGTGCTAGGGAAATATGGGAAAAAGCGTTAGGGGAAAACGCATCGCCTAGAAAATATCAGATCACAGAGATTAATGATATTATTGCTAAAGTACCAGGATGGAAAAAACTGAAGAGTCCGCGTAATTTTGAAGGATATGGTAAACAGCGCGGATTCCAAAAAACGGTGCTACAAACTGAGAATGAAAAGGCTACAAACTTTTCTGAGTTTGTTCCAATATCACGGCAAGAACAGATGGAAATACCATTTGATTGAAAGCTTAAAGAAGAATGTAGCTGACTTTGTAGTTAGATTGTAGCTTGCTTAAACCCAGTATTTACAAGGCTTTCTACAATAACTACAAAGACTACATTATATCAAAAGAATTATATAAATATAAGAATATAGGTATAAAAGAGTATATATATATAACTTTAAACTCTTTGAGAAGATTGTAGCTGTTGTTTTTGTAGCTTTGGTAGCTACGAATTTTATAGGCGGCTTACCGCCGGAAAGGGAAAAATATATGTCAAAAAAATTAAAGAAACAGTCGGTATATTCAGTAGCTGATTTAGAAAGTTTGAAAGGATTTACAGTAGATGAAGTGAAATCAGATTCAAGGGGGCTGAATGTAACTATGAAGCTTGTAAATAAAGCAGGAAACGTTGTAAAAATATATGTTGATTCAGTTTTGTTTGGAGCTGAGTAAGCAATAATCGTATTTGTGAGGGTGATTTTGGTATTGCGGAATATGCAAGTCCAGAACGCGCGAAAGAAGTGTTGAATGATATGTTTCAAAAGTATGCAGCAGGAGAAAAAGCGTATATCATGCCGGAGGAGTAGTTAGTGAATGATAAAGAAGAGTTAAAACAGATCTACGATATCTTCACGGATTGCTGGAGGTTATACAAAAGGCTGTATCCTCCGAGCAGACCTGAAGACGATGCATACTGGCAGGGAATGATGAAAGAATTAGAAGTGTTACGGAAGAATTATCATCATTCTCGGTTGTGTGAGGACCTTCTTTGTGCTGTTGTCAGGGATTTAGAAACAAAATCCAAAAGAAGTAATCCTGCTGCCAGTATGAAAGAGTAATGAGGGCGGTCACCCTTGCAATGCATCATATCATGCCAAGCTGAACGGTGCAAGATGGGGCAAACATGTACCACAACTGTGGTCAGGTTTGATGGTAAAATATATGTAACAGGTAATATTTCATTGTTGCGGAGGTGATATTGGTGGTAGTTATTGCACTTTTGTTAATTGTGATTGTATGTGAGCTGGCGGCTATTTATGACAGACAGAATGGGGGAAAATGACATGGGAAGAAAGAAACAGATTTCAGATCAGAAACGCTTGCACAGGGAAAGAATGCGATTGCAGAAGGGCGTGTTTAGCTCTCTGGCTAATGCGATTGGGAACATTGGAGAACTTTATGCGGATTTCGTGCAGAGCGATGAGGTACGTAATTCCATGAAAGCTACAGCGGATAAAGCAATTGAATGCATGGATAATATCAAAGAACTTAACGAGCTGGAAGAACAGCTGAAAGCAGAAGAACAGGAAAGCGAGGGTGAGGATTAATGGAAAAAGTAGTGGTTCAGACCGGTGCGAAGACATACCAGATTACTGATCAAGACGGAAATGATCTGGGCGTGTTCAGATTTATTCCTTCAGATGCCGGCATTTTAAAGCGATATAAAGAAGCCGCAGCGTTTTTTACTGGAATCAATGACAAAATCAAAGACAAAGACTTCGAGGAGATTCTTCCAGATCTGGAAAAAGAAGCTGGTGAAAAGATTGATCTGTTGTTTGGTGCTCCTGTATCAGAGAGTTTCTTCAAGATTACCAGTCCGTTTACCATTCTCGACAGCGGAGAAATGTTCGCAGAACATATTATTACTGTTATCGGTGGAATCATCGAAAAAGAACTGGATGCCAGAGAAAAGGCGCAGCAGGAGCGGATGAAAAAGTACACTGAAAAATATACTGGATGAGAGCTTATGAACTGCCCACCTCATTAAATATTAATGGGGTGGCTTACACTATCAGAACAGATTTTAGAGCAATTATTGACATTCTTATTGCTATGAATGATCCAGATTTAGATCAACAGGCAAAAACATTTATTATGTTACAGATCTTGTATGAAGAGTGGCAGAATATTCCTTTTGAAGATCTGACAGAAGCATGTCAGAAAGCCTGTGACTTTATCGACTGTGGACAGGTCGATGACCCGAACAAACCGAAGCCCCGATTAATGGACTGGGAACAGGACGGAGATATGATCGTACCGGCTGTAAATAAAGTTGCCGGCAAAGAAATCAGAGCAGTGCCTTATATGCACTGGTGGACGTTTTTCGGATACTTTATGGAGTCTGGCGAGTGCCTGTTCAACACGGTTGTTGGAATCCGCAGTAAAAAAGCAAAGGACGAAAAGCTCGATAAATGGGAAAAGAAATTCTATCAAGAGAATAAGAACATTATTGACATAAAAACACGTCTCAGCGAAGAAGAGCAGGCGTACAAGGACACGCTGAATGAGATGCTTAACCTCAAATAGTTTGGAGGCAGATATAACATGGCAGATGGTTCAATTATCATTGATACCAGAATAGATACCGGCGGTGTGTCGAAAGGAATGAACGCTGTAAAGGCTGGAGTGACCAGAATATCCGCACAGGTATCGAAGATGGGTGATTCAGCAAAAAGTTCTTTCCAGAGGCAGATAACAGCAATAACGGACCTGTATCAGAACTACGAGAAGCAGGAACGTAAAGTATCAGAGTTAAAATCGAAGCTGGAAGAACTGAGCAAAGTCAGAATTGAGACAGAGGAATACAAAAAGCTCAAAGACGACATGAAAGCGCTGGAAAATGAGTTTGAAAAGGTTGAGACAAAACAGCGTGAATGGCTGGAGATGGGCTTTTCAATAGATTCTGCACCGCTTAAGGAGCTTGACAAACAGATGGATGGCATCTGGGCAGATATTGACAGATTACAGCGGAAACAAAAAGAGATGCAGGCATCCGGAAGGGCCTATGTAAATCCTGCATCGACAGATGAGTATAAGGGTACGGCTGAGAAATACAATGCGGAATCACAGAAGCTGGAACGCATGAACGGAAGGTTGTATTCATCGTACAATAATCTGAAAAACAAAGTTGAGGAATACCGACAGAAAAACAGCCGGCTCGTACAGGTGATGCAGAATCTTCAGAAAGCTGCTGCCCGTGTAGGTATGGTTGTAAAAAATATGGGATCGGCATTGAGAAGTGCCGGTTCCTCGATTAAGAGCATGGTCTCAGCGATGAAAAAAGCTGTAGAGAACATGTTTAATCTGAACAAACAGACAAATCGGTCGAGAATGAGTCTTTCCCGAATGCTGGGAATGTCGTTGCTGTTTTCAGGGGTATTCCGGGCGGTAAGTGCTGTCAGTGATGGTGTGAAGACCGGATTTGAAAATCTGGCACAGTATTCTAACAGTACCAATTCAGCAATCTCCTCTTTAATGTCCAGCATGACGAGGCTGAAAAACTCATTTGCTACAGCCTTTGCACCTGTTCTCACCGTGGTAGCTCCGATCATGTCAAGATTTATTGATATGATTTCCAGGGCAATCACTTATGTGGGAATGTTTGCAGCAGCATTAACCGGACAGGATACTTTTGTAAAAGCCGTTGGAGTGCAGGAAGATTATGCTGCAAGTCTTGATAAGACCTCGAAGAATGCGAAAAAGGCATCGAAGCAGACAAAAAGCTATCTTTCTTCGTTGGATGAGGTGCACAAAGCTTCAACCAGTGGGAGTGCAGGAACAGATGATTCCGGTGGATACAAAGCACCTACACCGGGACAGATGTTTGAAACGGTCCCGATTGCAAATAGTATTAAAGGAATTGCGGATAAAATCAAGAAGCTCATTAAATCGGAAGACTGGGAAGGTTTTGGAGCTTATATTGCCAGTGGAATAAGTAAAGGACTTCAAAAAGTCTATGATGCTATCAGCTGGAAAAAGGTTGGTCCTAAGATAACGAAATTCTGCAATGCATTTACCAGAACATTTAACAGTCTGGTAAATCACATCGACTGGGATTTGATGGGGCGGACGGTTGGTGCCGGTATCAACACGATTGTAAATACGCTGAATCTTTTGATTACAGGAATTGACTGGAAAAACCTTGGTAAGAAATTTGCAACCGGAATCGCCGGCTGTGTTCGGGAAGTCAACTGGAATAATCTTGGACAGCTCATAGGAAACAGGTTCATGATTGCCTGGAATATCTTTAACGGGATGGTCCATAACCTTCCGTATAAGGAAATTGGACAGGCTGTTGCGGATGGATTGAATGGTGCTGTATCAAGATTTTCTCTTTCGGAAATCGGAGATACACTGGCAACCGGATTAAATGGTGCATTCACATCATTGTACAGCTTTACAGAGCGTTTTGACTGGTCAGAGCTGGTAAATAACATTGCCGGCGGTATCAATACCTTTGTATCGGAATTTGACTGGAAAGCGAATGGACGTAAGTTGGAAGCCTTTCTGGACAATCTGTGCGGATCCCTAGTGGATATGGCAGAAAAGACAGACTGGGAGGCTTTTGGAAAAGGTGTCGGAGATATGCTGACACAAGTTGACTGGCTTGGACACCTGAAGCAGGTGATAAAAGCTGTTGTCAAATCGCTTGGAGGCCTGTTTGATGGCATGGAGGCGAGCGGAACAGCCGGTAAGATAGCTGCTTTTCTTGGTAAAGCGTTTATTGCAGTGAAGATTGCAGATATCACGGGAATCAGTGCCCTCGTAAAATTACTACTAAAGGCAATTGGAAAGAAACTGATCGGATCCGAAGCAATCGGAGAATTGTCCGGTAATCTGACTACTCTTTTAGGCAATGCAGTAAAAGGCGCGGCAGGAAGCTTTACTTCTCTTGCATCAGCCATTGCGCCACTGGTAGGCACTGCAGGATTGATTGCCGGTGTGGGTGTTGCGGCAGCCGCAGCTACTTCTGAACTGGCAAAAATGGTGGAGACCATGCAGGGTGGTAATGGTGTTGGTGGTACATTTGGAAATACTATGGATAATTTCATCCAGACATTACAGCGGCGTGGTGATATCATATCCGGTTCTGCAACAGAAATCTGGAATCTGAAAGAGTCTCTTGAGAAAGAGGGAATGACTGCTGAGGAAAAATCCAGTGCAACTCAGAAACTTATTGATAAGCTGGGTGAAATGGGTGTGACATCTGAGCAGGCAACACAGGCATTCGAGACATTGAGACAGAAGGGGCTTGTCACAGATGATATGTTTGATATCCTGTCAGAATCCATTAAAACACTCGGTAATAATACAACTAATATGGCAAGTCAGATTAATCTTGGAAGCCAGAGTGCTCAGAAATCTTACGATGATCTGAAACTTGTCATTGGAAATCTGACAAATCAGATGCACCTCGGAACAGATGAACAGGGGCAGTTATTGAACGCACTGGAAAGAACAGTGGATTCTGGTGGTACTGCACAGGATGCATATAAGAACGTCATGGCAGCAGTTAAGAATATGGGCGGAAATACTGAGACTGCTGCAAGAATTTTCTCAGAGGTCTTCCCGAATGCAGTACAGGCTACAAAGACCAGCGTAGACAAAAATATTGTTGGTGCGCAGCAGACAGTAACGACTTCTACGAGAAAGATGAAGACGGATGCAGAAACGAATCTGGCAGGACTCCAGAAAGCAGCAGAGGACGCTTCCGGCGGTGTGAGTACAGCGACAGTGACAAACTGGGGCAATTCAGCAGCGGAGGTGGATAAGAACCTTGATCAGATGAAGCAGCATGCAAATCTGAAGCTTGGAGAGATGCAGAAAACAGTAGATAGCCATTTCTCCGGTCAGTACAATACCATGACCAATAAATGGAAGTGGGCCGGTGAACGTATTGCACAGATAATTTCTGAGATGATCCGGAATACAGAAAGAAGCCTGGAAGGGCTGGCACGTGAGATGAAGTCTATCGGAACGAGGATGGGAAACAATCTGGCAAATGGAATTTCAAATGCAACCAGTGGAATCACAAGGACATTGAATAATGTTGTTGGAAAAGTAAACAGCACGATAGGAAATATTAATAGTTCTCTGTCTGGAATCGAAAGAGCATTCAGCTTTTCTTATGATGTAACGGGTCCTACAGGCAACCGGAGATGGGGCTATTACAATATGAGCTTGCCAAGGGTGAATACAATTCCATACCTAGCTAAAGGTGCAGTTATTCCACCTAGAAGTGAATTTCTGGCTGTGCTTGGAGACCAGAAACAGGGTAATAACATTGAAGCACCGGAAGCACTGCTCAGAAAAATTGTTCGTGAGGAATCTGGCGGACAGCAGGGCAGTGGAAATTATCGTTTTACCGCTCAGATTAACCGAAGAACAGTATTTGATGAAATTATCGAAGAAGCAAAGTTGAGACAGAATACAAGCGGCAGAAACCCGTTTGAACTGGCATAAAGCAATTCCCTGTCATGCTAAAAAGTGTGGCAGGGAGAACACAGGGAGGAAGAAAAATGCTTACGAGGGAAGCAACTTATGAAGATTATGGATTTTCAGAGGAAGAAGATAAGAAATTTAATGAGTTTTGTCGAAAGCTTGAAATGAGGGACAAGATATTGTTGTTACAGTGCGCAGCAGAAGTGTATCCGAACGTTTGTGACGAACTTTATTGTTGTATCGTAATTGGAATGAGCTATGACAAGATGAATAAAAAGAACTTTGTTCCACTTGATCGTAAAGATTTCTATGCATACCGGAAGAAAACGCTGGCTGTGTTCCGGGAGGCATTAAAGGCATGTAATAGATATCCGTTCTAAAAGTTGGAATAGAACCTGTCAAAACTGTCTGTTTTTATGTATTGGAAAATATCATTGATTAGTTAGGGGTGATTACTATGGCAAAAGGTATATCAGCAGAAGCACGTGAGGACATATTAGTACAGGCATTTTTAACGTGTCCAAATATAAGTGAGATATCCAAAAAGACGAAGATTCCCAGACCTACAATTTATACTGTGATTCATTCAGACAGCTTCCAGCGTAAGTATTCTGAGGCAAGAAACGAGGCCGTAACAGGAGCAATTGCATACCTGCAGGGAAAACTTGGAGAATGCGCAGCAGTGTTGGTCAATACAGCCACTGATACGGAAGTGCCGGCACAGATCAGAGTGAACGCGGCTAATGCAGCATTGTCACAGTGCTCTCAGTGGACAAAGAATGTAGATGTGATTGAACGTCTGAAAGCTATGGAAGAATTGATGTCACAAGTAGAACAGGAACAGAAATCACAGCGGAGGCGGACATAATGAATATACAAGCAAGATTAAAGCAAGCAGAAGAACGGGCTATGCTATTGCAAAAGAAAGCAGATACTATTCACTTGATCATGGTAAAGCCTGTTCCCGGAAAGGAAAGACTTTATACAATATTGGGCGAAGATGGTATTTACAATGAGAAGAAATTGGCTGAATTTCAGCAGAAGCATAGCGTTGTAACGACCATCATTCTTAATATTCCACGTTTGCCAGAGGAAGGAGTATTAAATGCCGAGAAGAAATAAACGTGTAACGATAAGAGCTACAAGTGTACCGGAGCTACACCAGTGGCTGAGAGCTTGTAAGAGGGAAAATGCCAGAAAGAAATCACACAGTCAAAACAATGGTACGAAGAAACAGACAAAGGATTTACATATTTAAAGGTGGTGGTGAATTATGAGAAGTCCATTAATAAAAAGACTTGATGATTTGTACCAACGAGCTCAGATGGTAATGGCGGTTCAGGCAGATCACGCCCCGTTTTTGTACGTTGCTCCCTGGAGCTTCATGAAGAATGAGTGCAGAGTTAAATATTTCCCGGAAGGAACTTATCAGGAGGAAGAAAAAATAACAACTACATTTCATAATGCACTTGCAATAGCTCAGTATTACTATGAATGTGGCATTCATGTTCAATTCACAATGAGTTTATGCATAGAATGGCTTTTCCTGTTTTCTTGTGATGATCCTAGGTATACACCAGAACAACAAAAAGTCTGGTACAGAAAAAACAAAGAAGAATTTCCAGAAATAAAAACTATGTTGGAGAGCGAACAGCGATTTGAAATTGTTGGAGTACTGCGAAGAATGCCTCAGAATTTTCTTTTTAAGGGATTACCTGATGATATTAAAGATGATTACAAATTGATGGATTTTTAGACAAAAAATGTCGGGAGTATGGGGATTCGTGGACGCGATTACGCACGCAAAGGAGTTTGTTGACACGATTACGCGCGTAGATATTCGGAGATTTCGGAGTCCCTAAAAGAGTAAAGTGCGTTAGAACGAAGCCTGAGCGAACCCCGAAAAATAAGACTATAATTATCATCGAACAAAACGAAAAGGAGATTTTTATGGATGGATGTAACGAAAATGTAATTGAATTTATGACCAACGGTACCAGAGCAACTTTATCATTCTCACAGGGCCGGTATAAGTCTGCAATCCGCAAGCTGGCAGAGAAGCACCCAGAAGATTGCCGGATCATTGCGGATAACGAGGACGGAAGCATTTGTGCTCATGTTCCAGTGTCCTGGCTTCGGATTTCTCCGCCAAGGCAGTACACAGAGGAACAGCGGCAGCAGATGGGAGAAAGACTGAAACAGAACAGGTCTGAAAATACAGCAACACAAGGATAAAACAGGGCAAGAAACGATTGCAAAGTGCTTGAGGTAAAGTTGTAAGGGAGAGCAGATAAAAAGGTTAAATGAGCCGATAAAACAGTAGAAGCGGTGATGCTGGCATTTAATAAAAATCCTGCTGCCGAACCTACGGTTCAAGAAGCTTTTTCACTATTTTAAGGAGTGTTGTTGAGAATGAAGCCGCACGGCAGCCGCTGAAAACGGAAGAAAAGGCGGCAAGAACCGGGAGTGCTTGAACTGTCGATTAACATCGATATATTTGCTCGAACAGGCGAGGAACAGGCGAGAAATTAATAAATTGATGGAATAAGATGGTATTTTTGGATATAGCTAAAGAAAGGCGTGCAGTATGAACGAACTTGTGTATTTAAAGAACGATGAAGCAGTGTGTGATAGTTTGCAGGTGGCCGAGAAGTTTGGGAAGAGGCATGACAAGCTGATAGCCGAAATAAGAAGAATGTATGGAGAGTTGATAGGAAAAAGAGGCGTCCAAAATGGTGGAGCGAAATTTTTCTTTGAATCAACTTACGAGAACCGTGGAAAACGATATCCTATGTTTTTAATGACGAGAGATGGCTTTTCATTGTTGGTAATGGGTTTTACCGGGAAAGAAGCTCTTGAATGGAAATTGCAGTATATCCGGGCATTTAATCAGATGGAGAACTTTATCCGCGAGAAATCTACTCAGATGTGGATTGAAACCCGGAAGGCAGGAAAGCTTACCAGAAAGGCAGAGACGGATACGATTCAGAAACTTGTTGAGTATGCAAAGGGACAGGGCAGCAGCCATGCAGAAATGCTTTACATGACTTATTCCAGACTGGCAAATAAAATGGCTGGAATCAATAAAAGGGACGAAGCTACGGTGATGCAGCTTAATAACTTATCTTTAATGGAAAATATCATTTTGCATGAGGTTGATCTGGGAATTATGCGAGGGAAACATTATCAGGAGATATACAGGGATTGCAAGAAACGACTTGAAGCGGTGAAAGATTTGGCATACCTCGAAGCGGTATAAGAAGAAAATAGGGATAGTAAGAGATATGGGTGATTTGCAACGGGAAATTGACAAATCCCGGAAGCTGGCATATAATATACTTATCAAGACAGCCAGTAAGGGAAGTCAAGGTTCCCCGTCCTGGCAAATATGTTTAGCTAAGATTTAGCCGCCTATTCTTGATATGTACCCAGAATTCTGGACACATATTTATAAGTTAGGCGGACATCATGGATGCTTCTCTGTATTTTACAGGAGGCATCCATTTTGTTTTTGCCTGGATTCGTTTGCTATTATAGTAATCAATATATTCATCAATAGCAATTGCAAATTCTTCAAATGATGTATAATCTTTTTCAAAACCATAATACAGTTCTGTTTTTATTCTTCCAAAGAATGTTTCCATGATGCAATTATCGTAGCAATTCCCCTTTCTAGACATAGATTGAATTATTCCATGTTCTTTCAAACGATTTCGATAATAAGCATGTTGATATTGCCATCCTTGATCAGAGTGCAAAATTAAACCGTTTACAGAAGAATACTTATCAAAGGCTTTATCAAGCATTCTTTTTATTTGTTCTAAATTAGGACTTAGCGCTAAATCATATGAAATAATCTCATTTGTATTCATATCCAAAATAGGAGAAAGATAGCATTTTCCCCACGAAAAATTAAATTGGGATACATCTGTTGTCCACTTTTGCAGAGGTAAAGTAGTTGAAAAATTTCTATTAATTACATTGTCGGCTACTTTCCCAACTTCACCTTTATAAGAATGATATTTTTCTTTTGGACGTTTTCCAAATAATCCAGCGTCATGCATAAGACGTTGAACTCTCTTATGATTTACGTTGTAGCCACGATTTTTTAATTCCATATAAACTCTGCGTACCCCATATCTGCCTTTGTTTTCTACGAATATTTTTTTAATAACTAGAAGTAATTCTTCATTTCGTATAGCAACTGGATCTGTTTTATTAATTTCAAAATAGTATGTAGAACGCGCCATATTCATAGCCTTTAACAAGTGTTTTAACAGATATCCTTTTTCTTTGAGTTCTTTGATGATTGCTGCTTTTTCGCCTTGAGTAGCGCAGCTTCCCTTTCTTCTCTCAAGGCGATCTCTTTTTTTATTGCTTCATTTTCTGCTTTAATATAAGTAATTTCAGCTCGTAAACGAATCAGTTCTTCATATTCAGACTCATTTAATTTACGTGGATTATTTATGTTCATTTTTTTCATTGCGGACTCCTTTGGTTTTCGCCCTTTTCTTCGGCCTACAAGTCCATTATAACCCCATATTTTATATTTGCGAATCCATTGAGCAAGTAATCCACTGTTTATACCCACAGTATAAGCAACTGAAGTAATAGTATCTCCAGCTATAACTCGTGCAACAAGTTCATATTTTTCCTCTGGAGACCACTTTTTATTTGTACCATAGTGTTTTAAACAATCAGAAGTATTTGATTCTTCCAAATGATGCCATCTGACAATCATGTCATGAAAATTTTTTAGATTTATTATATCATTGGGTGCATCAATCCATTTTCCTTGGCGATACAATTCAACAGCTTTTTTCTTAAATTCGTAAGTATAACGCATAAAAATACCCCTTTCACTGGATGTCCAGTAAAAGGGGTACATATCATCTTTACCAGAGAGCAGGGCGGCTATTTCTTATGTGTGTATGTAAGGATAGATACAATTAAGCTGGCTGTCGTCAGGATTATCATAAAAATCTCATAATCGCTCATAAGCATTCCCTCCTGTCAAGGCTCAGGATCAGGGAACCACAGCCGCTCTACTGGCTGCCTGGATAAATATACTGCATTCAGTTCTAGCTTATCGAAATCCCATGCTTTATTGCTTGATCTTTAAGTTTGAGAAAATTTTTTGTTTGAGCATTTTTCATTCTACTATAAGCGCTAAAAGATTTGGGAGCTAGTTCAGGTAATTCATAAAAAATATGATAGTATTCTTTACGCATCGAATTTTTCTTATGAAATGCCTCCTGCTGTTTTTTGTATTCAGGATTATCTTTTATATGATTGATCAATTGCTGATAGTTTGCATCATGATCGAGTACAGAATATATATATTTCTCAGCCTTGTCGGCTTCGTCAAACATTCCCATTTCCACATGCCACTGTACTATTCGATAAAAATGACTTTCCTCCCAAGACAAAGGATGGGCGAGCATTAATTCGGTGCATTTCCATAAACAGGCAGAACACATTATTTTATCTTTGCGATTATAAAAGTTTCCAGCTTTCATTCTTAAAACATAGTCTAAATTTCCGGTAACGCCATATCCCTTCATTATATTTTGATGTGGCGGGAATTTTGGTACAGGGATGCGCTTTAAATCGTCCAGATTCTCCAGATCATATTTTACCCCATCTGAAACCAGATATCTGGCATCGTACCAGCTTTCTTTATCAGAGGGATATACTTTGTACATCTCTCCATTTTTGAAATAGATGGTTTGAGCATCAGGGACATCATCAGATGATGAATTGAAAACACTTTTAATTTTATTGAAAAGGCTCATGGAATCCTCCTATGCAAATGGAACAGTAAAATATCAGGTATTGTTTTATTTTTTTACGATAGAAAGACGATAGATAACGTGATGCTCCTCAGATGGTGGATTCTGGAAAACTTCTTCGTCAATCTCTAAATCTGTAAAGTCATCTGTGTAAATTATTCCGTCAAGTAGCTCCACCCGGATAAAATCAGG
>QRFC01001365.1_pt1 | contig 20240 bp, 11 predicted proteins | sample 1861061 | NCBI WGS metagenome assembly QRFC01 (sample SAMN09711282, study PRJNA482702) | Human gut metagenome, whole genome shotgun sequencing project.
GTGTATAGACTGTGGAAGACCAATGGGAAATAAGGAACGTGTTTCTATTGCTTTTATGAAGGATATGGCAGATGATCTTGCGAGAAAAAAGTCTGCATTCTGGAATTGTAAAGTAGATGCCTTTTTGTGTCCTGCATGCGCATTTGTATATGCTGCCAGTCCGCTGGGATTCACACTTTTAGGACAGCGCTTTGCATTTATGAATACTAATTCATCAATTAATCAGTTACTGGCTTGTAATAGCAGGAGTGGAAAGATTGTGACAGAGGCAGAGAAAAAAGAAGCTGAGCGATATATTAGGCGAGAGCGAATTATTTGCGCTTGATAGCTCTGAAATTAAGGATTACTATAACAAGAGTTATATAGATAATGAAACAAAAGAAGACTTAAACAACAGAATGTCAGAAATTGAATTCAGTTCAATTAATCAGTTTGATGAGAGCTTAAGTGAAATGTTTATGCTGGCAGTTGTTGCAAATCCCGCAGAGCCTGAAAGTGCAATAAAAGTAATGAAAGGACTTGGAGTTACAGGATACACTACAGCTCAATATAAGGCGGTTATCGGCAATGATTTTGACAGCAAAAAAGATCTAGTAAAGGCACTTAAGGCTGCTAAAAGCGATGAAAAGTCTGACAATAAGTATACCGGCGGCGGAGGCGGCTTTGGCGGCAGCGGCGGTCAGCAGCTTTTTGTGGGTTCAGAGGATGAAGTGCAAAATATTCCTGATGAAACCGAGAGCAACAACGCATTTGTGGATTTGGGAGAAGTTTTATGGGCAGAAGAAGCAATTGAATATTTAGTCGCAAAAGGTATTGTAAACGGAAAAGAGTACAGAAGATTTTATCCAATGGATACTGTGACCCGTGAGGAATTTACAAAGATGCTTATTGAAGCATTTGAAATTGAGATAATAGATGGCAAATCAGGCTTTGAAGATGTAAATGCTGCTGAATGGTATGTAAAATATGTTATTACTGCATACAACAGCGGAATTGTGAACGGTTATACTGATACAATATTTGGCATAGGCGAAAATATAACCAGACAGGATATGGCTGTTATGTGCTGCCGTGCGGCAGATAAGGCAGGAAAAATGCTTGTTCAGGTGAGAGAAGCAGAGTTGTTTGATGACGATAATTCTATAGCAGATTATGCAAAGAGCAGTATTTATGTATTAAAAGAGCAAGGAATTATCAATGGTGTAGGTGGTAATATGTTTGCTCCATATAACACTGCAACCCGTGCTGAGGCGGCAAAAATGATTTATGAGATAATCTCTTAAGAGATAAGTTAGTTATGTGGCATAACTGAAATTATCAAAAATGATAGGAATAATTTTTGTTGTATAGGCATATGTAGCTCAATAAAGAAAGGGGTTTGTTTATGAAGAACAAGTTAATAGCTTTAATAACAGCCGTAATGCTGATAATAGGATGCTTACCGGGTATGACAATACTTGCGGCAAATGATGACAGCGGTGAAAGCAGGAGGATTAAAATGCTTTCTTCGCTTGGAATTATAGAAGCTGACTCTAAAACAGGAATGTTTTGGGATGATTCGTTGGTAGAGAGAAGAGAAATAGTCAGAATTCTTTGCAAAATGTCAGCCATAAAACCGATGGTTGATTCTGAACCAAGGTTTTATGATGTGGCAGAAGAGGATAGAAGTTATGTCGAAACTGCTGTAAGAAACGGATATATGGCAGGCTATGGCGATGGTGAATTCGGTCCGAGAGATTATATAACGCGCGGCCAGATGCTGAAGGTTATAGTTTCTCTTTTGGGAGGAAGTAAGGTAGCAGAACGTGATGGCGGTTATCCGTACGGCTATAAAAGAATTGCTGCAAGACTCGGGATTGTCGGAAACAGCATAGGTACACTTGATGAACATATTACACGAATAGAAGTGGCTGATTTGATTTATGATGTGCTTCATACGGATATGTTGATTTTAAGCAGTGTCGGAAATGAAGGCAGTACATATACTCAGGAAAAGGGTACAACCTATATGAATGAGGTTCTTGATATATACGAAGTGACAGGTATTATGAAACAAAGCGATGCAACCTCTGTTGATTCGGCATACGGAGCGGGTACAGATAACATAGCAATCGGAAGTGAAGTATATTCCGATGCAGCTCATATTGCAGATGACTATTTAGGCTGCAGAGTTGTGGCTTATGTAAAAAAATCCGATGCTTTGGCAAAGGGCAGTATTATTCATATTGAAGATGCATTTAATAATCAGAGTATCGTAGTAGATTGTGATGATTTTATAAGTGCAGACGGATTTACTCTGAAGTATTATAAGGGTGAAAAGAAAACTGTTACAAAAAAGCTATCCGCTGTTTGCAGTATGATTTATAATGGAGTATATACGGAATATGATTCGGATTTACTGAACATTGACAGCGGCTTTATCACTTTAATTGATAATGAGGATAACGGAGATATAGATGTTATAAGAGTAACAGACTATGATGTTTATGCAGTTGACAGAGTTGATATAAATAATGAGATAATTATAACAAAGTTCGGAAAGCCCGCTATTAATTTAGACGGTAGTTATGTCAGAATTATTAAAGACGGTGTACCTGCAAAGCTCGGGGATATCGGAATCGGAGAGGTTATATCTGCAGCAATTTCAAAGAATGAAACAGGAAAAAAGGCTGTACTTCTTCAGGTTTGTACCGAAAAGGCTATGGGTCAGGTTGATAATGTTCCGACCGATAACAATGATAAGTACACAATATATTTGAATGGAAAAGAATATTATTTGGGAGAAGATTGCAGAGAGCTTATTTCAAAGCAACAGCTAAATCCCATATTCCCCGGGGATGTAGGTCAGTTTTTTATGGATGTCCGCAGTGAGATTGCATACTTTACTGCAGACGGCAGCCCAAACAGAGTTGGATATCTGATAAAAGCTCATATAAGCGACGAACCGTTCGGGGCAAAAGCAAAAGCGAAAATTTTCACTGATGAGGGTAAAATAGAAATACTCAGATTAGGCTCTAAAATAAAGCTTGACGGAGAAGGTTGCAGTATTGATGAGGCGGTGAAAAACAAGGGACTTGAGGATAAACTCAGCGCAAGCCAGCTTGTTGAATATGTGCTGAAGGACGGTGTTATAACTCAGCTTGATTTTCCTGAAAACGAAAAGAGCTATGACAGCTTTTCGAAGGATTTCAGCGGTTCATTAAAGTGCACAAGCAAGTCGATACTCGGACACAAATATGTTACATCAACTGCAACACAACTGTTTCGAATTCCGTTGCTTAATGAGAACGATGAAAACTATGATGAGGTGATGAACAGTGTAGAGTATTACGAAATAAGCTCAGGCTCATTCTTTAACGGAGGAACAACATACAGTGTGAGCCTCTACGATCTTAACGAAAACAACGAAGCGAAATATGCAGTGCAGACATACAGCCCGTTTTCGGCAGATATCTGGTATAATACAGCCGCGATATTTGTAGCAGAGATTTCGACAGGAATAAATGATGACGGGGATGAAATAATTGTAATCTCGGGCAAGGACGAAAAAGGCAATGATTTAGTGCTTAACGGTATGTACAGAGATGTGCTGACGGACAGCAGGCTTGGCAGAGAGGTTAAAGAAGGTGATGTAATTCAGTATCTAAATGACCAAAAAGGAAATCTGGTACAAATTATTATTCAACACGGTTCAGATGAAAGCATTTATATGCCAAAGAACCTTGATGGTGCAATTGACGGTCAGCACTGCAGCAAAGCATACGGAAAAATTATAAGAAGCAGTGCAAATGAGATTATATTAAACTGCGGTTCAGATAACAATGAAGTTGATATGGTTATAAGGAGTGGAAACGGAATTATTTTTGAGTATGATGCGGCAAGAGGAAAGCTTTTCCCCGTTCAGTTTGCTGAGGTTGTGCCCGGAATGAATGCGTTTGCATTGATGAATTATACAGGGCTTCGTATGATGATAATTTACAGGTAATCCAAACGGAGGATTTAATTGATGAAAAAGCTATTTTGGCTTATACCGGCAGTAATGCTGATTATATGCATTAATATTTATATGATTACTGCTGAAAGCTCTGCTGATACATATTATCAAAAAACGGGTAGCAATACCATTGAGCTAACCTATAATGATACTCTCGGCGGATATGCCGCAGAAGACGGAATAGGCTTTATATCAGATGCAGAAGTTGTATCGGGAACCGGCTATGAAATGATAAGACGGCATATCTTTGAGCAGGAGGGTAGATATAGGATTCTGGCAAAGGTGACAACAACTGATGTTTTTTGCAGAGGCACAATTATCTCGGTTTATAAAAACGGGGAGAAAATCTGGGAGCAGTTGTTTTCTGATAATGATTATGGTGTTATGGATATACGAGTGTTTGCCAAGGCAGACGACATCATTGACATTGGTGTCAGAATGAATGGTGACAGCGGCGGTAAACGTGCTTTGTGGAGCTGTGATATAATTCGGTATGTTGGCACGCTAACCTCAGAAGGTGATACAAGCAAGAACTATACCGCATCTGAGGTCAGAGCAGAATATCCTCTTACTTCATTTATCAGTAATGAACATGGGAAGGCTAACGGCTGGTTCTACTCAATGAAAAATGATATAAGGTATGATATGGTATATGCAACTGCCAAAAAGAGGTGGGAGCAGAACATTCCATATAAGCGAGGGTATATACCCGAGGATATGGATATGGGAAGCGACAGATATTTAAGCTATCCGAAAGAAACAGGGGCAATTACTAGAGGCGGAAAAGCAGATGTAGGATATCTGGCAGATACAGTGTTTGAGATCAAACTGCCTGAGAGCGGAAATATTCGTATTGACGGTCCTTTGATCATACCGGAGGAAAGTGACGGTGTTGTTACAAGGATTTGTCTGAACGGGGAGCTGATATGGTCAAGCCGTGTCGGCGGAGAGAGAGCTGTCAGGTGGGATGAACCATATGATACCTCGTATTTTTCCAACTATGTAAATGTATCTGCTGCAGTAAAGGCGGGAGATACATTAACCTTTACGTTTAACCAATGGCGTAAACCGGGCAATGATACAATAGATTTTTCTAATGTAAAAATCATGTATGTTACGGGAAGACTGCTGTCTGATACCACAATGTTTAAGCTTGATAGATGTACAGTTGCAGATGCCGGGACAGGAATTGCATATAAAAATGATGTGAGGCAAACCATAGATTCATATATGGAAAATGGTGTTTTCTATATTGCAAAACGTGATATTAATAAGGTTCTGGAAAGTACATCAGAGGAAGAAGGATACGTATCACTTGCAGAGGCTGCGGAGGCAGAAGGAAAAACACTTTCGCTTACAAATGACGGAACTGGATTGATTTACGAAAATATTTCGGGATTTATAGGATATTCGGAGCTGAGCGAAATCAGTACCGAGAAAAAAAGCGGAGTTCAGGAAATTAACACGGAGATTGTTGAGCTAAATTCTGTTGAAAGAACAATGAAACTGAAATTTTCACAAAAGCCGATATTTGAAGAAGACACAATTAAAATGTACAATACAAATATAAGCAGCGGTGACAGTGAAATAATTTTGACACCTGTAAGCAGTGATTGGGAAAGTATCACATACAAGTATACAGGGATAATCAGACCTATGCAGGAGTATTTAATCAGATTCTCCGAGGGTGAAAGTAAGTTGGGGGCTAAGCTGCCGAGCCAAGGGTTGTATGTGTATTCCGGCGGAGATGAGATGCTGAATGTCAAAAAATACAGTGACTACGAAAATTATATAAATACTAAGGATGTTACAGTGTTGCAGCATTCAAACAACGCAGGTGTTTCCGATGATATAGGTGACGGATACGGAAAGTCGCTTAAAATTTCAAAATTAAAGGACGAACCATCAGATTACGATACATATAACTGGAACGGACAGGGTGTGACATATCCGCCTACAGGAACAGGCAAATCAGTACTTAGCTTTGATGTGAAACCTATGCGCGATGATTTGCATATAGCATTTGAACTTGAAATGACAGGGGATTATTCACATCAGGGATTTAATGTTGTTCTTGATACAAACGGAAACGTATTGGGTAATATCGGATTGCCGAGTGACGGATGGTCAAGTACTGAAACAAACAATTACGACTTCAGCGGAACGGTTATCGGAAAATACAAAGCAAATGAATGGCTGAATATCGAAATGGAACTGGATAAGCCCAATAAAAAGTTAAAACTTTATTTAAATGGTGTATTTATAAAGGAATATATGCACCAGAATTGGATTTTAGCAGATGTAAATAAGTTCAGAATTTCCGAACTTAAGCATTGGGTGTGCTCCGGTTCAGCTGACCCGAAGCATTTGTCAAATATCGGAAATACAGGCGATGTGCTTATGCTTCTGGATAATGTAAAGCTCAGTGTGTATGAAGATACAGACAGTAATATAAAGAGTGTACGGTTTAACGATATAAACGGTGAAGTGCTCGGAGCATTTAATGTAACCGAAAATGCGATAGCCTCAGTTGAGGTTTATTTTAGTGGTAATCCGGACAGTGAGCTTATGAACAGCGAGAACATCAAGCTGTATTATGGTAATGAAGAGGCATCATATGAGGGCGTGTATAATGAGTCGGAAAAAAAGTTCAGTCTTGTGCCTGATGATTTAATTAAGAAAAACGGAAAAGTGATACTGAATATTTCTGATGTATTACAGGATTTTAGTACATATATTGAAGTTGAAAAGGCACGGTTTGAGGCGGAGGTTTCGATGGTGAATGAATGCGGAGAAGCCGTTGATAAATTTGATGCTCATACCCCGTATTTTGTCAGAGCAGAATTTAATAATGCAACAGATAAAATAAAGACAACTCAGATTATGGTGGCATACTATAAACAAGGCTCATTAGTTTCTGTTAAAAATTCAGTGAATATGGATTTTGATATAGGAGAGACCTTGCTGTTAAATGAGAATTCTGAAAACAGAATTGAGGTTGCACCGACGGAAGGAGTAACCGAAATAAAAATATTTGCATGGAACAAGCTAAGCGGAGTAGCTCCGTTGTGCGAAGTCTATCGGGCAACAGTAAAATAATATGGTAGAAAGTTTTGATAGAGAGGAATGAATGTGTATGAAAAAAGCAGGCTTGGTTTTGGCTTTAGTAATTGCTTTAAGCGGTATGCCCTCCTTTGCAGCAGACGAACCTACGGTTATTGCAACATATAAGTCAGAGTTCAGTCCTACACAGGGTGTAGGCGGTTGGTACTTCTGTGAGTTCAGCGGTACTAAGTCAACTCAGCTTGAATGGAACGGCAGATATTGGGGAACATCACCTTATCTGATTGATTATGAGGTTAATACGGGTGATCAGGGCCAAAGCGTAGGTTATGAATTTGTGGCACCGAGCAAGGGTGTTGTAAGAGTTAAGGGGGAGGTTGGACAGTCAAACCCCGAATGTGCAAACGGCGATGGTGTAGATGCACGTATCGTAAAGGACGGCACACAGATGTGGAAGAAGGAACTTATTAAGTACGGAATTGGTAAGGGCGAATATGATTTGACATTCTCAGTCAAAAAAGGAAGTAAAATTCAATTCATAGTAGACCCGAGAACTAATAACTTCTTCGACTGGACAAACTGGTTCCCTACAGTTGAGTATGTTGTATCGGCTTACGCAGGAAATGATAGCGATTATACATACTATCAGAAAATAGGTGAAGAGAAAAAGGAGCTTGCCTACAACGAGGAACAGGATAGATATTTTGCTGATGACAAAAAATCCTTTATATCATCAGAAGAAATAATGCCGAGTGCAGATTATTCGCTAATCAAACAATTCAAGGTAAAGGAAGATGGTCGTTACAGAGTGTTCGCTGAGTTAAACAGCGATGATATGCGCGGCGGCGGAACAGTAACAAAGGTATATCACAATGGTAAACACGCATGGAGTCAGATGTTTACAGAGGATGAAACCGGAGTTTTGGATTTCCGTCTGTTTGCAAAAAAAGATGATATTATTGAACTTGAGATTAAGGCAAAGGATTATACAGGATATAATCTGTATGAATGGACGTCTACTATTTCAAGATATGTCGGTACATTGACAAGTCTGGCAAGCACAAGTATGGGTCATTCTAATGTGGTAAAAGAGCAATATACACTTGGCTCGCTTGTAACTCCGATACAAGGAGAGAATGGGACATCATATTATTCCGAAAGATACGATGTTAAATATCCAATGAAATATAATGCACAAAACCGCAGATGGGAGCAAAATATTCCTCTCAAAAAACCTGACAACGGATATTTAAATTATGCAAAGGTTGATGGATATATCTCACCGGCTGCAATATGTGCAGGTAACTATAATGAGAGTATTTTAGACACTACAATAGCAAAAGATGGTATGCTGAGAATTGACGGAGAATTCGGAATTGCAACACTTAGTGATGGTGTGGTTGTAAGAGTTTTGTTAAATAATAAATTACTTTGGTCAAGCCGTGTCGGAGGCGAAAGAGCCGTTCGCTGGGATGAACCGTTTGATATATCATATTTTTCTTATAATACAAACGTAGTGGCAAATGTTAAAGCAGGTGACAATTTAAAATTTGTCTTTAATCAATGGCGAAAAGCTTTTGATGATGATGTAGATATAAGCGGAATTAAGCTGAGTTATATAGATGGAAATCCGTTGTCTGTAACTACAAAGTGGAAGCTAAATCGCAGCATGGTGATAGATACTAATGATAAATGTGTTTATATAAACGGTATAAAAGAGGCAGCAGATGTGTACGTAGAAAACGGAACAACATACATATCTGCATCAGATATAAACAAGCTTTTGGGAACTGCATATGACAGCGGTTATGTACAGCTCAGAGAAGCAGCGGAAAGCAAAGGAAAATCAGTAGTATGGGCGGCAGACAGATTGGTACTTATGTTTGACGAGATAGAAACCTTCTACGGATATTCTGAGCTTAGCGAAATTAAAACGGCATTGGAAGGAGGCGTTTTGTTTGATTAAAAGAATATGTTCAATTATGCTGGCTTTGGCAATAGCTATATGCCTTTTGCCGATTGCAAATGTTGCGGCAGAAACAAAAACAGCTGTTGCGGTTTATGGAACACCTGTAATAGACGGCGAGATTGATGAAATATGGAATGAAACAAATTACTATATTACACAATATTGTGTGGAGGCTGAGAATGCGTACAAGGGTTGGTTTAAAATGCTTTGGGACGAAAATCAGCTCTATATGCTGGCAAGGGTGTATTCAACTCAGCTTGACAATAGTAATGCCGCTGAATGGTGGCATGATTCTGTTGATATGTATATTGATGAGAATATGAAAAGAACTGTGGGATTTGAGAATTTTGACTATCAGGTAAGAACAAACTTTAAGGCATTGGTGTCTGGTAATAACTATGATGATTTAAACAAAATTACATCAAGTGCAAAAGAGCTTGATAACGGATTTTTAGCTGAGTGGGCAATACCATTAAAGAGTGGCAGGAAGCTCAGTGAAGGAATGAGCCTTGGATTTGAGGTGTTGATGACAGCATCGGAAACTCTCTCGGTAGAGCGTCGTCAGTATACATGGAATTGTGAGAAGGACTGGCTTTATAACGATACCTCAAAGTATGGAACACTCACACTTAAGAAAAGCAATACTGTAGAAGAATTTAAGGAACCTGAATGGGTAGAACCGAAATCTATAAAGAGGTTCAGACCATCTGTTAATGCACAGGATGAAGTGGCAACGGAGCTTATAGAAGATGTTACGGTTACATTTGATGATAAGCCTTATACTAAAACAATTATGCATGTAAACGAATATCCGAGTATGGATATTGCGGATTTAGCAGAGGTTATAGGCGGCAGAGTTGAAAATGGTGATACTCTTGTAAAAGATGATGTGAGAATTATGTTTACACCCGGCAGAAGACTGGCTGTTTACGGAAACGGACATATAATGCTCGAGAGAGTTCCCGTTGTGTATAACAGCAAAATGTATGTGCCGGTAAGCGCTACCTTACCTACAATGCTTTACACAATGCGCTACAACAGATTTGATAAGACATTATCTATCCGAAGTGGCTGCGATTATCCTGAGCCTGAGGTTATAGTTTACGCAAAGGATTATGGTGCAGTTGGTGACGGAGTGCATTATGACGGTGGGGCAATCCAGAAGGCTATAAATGCAGCGGTTAATTCAGGCAAGCCGTCTAAGGTTATGCTTGAGCCGAACAAAACATATCTTTTGGAATCAAGGGCAAGCAATAAGAATTTCTTCCTGCTTGAAGATATAGATAACTTTACATTAGACGGACAGGGAAGTATGTTCCTGTTTGAAAAACCGACAAATTCATTTATGGATATACGCCGATGTGCAAATATTAATATGTTAAACTTTGAGGTTGACTATAAGGAATTGCCGTTTACACAGGGAAGAGCTTTAGAGGTAAATGCTCCGGAGGGTTACTTTATAATAGAATTTGACGAAGGTTTTCCTCTCCCTGCTGCCGATGATTGGGTAAAGCATTATTGGACAAATGCAAACCATGGCGGATGGTGGTTTACACAGATTATGGATCCTGTTGAACCTCGGTTTAAGTATGAGGTTAACAACTGGAATATTTTTCTGGACTCTATTACTCCCATTGAGGGCAGAAAGTATAAGGTTACTGTTAAAGCGGATTATAAGGATGAACTTGCAGATGCAGTAGCCGGCGACAGATTTGTTATCAATACAAGATATTCAAGTTACGATGTAGGTGACTGGACACATCAGGCATGGGAGCATGGTAATGTTCAGATTACCGAAAGCGGAGATATCACGTTTAATAATGTAGATATATGGCAGTCACCCTGGCATTACTTTAATGTAGGCTTCTGCTGGGGCAGAATTAATCTTATAGATTGCGGAATGCTTACGCGTGAAGGATATCTGATGAGTACAAACTCTGACGGTATTCACTGTTGGAGAAACCGCGGCGGATTCTATTTGGATGGATGTAAGCTGATGAATAACTTAGACGACCATATAAATATCAGAACGGATTCTGCACAGGTACTAAACAGAGTTGATGAATATACCTATGATACGGGATTAGAGACATATACACTTCCGGGCGATGAAGTTATTTTCGTAGACATAGCAACTCATACAGTATTGGGACGTGCGTATGTTAAGTCATCTAAAAAGATTAATAACTCAACCTTCCGTGTAACGGTTGACAGAAAGGTGGATAACGTTCGCTCGTTTGCTGACGGAGCAAGTCAGCCTACGGTTCTTCTTAATGTTAATTCTGCATCAGAGGGTACTGTAATCAGAAATTCTACATTTATGTATTCTAGAAGATTCGGTTGTCTTATTAAATCGAAAAATTCAATCTATGAAAACAACTATTGCTTTGAAAACGGAGGAAGCGGACTTGCTGTTTGTGATGAGTCATTAGGCAACGCAATAGAAGGTGCTTTCCCGTCAGCATTCTCTATAAGAAACAACACTATTGTAGCACCTGATATAATATCGCCGTGGTATCCGCTACAGATTCAGGCTATGGGTATAAAGAACGGAGAAACCGCTGAAGTTGACGGATTGCTGATAGAAGGCAATACATTAGACTGCGGAAAGAATTCAACTGCAATAATGGTTAACTCGGTTGATGGCTTGTATATGTTTGATAATACAATTAAGTCAACTGCTCCGGCACTTAAGGGCAATGAAGGTTTACATATGCCGATTTTAATAAAAAATTGTAAGGTTGAGAAAATAGACGGAATTACGTTTGATTATGAAGCTGATGTAAATGCGGTAATTACAGTAATTGGCAGTGAGATTGACACGGCAGATATAACAAATGTTGATATAAAAAATGAAAATACAGCTAAACCGTATGAGATAATGGAATAAGGTAAGTAAATTATTGTCTACGCGCGGCGACTGAGCGCGTAGACAATAATTTTCACTTAATCTTAACACAATAAACGGAGGAACATTATGATAAAAATAATATTAGATACCGACTTGGGAAGCGACTGTGATGACGCAGGAGCACTTTCTGTTTTGCATAATCTGGCAAACAATAATGAGGCTGATGTTTTAGCTGTTACATATTGCGGCTCAGCTATCAGTAGTGCCGTTTCAATTCAATTAATAAACGAATGGTATAACAGAGGAAATATTCCCGTCGGAATATATACAAAAAAGTCTTTTTTAGATAATGACAGATGTAAGTTTTATACACCTGTTCTTATGAATCAATATATTGAGAAGTATGAAATGAAACAATTTGAGGATTCTGTCAGAGTTTTGCGAAAGGCCCTTGTTGAAAATGAAGATGTTACACTGATTGCGATAGGTATGCAGAATAATATTGCCGAACTTTTAAAATCAGGAGCTGATGATATCAGCGAGCTTTCAGGAGCAGAACTGGTTAAAAAAAGCATAAAGAATATGTATGCGATGGGCGGTTGCTTTAATAACCCCGAATACAAAGAATACAATATTGCAACCGATACAGAAAGCGCAATATATGTGTCAGAAAATTTTCCTGCGCCTGTATATTATTGCGGTTTTGAATTGGGGGAGTATATAAAAACAGGTGTAAATTTATGGAAGTGTCCTAAAAACCATCCAACCAGACAGGCATATTCCATATATTGCAAAACAAAAGAATTTACGCATTTCAGTTGGGATTTAATAACTGTATATTGTGCAGTGCATACAGATACAGATTTATATAAAAAAAGCAGAGGATGCTCTATAACCTTTGATGAAGAAGGAAGAACAATCCTTTCCGAAGGTGGGAAGGATTATTATATGATAGAAAATGCGTCGCCTGCAGAAATTACAAGAGCGATTGATAAATTATTAATATAGAGGTGACATTATGAGTAAATCACGAGGTGTTGTAATACTGTACGAGGATTTGACCGAGCATTGGGTTGAGTGGGCAAAGGAAGCGAAGCTTACCAATATCGGAATACATAAAATTGCCCCATCTGGACAACACGGATTTTTACAGGAGCTGCTAAATCAGTTAGATGCACTGAAAGGCAGAAAAATTTTAAATATGCTTGAGTCGGCAGGAATACAGATAGAGTATGAGCTTCATTCTCTGGAATGGTTGCTACCGAGAAATTTAATAGATAAGGACAAGGAATTGTTCAGGGAAAACGACAAGGGAGAGAGAAGAAATGACAGTAACTTCTGCCCTTCTAATCCAAACGCAAAAGAGATTATATCCGAAAATGCATATAAGCTTGCAAAACAGTTGAAACAGTCGGGACACAATTATTTTCTGTGGCCTGATGACGCGGCAAATGCTGCTTGCCATTGTGAAAAGTGCAGAGCAAACGGCTACGGAGGAGCAGAACTTGGAATGATATTTTCAAATGCAGTTGCAGAGGGTATCAGGGCTTATGATTCAAAGGCAATGGAGGCATATATCGCATATGCCGATGCAAAGGTGATGCCGAAGATAATGCCCAAGGATAATGTATTTTTAGAATTTGCTCCAATGGACAGAGACCACACAAAGCCTATGAATGATCCGTCAGAGGAACGAGGTGCGGCATATATCAGACTGCTTAAGGATTTGCTTGAAATATTTCCTGCCGGTACAACGCACATACTTGAATATTGGATGGACAACGCAATGTTCTCCGATTGTAAAAAGCCTCCTGTTAAACTTCCTTTTTATAAGGACGTAGCAGAGAGCGATGTTGCAATGTACACCTCGTTTGGGGTGAAGCACATCAAGACATTTGCATCATATTTAGATGATGAATACTATAATTTGTACGGAAATCCGCCTATGAAAGAGTATGGAGATATACTTTACAAATATATCAAATAGCAGACAGGAGTTTTAGGGTTATGTTATATAAAAGAAATGAAGAAAAGGTCTTAGATGAAGCCTTGTTCAGAAATCCGACAAGTGAATACAGAGGGGCTCCGTTCTGGGCATGGAATTGCAAAATGAACAAGGAAATGCTGTGTGAGCAAATAGAGGCTATGAAGAAAATGGGCTTTGGCGGTTTTCATATGCACTCACGGACGGGAATGAATCACAAATATTTAAGCGATGAGTTTATGAACCTGGTCGGTGCCTGTGTCGATAAGGCAAAGGAAGAAAATATGCTTGCATGGTTATATGACGAGGACAGATATCCGTCGGGATTTGCAGGGGGATTTGTTACAAAAAATAAAAGATACAGAGAACGTCCCCTTATTTTTACAAAAAACAAAATGGAAAATGTTGATTTTGATAAGGATTTATCGGTCGAAAATGATTCATATTATTTTGTGGGAGCATATGATATTTGCTTAAATGACAAGGGCGAGATAACCGAATATAAAAAAATAGGTTTCGATGATGAAGGTGCAAATAAATGGTATGCGTATTTAAAAAGCAAAGAACCCGATGCATGGTTTAATAATTGCGGATACATAGATGCAATGTGCGGTGAGGCGGTTGATGAATTTATCAAGGTGACACATGAGAGGTATAAGGAATGCTTTGGTAATGAATTCGGTAAAACCATTCCTGCAATTTTTACAGATGAACCGAATTTCGGCAGAATGTGGTGTATGAAATTTGCAAACGGAAGTGATGACGGAATTATGGTATGGACTCTTGACTTTGACCAAACCTTTGAAGAAAAGTATGAGTTTAATATTATAGACCGTATTCCCGAGCTGTTCTGGAATTTAAAGGATAATAAAATGTCGGTTGCGCGTTATCTGTATCATTGTCACTTAAATGAGCGGTTTGCAGAAGCATTTACCGATAAGATAGGCAAGTGGTGCGATGAAAACAATATTTATTTGACAGGTCACGTTTTAGATGAGGAGAGTATGTTCAGACAGACTACCTGTATCGGAGAGGCAATGCCTCTGTATCGCGGATTCAATATACCGGGCATAGATATTCTGTGTGACAGAATTGAGTTGACTACGGCAAAACAGTGTCAGTCGGTGGTCCACCAATACGGCAGAGAAGGTATGCTGTCTGAATTATATGGTGTAACGGGTTGGCAGTTTGATTTCAGAGGGCATAAATTCCAGGGCGACTGGCAGGCAGCGCTGGGGGTAACTGTGCGTGTACCTCATCTTTCATGGGTGTCTATGGAAGGCAGAGCAAAGCGTGATTATCCGGCAAGCTTTAACTATCAATCGCCATGGTACGAGGAATACAGCTATTTGGAAAATCATTATGCAAGACTTAACACTGTGCTGACACGAGGTAAGCCTGTTGTAAATGTTGGTGTAATACACCCGATTGAAACATATTGGGTAAATTATGGTCCAAATGATACGACAGGAATGACACGTACAGACCTTGACGATAATTTTGAAAGTATGATTGAGTGTCTGTTGTTTGGTACAATAGATTTTGATTTTATAAGTGAGTCGATGTTACCTGAACTTTGTGGAGCAGTTGGCAGAAGTCTGGAAGTCGGCGCTATGAAATACGATACAATTATCGTTTGCGGAAGTATGACACTCAGACAGACTACAGCTGATATTTTAAAGAAATTCAGGGAAAACGGCGGTAAGGTTATCTTTGTCGGAAGTATTCCCGAATATGTGGGAGCAAAACACAGTGATGAGGTTAAAAAACTCAGTGAGAGCTGTGAGAGAGTTGCTTTTTCCAAGACAGAAATATTGACTGCACTGGCAGGAGACAGAATAGTTAGCTTGAATGATGAGGACGGAGAAGCTTCACGTAAATTCATTTATAATTTGCGTCAGGACGGAGATATAAGGTGGTTATTTATCGCACACGGAGTGAAGGGCGATGAGATAAGAATATTTACTCATAATTCGGCAAAGACCTGTCCGGATGTATCCAACGGACAGCGTGTGATTATCAAGGTAAAGGGTCAGTGGAAGCCTGTTATATATGATACCTTAAGCGGAGAAAAAATGGAAATTGCATACAGAATCGAAAACGGACAAACTGTTTTTGAAAATGTGTTTTATGCAAATGACAGTCTGCTTGTGAGACTTGAAGAAACCGATATTCTTGAATTTAACGGAGACGATAACTGCCTGAGTAAAATAAAAGAGAAAATCTGTGTAACAAAGGCAGAGGTTATGCGTGAAGAACCCAATGTATATATGCTGGATACTTGTGAATTTGCATTGGATGATAACGAGTTTGAGTCAGAGGAAGAAATTATACGAATTGATAATATCTGCCGAGAAAGACTGTCAATACCTAAGCGTACAGATGTTACCGCTCAGCCATGGATTCTCCCCGATGAAGAACCAAAGCATACAATAACGATGCGTTTTAAGGTGAATTCAGCGACAGAAATACAAGACACCCTTCTTGCAATTGAGAGACCAAAAGAGACAGAGCTTTGGTTTAATGATAAAGTTATAGAGGTACAGGAAATCGGATATTTTACCGATAAGTCAATAAAGACAATAAAAATGCCTAAAATAAATGCAGGTGAAAATACCCTTATTGTTAAAATGCCGTTTGCGGAGAAAACAAATTTAGAATGGCTGTATGTTTTGGGAGAATTTGATGTAAAACTTGTCGGAACGGAAAAAACGATTGTTCCGATTGATGATAATAAGGGATTTGGTAAGGTTCAGTATATGGGAATGCCGTTTTATGGCGGAAGTCTTATCTACAAAAGTGAGTTTAAGACAAATGCCAACGGCGATGCTTATATACGTGTTGGCGGTTTCAGAGGGCCTGTTATTAAAGTGTTTGTCGATGGTAAAGATGTAGGTATAGTTGCAATTCAGCCGTATAACATAAAGGTTAAAGGATTGAATGCGGGAAAGCATACGATTGAATTGAAGCTTTATGGCAACAGGTGTAATAGTTTTAACGCGTTACATAATGCAAACACCGACCACTATTGGAACGGAGCAATTCAATGGGAAACAGAGGGTGAACAATGGAGCTACGAGTATAACCTGTTTGATTTTGGAATACTGCACGGACCGGTAATTGAAATAAGATAAACTATAAGAATGGGGGATTAGAGTGAAGATTACTTTTTTGGGAACAAGTCACGGCGTACCTGATGCAGAAAGATACTGTCAGAGTATTTTGGTTGAAGCAAATGATAGTGCGTACTTAATAGATGCAGGGGCGCCGGTAATGGATTTGTTACTGCGAAAAAATTTTGATTTAAAGAAAATTAAAGCTGTTTTTACAACTCATATGCACGGTGATCATCTTGATGGACTTTTAGAGTTTGTGGATTTATGTACATGGTATTTTAAAGAGACTAATTTTGATATATATATGACAGAAAAGTCAGGGATAGATGCCTTTGAGATGTTGCTGGATGCATATGGAGGTTCAAGAAAAGCGGCTGAGGACAGAATAAGATTTAAACCGGTTGACAAAAGCACAGTTTATGATGATGGTTGTGTAAGGGTTACAACACATCCTACAGACCATATGGCTCTTGCGGGCAGACCGTCTTTCGGATACCTTATTGAGGCGGAAGGAAAGAAGGTATATATATCAGGTGATATGAGTGAAGCGCTTGAGGATTACCCAAGCTTTGTAAATGATGGTGAGATAGATGTATTTATCGTAGAGAGTGCACATTTTATGCCCGATAAGTTAGTTGAAAAACTCAAGGATTGCAAAGCCAAGCAGGTTATGATTATTCACGGATACAGACCCGAAATTGCTGATGAAATTGATTCGTTTGCACATATATCCTCATTTGAATTAATTTGTCCGTCTGATAATGATGAGTACATTGTGTAAAGAGAGGCAAAAAATGATAGGTATTAAAGTACAATCTGATGTGGAACTTAAACATTCCGTTAAGGAAAACGGCAATATAATTTCATATGATTTAAGCTGGGAAAAGACCGCAGTCAAGGGTAATTCCGCAATAACATTTTTGTGGGAAGTACCATTATTGGATATTTTTTATAGATGGTATCCGGGAGTAGGCGGAAGCAGGTGTATTGTTCCCGATTGGGAGAGCAATGTGGAAAATTCAATTGCATCAAATGCACCGATGGTTTGTTTTTTAAATCAAAAGGGTGAAAATAAATATACAGTTGCATTGTCGGAATTTAAAAAGCTTACGAGGATGAATTTCGGTGTAAATGAAAAGACGGCAGGACTCAGCTGCAGAATAGAATTGCCGCTGCAGCAGTTTTTAAATTCCGATACAGACAAAACGACTTTTGCAATCAAAATTGATGATGAGGCAAGAACATTTGAAGAAGCAGTGGAAGATGTCGGCAGATGGTGGGAAACATCCATAGATGTGATGGATGATCCTGATTTTATAAGTGATACATTTTATTCATTCTGGTACAGTTATCATCAGGATATAACGCCTGAGATAGTGGAAAAAGAATGTGAGAACCTGAAGGGCTTTGGTATAAATGCCGTTATAGTTGATGATGGGTGGCAGACAAGAGATAATAACGGTGGATATGCATATTGCGGAGATTGGAAGCCTTTGAAATTTCCGAATATGAAGGAGCATGTCGAAAGAGTACACAATATGGGGCTTAAGTACATATTGTGGTACAGTGTTCCTTTTATTGGGCTAAAAGCAGAGAGCTATCCTCAGTTTATGGATAAAACACTCTACAATACAAGAGGTGCGGCGGTCCTTGACCCGAGATATAAAGAGGTAAGAGAGTATCTTATAAGCACATACGAAAAGGCACTTATGGAATGGGGACTTGATGGATTTAAGCTTGACTTTATAGATGAGTTTAAAAACGTGAATAATATCCCCGCAAATGATATGATGGATATAAAGGACTTATACGATGCAGTTTTTACTTTGATGACGGATATAAAGAATAGGATTAAAGCTATAAAAGAAGATATAGCGATAGAATTCAGACAAACATATATAGGTCCTGCGATGAGAAGTTACGGAAACTTTTTCAGAGTAGGCGATTGCCCGAATGATTTTATCAGAAACAGAGTACACTCGCTTGATTTGAGACTGCTCAGCTTAAGCACTCCCATACATTCGGATATGCTGATGTGGAATAAAAATGAATGTGTAGAAAATTGTGCGCTTCAGATAATCAACGTAATATTTTCGATTCTTCAAATCTCGGTTAAGCTTAAAGAGCAGAGTGAGGAACACAAAAAAATGCTTAAGTTCTGGCTTAATTTTACAAAAGAAAATAAGGATATCCTGCAAAAATCTAAACTTAAGGTATATGATTTACAAAATTTATATACTTTAGCAGAGGGAATAGAAAAAAATAAGAAAATTTCTGCGGTTTATACACCCGATAAATGTGTTAAGCTTGATAAAGCTGAGGTTATTGCAATAAACGGTACACAGTATGATTACATAATAGCTGAGTTTATTGATAAATACATATGTGATATTTATAATTGTATGGGAGAAAAGGTAAGGGAGTTCAGAAACGAAAATAATGGAATCTATAAAATTTCTGTACCATCGGCAGGCCTGGTTATTGCAAGAAAAATTATAGGTTAGAAAATCATAAAATGAACACGACATGAATGTTTAATAATACGAGAGAGCTTAATTATGAAGAAATTTTTATTTCAAGATGATTCGATAACTGATGCCGGCAGACAATTGTATGGCTGGGATGATGCGTTGGTTCAAGGGTATCCGGCAGTTGTATCAGCAATGATTGATACTGTACATCCGGGAGATATTGAATTTATCAACAGAGCCAAGGGCAGAGATTGTATCGTTGAGATTTATGCGCATATTAAAGAAGATATAATTAATGCCTACTGAATAAATAAAAAATTGGCTAAAGTATTGGCTTTTTGAGCAATTTGTGGTATAATAAGTGCAAGGGAAAATGCCGAAAACGACAAAAAACCTCGTACATACCGCAAAAAAGCAAGGAAACAATATCTTCACATAGCCCGTTCAAAGAAAAGAACGGCGAAAAAAGTACGCAAAGCCATAGGTCAGCAGCTTTCCTATATCAAAAGAAACTTAAAAACAATTGAAAATTTACCGGTAAAAACAGATAACTTGCCTAAACAACTTAGAGCAAAACTTGAAACAGTAAAAAAGTTATACGAGCAACAAAAGTACATGTATGATAATCATACTCATAGTGTGCCGGACAGAATTGTCAGCATAGTGAGCAATCATCATGCAATCAATAGAATTGCTTTTAGTCTTTCTGAGGGACTTGGATTTAACGAAACGGTTGATAAGCAGCGGATTGAACTCCATGAATGAGAAGTTGTTGGATTCAAGGAATAGCTT
>QRFC01001376.1_pt1 | contig 20149 bp, 18 predicted proteins | sample 1861061 | NCBI WGS metagenome assembly QRFC01 (sample SAMN09711282, study PRJNA482702) | Human gut metagenome, whole genome shotgun sequencing project.
TTTTTTATCTCTTTCTTGTTTAGATGTATATATTATTTTTTTAAAATTACTTTCAAAAACACTATATTCAGGCAGTGATACTTTTAAATCAATAATCAAATCATTTATACAATCTGAGCTTTCTTCTTTACTCGTACACCCTCTTAATTTTCTTGCATAGAAAGAATACCTACGCTCTAACCCAGAAGGTCTACTTGAACATACTGCTGTAAAAATAAAATGATAATGTTCTAAATATGTAAGAATTCTTTTATAATTTTTATGAGAAATAACACCTCTCTTTTTTGCATCAAATAAAGAAAGAAGGAATATTCTTACCTGTGTAGTATTAAAGATGTTTAACGCATTTAAAGTAGTGTAAATTGATAAATCTTCAGGTTGTGTCCATTTGTTTATATCTGGCGAAACAATTTCTGAATAAGAAATTGCGGCACTTTCCATATCGTCAACCAATGCAGAATATGCTGCAATTGTTTTAGGAATGTATTTTTCAAAATTGGCAACTAATTTTCTTGATGTGGATAAGCAATACTTAGATAGCCAGTAATGTCTATAAAAAGTATTAAAATCTGTATTGTCACATTTTTTAATTTCATTTTTTGTTTTAGCCCATTTTTCAGAAGCAATGTCCAACGGTTCCTCATCTGTTAAAATGCTAAAAATTGAATTTTTTATTATGTCTATGGGTGACAGATCTTTTCCCTTTGCGTTTAATACTTCAAATATTGCATATGCATCATCAAATGATTTAACAGTAACATAAATTACTTTGCACTTCAAAATTTGATCTCTAAATACCTTTAATGCATCAATATAGTTTATTTGTTCCATCCCGGGATTTCTTTCTCGTATGGCTTTTAACAAAGTGCTTTCCTTTAATTGTCTGTCAAAAAAATTATAGGCATATAGCAAACGTTTTTCTTCCACGCTTTGAGGTATCACCGAAAAATCAATTTCTTTCTGCTGAATCCTTTGTTGAAAAAACGGTTTTGGATTTTCATTAACTAATTTTGCGTATGGATTACCATCATTATCCTCACCTAATACATTAAGATGTGTTGTTTGACTAAGTTTTTCCTCTTTAATTTCCTTAAATTTTTGTGCTAATGCAGCAAAAGCAATCGTAAAAGTTGTTAATCTTTGCTGTCCATCAACAACATATCTTTCTATCTTAGTTGTATCATCGTCATCACCCACCAAAACCAAAGATCCGATAAAGTATTCATTTGCACACAATTTATCATTCGAGTAAATTATATTATCAACCAAATCATCATAGATTTCCGATAATTCTTCCAATTCCCACGAAAACTCTCTTTGAAATCTTGGTATTACATATTTTCTTTGCAACCTTAATACATCATCAATACTCTTGGGTGTAGCTTTCAATTCCATAATTTTATCCTCCGTTACTTCCTAAATACAAACAAATACTCGTGTGCAATCAGCAAAAAGTTATATTTCACGCTATTTGTTTTCCAATATCCCGTTGCTCTGCAATTATGCTGTTCTTTTATGATGAGCTCTTTTAGCTTAAATCCTGCATCCTCAAAGATACGCATTACGTCAAACGACATCGGTATCATACATCCTTTTTGCCTTGTATCACCCATAAGAACAGCACTGAACTTGTCAGCTTTTAGTACACGATAACTCTCTGCCGCAACCTTTTTCATTTCTTCAAGAAAATCTTTTACTTTAAATTGCGACAAATCACCGTCTATGCCATCACTGTATTTGATAATATCCGCATACGGCGGATGAGTGCATATTAAATCTATACTTTCATCAGGAATAAAATCAAGATTTCTCGCATCACCTTTTTTGATATATACCTTTCCTTTTGCCGGCTCATATTCAAAGCTTGTCTTTTCTTTGCATCTTTCAAGTGCAATATCATTTATATCAACGCCTATTATGTCACGATTCAAAAGCTTTGCTTCAACGAGAGTTGTACCACCTCCGGCAAATTGATCTAGAACTAAATCTCCCTCTTGTGAGTATCTGAGTATGACATTTCTCGGTATATACGGCGACCAATTACCACGCCATTTTGCATCGTGCGTAGCCCAATCGCCACGCTTCGGAAATGACCAATGCGTTGTCATTTCAAGTTCAAAATCTTCCGGCTCCCACTTTTTTATTTTCTTTTCCGCCATTATTTAAAAACCTCTTGAATTATCCCATTTTCCATATCGTTAATATTATAAATGTGTTCCATAACATCAAATGTTTCTTCAAGGTTGTGCCTTGCACTTGTCCAACCTTTGCCGTCCGTAAACCAAACAAAAGTAAATCCGTCTATTGTATCGGTTTCAAGAACAAGTGTTTTATAGCTACGAGCAGTTTCATTGAGCTTTGAACCACCGCTTCCGTAAAAATTAGTTTCAATACCATAAATCATATTGTCCGTTTTAACCACATAATCAAAGCGTTTTTCCATTTTGCCTTGATTAGAAATTGCAGATAAATCAATGTCCCACTTTTCTGTAATCTGATGAATGTACATTTCCTTAAAGTATGTTTCGTCTTTTACAAATCCCGCTTTTTTGATAAAACTTTCAACTAAGTTTTCCATTAAATGTCCGCCGCGGTTTTTACGACCATTGGAGTCCAAACCTGTTTCAACACCCGTTGCATAGTCAACCAAGTTGTTTACAATATGATTAGCTATCAAATCAAACAAACCTGTTTTACGCATAAACACCTTATACTGTTCTGAGTCGAAATTAGCTTTCTTAAAATTATATGTAAACGCCCCATCACCATCAATGGCATATATTTCATTCGCCCGTACAGCCAAAAGCAACGGAATACATTTTAACACTTCGGGATATTTCTTAATCAAATTTTCAAAATCATCTTCAATATTGTCAGAACCAATAAGTGAGTTCAGAATATTAAGCTCAACCTTTATATTTCCAACATTTCTATGTACTTTTTCAAAATCTATATAATATCCGTAATCTGCGATACTGTCACGAAATCCGGATAACCAAGTATTAAAATCTCTATTCGACATATTAACCCTTTCTTCCTCCAAAGCCTGCTGTAGAGATAATTTTGAAAATATCCCTGTCAGCTTCAAGCAATTCTTCTATGATTTTTCCAAACATATAGGCATCTGCACGGTTTGTCTTTTCTTGTACTGCCAACAATTCCATCAAAACATATAGAAACTCAACATCATATTCGCCAAAAGCATTTAAGTCAAAATACTGCTCTATTTCAATGTCTTTTTCGCCATTTTCAATTAAATTCCTCAATGCTTCAAAGTCATTGTTTGAAAGTGGAGCACAAGTATTCCAACAATTTTGTATCGCCAACAGATATTTCTTTGTGAGTTTTTCATTGCCTTGCATTTTCATCAAAATATCGACTACCCAATGAATGTGTTTAGGTGTTCTAATACGTTTTCTGTCCTTCTTGTATTTAATTACAATATCAAACTGGGATAAGTTGCCTTGAAAAACATAAATGATGTAATCAGTAAACACAAATTCTATAATTGCCTTTTTCGTACCATTTTCTATAAGCTGAGTACCTTTTCTAACATCCATATCCATTCTCCTTAGAAATTGCTAATAAGCAACTCTTTAATTTTTCCTCTTGCTTCGCTGTTACAATTAATCATTCGTGTAGCCTCAACTCGCTTGATTTTATAAGCAGAATATATATTATCAAAGAAATCATCTTCCGTATTTGAGTTTTTGGGATCCGAATTGCTAACCACTATTTTAGCACCTTTTCTATGCATATTATCAACAAAATGTGCAAGTTCGATTTGTTCTTCATCATTAAACAGATTTTCCGTATATGCAGTAAAGCTCGCAGTATCGGTAATAGGTCGATATGGCGGATCAAAATATACGAAGGTATTTTCGTCAATAAAATTGGCAGAAGCCTTATAATCACCGCAAACAATTTTCACATTTTGCAATTTTTCCGATACCGCACGCAAATTCTTTTCATCACAGATAAGCGGATTTTTATATGCTCCCATAGGTACATTAAAAAGTCCTTTTTTATTCACTCGATAAAGTCCGTTAAAACAGGTTTTATTCAAAAATATCATCAACGCCGCTTTTTCGATATTGATATTTTCATCACCGTTCACCTTTAAATCATTAAAACGCTCACGTTTTTGCATATAATACGCTTTACGACTTTCGGTATCCATTGGAACAAATTCCGTTTGCATAACGGAAAGCATTTCAACTAAGGCGTCAATATCATTGCGGATAATGCGATAGGTATTGATAAGCTCGGCATTTATGTCGCTGATATATATTTCTTTCAAATCGTATTTACTTAAAATATCAAAAAGCACAGCTCCGCCGCCCACAAAAGGTTCTGCGTATTTTGTTATATTTTCATCCTCAAACGGGTAATGCTTTTCAATTTCTTTCAGAAGCTGTCCTTTTCCGCCTGCCCATTTCAAAAACGGTTTAACCGTCTTTTCATCCGACTTGTCGTGCCTTGTACTTCTTGCATCAATCGGCTTTTTTGCATTTGACGGCATCACCCACATATTACCTACCATTTCAGCGTCGACAATTCTGTTTTCAGAGCAAAGCACAGCTACTCGTCTTTGCGAGATGCCCCACTTATCAGCTGCTTCTCTTGCGGACATAATTTCCATATGACTACACTCCTTATTCGTTAATATATATTATATTCCAAAACTCGAATAAAAGCAATACCGTTTTTCATTTTTCTCTGTTTTATACAACTAATTTATAATAGTTTAATCAAAATACCATTAAGTATCTCTGCCGTAACTTCTGACGCATCGCCATATATCATTCATCAGTTTTGCCGCTTCATTTAGCTTGTCGTTTAAAATATGCCGTTCACTGTTTGCTGTATGTGCAATCTGATTTATATTTCCTCCGATATGATTTAATTCCTTGTATATAAGAAAATTGTAGGACATTCCGGTGCCATGACGCTCACCGAAAAGGTCTATACTCATTTGGATGTAAAGGAGCTAATAGATGCAATCAACAAAATATGAAAAGAAAGAGATGTCTTTCTTTTGCGAAAAAACATCTCTTTTAAAACTCTTATTAAATTGAGATTTTTGTTGCTTGTTTGTCGCTTGTGTGTTACTTGTTGCACACTTTTTGCGGCTTTCCACAACATCTGATAACTCCAAAAACCTCGTAAATAAAGGTTTTGTGAAGTCGTGAAAAGTCTATAGGTTATCTCTTTGAGAACTGAGGTGCGCGACGAGCGGCTTTGAGACCGTACTTCTTTCTTTCCTTCATTCTCGGGTCACGAGTGAGGTAACCTTCAGCTTTTAATACAGCTCTGTATTCTTCATCAACCTCTAAGAGAGCTCTTGCGATACCGTGGCGGATTGCGCCTGCCTGTCCGGTAAAACCGCCGCCCTGTACGTTGATTAATACATCAAATTTATCTGTGGTCTTTGTAAGCTCTAACGGCTGTCTTACAACAACTTTGAGGGTTTCAAGACCGAAATAATCATCAATATCTCTTTTGTTTATTGTGATTGCGCCTGTGCCGGGTACCAATCTAACCCTTGCAACCGACTTTTTTCTTCTGCCTGTTCCGCAGTACTGTACATTTGCCATTGTCTAATTCGTCCCCTTTCTTACGCTTGTTCCCAGACAACGGGTGTCTGAGCTTCGTGTTTGTGATCTGCATCTCTGTAAATTCTGAGCTTTTTCAAAGCCTTTCTTCCCAGAGTGTTGTGCGGAAGCATTCCCACAACAGCGAGTTCCATAGCCTTTTCGGGACGGGTTTCCATCAAAGTCTTATAAGATACCTCTTTGAGATGACCGATATAGCCCGTGTGTCTGTACCACTTTTTCTGCATAAGCTTGTTGCCTGTCAGAACAGCGTCCTTTGCGTTGATTATGATAACAAATTCACCGCAATCCACGCCGGGTGTGTACTGCGGACGGTGCTTACCGCGAAGAATAGTAGCAGCGGTAGCAGCCACACGTCCGAGAGGCTTGCCGGCAGCATCGATGATGTACCATTTCTTTTCAATTTCATTGGCTTTTGCCATGTAAGTTGACATTATAATGCCGACCTCCTTATATTATAGATAATTCTTTACAAATTAAGACACCCTGTATTTTCAGGATGCCTTGTTATTATAATACTATTTTTTGAAAATGTCAAGTCTTTTTTTGAAAAAATTAATTTAGTATATACCAAACTCTTGTTTTCGCGCATATACTCGCTTATACTCTCTCGTTCTCGCTTGAGATTTTCATTTTTGTTAATTTTGACGAACGAATAATTTTGCCGTATTAATTCGCCTTATCCCGATATAAGCCTTGAAATGTCATTCCAGGTAACAAAAATCATCAGACCGATGAGCAGAACAAATCCGACCAAATGAACGATTCCTTCTTTTTCGGCGGGAACTGCCTTTCCGGAAATCAGTTCAATCAGAGCAAACACGGTTCTTCCACCGTCCAATGCCGGCAGGGGTAAAAGGTTCATAACGCCAATATTCACCGTCAGAAATGCTGCAAAAAACAAAAAGTTCAGCCATCCGCTCTGTGCCGCGGTGTTCATTGCCGACACAACGCCGACAGGTCCGGACATATCCGATACACTCGCCTTTCCGCCGAGCAGCATTCCGAGCGAAACGAACACAAGTTTAACCATCCATATCGTCTGAAACAGGCTTTCGTGTAGGATATTAAGGATGTTCGTGCTGTCTGTCCTTACATTAAATCCTATAGCATAATATACGCTGTTGTCATCATTCTTTATCTCCATTGGAATAAATTTTTCGCTGTGTCTTTCGCCGTTGCGTATAAATTCAAGCGTACTTTCGCCGCCGCCCGAGTTCGAAAGCTCAAAGCTGATGTCGCGCTTGATATGAACGGTTGTATCGTTTACTTTGACAATCTTATCGCCGGGTTGAAGAAATTGCGCTGCCTGTGCCTCGGGGTTGACCGTTTCGACAACGGTTGATGCAACGCCACCGTTTTTGACGGCGGAAGTGCTTACTATCACCGTTACCATCAAAAATCCGAGCAGGATATTCATTGCCGCCCCGGCACACAAAATTATAATCTTAGGCAGGGGTTTTTTGCGGCTGAACGCTCTTTCCGTTCCCGTGTCCTCGTCCTCGCCCTCCATTTTACAGAATCCGCCCATCGGAACGGCGCGTATCGAATACAGAGTTTCTTTGCCCTTTTTTTTCCAGATTGCGGGTCCCATTCCTATCGCAAATTCAAGGACATTAACGCCGAACGCCTTTGCGGCGATAAAATGCCCGAGTTCGTGTACGAATATTATTATCGAAAAGATAATTATTGCACCGATAATTGTTAAAATCATATATGTCACTCACCTTATAAGTTATTATTTTGAACCGCTGTGCAATCAGCTTTTGCCGAGCCTTTGTCTGACCTCGGCATCCGCCGCAATTATATCGTCAAGCGATGGATTTTTTATATTGTCAAAATCCGACATCGCCCTCTCGACTATATCGGCAATATCCAAAAATCCGATTTCGTCATTCAAAAACCTTGAAACGGCGGCCTCGTTCGCCGCGTTCATAACGGTTGGCATAATGCCGCCCTCGCGCCCTGCCGTCTTTGCCAGTGCAAGACAGCGAAACGTTTTTTCGTCGGGTTCGGCAAACGTCAGTTTGGCAAGCTTGGCAAAGTCAACTTCTTTGTCGGGTGACGAAAGTCGGTTCGGGTATGTGAATGCGTATTGAATCGGGTGTTTCATGGACGGAACCGACATTTGCGCAATGACGCTTTTGTCGTTGAATTCCACCATTGAGTGAATAATACTCTCTCTCTGAACCACAACTTTAATGTTGTCTATATCAACATTAAAAAGCCAATGCGCCTCTAAGACCTCGAGACCTTTGTTCATCAGCGTTGCACTGTCGATAGTTATCTTTGCGCCCATGCTCCAGTTCGGGTGTTTGAGAGCCTGTTCCTTGCGGACATTTTTAAGCTCTTTTCGCTCTTTGCCGAAAAACGGGCCGCCCGAGGCGGTAAGCAGTATTTTTCTGACTTCGCTGTGTCTGCCCGATTTGAGCGATTGAAATATTGCGCAATGCTCGCTGTCGACCGGCAGGAGCCTTACACCGCTTTTTTTGATTGCGTCCATAAATAGCGAACCTGCCGTTACAAGGGTTTCTTTGTTGGCAAGAGCAATGTCCTTGCCTGCGGCAATCGCATTCATTGTCGGTACAAGTCCGGCAAAACCGACAATCGATGATAAAACCATATCCGCATCGGTTTGTGCCGCAATATAACAAAGTCCGTCACGTCCCGATAAGACCTTGCACCCGGTATCCGCAACCGCAATTTCAAGCCGCTTTGCGGCCTGTTCATCCGACACCGCCGCATATTTGGGGTTAAACTCGCGGATTTGACTTTCGAGCAAATCGATATTTGAGTTTCCCGATACGGCGATGACATCTATGTCAAATATTCCTTTGAGGTCGCGCACGACCTCAAGAGCCTGTGTTCCGATTGAGCCTGTTGAGCCAAGTATAGAAAGTTTCATAAATTATCCCGTTTCCTCTATATTATGAATATAATCAGTGATTTTATAACCGAACAGGTCACAAAATCACATTAATATCCGAGTGTGCCCGAAAGTGATTCGTCATTGTCAATCCAGTTTTGAACATCATAAACCGTATATTCGGTCGGTGTGTTGCGGACAATGACTCTTTCTATACCTGCATTTATCACCATACGTTTGCACATCGAACAGCAACAGGCATTTGAAACAAGTTCGCCTGTTTTTACATCACGGCCGACAAGATATAACGCTGCGCCTATTGTGTCACGGCGTGCCGCCGAAATGATACAGTTCGCTTCGGCGTGAACGCTGCGGCAAAGCTCGTATCTTTCACCGCGCGGAATTTTAAGTTTTTCCCTTGTACAGTATCCGAGGTCGGAACAATTCGCTCTGCCCCTCGGCGCACCGACATAACCCGTTGATACGATTTCATCGTTTTTGACGATGATTGCGCCGAAATTACGCCTAAGACACGTTCCTCTCTCGGCAACCGTATCGGCTATATCGAGATAATAATTGTTTTTGTCCACTCTGTTCATTTTTAATCTCCATTCCGCCGCCCTGCACCGGCACCAAGTATAATAAAATTTCTCTTATCCGCAGGGCAAGGAATGATAAGAGATTAAAATGCTCATTGTGCATTTAAGTAAATTTTTTAAATATCAACTCTGTTATCCGTACTGCCGTTTAGGTACGAAGAAATATTTTTCGCTATAATATCCAAGCACCTTACACGTGCTTCGTATGCGCCCCACGCATTATGCGGAGTAAAGCAGGTGTTCGGATTGTTCAAAATCCGATTATACGGATGCTCTTTCGGCAGAGGTTCTTTTGAATACACATCTATCCCGAGCCCGCCGAGACGATTTTGCTCAATCGCCTCGGTAAGGGCTTGTTCGTTCGCAATCGCACCGCGTGCCACATTGACAAAAATTGCGTCTTTTTTCATCAATGCAATTCTTTCACGGCTGATTAAACCTCTTGTTTCGTCGGTCAGCGGCGTATGCACGGATATAATATCCGCCGTTTTGCAAAGCGTATCGATATTGACGCATTCCATATCCGAAACGGGTGTCCGTTTACAGACTATTACGCGACAGCCGAGAGCCTCGGCGATCTTTGCCACTTGCCTTCCGATATTGCCTGCGCCGACAATACCCCATACCTTGCCGAACAGTTCGTGATATACGGGCACAAGCCGATTCGCAATGCCGCTTTCGGTATATCTGCCGCTTTTGACATATTCGTTATATTGCGGCATTTTGCAGGTCAGAGACAGCACCGCCGCAACGGTAATCTGTGCCACGCTGTATGTTGAATATCCGCGGACGTTGCATACGGCAATTTTGCGGTTCTTGCAATATTCAAGGTCAATGTTGTCAAATCCCGTTGCCGCAACGCACACAAGCGAAACCTTTGGGTTCGCACCAAGCGTTTCCGAATTTATTTTTATTTTGTTTACCACAAGAACATCACTGTCCGCCGCCGCTTTTAAAACATCGGTCGGCGCTGCTGAGTTCAAAAGGGTTACCTCGCCGAAAACGCCGAATTTATCATATATTATATCTTTTATATCCTCGCCGAGCGTTGCCGCATCAAGAAAAGTAATCTTCATAATCATGACCTTGCTTTCCAATCAATTTCGAACTTATTTCCAAATATTGATTCTTCTGTCGGGCGGAATAAACATTCCGTCACCCTCGGTTATTTCATAACATTCCGCAAAATCGTCAAAATTTGAAAGAACACGGTTCACGCGAATTTTTGACGGTGAATGTGAATCTGTTTTAATCAAATATTTTTGGTATTCGCTTGTACTTTTTGTTCGCCATGTCTTTGCATATGCCGAAAACATTCGCGGCATATCGCATTTTTTGTCTTTGGCAAGCTCGATGATACACGACATCGCAGCGATGTCCGCAATATTCTCATTAAGAGTCAATGCGCCGTCTATATTCTCGCCGTCAATGTTTATTCTGTTATACTCATCGATTATTTTTTGACAAAGCCCACCGAACGAATTATAGTCCTGTTCCGTCCACCACTTATTAATGTTTCCGCTTTCATCGAAATAAGCGCCCACAGAGTCAAACGCGTGACTTATCTCGTGTGCGGTAACAAAGCCGATTCCGCCGAGGTTTTCTTCATAAGTTGCGCTTGCTTCATAGAGCGGTGCTTGAAGGATTCCCGCAGGAATCGTTATGCTGTTCGAAACGGGGTCGTACATAGCATTGGCAGTATACGGATATATCGTCCAGCCGCCCCGCTTTGCGGATGCGTTGTCGGTTATCAGCTTTTTAAAATTCTTTGCCGCAGAGTTTGCCTTTGTCGTCTTATATTCCATAAGACTTCCGCCGTCCGATGTCGGGCGCATCTTATAATCGCGATTTATGTATTCGCCGAAATCATCAGGGAAAGCTGCATTGACGGAAATGGATTTCATTTTTTTTATTGCCGCCGCACGCGTTTGAGGTGTAAGGCGTCCGCTTGAACCTATTATCTTTTCATACTGAGCGATAATATCTTGTGTTAATTTCTTTATATTGTCTTTTGATGTCTCGGGAAAGTACATATCTATATAAAGATTGCTGAGTTCCCAACCCATAAGCTCGCGCGTGATTCCGACCGCATAATCCGCCGGGATTGAATTATCCGATACTCCGAACACTTTGTTTTTATAGTTTCTGTACGCATAAAACGCATCCGATGTCAGATATGCCGCCGAGCTGTCAAGCAGAGCCGCTTTGAGATATGCCTTTATTTTATCAATATTTTGTTCCGTTGATATTGCTCCTGCGGCGGCTGTCGCCTTTGGGTCGTATACAACAATGTTTTTGTCAGCTCTGCCCAATTCGGTCAGAATTTTTTTGACATTCAACCCTGAATAAGTTTTTTCGAGACGCTCGGGTGACCATTCCTCAACCGTTTGCGCAAGCGATGCCCTGTCCGCCGCCGCGTCTTTTTCCAATGCGATTGCTTTGCACAATTCCGCGGCATAGGCTGACGTGTTATCGGGATTTTCGTCACCGCTTAATTTTAACAGCTCGGAAATGTATTCTCTGTAATATCCGAGATATTTCTCGCTGTCGTCACCTTTTAAAAGCTGTGCTGATACGCCTGTATAAAATCCCGAAACGGACAGCGTATATTGAGATGAGTCAAACACGCTCACATCTGCCGCCAGGGGCAGAACGGTTGTAAATCCGCTTTTTTCAAGAGTGATTATCGCATCGGACAATTGTTCTTTATTCCCGATTTTGTCAATCATATCGAGCAGCTCCCGAATCGGCTCAAAGCCTATCTTATCGCGATGCCCCATATTTGCCGCCGCCGAATACGCGGTGATTATTCTGTATTCGTCCGTGTTTTCGCCGTACTCGGCTCCGTCATTGAAATACCGCCGATAAAGATAGAATATTATATCACCGACTTTGGTGTTGAGTTCGCTCTCTATTCGGCTCAAATCGGATGTTGTAACCGCTCCGTCCGAAAGGCTTGTTTTTTCGAGCCAGTCGGCGTTTATATACGAATAAAAATCGCCCGACGGTCCCATATATCGTGTTATTCTCTCGCATAGCGTGTTTACCTGTTCAATGGTGAGCAAGTCGCCCGAACCGAGGTATCCGTCACCATATCCCTTGACAATGCCTGCGGCGGCAAGACGTTTTATCTGTCTTGATGCCCATTGAGGCACGTCCGAAAACTCAATATCATACCAATCGCCAAGCTCAATGCGGCTGAGCGCACGGTTTAATATCACAAGCGCCTCTATGCGCGTAATCTGTGCCTGAGGTCTCAATGTTCCGTCCTCATAGCCGCTGATAAGTCCCGAAAAGACGGCTGCCGACATTTCATCCATATAAGAGAATGAAATCTTGTTCTTATCCGAAAATTTATCGAGAATATCATCGTCAGTTCTGAATTTATCTATCCCTATCGCCGTTATAAAACAGGCAACAGCCTGTTCACGCGTAACAAAACCGGCACTGTTAGGTTTTTCGGTCGGTACGGTGTATTCCTTTTTTGCAAAAACAGAGGGGGCATAGGAACACACGGCAATACAAGCCGCCAAAAGCACGGCAAATATGCGTTTCATTCCATCAGCCCCCTTATATATCGGATTTTTGGTGTTCGGTTATGGTGTTATATAGGCAAAGAAACTTTGCTTTATTTTGCAGAGGTGCGGTTTGCCGCACTGAGCAAGGCTTTGAGCGATGCAACGATAATATCGGTATCGATGCCAACGCCCCAAACCATATCTCCGTTCGGTGCGCTCAAACCGATATATGCACACGCCCTCGATGATGAACCTTTTTCGATTGCGTGTTCGCTGTATTTCGCAATGGAATAGTCTTTGGGCAAAATCTCGCCCAACGCTTCATATACCGCGTCAAGACGACCGTTTCCGCAAGCGGTAAGCTCGTGTTCTTTTCCGTTTTCGTTTATTGTTATATGCGCCGTGATGCCGTCTTTTTGCTCAAAGTGACACTCAATCAGGCATATCGGGCTTTCTATATTGACATACTCGTTCTTGAATATTTCGTATATTTCTTCGGGTTGAAGTTCTTTATGCTTGTGGTCGGATACGCCCTTGACACAATAGCCAAAGTCCTCGCGCATTTCTTTAGGCAGCGAATATCCGAACTTTTGTTCCATAAGGAATCCTATACCGCCCTTGCCCGACTGGCTGTTGATGCGTATAACATCGCCATCGTATTGTCTGCCGAGGTCTTTGGGGTCAATCGGCAGGTAAGGCACAGTCCAGTATTTGTCATTGGTTTCCTCACGCCACTTCATTCCCTTTGCAATAGCGTCCTGGTGCGAACCCGAAAAAGCCGCGAAAACAAGACTGCCGCTGTACGGGTGTCTCGGGTCTACCGTCATTCCGGTTAAGCGTTCATATGTCTCGACAACCTCGGGCATATTCGAAAAGTCAAGTTTGGGGTCGATTCCGTGCACAAACATATTCATGGCAACGGTTATAATGTCGACGTTGCCCGTTCTTTCGCCGTTGCCGAACAGAGTACCCTCAACACGGTCCGCACCGGCAAGCAAGCCCAACTCGGTATCCGCAACGCCGCAGCCGCGGTCGTTGTGGGGATGCAGCGAAATTTCAACGCTGTCGCGATATTTAAGGTTGTCGTTCATATACTCAACCTGTGACGCGTAAACGTGAGGAAGAGACATCTCAACCGTTACCGGCAGGTTAATAATAACCTTTTTATCCGGGGTCGGCTTCCATATATCCAAAACGGCGTTGCACACCTCAAGGGCGTATTCGGGTTCCGTACCCGTAAAGCTCTCGGGGCTGTATTCAAAGCGGAAGTTTCCGTCAGTCTCGTCAGCAAGCCTTTTGAGCATTTCGGCTCCGTCCGTTGCAAGGCGTTTAATCTCTTCTTTAGACTTTCTGAAAACCTGTTCGCGCTGTGCAACCGATGTCGAGTTATAAAGATGTACTATTGCGGACTTTGCGCCTTTTAATGCCTCAAAGGTTTTTTTGATTATATGCTCTCTCGCCTGGGTCAATACCTGGATTGTGACATCATCGGGTATCAGATCGTCCTCAATCAGGCGGCGCAGGAAAAGATACTCCGTCTCGGATGCGGCGGGGAATCCGACCTCTATTTCTTTAAATCCGAGTTTTAGCAGATATTTGAAAAATTCGATTTTGTCCTCAAGACCCATCGGAACAACAAGTGCCTGATTTCCGTCGCGAAGGTCAACGCTGCACCATAGGGGCGCTTTGTCGGGTGACTCTTTTTTTGCCCACTTCATTTCGCATACAGGGGGCATAAAATAACCTTTTTTGTACTTTTCAAAATTTTTCATAATCTGTAATTATCCTTCCTGTTATTATAATATTGCTCATTCCCGTATATATTTTGAATACTTGAAAGAGCAGCAGCAATAACTGTTGTTCTTTCAAGTATAACACACTTTATATAAATATGCAATCAGAATTTTCAACAAAAATAGATTTTTATGATTATACGAATTTTAAGACCGCCGTGATTTGGGAATTCTTTTGATTTTCAAAATCCGCACCGACACGGCGGAAATTATCGCCCACGACATAAACATCGGGGTGTATCCCATATGTTTTATTATATATCCGTAAGCAACGCTTGAAATACCTGCGCCCATATAGGTTGCCAAATCCATTACACCGCTGACCGATGCCGAGTTTCCGGTATCGGCAAAGTTTAAAGGATAAATGGAAAGAATCGATGTGTTTATAACGGAAACAGCCGTATATATAATCCCGAGAGCCAAAACCGCCGTAAGTATTCCCGTATGACCTATGCACAAAATCGCCGCCACAGCAATGCAAACCGCAAAGCCTGTTTGTGAAACTTTGTTTTCACTGTTGCTGCATGCCTTATAAATTGGCGGATATGCAATCCGTCCGATAAATCCGCATATCGGAATCAGCAATATATAATACGCCGATGTTGTTAAATCAACGGCATATGTATCGATAACAAACGCCGTCATCCAAAGGCTTACATTTTCCTTCATCACTCCGTGCAGCATTGCCGGTATGCTCATTTTTAATATTTCTCTGTTTTTAAATAACCCAAATACGGACATGTGATTTTCGGTTTTTCCCGAGTTGATTTTAATGTGCCTTGTTGTAAGAAATGCTGCGACACCCAAAAGCAATGTGATAAATCCCGGCAGGCAAAACGCATATTTTACGCCGAATTTCATTACAAAAAATGTATTTAAAACGATACCCAGTATGTTTCCGGCCGACACGGATGTTATCATGATCGCCATTTTTCTCTTTGCCGATTTTTCGTCAAATACCGAGGTTATTACGCATAAAATCGCACTCCAGAGCATTGATTGTGCATATGCGTTTGCGCCCCAAAGAACAAACATACCCATAACAGGCGGAAAAGCACCAATACAGATATTACTGATTCCGGCAACCCCAAGACCGATTGTCAGCATTCTCCACGGCGGTGCGGAATCACTCAAAAATCCGTTTATAAGCCTGCCTATTGCAAAAACCGTTGAGAAAATACTCCCGAGAATACCAATTTGTGCCGCATCAATGACGCTTGTCTTAATCATTTCGGGTCCCGCAATTGATAAATTCAGCCTTGCTATATAAATCGATGTGTATGCCGCAAACATTACACAAAAAATTATTTGATTTTTTCTTTTTGCCATAATAATTAATACCTCACCGTGTCAATCAAATCGTGAATTATCGCCGAACGCTCTTGAACATCGTCAAACCGCCGTGCCGACAGAGCGATAGCAATGCTGTCCAAAACGCTTATATGCGCTATTCTTGACGAAATCGCCTCAATCGGATATTGTATCTCATCTGTTTTTATAACAAGCGGATAATCACTTGTCTTTACTATTTCGCATTTGGGATAGCTCGTTATGCATATCGTTTTTGCGCCGCTTTCTTTGGCAAGCCTGAGACTGTCAACCGTGGCTATTGTCCTGCCGCTGTTTGAGATTCCCACCGCCACGTCTCCCTTTTTGATATACATTGTCGATACCTTCATATATGTAATATCGGTAAAACAAAACGCGTTGAATCCGAGTTGCATAAGCCTGTATTGAAAGTCAGAGACAATCCCTGCGGATGTGCCTATTCCGTAAATATAAATATTGTTAGCCGCATTAAGCGCGGACACCGCGCCGTCGAGCATTTTTTTGTCGATACCGTCCGCCGTATCATGCAGAGTCTTGATGTTTGCCGCAAATATTTTGTCAAAAATCCGACCGCTGTCATCGTTCCTGTCTATGTACGGTGTAAATTTCAATTCTTTATTTCTTACCGTTTCTTTGGATAAAGCCGAACGAAACTCGGCATATCCCTTAAAGCCCATTGTTTGACAGAATCGTATGATTGCTGATTTTACCACACCTGCATTTTCCGCAAGAGCGGTGATTGTCATCTCTGACGCATTTTCATAATTCTTTAGTATATAATCGGCAACCCTACGCTCTGTTTTTGTAAAGTTGTTATACTCGGCACGGATTGTTGCCAGACATAATTTTTTTGACATATTAACCGCCTTCTTTTTTAGAACTATGTTCCATTTTATAACATATAATTAGAACATAGTTATATTATCACAAATTCCCGAATTTGTCAAGCTCATTTTCGGATGCGCATTTATGCTTATTTTGCAGATAAAAATATAAAATCTGTCTTTATTTTCGCCAATGTTGATTTTTCTTGCGCATTTGGTGTATAATTGCCTTAAAATAAATCAATAACGGGAGATGAACCGATTTGTATGATATAGCAATCATCGGCGCAGGTATTGTCGGTGCAATGGCGGCACGAGAGTTGACAAAATATAATGTAAGCGTTTGTGTTTTGGAAAAAGAAAATGATGTTGCGCTCGGCGCAACAAAAGCAAATTCGGCAATAGTCCACGCGGGTTTTGATGCAAAGCCGAACAGCCTTAAAGCACGTCTTAATGTTCGCGGAAGCGAAATGATGCCGAAGGTCACTCGGGAACTTGGCGTAAAATATAAGAATAACGGCTCGCTTGTTTTGGGGTTTGACGAAAATGACCGCAAGGTTATAGACGAGCTTTTCGAACGTGGTATCAAAAACGGCGTTAAGGGGCTTAAAATATTGGATTCGGATGAGCTGCACACACTCGAACCCAACATTTCACCCAATGCGAAATACGCGCTTTATGCGCCGAGCGGTGCAATTGTCTGTCCTTATGAATTGTGTATTGCCGCAATAGGGAACGCAATGGATAACGGTGCGGAGCTTAAACTGAACTTTAAAGTAACGGATATAAAAGAGAACGGCGGATATTATACAATATCGTCCGACACCGATTCGGTTGACGCGGCGTACATAATAAACGCGTCGGGTCTATATTCGGACGATGTGGCAAGAATGGTCGGCGATGATTCGTTTGACATACATCCGCGCCGCGGCGAATATATATTGCTCGATAAGGAATGCGGAACATTGACAAGCCGAACGATATTCAGAACTCCGTCCGACAAAGGCAAGGGTATACTTATCTCGCCCACGGTTGACGGCAACTTCCTTTGCGGCCCGACCGCGGTCGATATGACCGATAAAGAGGATAAAAGCACGACCGCCGACGGGTTTGGCAAGATAATCGCCGAGGCACGTCAAAACATCGAATCAATACCGTTTAACAAGACAATAACGTCTTTTTGCGGACTGCGTGCGGTCGGCAGCACGGGCGATTTTATAATAAATTCGCCGAAGCCGAGCTTTATCAACGCCGCAGGGATTGAATCACCCGGGCTTTCGGCATCACCGGCGATAGCCGAATATATAATCGAGCTTTTAAAGAAAAGCGGAGCAAGCTTAAAGACGAATGAGAGCTTTAACCCGATACGCAAGCCGTATCACGAATTCAGAGAAAGCTCTGTTGACGAAAAGAATCGCGTCATAAAAGAGCGCCCCGAATACGGACGGGTGATATGCCGATGCGAAACGGTTACCGAGGGAGAGATTATTGATGCGATACGCGCCAACCCCGGTGCGCGCGACATTGACGGCGTAAAACGCAGAACGAGAGCGGGTATGGGTCGATGCCAGGGCGGTTTTTGCCTGCCGTATGTTTCTGAAATCCTCGCGCGTGAGCTTAAAATTCCGTTTGAAAAGGTCACAAAAAGCGGCGGAAGTTCAAATATTGTTATCGGAAAGACAAAGGGGGCGAGATAATGACTGATTTGGTAATAATCGGCGGAGGTCCTGCCGGAATGAGCGCGGCGGTTGCTGCGTATGAATCGGGCATTCGCGATATTGTGATTTTAGAGCGCGACAGCAGCTTGGGCGGAATTTTACAGCAATGTATACATAATGGATTCGGGCTGCATAAATTCGGCGAAGAGCTGACAGGCCCCGAATATGCGAACAGATATGAAAAAACAGTTGAGAAATATAATATACCGTACAAGCTCGATACAATGGTTCTTGACATCTCGGATGACAAAACCGTTACGGCAATCAATAAAAAAGACGGAATCTTTCAGATAAAGGCAAAAGCGATTATGCTCGCAATGGGATGCCGCGAGCGTTCAAAAGGCGCGCTGAATATTGCCGGCACAAGACCGTCGGGAATATTCAGTGCCGGAACGGCACAGCGGCTTGTCAACATAAAAGGCTATATGCCCGGAAAGAACGTTGTTATACTCGGTTCGGGTGATATTGGTCTTATTATGGCAAGACGAATGACCCTTGAGGGTGCAAAGGTTCACGCGGTATGCGAACTTATGCCGTATTCGGGCGGTCTCGCAAGAAATATCGAACAATGTCTGAACGATTTTGATATTCCGCTTATGCTGAGCCATACCGTGACCCAAATCCACGGAAAGGAACGTATTTGCGGTGTTACCGTATCAAAGGTTGACGTGAACCGCCGACCGATTGACGGAACGGAAAAATATATCCCATGCGATACTCTGCTTTTGTCTGTCGGACTTATTCCCGAAAACGAGATTTCAAAATCTGTCGGTATTGACCTTGACCGCATAACGAGCGGAGCGGTTGTTGACCAGGACAGACAGACCTCAAAATCGGGAATCTTTGCGTGCGGAAACGTCCTTCACGTTCACGACCTTGTTGACTTTGTGTCAGACGAAGCCGAAATCGCCGGCAGAGCGGCGGCGGAATATATAAAGGGCGAAAATTTAAAAAATCTTGATATTCCGATATTGACGGACGGCAAGGTTCGTTATACCGTGCCGCAAAAGATTACCGCCGAAAAAGACATCCCCGTATATTTCAGGGTGAGCGATGTGTTTAAAAACGCAAAGGTAAATGTTTATGACGGTGAAAAAGTTATTTTCAGCAAAAAACTTATCAAGGCTGCTCCGGGAGAGATGAACCGAATCGTCCTCAAAGCGGATTCGATAAAGAATGCTGAAAAGCTGTTTTTTGAACTGGAGGACTTGACGTGAAACTTTGTTTCACGTCAAGCCTCCGGCGAATTTAATTGCCCGTGCAAAATTCTCCTCACTTTGTTCGGAAATGCACGTGGGCGTTTTAATCTCTTATCATTCCTTGCCCTGCGGATAAGAGAAGTTTAGGTACAATTTGTGCCGGCGCAGGGCGGCGGAATGGAGATTAAAATGAGAAGAAATCTAACCTGTATTGTATGCCCGATGGGATGCAGTATTGACGTTACCATAGATAAAGACGGTAAAATCACCGAGATAGTCGGCAACACTTGTCCGAGGGGTGCGGAATACGCAAAAAATGAGTGTACCAACCCGACAAGGGTCGTTACCTCGACCGCAATGACGGCGGACGGCAGACCCGTACTGGTAAAAACAAACAGACCTATCCCAAAGGATAAAATTTTTGAATGTATGGATATTATAAACAGCCTGAATCTTACCGCTCCGCTTAAAATCGGCGATATAGCCGCCAAAGATGTTTTCGGGTGCGATATTGTGATAACGGCGAATATTTTTTAAAAATGACAATGACATTATATTGTTATTAACGTGAAAGTTCCTTTCACGTTAAGCCTCCGGCGGATTTAATTGCCCGTGCAAAATTTTCTTCGCATACGCGAAGAAATGCACATGGGCGTAATAATCTCTTGTCATTCCTTGCCCTGCCGAT
>QRFC01001385.1_pt1 | contig 20117 bp, 20 predicted proteins | sample 1861061 | NCBI WGS metagenome assembly QRFC01 (sample SAMN09711282, study PRJNA482702) | Human gut metagenome, whole genome shotgun sequencing project.
TGAGACGCAGATGTGTCGTAACCCATCAAGGCGAAAAGAACAAAAAGCGCCGAAAAGACGCGCTGTCAGGCGTGTCTGCCCTTGTTAACCGATACTAGCAATAGCATAAAACTGCCGGAGCAGCCGATGTCGGCGCTCCGGCAGTATCATATTCTCTCAGCAGCAGAACACTCTTCCGCCGCACATCGGGCCGAGACAGGCGTTGGCGACGCACATCGCCATGCAGAGTCTGTCGGGCGAGATGCCCCTGTGGTAGTGCACGGTATAATCGTCGTAGAAATCGCCGCCGCTCTGGAGCTGCTCCAACAGCCGCCGGTACTCCTCATTGCCGGGGTCGATCTCGACGGCTTTCTTCGCCGCGTCCAGCGCCGCGATCTTGTTGCCCATATACATGTTTGCGCCCGCGTTCAGATAGTACCACTTGCCGTCCCGCTCAGGCACCGGAACGCCGGAGAGCGCGTTGAGCGCCTCCTTGTACATGCCGTTGCGGATATAATTCTTCGCCGCGGTGTACTCGCTGCGCTCGGTCTGCTGCTGGGCGTTGTTCCACCCGCCGTAGCCCTGGCTCCAGGCGCTAAAGGGATCCCAGCCGCCCTGGCCGTACTGCTGACCATAGCCGCTTTGACCGTACTGCCCATACTGGCCGTACGCATTCTGCTGCTGCGCAGCTCCGCTCTTGATCGCGTCATAGGCGGCGTTTATCTCGTTCATTCGTTTGGCCGCGTTCTCGTCCCCGGGGTTGCGGTCAGGGTGATACTTTTTGGCAAGCTCTCTATATGCTTTTTTTATCTCCTCATCGCTCGCATCCGGCGAAACTCCGAGAACCTTATACGGATCCTGATACATCTGAGGGTTCCTTCTTGTCGTTTTTTTCGCTGAACTTTTTGTTGAACTGCTGCCACAGCCCCTCACACAGGATATTCTTCATAATATCCGCATCCTGAACCAGCGGCAGACTGTCAAAATAAAATATGCACTCGCCGAGCAGCATTCGCAGGATATCCCGAAAGCGCTCCGCGTTATTTGTAAGGCCGTAATATTTTCTGAACGGGTTATAGCGCGAATACAGCGTGTCCTTGTCCAGATCCATGCACGCGTCCATGACGTAGATGAACTTGCCCAAAGCGTTCGCCATGCCGCGCACCGCGCCGCCCCAGCGATCCTCGCGCCAGACAAATATCTCCGCCATGAGCGCTCCGAAGCAGGCCGCTGCCTCGTCCGCCCCGTCGGGGACGCTCTTTTCCACCTCATGCAGTTGGTTCAGTGCTTCGGCTATCGCCGCGCACTGCCGAGGGTACTGCGCCTCAAGCTTTTTATAGCTGCGCTTCATAAGCCCCGCTTCCGCAAGCGCCGCGACACTGCCGTCATCCTCCCAGTCATCCATGCATTTCTGGTACGCCAGGGCGAGGTTCATGTCGGCTGCATAGTCGCTCGCCGCGTTCCTGACCCATTCGCGCGCCTTGAAAGGGTGCACAGCGCATGTGTCCTCCCCTGTTGTCTCCTCCGGCTCATAGAGCGAGGAGAGGAACAGCACAAGAAAGGTCATGTCGTAGGTCAGCGTCAGGCCGGATATCTGCCCGTGTCTTGCCCGCAGCGAGCGGCACAGCCCGCAGTACGCCGCGCGGTAGCGGCCGAGCTGCGGCTCCGTCATAAGCTCCGGCGCCGCGACGAGATATCCGAACATCAGGTCTTACCGGTGAAGGTGTTGCCGCACTTGCGGCAGACTATTCTGATCTGTCCCTTACCGCGCGGCACTCTCAGCGTGGTGCGACAGGAGGGGCAGGTGAAGAACTTATAGTCCTTGCGCTGCACCCAGCGCTCGCGCCGCACGCGGTAGGCCGCGTCGATGCGGTATTTCAGTCTGATATATTTGCCGTTTTCCTCACGCCGCTTGGTAATGTTTCTCGAAAACATGCGGAAATAGATATAGACAAGAAGCGCTAGCACCGCGATATACAGATACTTCCCCACCCTGCCCGGAATAAAAATACTCAGCAGGATAAGGATCATCTCCAATATCAGCAAAAAATTGTTAAGCTGGTCATTGCCGTTTCTGCCGGCCATGAACCTTGCCAAACGCTCTCTCATATGCTCACCTTTACATCAAAAAATTTATTTCAAATTCTGATAATGTATTTTATCATAAGTTCCGCTTAATGTATCAAGAAACTGTAAACATACTAAAGATTATCTTTTATTTTTTCTCGCTTCGAGCGACAGCTCGATGATTTTCTCACACAGCTCGCCGTAGCTCATCCCCTCAAGCTTCGCGGCCTTGGGGATAAGGCTCGCAGGCGTCATGCCGGGGAGCGTATTGACCTCGAGGCACCACGCTCTGCCTTCCCTGTCAAGGATGAAATCAGAGCGGGAATAGACCGACAGCCCCAGCGCGTTATGGAACCGCAGCGCCATGTCGGCGATCTGGGCGTACTCTTCCTCTGTTATCGGCGCGGGGCATATCTCCTGCGCGCCGCCCGCCGACGCCGCCTGATATTTTGCTACGTAATCGAACTTATCCGGCGGGACTATCTCGATGGCGCTCAGCGCGCGCCCGTCGAATACGGGGACAGTAAGCTCGCGGCCGACGATCTTTTCCTCGACGACTACGCGGTTGCCGTACTTCAATATCTCGGTCAGCGCGCCGCGCAGCTCTTCGCGCGTATCCGGTATGCTGACGCCGATGGACGAGCCGCCGTCCACGACCTTGACGACGCAGGGCATCGGCAGAGTCTCCGCAAGGTGCGAAATATCGGCCTCGGTGTAGCGCAGCTCCTGCCATTTGGGCGTGCGTATTCCGGCGGACTCCATGATGCGCTTTGCCACAGCCTTATCCATGGCCATCGCGCTGCCGAGACAGTCGGAACCCGTGTATGGTATGCCCAGCAGGTCGAGCGCGGCCTGTATCTTGCCGTCCTCGCCGTCCGCGCCGTGCAGGCCGAGGAAAACGCAGTCCGCAAGTGCGCATATCTCAAGCACGTTTTTGCCAAGTCTGCTTGGGCTTTTATACTTTCTCGACGCTATGACCGCCTTGATATCCGGTGCCTGCGTCTCTATCGCAACACTGCCGCAGAAACCGTCCGGCGCGTCAAACGCGTCCTCAAGGCTGCCCTCGTAATCTTCAAGGCCGAAAAACATATCAACGAATATCGCCTTATGCCCGCGCTCTCTCAAAGCCTTGCAAACGCTCGTGCCCGATACCAGCGAGACATGCCGCTCCGTGCTTATGCCTCCGCCCAGAACCACTATCTTCATAGCCGTCGCTCCTTCTCAAAAATAATAAAACATGACTTATACAATAACACTTCGGCATATAAAACACAAGAAAAAATTCCCGACCGGATCGGGAATTTTTTCTTATATAAGCAGCTATGCTTACTTTATATTGTGCATCGGAGTTATCGCAAGATAATCCTCCAGCGGCGCATCGTTCAGGCACAGCTCGATAATCTGTCGGCCGACGGGATCAAGATCATCGGTCAGGAACTGCGGGAGCTGCTCCTTGAAGAAGTCGGTGAGTATCTTCGTGCCGGCGTCAAAGCCCTCGAAGCCGAGCTTGGACTGAAGCTCCGGACGCAGGAAGGTCTGGCGGACGTACTGTCCGTCGATCTTCATCTCATCCAGCGAGTAGCCGAACAGCGGGCAGCGGGACTTCGCAAGGTGCTTCATGCGCACGGTGCCGCTGCGGCGGGCGAGGTATTCGCGGATGAGCCATTCGCCCATGAAGCCGACGTTATACGCGCCGATGTGCTGGTTCGGGATGAGGATATTCAGCGTCTCCGGCGTGTCCATGAGCTGATGGAGCAACATGTTGGCCTGCGTGACCTTCATGCCGGTGGCAAACGGCCAGTAGGAGCCGACGCCCTCGGCCTTCAGGCCGCTGCCGGCGTTGGAATCGGCGATGGACGGATTCTTGAAGCCGCGCGGCGCGATGAGACGCCACAGCCAAGCGATGGATGCGGGCACGAACTGCACCAGACCCATAACGCCGTAGTTCGGGTTCGCAGCGGTGGACGGCGGCATACGCACGCCGAAGGAGCGAACATTGACCTCCTGCGGCTTGTTGCCGGGGACAATGTTTTCTATCATGCCGCGCGGGATTATCACGCGCGGGTTCGAGCAGGGCTTGCCGTTGGACTCAATGACGTGCTCCCAGATAAGGCAGGTCGCGTTCGGGACGCCGTCCATGTTGAAGAACTCCAGCGGCTCACTAGGATGGATGCTGATGCGCTCATAGGTGGGGCTGTTGCCGTAGTAGTTATCGCCGTCCATGCGCAGGAACCAGCCGTCCTCTGCATCGACGATGACCAGATGGCCGGAGCCGTTCTGCATATCCTTGTGCGCCATGACCATATCGTCGGCAATGGGGTGGATCTTGCAGGTTTCGCCCATGCTGAGGTAATATTTCTCGCCCGTGACGGTATGCGTACCGAGCAGGAGGCGGCCGTCCTCCTCATGGTGGACTTCCTCAAGCATCTCGCTCTTGCCGCCGCCAGATGCGCCCTCGTGCATGAAAACGATCTCGTTTTCATAAGGAGTCTCAAGCAGCGCCGCAGAAGCATGGTTGGTTATCCAGCCCTCGTGCTCGCCGATATCGAGCAGCATGGAGAACACGCCCTTCTTTGCGGAGGGGCCGGGATAGAGGTTATAGGAAAAGACCTCGTGCAGCTTCTCGCTGCGCTGATGCACAACGACCTGCTTGCCGGAGAAATGCGTGTGTCTGAAGGGCGGAGCGACATAGATTATGCCGCGCGGCGTGAAGCCGGGCTTGACGTCGAAGATGCTTTCAAAGCCCTGCATATTCGCCAGCGACAGCGCGAAGAATGCCGCGTTCATCGGGCAGATCATCAGGCTGTCATAGCCGTAATACTTTCCGCCCGCCTTGAAGGGCAGGAGGATTATCTGCTGCGTTGCCAGCCAGTCCATAGTCTCCTGACGGAGCTTGGAGAACTTGTAGCCGTAGACATCCTCAAAGCGGGGCTTGTCGGTCGGCAGATCGTCGCCTATGCGCATGCAGTCCGGATCGCGGCGGCGCATATAGTCCTCCATGAAGTTGACCACGGGGCCGTTCTTGCAGCGCACGACCTCCGCTTCCTTCACGATGCCCATGCCTGGCAGCGTGTAGCTGACGTCGTAGCGGGAGCTGTGCGTCGGGCCAAAGCACATCTCCTCGAGCTGTTCCTTCGTCTCCGGATAGCAGATGCAGCGGCATTTTTTCAATGTCTCCGTCAGATCCTCCGGTAGAACAAATCTGTCAAAATAAGAGTCTGTAAACATGCTGATTTATCCCTTCCGCTTAGTGTTTGGCCGCGTGCTGCCGGCCTGGGCAGCCTGCACCTTTATTTGTGAATATTTTACCATGTTTGTGATTATTCTTCAACGAATAAAATTAACGGTTTTTTCGCATCATCGGCGGCAGCGAAGCCGCACTTTATGTTAATTTTCCACAATTGCAGCTTTTTTATGTCCGCATTTTTATATTAAATCCAAGAAAATCCCGAAATCCCCGTTACATATTCTTCCTGTTTTCCGCAATGGATATTACCGAGCTTATGACGACAACTATCGCCAATATTACAATATATGCCCGCGTCACATCGCTGGTGAGGAACTTCATGAGGGGGTTGAAGCCGTCGAGGATCATTATCACGACAAGCCCTACGGCCATCGCGATAGCCAGATGCGGCAGGAAATTTTTCAGAAATTTCATTTTGCTTCTCCTTCCCCGATGCCGTCAAGCTCCTTTATCAGCAGCGCGTCGCCGAGCGCGCGTCCGCCGTTACTGGGGCGGCTGTATATGGCGTCGTTGAAGGTCATGACCGCCGATGCGCCTCCGTCGAGATTATACGCCGCCTTGCAGCCGAGATCCGCGAAGAGCTTGGCAAGCTCCTCTATCTTCAGGCCGCGCGAATAGCCGTCCTGCCGTCCGTCAACGACCACGAAGCAGTAGTGCCCCGGCTCGTAATATCCGATTGCGCTGCGCGGGTTCTCCCACTTTATGGGTGAGCTGGTGTTGAAGGTGGTCATCGGCACGCCGTCGGCGTCCAGCAGCTTCGGTCCGAATTTCCACACCTGATATACGTTCTTCTGCAGCTCGTCCTCAACGACGTATTCGTCCGGAGCATAGGTCGCCATCGTGCCGTCTTTATAGAGCACGCAGATGTCGTTGCTGGTCTGCTCGGAGAAATACAGCTCCCCGTTGCGGACAAGGAAGCCGCTGGTCTGATTGTTGCAGTAGTCGCCGTTTATCGCTATCAGCGCGCCGCTGTCCTCGTCTATGCCGAGGGCGCTCTGCTCGGCGTAGTAGCCGTAGCTGCCGGTCGCAAAATAGGTCTGGAAATTTTCGATCTGCCCTATGTAGATATCGGCGATATGGCACTGCGAGGAATACGCCCCCTCGCCGACGGTAACAGTGCTGATATTTATGGAGACATCGGGGCTGGTGTAGCTGTTTTCCGCGGAGACTATCTCATCGGTAAAGTGATCCGCGAATTTTTTCTGCCACTCCGTGCGGTTATCCACGACCTCCTCCGTCGGCTCCGGTGAGTTCTCCGGTGCCGCAGCCGCGGCCGGACTTTCCGACGGTGCCAGCGCCGCGCTTGTCGGCTTCGGCGGCTCAGCCTTCGCTATGCCCATGCGCGGAATGACGTGATGGAACAGCGCGAAAATGCAGAGCACAAGCCCCGTAAGCAAAATATCCTGTATTATAAGTCTCCACGCCGGAGTCTTTCCGCGCTTTTTCGCGCGTACCGGCTCCTCGGTATGGGACGGTGCGTATCTGTCCGCCATGGTATTATACCTCCCGATGGTATATGTGGTTTTATCAGTTGATTATAATTCATCAAATCTTTCATGTCAATTAAACTTGCAATGACCCGGGAAATATTATAGAATCTCAGTGCCGGAAGGGAGGGCGCACAATGCCGAATTACAAGCTTACCCTGTCATACGACGGCAGCCGCTACAACGGCTGGCAGAAGCAGGGCAACACCGACAACACCATACAGCAGCGTCTGGAAACGCTGCTCACCCGCCTTCTGGCGCAGCCCGTCGAGGTCGCGGGCTCCGGACGCACGGACGCTGGCGTCCATGCGCGGATGCAGGTCTGCTCCTTCCGCGCGGACACGGAGTTCAGCCCCGCAGAGCTGCTGGAGGGCATCCGCCGCTACCTGCCGGACGATATCGCCGCGGAATCGCTGGAGCTTGCCCCGCCGCGCTTTCACGCGAGGCTGAACTGCCGCAAAAAGAGCTATGTCTACCGCATATGGAACAGCGCGGAGCCGAACGTGTTTGAGCGGAAGTATCTGTACTTTTTCCCTCAGGCGCTTGACGCTGACGCTATGCGCCGCGCCGCCGCGCTCCTCTGCGGGACGCATGATTACACTGCATTCTGCGCGAACCGGCACATGAAAAAGTCTGCCGTGCGGACGGTCGAGAGCATAGATATCGAGCGCATCGGCGGCGAGCTCCGCCTCACGCTCACGGGCGACGGTTTTCTATATAATATGGTACGCATCATCGCAGGGACGCTCATTGAGGTCGGATCCGGCAGACGCCGCGCCGAAGAGATGCCCGATATTCTCGCCTCTCTTGACCGCGGCCGCGCCGGATTCACCGCGCCGCCGCAGGGGCTTTTTCTCTGGAACGTGGAATATTGAAAAAAGCTGAAATTATCATTGACAAGTCTGTTGAATACTGTTAGAATGAGTCGTCTCAATTGGATATGAGTTTATCCGAAGCAAGATACGACCGCCGTTTTTAACGGCCAAGGCCACACGGACAGCCGGGTCGAATGCCGATTTTCCGCGGAATGCGGCGGCAACTTCTGTTGCCTTATTGATTGAGTTAAAAGCTCAAGTTTTATAAGTTGGTTACTATAAACCGATGCTTTAAGGGCATACAAACTTGTGAAATGGTCAATAAGAGTAGTAAAAGTAATCTTTGCTATATAGACTCTCATACCAAAAGAGGCTTAATATACTCCGGCTGAGTGCCGGGGATAATGGGCTTTTCAAGTGACGTATGCCGCAAAGCATGCGTCACTTTTTTATTTTGGGGGCAGAGCCATGAAAAAAATCATCGAGCTGAAAAACATCACAAAGTCCTTTGACGGCGAGGTCGTGCTGGATCATATCGATCTTGATATCTACGACAACGAATTTCTCACGCTGCTTGGCCCTTCCGGCTGCGGCAAGACCACTACGCTCCGTCTCATCGGCGGCTTCACCACCCCCGACGAGGGCGACATCATCTTCATGGGCGAGAATATAAACGAGCTGCCGCCGTATAAGCGCAACGTCAACACCGTTTTCCAGCGCTACGCCCTGTTCCCCCATCTCAACGTTTTTGAGAACGTCGCTTTCCCGCTGCGCGAGAAGAAAGTCCCGCGTGACGAGATAGATCAGCGCGTCAACGAGATGCTCAGCATGGTCGCGCTCACCGGCTTTGAGCACCGCAGCGTCACCAGCCTTTCCGGCGGTCAGCAGCAGCGCGTCGCCATAGCCCGCGCGCTCATCAGCCGCCCGAAAGTCCTGCTGCTGGACGAGCCGCTCGCCGCGCTCGACCTCAAGCTGCGCAAGGACATGCAGCAGGAGCTGAAGAATATCCAGAAGGCCATGGGCATCACCTTCGTGTTCGTTACGCACGATCAGGAAGAGGCGCTCTCGATGTCCGACACCGTTGTCGTCATGTCCGAAGGCCGCATCCAGCAGATCGGCACGCCTATCGACATATACAACGAGCCGCAGAACGCTTTTGTTGCCGATTTCATCGGCGAGAGCAACATCCTCGACGGTGTGATGCTCGCCGACTACAAGGTCAATTTCTCCGGTCACACCTTTGACTGCGTGGACGCCGGCTTTGAAAAGCGCGAGAACGTTGACGTCGTTATCCGCCCCGAGGACGTGGACATTGTTTCCGAGGAAAAGGGAATGCTCAAGGGCGTCGTGACCTCCGTCACATTCCTCGGCGTACACTATGAGATAATCGTCGATATCAGCGGCATCAAGTGGATGATACAGACCACAGATTTCGTCGATGTGGACGAGCACATCGGCCTTTATATCGAGCCTGACGCGATACACATCATGAAGAAGTCCGAATACTCCGGCATGTACGGCGACTACTCCTCCTTCTCCAACGAGTTTGACGAGCTGAGCGACGCGGAAAGCGAGATAGAAGAATGAAGCAGAACGTCCAGAAATCATCGCGGCTGACTCAGCGCCTGCTGCTGACGCCGTATTCGGTGTGGGCGGTGCTGTTCATCGTCGTCCCGCTCATCTTCGTGGCGTACTATGCGTTCACGGACACGAATTTCAACTTCACCTTTGATAACATCGCCCGCTTCTTCACCGCCACCTCGACCGTTGACGACGGCGCGGTGACCCGCGAGGTGCACACCTATCTCGTCATCTTCGGCCGCTCGCTGAAGCTGGCCGTGATATCCACCGCTATATGCCTGCTGCTGGGCTACCCGATGGCGTACATAATCGCTCGCGCAAATGCCAGGGCGCAGAAGATAATAATCACGCTCATAATGATCCCCATGTGGATGAACTTCCTCATCCGCACCTACGCATGGATGACCATTCTTCAGGACACCGGCATCATAAACGGCTTTCTCTCCACGCTCGGCCTTGGCCGCATCCACATCATCGGCACCGAGGCCGCAGTCGTCATCGGTATGGTGTACGACTACTTCCCGTACATGGTGCTGCCGATATACTCCATCATGGCGAAGATGGATAACCGTCTCATCGAGGCGGCGTACGACCTCGGATGCAGCGGCAGCGGAGTCCTGCGCCGCGTAATCTGGCCGCTGAGTCTGCCGGGCGTCATCTCCGGCGTGACGATGGTGCTCATCCCGTCGATAAGCACCTTCTACATTTCCCAGAAGCTCGGCAACGGCAAATTCTTCCTCATAGGCGACGCTATCGAGGGGCAGTATGTTGCAAACAATCTGCACTTTGCCGCCGCCATCGCCTTTATTCTTATGATAATCCTGCTTGCGGGCATGGCGCTGATGCAGCGCTTTGCCGACAAGCGCTCGCACATTGACTGAGGAGGTGTGAAGCATGAAAAAAATGTCCAAGGTGTACACCGCCCTCATTATGATCTTCCTGTTCGCACCGATCGCGATACTGCTGTTCTTCTCGTTCAACGAGGCCAAGAGCCTTTCCGTTTTCTCCGGCTTCTCCCTCAATTGGTACCGTGAGCTTATGAAGGACGCGGAGACGCTCGGTGCCGTCCGGAACACGCTTATCCTCGCGCTCAGCGCATCCGTAGTCTCCACCGTCATGGGCACCGCCGCCGCGGTCGGCATCAACCGTATGCGCAACAAGTACCTGCGAGCGACGATGGACACCGTGACGAATATCCCCATGATAAACCCCGATATCATCACCGGTATCTCGCTGATGCTGATGTTTGTATTCGTGGGGCGGCTGTTCGGCGCGGCGACAAGCCTCAGCTTCTGGACGATGCTTATCTCGCACGTCACCTTCTGCCTGCCGTACGTCATTCTTCAGGTCCTGCCAAAGCTGCGCCAGATGGATCGCTCTCTGCCGGAAGCGGCGCTTGACCTCGGCTGCACGCCGGTGCGCGCCTTCTTCAAGGTTGAGCTGCCGGAGATCATGCCCGGTATCGTGACCGGCATGATAATGGCCTTCACCCTCTCGCTCGACGACTTCGTCATCAGCTACTTCACCGCGGGCAACGGCTTCCAGACTCTGCCGATACGCATCTACAACATGACGAAAAAGACCGTCACACCCAAGATGTACGCGCTGGCAACGATAATCTTCTTTGTCATCCTTGCGCTCCTCATCCTCACGAATCTTGTTGACAGCGACCCCAACGCCGAGCCGAAGCGCAGACGCCGCGAAAGCAGCCGCGGCCGCAAGATAGCGATCGGCAGCATCTCCACTGTGCTCGCCGTCATACTGATAGTCGTGCTCGTCAGCAGCGGCTCGCAGACTCTGACGCTGAACGTCTACAACTGGGGCGAATACATCTCCGACGGTTCGGACGATTCGCTCGACACTATAAAAGCCTTCGAGCAGTGGTACTATGAGACCTACGGCGTCAAGGTAAAGGTCAATTACAGCACCTACGCCAGCAATGAGGACATGTACGCCAAGCTCTCCAGCGGAGCTGTGAGCTTTGACGTTGTTATCCCGTCGGACTACATGATAGCCCGCATGGCAAGCGAAGATATGCTCCTCCCGCTCGACTTTGACAACATTCCGAACTATCAGTACATCGACGAGAGCTTCCGCGGCCTGTACTACGACCCGGACGATATGTACTCCATCCCCTACACCTACGGCGTTATCGGCGTTATATACAACGCAAACGTCGTTGATGAGGCCGACGCTAAGGGCTGGGAGCTGATGTGGAACGATAAGTACGCCGGAGACATCCTCCAGTTCAACAACTCCCGCGACGCATTCGCGACTGCGCAGTATATGCTCGGCCTGAACGTCAACTCCGACGACCACAGTGAGTGGGAGCAGGCGCTGGCAAAGCTCAAGGAGCAGCGCCCGCTCGTCAAGAGCTACGTCATGGATGAGATATACAACATGATGGAGTCCGGCGAGGCGGCCATCGGCGCATACTATGCCGGAGACTACTTCACGATGCTTGACGCCGAGGCCGACGACGTTGACCTCCGGTTCTATTACCCCGAGCGCACGAACTACTTCATCGACGCGATGTGCATCCCCTCCTGCTGCCAGAACAAGGAGCTTGCGGAGATATTCATAAACTACATGCTCTCCGCAGAGCCTGCCATCGCAAACGCCGAGTACATCTACTACGCCTCACCCAACTCTCTCGTCTATGAGGACGAGGGCTATCAGGAGGATCTCGGCGAAGAGACCATGGAGATACTTTATCCTGAGATCGAAGATTTCAGCGCGCTGTACAACGAGTACGCGTACCGCAACCTTGATTCGGATATGCTCGATTTCGTGAACACCCTCTGGGAGACCCTGAAAATCAGCTGATACCGTGTTATTCTCCGGCTGCACTCAGCCGGAGAATTTTCAGTCTGTCAAAAAATATGTGCAACCGGGCACTGATAAAAGAGCAGCAGGGGAGCTTGAGGGGGCAAGGCCCGCCTCAAATACAATAAACCGTCGTCCAAAAGTCTTGATACATCAACGACTTTTGGAGCGAAGCAGCATTTTGATATTATCAAAATGCTCGGCGGATGAAGCTTGTCAAAAAAGTCCTGTGGGGACTTTTTTGACAAGCTGGTTATTCTCCGGCTGTACGCAGCCGGAGAATTTTTATATACCTATAAAATAAACACATTTCATCCGATTCACGGGCTTTATTTTTCGGCAGCCATAGTTTATCATACGCGAGGGCTTCAAGCGCCTGTTCAACTGGGCGGCGCACGACTGCGAGGTCGTCGGCGAGGCGGCGGACGGGATGGAAGCCCTGTCCAAAATTGACGCGCTCTGCCCCGATATCGTCATAATGGACATGAATATCCTCATTATGAACGGCCTGAAGGTCATCCAGCTCAGCCGCATAAAGCATCCCGAAACCGCCTGCGTCATTGTTTCCGGTTACGATGATTTTTCCTACTGCCGCGAGGCTCTGCGCCTTCAGATCACCGATTACATACTCAAGCCCGTGAACTACGATGAGTTCGGCTCCTGCATCGACAATCTGAAGATATCCCTGTTTGAACGCGGCGTCACGCACAGTGATCCCACGCTGGAGGAGCGGCCGATAAACCAGCTCACACGGTATTTGCAGGAGCACCTGGCCGAAGAAATAAGCCTCAGCGTACTTGCAGACGAATTTCACCTGAGCACGCAGTATATAAGCCAGCTTTTCAAAAGCGAGATCGGCGTGAATTTTCTCACCTATCTCACGAATATCCGCATGGAGAACGCGAAAAAGCTTCTGCTTGCCACTTCCCTTCCGATCTCCGATATATCTGAGCGCTCCGGGTACGGCGACTACCGCGTGTTCACAAAGGCGTTCAAGAAATCAGAGGGCGTGACTCCATCGCAATATCGCCGCGACTTCCTTGAAACCGGCATTTCCTAGTCAACGAAGCCCGGATTCATATATAAATCTGACACATCGGACTTCAAAAGCTTACTATTTATTCTTCGCTTGGTGAGATATAATACTCAAGAAAGGCAGGGGAATAATAAATGGAAAAAATAACTGCGTCCAAGCTTATGCTGTGCGCGGCGGCGCTTATGGCCATATCCGGCATCCTGCTGGAGCTAAGCGGCCGCTTTGTATGCACGGCATGTATTTTCGCAGCGGCGCTGTGCATGCTAGGTGCAGGGCTTGTTTTCCGCATAGCAGATAAAAATGTTGAGCCGAAAGGAGTACAAAAAGATGAATAATAAGAAGCTTTACAGATCGCGCAGCAACCGGATTTTTCTCGGTGTGTGCGGCGGCATCGGAGACTACTTCGGCATAGAGCCCACCGTCATCCGCGCGGCATGGATTATCTTCTGCGCTCTTGGCGGCAGCGGTCTTATTGCCTATCTGCTTATTGCTCTGTTCATGCCTGAAGAGCCCTGACCTGAATTATGTCATGGTACTTAGTATAGCCGCACTTATAATATGCGTTGTTTCACTGGCTCTTTCCGTGTTTACAAGCATAAGCAGCGCTTTTCTGCTGCCGCTGTCGATTATTGCGCTGATTGCTGCAAATGTCTCCGGACTGCATCTGACTCTCGCCGGCAGTCCGAAAAACAGGGACGATTCTGAATGACGATAAGCGTAGTTAACCCCTCCGGAATTTCCGGAGGGGTTAACTACGCTGTTAATTGATAACATTTTTCGGCTTTCCGGCCTGAAACGCCCGAATATTTTCGACCGTGCAGTCCATGATGCGCTGGCGGCTCTCTCTCGGTGCCCAGCTGATATGCGGCGTAATGAGGCAGTTTTTCGCCTTGAGCAGCGGGTTATCCGCGCTTATAGGCTCGCTCGATACGACGTCAAGTCCGGCGGCGTATACCTTGCCGGAATTGAGCGCGTCGGCCAGATCCTGCTCCACGACCAGCGGGCCGCGGCTGTTATTGATTATGATGACTCCGTCCTTCATCTTCGAGATCGTCTCGCGGTTGATAATTCCGCGAGTCTCCGGAAACAGCGGGCAGTGCAGCGACACGACGTCGGCACGGCACAGAAGCTCATCCAGTTCCACGTATTCGGCGATCTCCGCACCCTCGGCGCTGCGGCTGCGGTTGAACGCTATAACGTTCATCCCCAGCGCCTTGGCAATACGTCCTACGTTCTGCCCGATGCGCCCGAAGCCGATGATGCCCATCGTCTTGCCCGCAAGCTCGATCATCGGGTAATCCCAGAACGTCCACTCGCCGCACTCCGCCCAGCGTCCGGCATGGACGGCGTCGGAATGGTGCGCCGCGTGGCCGCATATCTCCAGCAGCAGCGCTATCGCAAACTGCGCAACGGATGCCGTGCCGTAGGTTGGAACGTTCGAGACGGGTATCCCCTTCTCGCGCGCATACACGTAATTGATCGGGTCATACCCCGTCGCCTGCACGGTGATATACTTCACGTTCGGGCACGCATCCAGAACGCGGCGGCTTATCGGGGACTTATTTGCAACGACGATCTCGGCGTCGCCTACGCGGCGGCTTATCTCCGCCTCATCCTTGGTGCTGTGATCGTATATTACGACGTCGCCGAGGGCGCGCAGCCCGTCCCAACTCAGGTCGCCGGGGTTTTCTGTGTATCCATCTATTACGGAAATCTTCATAGTTCTCCTCCAATTCGTCATACGGAGAGTATGCGGATTATTTCGGATATTATTCGTCAGCGGTTCAGCAGTGCCGCGGCGGCGGAGCCGGACAGCGTCGTCTCCTCGCCAACCTTGAGCACCGCGTAGCGTCCAAGGTGTCCGCCTATGTCCTCCTTCAGCAGACGCTCAAGCATCGGCCGGTAATGGCGGCTCTTCTGTACGAGCGAGCCTTCAGCACACACACAGGCGGGTTTATCCGCGCTCTGCCCCGCGCCAGTCAGAAGCAGCATCCCGCCGATGCAGGAGCACATGCAGCGCGCGGAGCGCTCAAACATCGCAAGGCTGAGTTTCTTTATAAACTCCGCGTCGGCAGCATCGGCGCACAGCTCATCCAGCCGCTCGCCGCTCGCCCACGCGTCTATTACCGCGGAGTCGATGCGGTTCAGCGCGGCAACTTTACCCGCGCATGGCGCCGACAGCAGCTTGTCCTCCGCCGCCTGTACCAGCATCAGGCGCGTAAGCTCGCCTAGATAGACGCCGGCAGTCATTTTCTCAAAGAATTTATGTCCCGGATCCTTGCTCATCTCGTCGAGCATCATGTCAAATTTGCCGCGCGGCATACCGGAGAACAGGCCAGATTCGAGGTTCACAAGTATCTCGCCCGACTCTTCGCGGTGCAGCTTCTTTATCGCGGCATACGGAACGGCGCAGCAGGTGTTCGTACCCGTGCCGCTGACCTGCCCGAAAAAGCCGCTGTACGCGGTCTTGTCCAGCACCGCCGAGCCGCCGAGAAGCACGGCCACGGTATCGTTCAGGATGACCGCACTCTTGCCGTGTATACCGCGGCGCTCCAGCTCCTTTATAAGCGATGCGCCGACAAGCTGCCCCTCGCAGCCGTGCACGGTGACTTCCTTGTCGATGCGCACAACGCGCCCATCGATCTCCGGCGTGACCTCCGCCGTGTAGGAGAAGCAGAAGCCGATCTTATCGGCTCTGTCCATAAGCGGCTCTATCTCGTCGGCGACGAAGGCGATGAATTCATCCCATTCCACCGGCGCTTTTATCCCCGGCATGGGGCATTTTTTCAGCTCCGAAACGACGCAGCCCGCTTCCGTAAAGGTCACGAGCGCGCGGCGGAAATTCGTCCCGCCCGCGTCAATCACAACGGCGGGAACATTCAGCGGCACGACGCCGTCATTTTTCAGGTAGGTCGGTATCATGGCCATGTCCGACGGCTCGCCCGCAAGCCCGCGGAGCATATCGTCAAGCATTCTGGGTGCGAATTCAACGGGGTCTATATCTGCCGGCGACATGCCGTACTTTTTCAAAAACTCCATTTTAACTCTCCATCAAAAACCGGCGGCACTTTGCCGCCGGTTTATATAATATCCGTCTCTGCTTACTTGTCTTCCTTTTCCGCGGGAGCGGTGCTCTTCACGGACTCGACGATACCCTCGGCAAGACCGGCAATACCCTGTATCTCGCTGGGGATGATTATCTTCGTCGCGCGGCCGTTGGCGGCGGCGGAGAAGGCTTCGAGCGCCTTGATCTTCAGCACGGCGTCGGTCGGGCTGGCGGCGTTAATGAGCTTGATGCCTTCGGCGGTAGCGGTCTGAACCTTGAGGATAGCCTCGGCTTCGCCTTCGGCCTCGAGTATCTGCTGCTGCTTCTTCGCGTCTGCGCGGAGAATGGCGGATTCCTTTTCGCCCTCGGCTTCGAGGATCGCCGCGCGCTTCTCGCCTTCGGCGCGGAGTATCGCCTCGCGGCGCTCACGCTCTGCCTTCATCTGCTTCTCCATCGCGTTCTGGATCTCCTTCGGAGGCAGAATGTTCTTCAGCTCAACGCGGTTGACCTTGATGCCCCAAGGGTCAGTCGCCTCGTCAAGGATGGCACGCATCTTGGAGTTTATCAGATCGCGGCTGGTGAGGCACTGGTCAAGCTCAAGATCGCCGATGATGTTTCTCAGCGTGGTTGCGGAAAGGTTCTCGATTGCGACCATGGGCTGCTCAATGCCGTAGGTATAGAGCTTCGGGTCGGTTATCTGGAAGTACACAACGGTGTCTATCTGCATGGTGACGTTATCCTTGGTGATAACTGGCTGGGGCGGGAAGTCCGCAACCTGCTCCTTGAGGGAGACGACCTTCGCCACGCGGTCGATAAACGGGAGCTTCACGTGCATACCAACGTTCCACGTCTCCTTGTAAGCGCCGAGACGCTCAACAACGTAGGCTCTCGCCTGCTGGACAACACGGATGTTGGTGATAATAAGCACTATAATGATAACTGCTATAATAATTCCTACCATGATTTCCTCCTGTAAATTTTACTTACTTCTCTGCGGGTTTAACTATCAGCTTAACGCCCTCGATGCGGACGGCGGTCATAAGCTCGCCGACGCTTGCTTTGACCTCGTCGCTCTCGGTGCGGGCAGTCCATATCTTGCCGCCGACGGAGACGGCTCCTGTCCCGGCAATGTTGTCAATATCCTCCGTCACACGGCACTCCTTGCCGATCACCATGTCCGCGTTGGTCGGCTGCGCCTTGGAGTTGACATACTTCTTTACAAGCGGCCTTGTCAGCACCAGCGACACTATCGACACAACGAAGAACCAGACTATCTGGAGCCACAGCGGAGCGCGCAGTATGGCGGATATCATCGCGGCGAACGCGCCCAGCGCAAACCATATCGACACCAGCCCCGGAACCGCGCCCTCGATGATAAGCAGTACGACCATTAGGACAAGCCAAACCGCCGTCATGCTGCCGGATGCAAGACTTCCGATAAGTCCGGAAAAAAACATTGCTTCATGCTCCTCTCGCTAAATTCTAAACACATTATATAATACCCGCGCACCTTTCGCAAGATGTATTTGTCGCGCATCACAAATAATTTACTTTTGCTTCACGTTTTCCCCCTTTACTTTTTCCATTTAGTGATGTAACATACGGGTATGATAAATCAACAAAAAATTTACCGTCGCTGAGTAGACCGGCTTCCCGCGTTTATTCAGCGACTATTAACCGGAGGCGAAAATGAACAAGCTACCTAAGAAACCCCGCAATGAAAACATGTACAAGGCCATTCTTTCCCTCAACTCTGTGGAAGAATGCATGCGCTTCTTTGACGATCTCTGCACCGTGAGCGAGCTTATGGCGATGGAACAGCGCTATCAGGTCGCTACCTGCCTGAACGAGGGCATGATCTATAACGACATTCTGGCCGAGACCGGCGCGTCCAGCGCGACGATAAGCCGCGTGAACCGCTCGCTCCAGTACGGCAGCGGCGGCTATGCCATCGTGTTTGACCGCATGAAGGAGGAGGACAAGTGAGCTGCTACGGCTCCCTCGCCGGGTACTACGATAAGCTGACCGGCGATGTTCCCTATTCCAAATTCATAGAGTTTTACGAGGCGGAGTTTGCCCGCGACGGGGGCGAATTCCGCCTCCTGCTCGACCTCTGCTGCGGCACCGGAACGCTCACCTGCGAGCTTGCGCGGCGCGGCTATGAGATGATCGCCGCCGACGCGTCTGTGGATATGCTGATGCAGGCGCGCGAGAAGTCGGCAGAGCTCCCCTGCCCGCCGCTGTTTCTGTGTCAGGACGCGGCGGAGCTCGACCTGTACGGCACCGTAGACGCCGCGGTCTGCTCGCTCGACGGGATAAACTACATCTCCCCTGATGCGCTGCCCGAAGTTTTTCATCGGCTGCATCTTTTTGTCCGCCCCGACGGGCTGCTCATCTTCGACATCCGGACGCCGGAATGGCTCCGCGCACTGGACGGGGATATTTTCGTCGACGAAAAGGACGACGTGCTGTGTCTTTGGCGCGCGGACTTCGACGAGGAGATGCCTGCGATAGTCTACGGCATGGATATCTTCAGCCGCGTCGGCAGGCTGTGGGAGCGAGGCAGCGAGGAGCATATCGAATATGCGCACGAGCCGCAGGCGCTGAAGCAGCTGCTCGAGGCTGCGGGCTTCACCGATGTGCAGCTCCGGCGCGACTGTCCGCAGGGCGACGCAGGCAGAATGTTCATCGTCGCAACCAGAAATGAGGAATGATTTTATGAACAACGACAGAATAATCAGAGCCACCGCCGGAGACGGCTATATAAAAATGGCGGTCATCACCGCGAAGGACACCGTGCAGCGCGGATGCAGCGTCCATGGTTGCTCCCCCACCGCGTCCGCCGCGCTGGGGCGTCTGCTGTGCGCGGCGTCGCTGATGGGCAACATGATGAAGGAAGAGAACGCTACCCTGACCCTCCGCGTAAACGGCGGCGGTATCGCGGGCAGCGTCGTCGCCGTGTCAGACTCTGCGGGCAACGTGCGCGGATATATCGAGAATCCCGCGGCCGACCTCCCCACGCGGCAGGACGGCAAGCTCGACGTCGGCGGCATAGTCGGGCGCGACGGTACTCTGACCGTCAGCCGCGATATAGGGCTCAACGAGCCGTATGTCGGCTCTACGGAGCTTGTCAGCGGCGAGATAGCCGAGGATCTGACCGCATATCTGCTCGAGAGTGAGCAGGTGCCGTCGGCCTGTGCGCTGGGCGTGCTTGTGGATACCGACAAGAGCATCAAGGCCGCGGGCGGCTTCATCGTGCAGCTCATGCCCGGCGCACCCGAGGAATACATCGACAGGCTTGAGGAGAACATCTTCATGATGGATCAGGTCACAACGGTGCTTGACGAGGACGGCGCGGAGGCGCTGTTCGGGCAGGTGCTCAAGGGCTTTGAGCATCATGTTGTCAGCACCGAGCCTATCGAGTACCGCTGCTATTGCAGCCGTGAGCGCGTGGAAGCCGCGCTCGCCTCCATCGGCAGCGACGCGCTCGCGGAGCTTGCGCAGGACGGCAAGGACATCTCCGTCGGCTGCCAGTTCTGCGGCACGGAGTATACGTTCAGCCCCGCCGAACTGGAAGCGATACAGCCGAAGCCCGCCGAAGAGTAAAAATGCAGCGTTATCAGGCCATTGCCGCTCCGGCCTTGGCCTGATAAAAACTCTCGGCAAAATAAAATGAAAAAACATATCACACAGGCAGTTGCGGTTATACTTGCGGCTTTTATGTTGCTCGGACTGATGAGCGGCTGCGCTTCGAAAAATTTTGATGATACCGTTTCGGGCATTTACAGCGATGTGTCCTCTGTCGCAAACGACGCGCGGGGAATAGACACAACCGTGACCCTGAAAGATATGAAATTCGCGGACACCGTTTCCGCGGAACAGGTAAAACTCGGCGGCGCATTTGCGGAAATGACGCTCCGAACCGTTGAGCGCAAGAGCGATACCGAGGTTAGGGTTGCAGCCGACGGCGCATGCGCGGCGGACGAAAACTCGGGCTTTATCGCGTTTGCGGCAGAAGCCGTAGTCGAAGAAA
>QRFC01001413.1_pt1 | contig 19909 bp, 30 predicted proteins | sample 1861061 | NCBI WGS metagenome assembly QRFC01 (sample SAMN09711282, study PRJNA482702) | Human gut metagenome, whole genome shotgun sequencing project.
CGTCATTGACTATCATCGACTTGTGGACATCGTATTTGATAAGCGTATAGTCATATTCGGTACCGTTCTTCAAGTTGATATCCTGCGTAATAAACCATGACAGCTCTTTCAGCATGACCTTTAACTTCGAGACAAGCGGGTCAGCCTTGAGGTCAAGCAGGGTGTAGCGGAATTTCAGACTGACGCCTGACGGCGCGCTGCCGAGCTTTTCATCGTTCATATCAATACCGCGCCCTATATGGTATATGTCCCGGCGCAGCATATCGAGCCAAGCGAGGCGCTCGGTGACATTCAGCGTGACCTGCTCCGCGCTTATCTTGCCGGACGGATCGCTTATTGACACCGCCTTGTTTATCTGCAGCTTCTGCTGTATCGCTTTCGCGGTCTCGCCGCCGTATCCTTGTATCATCCAGTAAAGCTCGACGAGATCTATCTGATTATTCGTCGACGCAGAAGATATCAGGTTATATGCGTCAAGCAGACCTTTGATTCGCGAAAGGTCAGTCTGATGCGCAGAATTGTTATATAGCGGAACAAACGGGATTCTTCCCCACGATTCCGCCTCAACCGAGACGCGCTCATCGTTGATTATCTGCTCGTTATACCAGTGCGGGCTGTTGCTTTCGAGCACAAACTCTCCGGCATCGTTTTCGACATAGCGTTTTACCCCTGTCGCAGTCCACCACTCTACCCGCTCTCGTTCCGTCTCTGTGCCGTTTTGCACGACGGTTATTTTATAGTGGCGGAAAAAGTCGGTAATCACCTGCTGATAACTCATATCGCGGCAGGCAATACATTCTGTCGTCGGAATAACAACAAAACAAAGCTTGCCGGCTGCCGAGTAATAGACATGCAGCCATCCGACGATACAATTCGACGCATTTGTTGCGAGGTCGGGGAGCATGTCCGCAAAAGCCTCGTCTGAGGTCACTGCGGTGACAGCGTCCTCAAAAGCTTTCAGGCTTTCATCCACACCGCCCGCTCCGTCATTTGCGCCCTCAACAGAGACGGAAAGTGGCTTGCCGAGGATGTACGCGACCTTCTGGTCGACCATCAGCGCATGGAAATTATGCACATTGTGGTGATTCGAATTGTTTTCGTTGATTATCTTAACGCCGCCGCGCTTTATGCCCGCCGGGCTGTTTTCGTCTTCTTCGTAGACGACCGTCTCGCGAAAATCTTTCTGCAGAATGTCCTGCATACCGCGATAATACCGGAGTCCCTCGCATGCCGCCAGATAATCCGGGTCTTCCCGCGCATTTTTAAGCACGGTTTTGATAATCTCATCGTCCGTAGCCGTATGGTGATACGCGAGCTTTTCTCTTATCAAGTCCATATTGTTAATCATTAAGTTACCCTCACATTCTGCTGGTCGTTCTCAGTGGCGTAGCGCGTGGCGTCAATCGTGTGGTTGTCCCTATCGGGATAGTTCGCTTTATAGTTGCCATCCTTGTCCCGCTCGAGCTCATACGATGAAAATTCCCGCGCCGCGTTTGGACAGCGGGCGGGATCTATTATTATTTCGTCGAGGTCGCGCAGCCATTCTATGCCGTGCTTCACGCTGTCCGGACCCTTGCGTGCGCCCCTGACTCTCAGGCCGTATTCATACATATCGGCTATAGACTTCGGTTCGGCGGAGTCTGCGATAATTTCGCCGACAGCTCCACGAGATTTTATACGGTCGGCGGCCAGTCTGTTGCTCATGCCCGCCGCGTATATCTCGTCGTATATGTACAGCCGCCTGCGCGGCTTGTCATAGTTGCATGATATAAAAACAAACGGGTCAACCGCATAGCCCCAGTCTATGCCGCGCCTGATACGGTCAAACCGCGCAATCTCTTCATTGCTGATGGGTCGGATACTGATGTTCCGGAATACCTCGCCGCCCGTGCCGGTAACTTCCCCGAGAAACTCGTGCCGATACCGTTCCGGCGAGTGCTGTTTCAGGTGCTCCGCCTCCAACAGCAGCGGCGCGCCTATCCAGTCCTGCGGCACAGTCAAATATGTGCTGTGATGTACCAGGCGGTCGGCGCGCTCTACGCGCACCTCATCATTCACCCACGCCCGCAACGACTCGGGGGGATTGTATGAATAAAAAACATCGAATTTACTGCCGCCGCGCATGACCGACTGCAGCACATTATCAGTTTCCCGCATCCCGGAAAACTGATTCCATTCCTCGAACCAGATATAACGAAAATAGCCGAACGGGATCTTTATGGACTTGACTTTCATCGGATCGTCAAGACCTCGAAACATAATCGTTTGCCCGCTCGGCAGATATGTGATTTTCATCGGACTGACCGTCGCTTTAAAATACTGCGACACGCCCAGTTTCTCAATAGCCCACAGCATCTGTGCAAAAACGCTGTCCCGCAGCGTGTCTGCAATTTTGCGGAACACGATCGCGTGCGCATCAGGGTTTTTAATGATGCCGCAGACAATCTCAAGCGATATATAGCTGCTCTTCGTGCTTCCGCGCCCGCCTTTAAGCACATAGTGCGTATGCTGCCCAGCACACACATCGCGATGTACTTCATAAAACGACGGCGCGATTATGTCAGTAAGCCTGACGGCCATATTAGCCGCCCCCTATATCGTCGATAATCTGCGGCGCGTTGACGGAGACTTCTTTCTTTTCAACCGCTGTAAAACCCGCTCGGTCGAGAATATCCTTTGCGGCCGCGATAATATCACGGTCATCGGCATACTTTTTCTTCAAAATTCCCGCCATTGCTTCCTGGGCATCGGCGGCATCATACAAAAAGCGACGCCGGATACTCTCCGCGATTTCTTCCTCTCGCCGTGCCATATATTCCTGCGCATCTTGGCGTTTTAAAATATATGTCGCCATCGTCGCCGCCGACCTTTCGGAATAACCGGCAGCAATAGCCGACTCGCGTGCTGCCCCGTATGCTCTTTTTCTTTTAACAAACTCATCACAAAAAGCAATCATCCGCTCTGTCATTCGACTTTGCCACCCCCTCTGTTTTATAAAAGTCACAAAGGCCTTTAATTTGTCGCGCGCGTGAGAGTTTTATAATGCTGTTATAAATTAAATAATTTTTTTGTATTCATCTCTTATTTCTCGAAAAAACGAGTTATAAAAATCGAACAGTTCCGCTGATTTCTCCAAGCGGAACTGCTCAACTTTTGGATTTTCGTTAAGATTTGAGGACGATTCGATAACAAACTTTCCGGCATCGGTATCGAAAAGCATAACCTTGGAATGGTTGTTGTACATGCTCACGGTCCAACCGTTTGTTTGGAATATGTAGGTTATCTGTTCGAGATATCCATAACCGCGATTATGCTCGCAATTGTCTTTCATCGCACCGCCGACGAGCAAATCAACTTTGTCTAATCTGCCGTCGTTGTGCAGACCGTCAAGCATTTGCGCCTGCCGAACACCGACGCGCAGCGTTGACGCAAACAGACTCTTTATGCGCGTCTGACCGGTAATCCAAACGATAAAGGCAATCGAGCTGAACCCGCCGGATGTAATATACACAAAGCTTTCGTCTTCCGGAAGCTTTGGAGTCAGGTCTTCTATTATCGCGTTTTCGCGCATAATGTTAAAACTCTGCCGCTTTTTCGGCTGAGTAAATACTTTGTGCTCCATTTTTTCACCATGAAAAAAGCAGCCTAAAAGGCTGCTCATGTTATTTTTCTTTGTCGCCAAACTCATATCCTACTCTGCTCTTGGCAACAAGCAGCCACGTCGGATATGCAGCTTGAATCTCGCGCACATGCATGCGGTACGTCGGCGCAAAAAGAACATCTGCCATGTCTTTTGACGCTTCCGTCCGAAACGCTTCCGAAAATTTCGTGCTGAGACCGACCGTTCGAATCTTTTTGATAACTGAAATATCCCGATCAATAAGCATGATCGTAAGGTTGTAACCCTCGCCCTCTTCCGGCTTTGGAAGATTTGTCAGCTTGCTAAGTTGAATAGCATACGGCATTTCCGCCCAGGCAAGCGTTCCGAGCTTGCAGAACAGGAAAAGTATATCGTCTATTCTTGCCAAGCGAATTTCACCGGGAACGCCGGGCTCAAAAGCCCGCATTTCTTCTTCGGTCGGTGAGCTGTAGTAATAAAAAATATTAAGTCCCGCTTCATCGACCTCAAACACAGTACAATCTTCGTTATATCCGTCAAGGATGTGTGTTTCCTCTCCGACCTTAAAAACATTCATTTCGTGATTCTCCCTCGTCTTTTTTTCGAGTATATCACAAAATCAAAGTTCTTTCAAGTTTTCACTGTCCAACAAAACGGACTGTAAAAGCGCACCTCTCGGCTCACAGAGAGGTGCGTCAAATGAAGGTGTTGGCGGCGCGCGGAGTCAAACCGCGCCTCCGGGGGATGGGAGCCCCGGAGATAACCGTATGCTGCCATATGTGCCGCCCGAGCTGCGTCTTGTCATCAGCCATCGTTTTACCGTCCGCAAACTTGTGCGCCCGATTCGTCCCGGAACGCCCGATGCTTAACTTCTCGCGCTTCCTCGCCCTCTTGGCGGCAGAAACTAAATGCATGAGAGTTTTGAACCTATGATGCTTTGAGTCGAACAAAACACCTTGAGGAATCGGACCTCGCCTACTCTCTGGACAGCCGCTGCCCATGTGCTTTTGTATAAAAGCCCTGCTATTAAAACCCGCCGCAGGGCAAGGCGGGAAGAAAGGAGAAAAGAATTATGTGGAACTCTGTTTCAGCCGTTCGGCGATCCGGTTTTGAGCGACGCGATAATATCGCTCATCTTTCTCAAACCCGGTGTAATGCCGTCCGGTGTTGATGCAGGCGATGGCGGTCGTCCCGCTCCCCGTGCAATTGTCAAGCACGGTGTCGCCTGTGTTGGTGTATGTGCGGATGAGGTATTCAAACAGCGCAACCGGCTTTTGCGTCGGGTGCAAGCCCCGCTCGCAGTTGATTTGTAGCAGATTCCGAGGATATCCGGTCACATATCGCAGCGAGTCTTTGCCGAGAGTGCTGTCTTTGTAGATGCCGTCCGTTTCGCGTTTGCCTTTTGTAACTATCGGCCTCTCAAGGTGCTTGATGCCTTGCGGGTTGTATGTCGGCGCTTTTTTGTAAAAAACACAAACATCCTCGATGCAGCGCATCGGCTGATATTTTGCAAAGGTAAATCCGGTCGGCATATTTTTCTGCCAATACCAGCAGTAGCGGAAAAATCGGCGGCAGCTGTTAATGACGTCGGTCGTAAACGGCTGTGCGGCCGTAAGCACCACAGCGCCGTTGTCTTTCAGAATCCGCCAATACTGCGACCACAAAAGGCCAAAGTCCAGCGCGTTATCCCACGCGCAGTCCGTCATACCATATGGCAGATCGCAAAGAATCATATCAATGCTGTTGTCGGGATAGATTTTCATCCCGGCGATTCCGTCGCCGAGAAATATCTTGTCTAAGTACTCCAAGTTACACTTCCTCCAGTGATTCAAAAAATCCGGAATTCCGCGCTTTTTGCTTATCAGAGTACTCTACAATACCCATTATAGGCTCAAGTTGGTCCCCTTTGTGCACTCTTTTATTTTTGCTCGCGGTCGAGGATGCAAAAGAATTTGTGGCGGAGATTATAAAACTGCCTGCGCCCGCTCGGCACCGGCATATATTCATACGGCGTCCCCTGCGTGACGTTCTTGAGCAACGGTGTTATCAGTCCGACATCAGAGCCGCAGGCAAGCTTCACGCACCGCTCAATTAGCGCGACATCTTTCTTTTCCCGCTCCCGGCTTTCTGCCCTTTTTGCCGTCGGATCAGAGCAGCCCGAAGCGGACGGCATCCCGGATGGAGCCGCCGCCGATAAAGCATATGTATCTTTTGCCCGCTCCTTTTTTCGTGGATACTGCAAGCAGAAATATTTCAGCTCCCGATACCGCTCGCGGGGAATATCATATTTTTTCGGCAAATCCTTATCTCTCGGCATTATCTATACCTTCGCCTCTTTTCGCTTTTATTTCTCCCCTGCTGCAATAATTGCTGTCTTTTACAAATCCACCGTATTCTTCACAATAGCAATAAGTTTCGCAATTGACAAAGTTTTTACAGTCTTTGCAATACAAAATTTTTTCAGCGGCGATGTGCTCTTTCAACGCTTCAATCGCGCACTCCATCGCGTTGCATTGCGGACACTCGTCAAAGCACTTCCCTCGGCTCATCTCTGCCTCAAAAAATTCAAGTGCTTTTTCTGCTCTCGTTTGGTTCATTTTGTTTTCCTCCTCTTCGTCGTGAAACTTGACACATTTACAAGGCTTTAAAAAGCTGACATCCGTCAGCAGTTTTTTCTTTTTCTCGGTCGATTCGGCGGCTCGTCCTCGGGCTCTTTTATGTATTTAAAACACATATATCCGAATCTGTTTTGAATGCACTCGACAAGGCGATAGCCTTTCGGGGCGATTGGCGGGCTGTCGGGGCTGTAGCTCCGGAGCGCGACCTTTGCGTCCTCGCTGGCCGGCTGCCGCATGTTGCGGGTCGATAGATATCTATGTTTAGTGCCCTGCTCGGGCGTCCAATGGTCGAATAAGTAATTGGCAAGACCTGTGTAATCGCAACCGTGGTCTATACCGTTATAATAGTTGTGTCTGCGCAGGTGCTCGATCTGCACGATGTCGCCGTAGATCCACTGCGCTTTGATGATCTCTTCCGGCACGCCGTCTGAGACCATGTGGAAATGTATTCTTTTTGTGTTTCTGCCGCGTCCCATATAAAGGTTGATTTTCGCTTCGGGGCACGCGTATTGTAGTCTGCGTTTATATAATGTACGCAACCGGCGCGCCTCGCCCCAGTCGTGTACTTCGTGGTCATTGTCAAAGGTAAGAGTGGAATAAATGGAAGTCGGCGAGAAATTCTCGTTGAAAACTCGCGCGTGTTTCCGCCTTGCTATCATCAGATTGTGGCGCTCGCGCTCCTCGTCCGTGCGGAGCACCGGCTTGTACTGCGCTTTTGCGACATTGGCGGTGCGGTCAGAAACCGTGTAAACTTCCTGCTCGCAAACCGCGCCGGAAAATATTCGTTTCTTGACTCGCACCGCTTCTCACATCCTCATTTCAAATTTTCGTACTTTATCGAACTCATCGACGAAAGCTCGTCGAGATATCCGACAGTGTTCTCCGTCAGCACCCGCGTTGTGCTGATTGGGATAATCGCCATCACAAAGAATCCGGCTTTCGCCGCAAAGAACGCGCCGGACTCGGTCTGACGGTAGTACAGCTCAAACTCGTCCACATCAAGCGGCTCGAGATATTTTGACTCGACAAACTCTATTCCGGCCGAAGTCTTATACGGTATATAGTCGTAAGAGCCTATCCGCAGAGATATCGGCAGAGGATCGCAGCGCTCTTCTCCGTCAAATTCGTCTTTGACCATCTTCAAAAACGCTTCCGGCGGCTCGGCGGTGTATCGCTGCACGATTTTGTCCGCCTGCGTCGGTGTGATATCGAAAGATGTCATAAGCGAGTCGATTGAAAAAACCGGGCAGTCGTTAAGGTAATAGGCGGCGAGACCGTCGCCGAGCATCTGCGTTGTCATGTCGTAGAGTGATATGCACTTATTCGCCTTGCACAGACTTATTATTTTTTTGATTTTCATATTAAACTCCTGTTTCTGTTTTAATCCAAAGGTCGCCCAAACTGTTCCAAAGTTTAATTACCTCTTCCCTGTCGTCACACACAGCTCCGAAGCTCTTGCAATAACCACAGTTATTTTTTTCTTTCGGGACAATGTAGTAACCGTTGACACATGCATCATACAAAAGTGCGACTTCTCCGCCGCACTGCGGGCACAATTTGAGTTTGCTGTTTGTAGTGCTCTCCCTTAATTTTCCGACAAGCTCGTTTTTGCTTTTAAGAAGTTCTTGACACTTTTCGATAAGCTCTTTATTAGTCTCGCGTTCAAAGCACATTTGGTTCGTTAATTCTTCAATTTTTTCAAGCTGCTCGTTTTTCCTATTGATGGAGCGTTCGCGACGATTCTTTTTAACCCATATCAGCAGGTCGCGTGCCAGGTTAATAACCATTACTGCTAAATTCGCCAAAAGAGCAGTAAGAATAAGCATTTCAACTTTCGTCATTTTGTTCCTCCTTGGGGCACATAACACCAACTTTGCGGCGGTCGTTTGAGCCCGAACTCACTAAGCCTTTTTGGATCATCGTAAATAACAAGGTCAGATATACTCCAGCCGAATCCTACCTTGCCGTTTCCAAGATAACTTATAATTTGTTTATCCGTAAGGCAAAGAAGAGGAACTTCTATTTCCGATATTTCTTGCGCACCGAGATATTCAAAAGCAATTGGGAAAATAGCGTTACACACAAATTCCCCAATAACTCTACCGCAAAAGGAAAGTTGCCCTTTCTTTGCATCACTTCCACCTTTGGTGCAGTAGATATAACACTTAAACGGTGTCTTGATTTTTGGTTCGTTCTTTCGAAGTTCGACTTTTTTCTTTCCGCTTGCTATCAGTTCGCAATATCGTGGTCTGATACTCAGCAAAATTGACTTTGTCATAGCTCCCCTCCGCCGTTGCAGGAATACTCTTTAAGCGCAGCCGCAGCCTGCGACATAAAGTATTCAACGCACTCAAAATCTCCGCTCGGGTCAAAGCAGGGACATTCCGGACAAGATCCGGGTGCGCCCGCTCCGCAGAGTTCGGTCGCCCGGATCAGCTGTTCAAGCGTCAGATTCTTCATAATGTTCAACCTCCTTTGCCAGTCCGCATTTAAGCGGGCTGTTATAACAAGGATTTTTACAAGTGCCGATTTTCTGACACTGGAAACAGCAGTAATTCCCGCGACGGTGATCGCAGTTAAAATGTGTGCACATCAGGATTTCGGCTTTCTTTTTATTCATCGTCAGCTGCCTCCATTGGCTCGTTCCAGCATTTATAGCAAGCCCCTATGTAACTGCAGTTCTCGAACGGCGGGCGTATTCTACCGTAGATTATTTTTCTGCATATAACTGGACTTCCGTCCGAATAGCTCTGCGCATCTGGAAATTTCTCAAAGAAGTCCTGTACGTATGTTTTCTTCGAGTGTTCGTCGCTCCATTTCTGCATGGCTTCAATCGCTTCTTTGACTTTCGCGACGGAATAGTTGTTGGGACTACGATTGCAAAAAGCGTACAGCGGGCAGTTATCGTTTTTATTACGCTGTTGACAATAGCCTTGAGAGCTGCAAAGTCTTTTTTGCGCCATAAGGAAATTTATTGTTTTACTGCAATCCATACTCATTCTCCTTTCAGCAGTTCATGTTCGCCGCTCTGGAGCTGAAGCTCCGTCTCGGACATTTCATAGCCCAACTCGCAAAGGAACTCATAAATTCTGTCAAGGCTTCGGTTCCCTCTGTATTCCGGTGCTGATTTAGCGTTGTTTAATGCATACCACCCGGCGGTATAGTAGCCATTATTCTCATTGTCTCCGGCAAGCGCATACGCAACAACTATCGGCGCACGCTTGTCCTCGGCGATAAACTGCCGCCATCTCGGCGCATCCACAGAATACTTTTCATCGCTTCCAATCTCGGAATTGATATATTTTCTGTCGCACGAGCAATAGCCCGTTATTATACGACCCGCGAACTGTACAAGCCACTTGATGATTGTTTCTTTATGTTTTTCAACGGCGGTAAAGTTCTTGACAAAGTTTACGCGGCATTCATACGCCGTTTCCGTCAAACGCTTGAGCTCACGGTTGGCACTGTCTATGCGCTGTTCGCATTCTGATTTTTCCTCTTTCTTCTTTCGTACTTTGACCTTTTTGCGCATAAGGTACGCCGTGCCGTATGATATTTCCCAAAAAAGTTCCTCTTTGTTTTTGGGCTTTTTAAAAGTTCCCTCTTTCCAGTCTGTAATCGCACACTGTTCGACCCGCTCGTAGGCGGTGCTGTAGATTTGGTTTTTTACGGCTTTCGCGCCGATTGACTTTAGCTCGGCTTTGACAAGCGGCGTTTTCTCGGCTTCAATTTGTCGCTTCTTCGCGCGAGTAAGGCTGAACTCAAACTCGCGTGTTCCGACAACTTTCAGCAGTTCGCGGCGCTCTTCTGCGTCTTTTATGTCCGCTATCTGCACATAGTCCTCGAGCTTTCCGCCGCGCTCCACCGCCTGCTGCATCTGCGCTGTCGGCAAAGTCGCTATCTTCAGGCGCTTGCGCACGGTTGTTTCGGCGAAGCCGGTCTTTTCGACGATTTCGGCAACCGGCACGCCGAGGTTAAACATCATCTGCATACCCTGTGCCTGCTCATAAACTGTCAAATCAGATCGCTGCATATTTTCAAGCAACATCGTAGACAGCTGCGTTTTATAGTCCATATCAACCACGGCACAGGGAACCTCAGTCAGTCCCGCCTGCTTTGCGGCCGCGAGTCGTCTGTGCCCGATGATAACGGTATACATGCCGTTTTCGGCCGGAACGACCGTCAGGTTCTGCAAAATACCGCGCGCTTTGATGGATTCCGCCAGCTCGGTGACATCGCCGATATTTTTCCTCGGGTTGTCCGGGTGCTGCAAAAGCTTTGTTACTTCGACGTTTGTAATCATGATTTGTCTATCTCCTTTAAATTTAAATATTCCGATATTTCTTCCTTCGCCCGCTCCCAGCCGGAGCACCACACGGCGCGAAAACCCTGTCGCTCAAGCGCTTCAAGCCACCACTGCTGGTCGACCGTCGGCTTGTTTCGGCCGGCTTTCATTTCGATGTACAAGCCGTGGTATTTCCCCCGGGCGACCGGCAGGCAGAGGTCGGGCACGCCCTTTTTCATTCCCTGCCGCCGGAGCGCTGCACCATATGAGACACTACGCTTGCCCTCATTCGGTATGTGGTATAAAAGCTTCAGTTCCGTGTGTGCGGCGGACTGATATTCCGCCCACACAAAAAGCGCCTCCTGTTCCTCCGCTTCGCGGTTTTCGCGGCGGGTCGCGCTTGCCTGGTCTTTTTCGGTGCTCCCGCCGTCCGTCGAGTAGACAGTCAGGCTGTCCAGTTCGCACCCGCAAACGCGGCAGAGTCTTGTTTTGTTGCTGTCGGCAAAGTTATATTCACGCCCGCATTTCGGGCATCTGTAAGATCGTATTTTCATATCGCGCCCCCGTTGACATCTTCGGGCAGCGGTGTTATACTGTTAATAGTGTTTGGTGTTGTTTCAACATCATTTGGGCGTCCTGTTACCGCAGGGCGTCCTTTTTCATATTTGTCGAGCCTCGGCAACACATTTTTCGCGTATTCGTCAAGATAAGCCACAACAGCCTCACGTCCGTCAGCTTTCCAGATGTGCTTACGGTCTTTTCCTTTTTCTTCGATAATTATCAAAAATTCACTCGGACGGCCGTTTTCGTCCATGCCACGGCGGGTTCTGTCAAAATATATCGACACCGGCACGGATATCGGCAAGCGCAGCGCAGAGCCCTCCTCGCGCTCGATTTCCTCGACCCGCTCTGCCATTTGAGGTATGTATTTTTTAATCATCTGGTTGTCAAAGTCAAAACGCTCGTTGTCGGACAGCGCATGACGCTCGCCGCGCTGATTTTTGTAGTGCGTATACTCGATAGCCATGTTTTGATTTTTAAGGTTTGTTACATAGCCGTAAGTCTTGCCGTCGTTATAATCCCGGCGGCTGACGAATCGGCCGCTATAGTCGGCAAGCACTGCATCAAGCACATCGGCGTGCATTAAGATATGATTCTCTTTCATCATATTTTTGCTCCTTTCTTTTTGAGATAATATGCGCAGCAATCGTTTGTCGCGGGGATCTCGCGGAATCGGTCGGTGATGTAGGTATAGGCACAGCACTTTCCGTCCCAGCCGTCGCCCGCACAGTCAATTTTCCGCAGCCAATGGCAGCTTTTACAGACCTTTTTCCTGCGCCATTTTTGCCCGCTCCCCGGCGCGTCAGCGGTCTTTTCGAGTGCCTGCATCGCGCCCGCTCCTCTTTGCTCTGACTCTGTCTTCAAAGGCGATTAGCTTGTCCTCACGGATAAAGCCGTAGATGATAAGTACAACGACGGCGATTTCAAAAACCGTCTGAATTGCAAACTTTAATGCCATGGTTATACCTCCGGATTTAAACTTTTAAGAAATTTTATTATGTCTTTTGAAAGAACCACATTGCTTGTCGCTGCTGCATATGTGCGCAACGCATCTCGTGCCGCAAAATCTTTGTCGGGACGCAGCACAAAGCATCCGTCGATTGACGCACCGCTTTCGTTGTCATATACGCGATACTTGTGATAAAGCCCCGGTTCTGCTTCCCTTGGTAAATCCGGTAAAGGCATCCAGAATGTCACCTGCGGCTGTTCCCAATCCGGAAATTCGTCCAAATACCAACCTTCATCGATAAAAAATGTTGCGATTTCGTAGGAATTAACTAAACTCACATGCTCTCGTGGTCTGCCGTTTGCAATTACTAATACCACCTGGCAATCTTCCGGGAGCCTGTCATCGACGCTTATCCACGGCGACGCGGCCGGCTCTTCAAGCCGTTTCCTCGCGGCGCGGATAATTGCGCAACTGTGGCAGGCGAGAGATTCAGCCTGCTTTGATATCTTGTGGATTGCCGCAATAAAGTCTTTATTATCAATCATTTTCCTGCCTCCTCAAAGAATCTATGTCCGCCGATGGTGCAGACATAGGTCTGCGACTCGTGCCATATGCTTTGGCACAGCTCCGGCGCGTAGAAATACAGTATCTCGGCATCCGTCGCCACATCGCCGTCGTCAAAGACATCGGAGACCGCGCTCTTGACTTTGTAGCTCGGCTCGGGGCGCTTGTCGGTGTAGCCGTATCGTTTGACAATCTCGGCGGGGCGCGCGTTTTCCTGCTCGCAGGCGTTTAGGATGCACTGCGCAACAGCCATCTGACCTATGTACGGCTCGGCTCCCGCCTCCGCCATGACTACCCGCTCAACCTCATCGCGCTCGGCGGCGGTCAGGGCGTATCTGACGCTTGCAGTTGACTGCAAAACCGTTTCCGCCTTTGCCTCCACCGCCGTCTCCGGCTCGGTCGGCTCGACATAATAGACCTCCGGCATCGCGCTTGTTATCTCCGGCAGAGCCGCGAGTATCATAATCGCGACGAGCGCGACGACCGCGCCGATGATAAGCAAGTCTTTAGTCATCGCTGTCAGCCTCCTTGCGTGCGGGCTTTGCGACCATTATTCTTGTGGCCTTTTTGTTCACAAACTCCGCAAGTTCATCCGCCCCCGCTTCCAACGTTTCGGCGGAAAGCCCTAATTTTTCTCCGGCGTCCTTTACAAATGTCGCCGTAATTTTGCAAGCGGCCAAAATCACAACGCTGTCGGCGATACTGACTCCGCCGAATGCCATCATGATCTCCTGCACAAGCATTGCGCACAGCTTGCCGGACAGTCTTGCCATTTCTTCGTCATCGTGACGGTCGCATGCGCGTTCAAAGTCCGCGCGGGTCTTTTTTAAGCTTTCAATCATTTTCTTTTCTTCCTTTCTTTTTCTTCTTTAAGCCGTCTTTCTTTTCTTGAGCCACAGCTCATATTCTTCTCTGACGCCCGGGATTTCAAAATACCGTTCTACCGCACGAAGCGTCGACCGGGCTAAATGCGTCATCTCGCTGTCAGGCACCGCCGACAGGTCGAGTTCTGCCGTTTGAGACATCGCAGAAACTCCTTTCTCGTTGTTTTATTTCTTTTTGTGTGATATACTTTCTCTTGAAAGGGGGTGATTGACTTGTCATATAAGCGGTATTATCTTCCCGGTGTCGATGAGATTCATCAGCTGGTCGAGACACCTGCCTCAAAAGAGAAAACAGATCGGATTCGCTTCATCGTTACTGTAGTCGTTTCCGTTGTAGCAACAATAGCCTCTATTGTTGCTGCTGTTTTTGGGGCTCTTGCTTACTTTGGTTAAGACAGTTACAATGCCACAATCCACGTCGGTCTCTGCCGCAGTTGCTATTTCCGCGGCAGTACGCCGGCTGTGTAAGCGTAACGGTTTCGATTCGATGAGTTTTTGCGTATATGATTGCCGTCATATGCGCAAAAGCTTTTTTTACTCGTTTCTCAAACTTTGTCATAGTCCCACCTCTCTTTCATTTACAAAGCCCGCATTTGTACCTAATTCGGTACATTTTAAGTTAAAAAAAGATTTTTCTGCGGCTGATTTAAAAGGCGCGAAAGCATCTCACCTTGCGCGTTTGAAAAATCGCTATATCCGTTTATTTTGTCCTTATAGGTTCGCACAGTCACGCCTAAATACTTTGCCACATCCTCATCGGATAGACGTGCTAACCTTTGGTATGCAGGGATGGCATAGTATTCCGGATGCTTTTTCGGTCTGTTCCTTTTCATTTCTCCACCTCCTTTTGTACCGCTTACGGTACATTTAGAATAGCACTGTTTTGTACCGTTGTCAACACTTTTTGGAAGTTTTTTTCATTAAAATGTTGCTTTTGCGGTAAATGCATGATATCATATTTTTGAGGTGGTATAAATGACTCACATTTTTGGAAAGAAACTTAAAGAATTAAGAAAGGCAAAGGGACTTACACAGCAAGAGCTTGTCGATACAGTTAACTCAAAATATGGGACCGCCATTAACAGAACAACAATAAGCAAATGGGAAAATGGAACACAAGAAGCCGGTATGAGTTTTGTCCTAATTTTTGCTGATTTCTTTGGAGTTTCTTTGGATTATATAAATGGTGATGAAAAAAAAGCACCCCCGCTTCTGCAGGGGCAAAAACACGGGGTCTTATCGAAATGTATGAAAAGTTGAGCCCTCGCAACCAAGCTTTGCTTGAAACTCTTCTTGAATCAATGCTTGCGCAGCAAGAAAAAGATAAGTAAGATTTTCGTCTGAGAGTTTACTTAATTTTTCTGCGAAGTCTTCTTTGTTCATCTCGCGGGGCTCCTTTCTCGAACTTTTGTTCGATTTATATTGTAGACTCATTTTTTGAGGTTGTCAATAGAAACTTTAAAGAAAAATATCGGTTCCTATCAGCACCGATGTGTAAAATAAATAAAAAAGCCCGCTCCCGTGAGAACAGGAACGAGCGAGAGAGTGCCACAGAAAAGTAAGAAAGCGGAGAGAGTATGACAATCTATGATAGGATAAGAAAATTAAGAGAAGAGAAAGGAATGTCCCAGCAAGAACTCGCAGAAAGGGTTGGTTTTAAAACAGCATCGGCTGTTAATAAAATCGAACTGGGGCTTCGAAACATAAATCAAAGTAAAGTATCAGATTTCGCAAAAGCATTAAACACAACAACATCTTATTTAATAGATGGCGAGGACTCTTCAAGCCTTCCACCAATGGAAGCAACTTTTAGGGATAGATTAAATGAGGCGTTATGCTACCGAAAAATGAGTGCTTCTGAACTCTCTAAACTTTCCGGGGTAAACGAAGGCGCTATTAGTCAATATCGAAAAGGCGAGTATAAAGCAAGTCAAGACAGTCTTGAAAAAATAGCCGCCGTATTAAATGTATCAATTCCCTGGCTTATGGGCGCAAACGTCCCTATGCAACCGCTTAACCTTGTTCCCCCAACGGTCGCAACCGATGTCATAACATTTCCGGTTCTCGGAAGTATTGCAGCGGGATATGAAGAAATCGCGAATGAGGATTGGAGTGGGGAGACTGTAGAAATTCCAGTGTCTTATCTCAAAGGAAGAAAACAGGCTGAATTTTTTGTATTAAAAGTGCATGGGAACTCTATGTATCCGCTTTATCACGAAAATGACAAAATACTCATTTTAAAGCAAAATTGTATCGAGCATAACGGTGACATCGGCGCAGTTATCTATGATGGCGAGTGCGCCACGCTCAAGCGCATTGATGTTTTTGATGATATGGTAAGACTCAGTCCCGTGAATCCGGAATATCAACCCAAAGAGCTAAGGGGTGTTGATATGGAAACATATCACATTCTCGGCGTACCACGTATGCTTATTCGCGAAATAAGTTAAAAAGCCCGCTCCCGTGAGAACAGGAACGAGTGAGAAAGTGCCACAGAAAAGTAAGAAAGCGGAGAGAGTATGACAAATGCAGTGATATATGCCCGGTATAGCCCGGGACCAAATCAAACGGATCAATCAATCGAAGGACAAATCCACGAATGCACCAGATTTTGTGAGGATAATGACCTGCGCATCGTCGGAACATATATAGACCGCAAGCAGACCGGGCGAAACGATAACCGCGCTGATTTTCAAAAGATGCTCCGAGACAGCTCGCGACATGGCTTTTCAACCGTCGTCGTTTGGAAAATAGACCGTTTCGGGCGGAACCGCGAAGAAATCGCAAAAAACAAAGCGGTATTGCGGATGAATGGCGTCCGGGTGCTTTCGGCAAAGGAACACATTCCCGACGGTCCAGAGGGAATCATCCTCGAAAGCGTGCTCGAAGGTCTCGCCGAATATTATTCCGCGAACCTCTCGCAAAACATAAAACGCGGAATGCGGGAAAGCGCGCTCAAATGCCAGTTCAACGGCTCCGGTCTCTCGACCGGATATACCGTCGATGCGGATCACAAATATCGCATCGACCCCGATGGTGCGGCCGTCGTGCGAACGATTTTTGAAATGTACGACGGCGGCAAGAAGATAGCGGACATTCTGCGATATCTGCAGCAGAGCAACATCAAGACCATGCGCGGCAAAGAATACACGCACTACGGCATTTCGCGCATTCTCCGGAATCGCGTGTATATCGGCGAATATCACTGGCACGATATTGTCGTGCCGGGGGGCGTTCCGCAGATTATCGACAATGATTTGTTTGACCGCGTGCAAAAGCGGCTCGAAGTAAACAAGCACGCTCCTGCCGCTCGGCGCGGCGACGTTGACTTTCTGCTGACATCAAAGCTCATATGCGGCAATTGTAAATCGACGATGATTGGAGACTGCGGCACCGGAAAGAACGGCGCAAGGTGGTATTATTACACCTGCCGCGCCAAAAAGACTAAATCAAGCAAATGCCGCAAAAAATCCGTCCCGAAAGAAGCTCTTGAGCGCGAAGTCACTGCCCTGACCGCCGCTTATGTCCTGCGTGATGATGTTATAGACTACATCGCCGACAAAGTGGTCGAAATTCAAAAATCAGAGCACGACGACAAATCGATGCTTCGCTATTTCGAATCGCAGCTCAAGGACACCAACAAAGCAATCGCGAATATCATGCGCGCCATAGAAGCCGGCATAATCACCGAAACCACCCGCTCCCGACTGGAAGAGCTCGAGGATACCAAGCGCGACCTTGAGACGGAAATCATCAAAGAAAAGGTCGCCCGCCCCACAATCGAACGCGAGCAAGTAATCTTTTTCCTCGAAAAGTTTCGCGGCGGCAATGTTGACGACAAGGAATACCAGCGTAAAATCATCGACACCTTTGTTCACAAGGTCATTTTATATGACGACAAGATCACTATAACCTACAATTACAGCACCGACAGCACGAAAAACGCAGAGAACACGGTCGAATCCATCGAAAGCGCCGCATCTGCAGCAGAGTGCAAGTGTTCGAATAAGCCCTCTTCGTCTCCACCAATGACACGAATACTGCTTTTGCAGTGTTCGTGTTATTTTTATACCCACGCCCGATTTTCTAATCTTCGTTTAATCTTTACACGCTATGATAAAATCTGTATAATTATACCGGAGGGTGATCCAATGCGTATTCTGCTTGCCGAGGACGAGAAGAGTCTCAACAGGATAATCACAAAGCAGCTCAAGGCTGCCGGCTACAGCGTGGACAGCTGTTTTGACGGCGGCGAGGCATATGATCTGATAACATCGACCGACTATGACGCGGCGGTGTTCGATGTCATGATGCCGATAATGAACGGGTTCGAGCTTGTCAAAAAGATAAGGGCGCACGGCATCGACACGCCGGTGCTGTTCCTGACGGCGCGCGACAGCATCGAAGACAGGGTCACGGGGCTCGACATCGGTGCCGACGACTATCTGATAAAGCCGTTTTCGTTCGACGAGCTCTCGGCGAGACTGCGCGTCATGACGCGCAAAAAATACGGAGAAAAGACGGGTATAATTTCCGTCGGCGACCTGACAGTCGACACGGCAGCGAGGCGCGTTGAACGCGCGGGCAGGGAGATATCGCTCTCGGCAAAGGAATATGAGCTGCTGCAATATCTTGTGATGAACAAGGGCGTTGTACTCAGCCGCGAGAAAATTGAGGATCACATTTGGAACTACGACTACGAGGGTGGCACGAATGTTGTCGACGTATATATCCGATATCTCCGCAAGAAGATAGACGAGGGCGAGGATATCAAACTCATTCACACCGTGAGGGGTGCAGGCTATGTCATCAAATAAAAAAACAAGACCCGCGCGCCGCCGCTCTTCGTTCAAGCTTCGGATAACGGTGTGGATAACGCTGCTCATCGCCGTTGTCAGCTCCCTCGGCATCGGAGGAATACTGATAACAGGCTCGCAGATTGCCGATTCGCGCCTGCAAAATGAACTGATAAGCACGGTCGAGCGCAATGTTGACGAGATAGAATACAAGAACGGCATTCTCGAAATCGAGAACGATTTTGCCTTCTTCGTCGACGAGGTCTACTGCAATGTCTTTGACTCAAGCGGCAGATATATCGACGGCGAGTCCCCCGCTGCGCTGATAAACAGCGAGAATCGCAAGAACGGCGTGGTCGGAACATTCGAGACAGACGGAAACAAATATTATTATTACGACACCCGTCTCGATTTCAACAAATACGAATACGAAATCGACGCCTTTTCTGGGAAGATAATCAAATACGAGGCGGACACCGCGATGTCCGGGCTCAGCGACCCCGTCTACAAAAGCACCGAGTTCAGGGACGGAATAAACAGCGAAAAGGCGATTGATATCGCGCTCGAGCACGCGGGTCTGACCCGCGACGAAGTCAGCTCGCTGAGCGTTGAACTGCCAGCAAACGCGGACAGGACGGTTTTCAAAGTTGAATTCATATGCAGTAACTCGACCTATCCCCCGGTCTGGGTACGCGGATTCATCAACGCCGACGCCGCCAAGAGCGCGTTCGACGCAATAACCATGACGGTCATATACATTCTCCCGGCGTTTATTATTATCGCCGCCGTCGGGGCGTATTTAATATCGCGCAAAACGATGAAGCCGGTTGAGAATATCTGCCGCTCGGCACATGAGATAACCGACGGTACCGACCTCTCGAAGCGCATAGAAATGGAGAAAAGTGCGGGCGAAATATACACGCTCGCCGAGACCTTCAACGACATGCTCGCAAGGCTCCAGACCTCGTTCGAAAATGAAAAGCAGTTCACCTCCGACGCCTCGCACGAGCTGCGCACACCGCTCGCCGTGATAAAGGCGGAATGCGAATACGCGCTGTCCGACAACGCGAGCGAAGAAGATATGCTCGAAGCGCTCTCGTCGATAGACGAGCAGACGGACAAGATGACGAAGCTCGTCACGGCTCTGCTGACGCTCTCGCGCACCGAGCAGGGCGACAAGCGCTACAAGCTCGAGGACACCGACTTAAGCGAACTCGTCAAAAAAACATGCGCCGATTTTGTCCCCGCGAAGAACATCACGCTCACTGCGGACATCGAAGACAATATTATAATCCCCGCGCAGGCGCAGCTGATATCGCTGATGCTCGAAAATCTGCTCTCGAACGCCGTCAAATACGGCAGAGACGACGGGCACATCGAAGTCAGGCTCAAGAAAGACAACGGCATCGTGCTCTCGGTGAAGGATGACGGAATAGGGATAAAAGAAGAGGATCTGCCGAAGATATGGGGCAGATTTTACCGCGCGGACGAATCCCGCAGCCGCGAAAGCGGATTCGGCTTGGGGCTCTCGCTCGTCAGCCAGATAGCGGCGCTCCACGGCGGAAAAGTCTCCGCCTCCTCCGTTTACGGCGAGGGAAGCGAGTTTACCGTAACCTTTTGACGGCGGTATAAC